>Ga0114900_1000574_pt1 | contig 26908 bp, 42 predicted proteins | sample MalvireepMed_231_FD_89685 | JGI IMG/M metagenome (GOLD analysis project Ga0114900, IMG submission 89685) | Marine viral communities from the Global Malaspina Expedition - Malaspina viral metaG DeepMed_231 | ecosystem: Environmental > Aquatic > Marine > Oceanic | place: Mediterranean Sea...
GGCGTAACGCTCACGCTGCCAAGGGTCACGCCTGGGGCAACGCTAGAAGCCACAGCTACAGCTGCTGCTGGCGTAACGGTGACGCTGCCAAGGGTCACGCCTGGGGCAACGCTAGAAGCGATAGCTACAGCTGCTGCTGGCGTAACGGTGACGCTGCCAAGGGTCACGCCTGGGGCAACGCTAGAAGCCACAGCAACGGCTGCGGCTGGCGTAACGGTGACGCTGCCAAGGGTCACGCCTGGGGCAACACTAGAAGCCACAGCTACAGCCGGGTCTGGCGTCACGGTAACATCTACAGCAGCAGCAGCTGCAGCTGTGCTAAATGGTAGACTTGAATAAGGAGCTACCGAAAACATAGAAGCTCCTTTTAATTAGGAATAGCTAACGCGCCCTCAACCGTTACGCCTGGATCGCTTGCCCGCAATGCGTCAAAGTCTATAGCAACGTTCTTTATTGTTTCGCGGGTTGTGGCTGCGGCTACTTCTGCCTCTGCTTGTATCTGGTGCGCCACAATTAGCTTTAGCCAATCTAGCAGGGTTCTGATATATGCGGCCCGGTTGGTAAGGTTATCTAACAAGCACTCTGTCAACAGCATATGTAGCGCGTCACGCCTGCCCTGTGCATACCTGCCCAGGCTAAAAGCCAGAGATAGGTTGTAGAGATGCAACTTTTTCCTGTCTCGCATAGGTGCCAGAACGTGCGTTTCCTCGTCTGCTTCATACGCTGCGGCTGCTGCTTCTAGTTCCGCTTGCCCTACAGCGCCTATCGTTAGCTCACCGGATGCTATGCTACACTCTGCCCCGGTATTGCCCAGGATCAATAAGAGGCTTTGCAGGTTTTCGCCAGCTGCCCACGGTATGCTTGCCATAGAGTTACTACCTTATAAGAGCCGCACTAAATTTAGGCTGGAAGCGTCCATCACTAACGAGCGTCGAGTAGCTGCTAGTCCCGTCGGCTGCTGATGCGTAAACGTTGAAATAAATATCATCATCTGGTGACGCGCAGTAATAAAGACCACTGACAACGCCATAGGTTGTATCTTCGTTGTTATCTACGAATTCCACCTGAACAAAAGCAGACGCTGCTGTGGTGCCCGTCGCTAGCATTGGCCATATGCGCGCATGGCCCATAGCGTCGTCATTCTCAGCACCGATACTGGCACTTATAAAATAAAGCCCGGTCTGTTTTAGGGTTATTTTGTTGTTTGTTGTGTCAAGCACAACAGCAGAGCCAACAGCGGCAAAGCCTGGGGCTGCTGTAGAATCAAAAGTGATTTGATTCATTGCGCCAGCCGTTAGGCTCTGGCTACTGGTCTGGACCATTTTGCCGCCGCTGCCGATACCGTGCAGCGATTCGCCAGCTGGATAAGTACAGAACACGGTAGACGTGCCAGCAAGCGTTATCTTGCCTGGGCCAACGACCGTTGAATCCAAGACGGTGTCGCGTGACAGCGTTGTTCCGCTGTGCGTATAGGTGCCGACGCCGACCTCCCACGAGGTGCCTGATTCAATCGCGTAATAGGTCGTGTTACCGTCGCCAATATCCGCAAAAGTCTGAAAGCCACTTACAGCAGACCCTAGCGTTATCGTGCCAGTGCCTGTGGTCGCGGTTTCGACTTTTATGCGGTCATAAACAGCTGTGACGTTATGCGCTGGCAAGGTTTAGCTTTCTGATATTTTAATTTCGCAGTCGGCTAAAGTAATGGACTGCCCGCTTGACACTGACCTGTCACTGGTTAAATCCCAGTATATCCAGATTTCACGATCTGCCACGGTGCCGTCATCGTCTACTAAACACGCATACCGGGCACCGCCCCCGCTAGCAGGGATCGAACCACCGTCAGCCAAAAAAACAACGTCTTTAATTTTCAGGCTGCCAAAGTTGCCGCTATCGTCCTCGCTGATAGTGTCAAAGTCTGTAGCGTTTTTGGTCAGCGAATAGCCGCCCGTTGTATAGCCATTGCCTGCGGCTATCTCTGTTAAATCGCTAGCAACGTTGCTATCACTGTCGGGGCTGCTGGCGTCAGTAAAAAGCATTAAATAAAAATTGGTTGGCAAAGATACCCCGCGCAACGTCTCCAAAAGTCTCATTTTCCCCTTGTTGGTCCAGCCTGCCATAAGTTTATACCCCTATAGAAAAAGGTTTTTGTTTGCTGTGGCTCATTGTTACGATAGCCGCTTACAATGTAAAGACCGATTGCCGGGGCGGGCAACCGTAAATGCCGGGGCTTTATGCGTCATAAGATCGCAGGCAAAAACTATAAAATCGTCATCGACGCCCGCCTAAAAGACGCGCACGGTATTTGCACGGACCCCGCACGGCCCAGGCCAACGATTAAAGTAACACGCGGGCTATCTGAAGCCGTCTTTTTGGAGACAGTCTTACACGAAGCCTTGCACGCCTCAGCCTACCAGCTGCTAAGTGAAGGGTTCGTCTCTGAATGCGCCGCAGACTTAGCGGGGCTGCTCTTGAAGCTGGGGTATAGTCGCAATGGCTAGAGTTCTGGTAATTGGCGATACTCACTGTCCCGCAATGCGGGACGATTACGTTGACTTTTTGCGTGCCCAGCGTAAGGCCTGGAAAACCAATGTAACGGTTCATATCGGTGACCTTGTAGACTGGAATATGCTAAGTTTTCATGAGCGAGACCCCGCAAGCGACTCTGCCGGGCTGGAATATAAAAAAGCATTGGCACAGGTTAAGACACTGACTAAGGCTTTTCCAAAGGCCGTTTGCATGACTGGCAATCACGACTGCCTGCCACAAAGACAAGCGGTAGCTAATCAAATACCGTCTATGTTAATCAAGGCACCCGGCAAGATATGGGAAACGCCCGGTTGGAATTGGCGGCCCCGCTATAGCACCTATGATATCGACGGCGTTAAGTATTGCCACGGCGACAGAGGCAAAGGCGGCATTATGGCAGGCCTCAAAAATGCCAAAGAAAACTTCCACAGCTGGGTGCAAGGCCATACGCACTCGCAAGCGGGCGTCTGGTGGTTTGCTAACGAGTCCGCGTGTGTCTTTGGCATGAATACCGGAACGGGCGTAGACCAAAAGAAGGGTATGTTTTACGGACAAAAGTACAACGCCCGCAGCATCGTTGGCTGTGGCGTTGTACTAGAAGGGGGCAAAGAAGGGGCCTTCTTTGAGCCTATGCAATTGTGACAAAAGCGTTAAGCCCTACAGCTGCTGCCATCTTTAAGACTGTATCCCATGTAGTGTCTGTTTTCTCGTTTTCGGCATGACTCCATGCCGCCTGGGTTATGCCTGCCTTATCAGCTGCCGCCTGTTGCGTCATGCCTGCGGCTAGTCGGTAGCCTGTAATCTTTTTTACTGCTTGGCGTTTTGTCATTACATGCCCCAGTGTAACACGGTGTCGGTACGGTCAGTTGGTTCAACGAATTCTAACCCCAGGGCTGCGAATATGCTTTTCTCTTGCGTTGCCTTACAGATACGTTCGTCACGGTTTTCACGTTCCCATAGACCATACTGATTCAATAAGTACCCGCGACGTTTGGCAATGCAACGCATCATAATGTTAAACTGCCCGCTACCAGTGCAGAACAATAGAGCCGCGCCCATTGACTGGGGCAGCACGTCAAAAACGTTTATCTGCACGCCCTCGAATTCTCCGAACCGCTTAGCGCGATCAGGGCGAGTAGAGCACCACCCGAACAACGCGCCAAGCTGCTGATTAAGCTGCTCTTGGCTTCTGCGGCTGCTGCAACGAACAGCCATATCTATGTCCCCTACGGTTTCCTTTTCGCGTCTGATGCTGCCGCCTATGACACAGCGTAAGCCGCTGTTAGCTTGCAGCTGGTCGATTAAACGGGCGGCTATCGCTTCTGCTTTTTCTCTGGGGATTCGTTTGCCTTTACTCATTGGTTTGCCTTTCTGTTTCCAATATTACTGCCGGTAATCCCTTTAACACTTTCAGCTCGCTGCCGCGTCGCGGCTCAATGCCCTCCTCCACCATTCTCACGATAGAGTCGACTTGCCAGAGTGCTGGAAGCTCGTAACACCACGAACAATAATCAGCTAGCGTCATAGCCGCGACAACTCTAGACATATCGCCCGCCGTAACCCGTCGCCGGTAGTCTTTAACAACGTCGTCCGGCGCGTCGGCGTGCCTTTCTATTAAATACTTGTTTCCGTCTTCGTCTTCGCCGTCTTTTAGTCGGCGGAATATAAGCCCGTTTTCGTCTTCTGGGTATGTTCCAAGACGTTCTATAGCTGTTCGCAATTGTTTGTAACTTCTGGTCATGGTCTCGATCTCCTGTTGGTTAGTGGTGTTGGTTAGACAACGCGGCAGCATGACGCGCCGTTGCGTATTGTTCCAGTTCTTCGGTCAGGAGCAGCCGTTGCTTCCAAGATGAACCGAGCAAACAGCGATAAAAGAACTTGCGTTGTTTAACCATGAAACGCCATCTCTTTTTAAGGTCTTTTTCGACTTTAAAATATTCCCTGATTCGCGGCCCGTACCGCTGGTCCCAAAGTTTAGAGCCTTGATTGCCTGTAATCCATTTAGGGAAAACTGTACGAATATGAAAATCGTCAGGCGGCTGTAATATTCGTTTGCCTTTACTCATGGTCTCGATCTCCTGTTGGTTAGGGGTTTTAAGATTGCAAAAAATACTCGCGGTTAACCGTTCCGTCTGCGCGCAACCATTGCCGCGCGCCGCCAATGCCTAGGATTCCTTGCCGCGTAGCAACAGCCATAACCTGAACGTCGGCGGGTATTTGGTCCGGGTCAGCATGGTCGATAAGTGTAAACTTATGGCTACCATAACTGTTCGCGATATACCTTGGCTGACCATCTCCAACAGTCGCCAAAGACTCTTTACAAAACGCCTCTAATGCTTGGTAGTAAGGTTCGCGGTCTGTCATTGTTTTTGCCTTTCGGTTAGGGTTGCTGGTTAGTTGGTCGGCTTCTATGCGTTGTTGCGTTTTCGTTACTTTACTCATGGTCTCGATCTCCAAAAAAAGGGGGGTTATTCGTTAATTTTAAGGTCGTCTAAGTCTGGGCAAATCGTTTCGTTCGGCGCTATTACAATCGCGCCTTTTTTAACGTGGTGTTTCACCCACTGGCGCGCCGTTTCTAGTAGTTCGGTGCTTCGCGTGATTTCTTCGACGTTAAAAAGTCGGCTAACGGCGTGGTCGACTGTTACGAAAGTTAAGTCGTTGGGCATGGTCTCGGTCTCCTGTGTTTTTGTTTAGTGCTTGTTTTTTGCTTATCATGTTTACGCAATATCCAGGCTAGCCACTTCACTAGAAAACGCGGCGATGATTTCAAAAGCAGCTTTGGCAAAATGCTCACTATACGCCCCTTGCATCTTGCCCACAGCCCTTGCCCCCTGGCAATCTGTGGCAGAATCAAAAACAAAAGAGAACTTCTGCCATTTCGTTTTCTGGCCGCTCTTGATAGCCACCTTGCAATTGAGGAAGCCACCATTGAAACTAGCTATGATTCGCTCATCATTTAGATGCTCTATTAACTGTTTTTGTAACGCTGTCCGATTTTTACTCATGGTCTCGATCTCCTGGGTTAGGGGTGTTGGTTAGCTGCTTAGCTGCCCGTTGCTATCAATCGTTAACGATTGGCCAATAAAATGGTCTTTGCTTTTTTTCGCTGCGTTAAAGATTGCAATCTTCGCTTCCCTCTTAGTGCGAACTATCGCTACTTCCGTACCGTTCGCTAGATAAACAATAAAACCAGTGACGTGATAAGCGCTGTCTTTGGTACGCATTGAACAGCGCCCCAAACGCCCTAGCTTTTGGCTGCTTCCCTCGCCTTTTAGACTTATGGTGGCGAACCAGGGCAGAAGGTTTTCATCGGATTCGCTGATAACGATTCTTTTTTTTCCGTACATGGTTTTTGCCTTTCGGTTAGTGTTGTGTCTCATAACTTCACTTATTGTAACAACATCGGCTACCCATGCAAGATAAATCTACTTATTATGAGAAAAAAACCCAAAGTTTTCACACTACAAAACAAGGGGTTTTGTTGAGATGCCGAGAATTGGCCCGGTTTTTGTTCGGACAAACCGACAGATAGCCCGTTAGTTACCAGGGGGCTTCTCTGCTTCCATAATCCGTTTATGCCTGCGCCGCAGCTGGGCGGGCGTCATACTTGGCCCCGTGTGGTAATGGCCCAGCGGCACAGCTGCCGGGGGCTGCGTGTGATACCGTCGCCAGTATTCACAGATAAGCAAAGCGTCGGCTATGGCGTGCGTGATTTTAAGGTCGGGCCATAGCTCCTGGGCCTTGGCTTTGTGCTGGTTCTTCTTCTTCGTCTTGGTTACTTCTTTTGACGTAATCAAGCCTAGCGGCTGCTGCCATTTACGAGGTAAGACGCGCTCTAAGGGGATGCCATGACAGACTACGGCAGACTCTGCGTTACCATAAGCCCGGCCAAACGTGAAACAACTAGCCACGCCCTGCCCTGGGCGACTGGCTACCTTTTCAAGTGCGCAGCTTTTTAGCTTGCTAAGGCTTGCCAGTTCTGCGAGTAGGTCTGATAAGTCAGTAAGGGTAGCGGGCATTTTTACGGCTTCAGTCTTTCGCTGTTGCCCGTCGTCTAGCGTCCAAGCAATACCGCCGTTCACGCCTGGGTCTATGCCGATGTAAAGCATTAGAAAAGCACCTTCTGAGTAAATCGTTTTACTGCTAACTGTAGATATTCCTCGTTTAACTCAATGCCGATAAACTTGCAGCCGTTTTTCTGGGCGACTGCTCCCGTGGTGCCGCTACCTAGAAACGGGTCTAGAACCGTTCCACCTTCAGGGCAGCCTGCCATGATGCAAGGTTCTATTAGCTTGGGTGGAAAGGTGGCAAAGTGTGCGCCTGGGTAGGGTGCGGTTGGAATTGTCCAGACGCTTCGCCGGTTGCGGGTTTCAGGGCCAATAACTACACTTCCTTTTTCGTTTCCGCTTGGCAGCCTGTTAGCCGCTGCTGCGCGGCTTGCCTTTTTCTGATTACCCCACTTTCCTTGAACCTGCCCAACGCGGTTAATGTCTGCCGCTTCTTTTATGGCGTCTGCATCGTAGTGATACTTGGCTGCCTTAGTTAGGAGAAAGATATATTCATGGGCTTTTGTGCAGCGATCTGTAACGCTTTCGGGCATTGGGTTGGGTTTGTACCAGATAATATCTTGACGCAGCCACCAGCCGTCTGCTTGCAGGGCAAAGGCTACCCGCCAGGGTATACCGCAAAGGTCTTTAGGTTTTAGGCCGGGGACTAGCGTGTTGCGGCCTTTTACCCGCCCGCGCACTTTATCGCCCGGCGTTGTCTTGCGACCATCGGTGCGAACGTCGACGGCTCCACCGCCGCCGCTGCTGCTGTTGGCGTAACAATCTCCGTAGTTGATCCATAACGTACCGTCTGTTCTAAGCACGCGCCGCACTTCGCTAAACACTTCCACCATTTTTGATACGTGTTGTTCTGGTGTTTCTTCTAGTCCTAACTGGCCGTCTGTCCCATAATCCCGCAGTCCCCAGTAGGGCGGGCTAGTCACGACACAATGCACGCTCTCGGCTGGTAGCTCTTTGAGTACCTGCAAGCAGTCGCCGTGATATAGCTCTATATCTTGGCTTGTATGGTAGGCTTTCAAGCCGTTACCCCTTCCGCAATAGCGTTTTCTCTCGCCTGGAATACCGCGTCTAGCTGACGCTGGCGTGCGTTGCGCTGGTCGTCTGTTGTGGCTGTTTGTACTAGCCGCCTTAGCTCTTTGATCTTGCTGGTAAAGCCTAGCTCCCGCTGTAGCTTTGCGTCTTTTGGCACCCCGCCGGGTAAAGGTTCGGGCCGCCCGTGGTCTGTCTTGGTCGGGTAAAACGTGCTCCAGTTTTTGCCGCTGTCGATGGCTTCAAAGGCAAGGCTTAGCCCCTCGCAGACCTGGGCCTCTGTGTGCTTGCTGATCCTCTTGAGCAAGTCACGCGGGCCGTTAATGGTCCTGTAAGGGTCTGGGCTGGTCTCTTTCCAAGCCAGCCAACGCTGCAAGGCTGCCCGTAGGCGTTTGGTCTTGAGGTGCTGCGGTAGTCCAATCTCCGTTTCAATGACTTCCAAAGTACAAACAAAGACAGGCGGCACAGCCGCCGCTGTTTTTTTGTTTACCTTATTAACCTTGTTTCCTTGTTTATATGTGCTACTTGCTGGTTCGTTGCTTGTTCGTTGCTGCGCCGTTGCTGGCTCTATTGCCTGTTCTGTGTCCTGTTCTGTGTGCTGGTAACTACTCCAGTTACAGACTGTTACGATTGAATAATGGCTGCTTGCTTGGATGCTGATATTTCCCAGCTGTTCTAACTTCTTCATGCGCCGCGCCACGGTGCTAGGTGGGCACTTTAGTTCCCTTGCTGCCGTGTGCCTGCCAAAGACAAATTGCCCAGGTTCAACGTTTACTGTCGTGAAGCCCCGCCCGGTTTCCATAGGGAAACTTTGTTTTTTCCAGACTGCCCGCATTAGTACCCAGGACCACAGCCGCCAAAGTTCAGCACTGGCGAAAACCTGAGAATCTAGGCTTTTTCTGTGTAGCAAAATATAGTTTGTTCTGTCCATTTTGTCGCCTTAAAGACGGCACGGCGCGACCTGTAGAGCCAGAGACCGTAAGCCCCAGGCCGCGCGCATGCCGCGCCTCATGAGTTACGCTAGGTAGGGAATACGCCCGCTATTAAAGAATCTCTTTATCACTGTTTTTTGTGCCATCTGTTGCCAGCTGTCAGCACGCCAGCCACCCTTTACGTGGTCTTTAACGTGCTGGTCTAGCTGTGCCTTGCTTAGGCACTCGAAAGCCTTGGTATCACAGGGCAGCGTAGCCACGGCGTAGACGTAACGCACCGCGCCCTGCTCTCGCTGCGGGTCGTCGCTTGGCTGGTGCTCAATATTCTCATTGCCGCCCTGGTAGTAGGTAAAAATATCATCTCCAAAAACTGTGCGGGCGTACATATCTTTAAGCTGCCCGTTGCGCTTAGCCAGTGCTATCAGCCCTTTGTAGCCAAGATCGCATTTAAGCACCCCGGAACGTGGCACAAAGTAGAATAAATCCTGCCCAGGTTCTAGGCCGGTTGTTGCTGCTTCGTAGACAGCAGACAGCAAAGATTGCGGGGCACACTTTAAAAGGTCTGGCTGTGCTTCAAAGATGCCGCAGATACCGCCCGCCCATTGCTCAAAGTGCACGCCAGCAGGAAGCCGCCCTTTTACGTCGTCATAGTAGCGAGACAGCAGCCCGTCTCTAAACTTCGCCAGGGTTGTGACTGGTTGTTGTGTGGTTGCTGTGCTCATATTTCCCCCTTAAAAAAGCCGTTGTTGGCTACCCGGTAACAGTAAACGATATTCAAACATTCTGTGCCCTACGCTAGACAGGCGTTTTTCAATTGTGAAACCATGCGCCCGCAGCGCCCGCAGGCGTCGTAGCCCTTCGCTGCCGCCTGCCTCTAGTCTTATCCTGTCTGCGGTGTGCCATAAGCCGTCACACAGCAGGCGGTAGACCCGTTGTTCTGCTGCGCTAAAATCTGCTAAGTCTCTGGTTGTCAGCAGTTCCACAATCGCCCCCTTTTTTGCCAAAGGCTTTTAAACCATGCCGCGCCGTGCTGCTGGGCGTCTAGTTCGTTTTGCCGCTGACTGCGGGTTAGCTCACATTTTAAGCACGTGCGCCGCCTCAAGATTAAGCCGCCGCAGATAAAGCACCGTTTAGCCGTTCGCTGTATCACTTTTGTAAAACCTCCAACCAATAAGAAGCCCTGCGAACAGGGACGAAAAAAAACAGCTGGCGACTGTATCAATAACAAACACGCCAACCCAGAATAAGACACTAACCGCCGCCGCTGTTGCTAGGTTGTTTACGCTCATCTATAAAAGCCTCCAAGTCTGCGACAGGCACGCGGTAAATTTTATATGTACCGCTGCCGATATTAACCACCGCCAGCCTGCCCGCACCTATTAACCGCCGCACCGTACTGACAGACACTTGTAGCCTGTCGGCTACCTGTCGAATGCGCAAGAGAGCAGGTTCTAGCCCTGTTGAGTCAGTCGCCATTATTCCCCCTTCCGCTTTAATCAAAAGTGTTCAACTTATGGCAAATCATACAGAAGTAGATAATAGCGTCAATACCAATAATTCCGCAGCTGTCCCCCGGTGCCCTGGTTGCGATTCTAACGCACTCTGGGCGGCTTGGTATTGGATAGACGCCAGCAATTCTAAACGGCTTAGGGTGCCGCTGGTTTGCTCTGCGTGCAAGGTGTGGTCGTGGTGGATTTACTCGGCTTTAGAGCCACTTCCACAGCACACGCAAAACAGCGAAGTGCATAGCAAGGCCGCTGACAACATAGGCAAGTGCTAGCACTAGGCCAAAGACACAGGACCAGCGTAAACAAAAGTCTGTCACTATATTTTTTTTCATCGTCTGAACTGCTTTCTTTGGTTCATGGGGAACAGTGCCCGGTTTTCTACTTCCGGGTCATGGATCGAATAGGTTTCTAAGTAGGCCGGGGCTGTGACGCGCACGGCTTGCAGGCTTCTATCTAACCAGCTGGCACGCCATACCCTGTTGTCGTGGTCGTACCTGGGCGGCTTTGCATCTTTGAGCATGCGCCAGTCACGCACGTAAAACTCGCCGTCTGCGTGCAGCTGCCAGAATATAAGCTGCGACAGGTGAACACTTGCAACCGTTGAGCCGTCGCTGTGCTCCGTGAAGCTGACAACATGGTTTAGCTCTATGACGCTAACGCTGTAATCGTCAACTGAATCAGGAACAGTAGAGCAGAAAAGAAGCGACAGCAGAGCAAACACGATAAACCGACCTTAAACCGCTCTGCCTTATTGTATCAAATACCGTCGCCCTCACGCTGCAAACCTTTTTCAACGGTACTGCTTAAACACTCTATTAGGTGGGTTTGTTTCGTTAGGGCTTCTGTCTGGTGCTCCTGATGTTCTTTAGTGTGCTTTATAAAGTCAATGTGCTCATTAACTACCGCGCGGCCTAGAGGGGCGAAGTATCGGCAGACGCGCCACAGGAACAACAGTAAGATAAGCACGATTGCAGCGGGAAAACCTACGGCGTTTATTAGTTCTGCGGCCTGTTGCATTGTTTGCCTTTTCTAAACAGCCTCTTTAATAGTTGCCGACGTGACGGCGGCAAGTGCGGAGCGGGTAACAACTCACCGCCGCCCGTCGGCGCGTGCACCGGAGGAAGCGCACGCTTTTTCTCTAGCTCTATTGTTGCAAAACAATAAGAACTTGCTACCGCAATTCTAGCGCGGGCTTTGTCAAGCCCCCCGGCTGGCTGAGTCTGGCAACCTGCGCAAGTCAGCAGGCATAAAAGAAGTAATCTTTTCACCACCCCAAACGGCTCCAATCGTAACGTTCTGTAAAACCCTCGAAGTCAGCCACGGCGAAACAATCACCACTTTCAAGCGCGGTTTGTAGGTCGTCCAGTTCAATAAAGTAAGCCCCGCGTGGCTGGTCGTCACAAAATAGCCCGCCACTTTGCCAACGGTTGCCCCAGCTGTTTTGAAGCAGTACCCCGCGCCGCGTCTTGCGGTTCTTTTTAATTGCAACGTATCCTAGCCCCCCTACCTGGGCGTGACTCCAACCGGGCCGCACACGCCGGGCAAAGCCGTCATCGTCGCGTTTTGTATGCCAACCCAGGCCGCAGCATATCATAAAGCCGTAGCCGTTTTGAGTCAGTGCTATTGCCTGCTCCACGTTTTCGATTCTTACAGTCGTTAAGAACTGGTGCTTCAGGGCTTCTTCTTTTAGTGGCTCTGGTATGCCAGCAGCTGCCCATTTTTTACACTTGGCGATAGAATAAGTAGACAAGTCAAACCGCCCGTATTTAGTCTGATGGATTGCCCCGTAAAGCCTCAGAGCCTTTGCTACGGCTGCCCCGTAACTGCCCTGGTAGCGACCGAGGTTGCCGCTGATGTCCCGGCTGGCTCCGTAGCAGTAGTCCGGGGCGGTTATGATTGGCCGCCCGTCGCCGTTCCTGGGCCACTTCTCAGCCTCTTGACGCCATAGAATATCACAAGCCGCGGTAATATCAGCAGCCCGTGAACCTGCAAACCCTGTGCAGCTGCCGTAGCTGCCTTGGTTTAGTGCGTTAAGCCTGCCCGCTGTTACGTGCTGGCTGCCGCGTAGTACCTGCGTCAGTGCTCTAAAGGGGAAAGCGCTCTTATCTAAGTCAAAAGGCAGGGCGTCAAGCTGCGTCTTATACTTAGCCGGGATAGTGGAAGCGTAGAGTTCTGTTGCCGCTGGCTGTGGCTTCCAGCCTGTTTTGTTATTTCCAAACATAGCTACCGCAGCCTGTCGGCATGGTTTCGGAAAATAGCAACCAACGCTGCGCGGGTTTCGTCTGTTAGCGGCAGCGCGTCGGCCTCCCTGCCAACGCTAGCCGCCGCTTCCAGTTCCCGCCCTAACTCCTCGAACACCTGGGGAAACGCTGCCCGGTAGCTTTGCCCATAAGTGCTACACCGCCCAAAGTCATCGAATAAAAAGCCAACCCTGCCAACCGTTCTAACTACGGGCCGCTCTATCGTGCCGTCGTGCTCCAAGTTCCACGCAAAGGCTGTGAGAATCTCAGCTAGTACAGCCCGCCGGGGCTGCGTCTTTTGGTCTGGGGATGTTAGCCGTATTGAACCGACTAGCACCACAGCTAGAAGCACCACAAGCAGGTGTTTGTTTTTCATTTATTTAACAGCGTCAACAGGCCGCTGCCGTTCAGGAACAAATATAGAAGCCCCCCGGCTAACAACAGCCACTTAATTAGCCCGGCTGAGTTCTTAACCAAGTCATTTAAGGGGCGCGGCTTTATTAGTTTCCACTCGCGCCGCTCTCTTTTTCGGTCGTCGCGCCGGTCTTTTTTGTCGTCGCGTTTGTTCATTTTTTAGGGGGTTCTTTAATGACTGCTGGGAGTGCGCCAAGCAGCTGGTCTGCCTGTAAGTCGTCCCCGCATTTGCGGCAATGCTCGCTAAGGCCAACAAGTGCTTTTGCCCTGTCGCTTTTTAGGTTCTCAATATCGACGGGGGCAGGGGTGTTAAGCAGCTGTTGTAGGATACTCATAAGAATGTTTGATAGCTGCCCGTCTTTATTGTTTCGAGCAAGTAGCAAAATGATAATACCAGCAGCGATATAGAGCCACGGGCCGCCGTCTAGTAGTTGCGCTATGTCAAAATCCATAACCGCCCCTTTATGCAAAGTTAGAATTGTCGATTCGCTCGTAGAACTGCACCGTCATCGTCGCCATTTGTTCTATTGTGTGTGTGTGCGCGTCGCCCGGTACTGTATGCGTGTGTGCGTCAGCCGTGCCGGTAAAGGTGCCTGTAACCGTATGCGTGTGCCCAGGGTCTGTAATGCCGTGGCTGTGGCTTAGGTCGTCGCCGCCGGTAATATCCTCGACAACTGTTGTCGGGTTCATATCTTCGCCTTCGACCTGTATATAGCTGCTAACTTCAACAGTTCCCGCGCTGGTTGAGTTTGTGCTTTCGATGTTGGTCGTCGCGCTGCCAGTGGTAGCCGACGAACCGCTAATATTAACGCTAACGCCTGTACTGCTCGTTGTCACTGTGTCCGGGGTTGTAGAGCCTGTTGTAGTGCTGGGGCTAACAGTGCCCGCTGCTGTGCCTGGGGTGCCGTCTAGCGGCACTCTGCCTGTAAAGTTGATTGCTGTCCCCGTCGCTGTCTTTGTGTCGTCCTGGGTGCCGTCCATCGCGGCCCAGCCGTGCGCCGCTGTTGGCAGGTTGCCAGTCATCATCTTCACGCTACCAACTGCAAGGTCTGACGTATCGCTGATAGCCGACCAGCTAGCAGCACTATCGCTCTGATCCTCGAATTCCGCAGCTGCAATAACTTGATCAACAACTACGTTTGGGTCCATATGGGGCGGGCAGGGTAAATAGCAGTCAAAGGCGGCCCCGGTTTCGTTGGTCCCGTCTTGATCGCACTTCTTAACGCTTACCCAGGCCGTAGCACCGCCCGCACTGGGCAACGTCCCGCCGTGCTGCCAGTACTCTTGGGCCTTTACATAGGCAATATCTACCGTAGCACCACCACCACCGGCACCACCTGCGCGGCATACCCAACGGGCACTCTTATAGTCGCGCTCTATTGGTACATAATCACCGCTAGAGATTGCAGAATCTCCAACGTTGAAAACGGTGTGGCTTTTGGCTGTGTCAGTCATCACGCCCGCGCCGTCAATAGCTTGTACCGTAAAGTCACCGCTGGCAGCTGTCGCCCCGCTACGTGCAGCAACCGCCCCGGCTGCCTTTGCTATCAGCAAGTCGTCACGCTGCGGGGTTCTGTTGTTGTATCTAAGCCGCGATTCTTCGAGGTTCTGCAATTCCGTTCTGAGCTGCTGATGGTCAGCGCGTAGGCTGCGAACTGCTGCGCGGGTTAGTGTATAGCTGTTTGCCATGGTTTAGAGATCGCTGGTTGTTATCCTGATGGGCGCGTCTGCTTCGCTGATTGTGGAAAGTGTTACTGCGTCTGGATCGTAGCTAATGCCCCCGCCTGGGTTCATATTAACCGTTGTTATTGTGCGTGCTGAACCGCTGCGGCTAAGGTCAACTTCTCCGCCGTTAATGTTGGCGGTTGTTATCGTGCCTGTGCTATTAGCGACACAAACCCCGCGCTCTATCGTCAGGGTTGTTATCGTGCCCTGTTCGCCAGTGGTAAGCGTGGCTCCGTACAGGTTCGCGTTTGTCATATTGCACAAAACGGTAGCACTCCCCCCGTAGCCGCTGTAAGTAGTAAGCGTTGTTCCCTGCCCTATGCGGCAGTCCCCGGCCCGCTGGCGTATCGTGGCAACTGTGCTTGTTGTGCCGTGAACAGCCGCAACGCCTACGCTGCCGCTTTCGATGCTTAGGGTTGTTAATGCGCTGCCGATTAAATAGAGACCATATAGCCCCGTTCCTGGGCTGGCTGCTGTCGAGACAACACGCGGGGCAATACTTGACGCGCTTAAATCTATATAGCTAACCCCTTCCCCGGCAAACTCGAAGAACGTGCAAGTTAACTGCAAGTCGCCCGTCTTGGTGCCCATTGTCGCGTTATAGCCCTTTTCGACTACTACGTCGGCAAGTGCAGTTCCCGAAAAGTCGTAGGCTGCAATCGGGTTCGAATAGCTGGCAACGAACCTGATAGAATCGCTGGCACTTGGCACGCTGCCCCCGCTCCAGTTTGCTGCCGTGTTAAATGCTGTTGATGTTGTACCCAGCCAGATTAAGTTTGCCATTATATCATTACTCCCTGTCCGTTTAGTTTAAGCGGTGCCCAGTCCGTTTCTTTGTAAACTCCGTAAACCAGATAAATAGGCGAGTGTCCTGCTTTTAGCGGCATCCCGTTTCCGTCCAGATTGACTGGTTCGCTAGGCGTGAAGCCCGTTTCCGTGTTTACTATTGGCTGTGCTTGCCCGACAGCTTCCGGTATTGCAGATGTATTTCTGAATACCTGGGCCAGAGGATCCCACTCTGTCGTCATACCGTAGCCCCTGTCTAGCATTTCAGCACGCCAGCCAAACGTTGTGTCTACGTGAAACTCATAATTGACGCGCCAATAGATAACGCCCTCTTTGATTCTTCGAGTTGCCCCAATGGTTTGCATTTTGGCAGCAAAGGCTGGCACGTCCATATTGAAGCCGCGAAAAGCTACCTGAAAAGCGTTAAGGTTCACTGTGTCGTTATAGGCAAACACCTTGTTTGCATTGAAGGCTAATTCATTTCGCGACAGGTTAACAGAAACGCGGCTATAGTCGATTTCCGGGGGTGGATCGAAAGCAACGTTACAGCTATTGGTTACAGGGCTACCAGTGGACAGCCCTGCGATAGTTCCAAGTTTTTGCGCGTCATTTTGTACCGCAGGCCCAGACCTAAAACCCTGCTGTTGTAGGCCCAAACCTACGCCAGACTGTATCTTACCCAGGTAAGCCGCCCTCACAGCTGGCCGCGACATTTGAACAAGGCTGATCTGGACGTCAATCCCTTCGTGGTCAACTTCTTCTACCGGGTTTCCCTCATCGTCTACCGCTGCGTCTTTGGCTTCTTGATCTTCTTTGCTGGTCTTGGAGCCATAGGTGGCGGTAGCGCGCCAGACGTTTTCTCCCAGGGGCGTAACGCTCACACTTTTGCAAACGGCTGCCGGGTGCGAATCGTTACCAGCTGTATATAAAGACCCCTTTAAGGGTAGCCCGCAATCCTCAAGTATAAAGCGCGGGCCGTCTTGCTTGTCATCTACCCTGATAACGTACTGTACCGAAAAGTCATCTACTAACGTTCCCTTGGTTTTTGTGCCCGTCCAGCCGTCGTGAATAATTGCAGAGTCTACAAACGCCATTAGATATTTACCGCGACAGCAGCGGCCCCCGGTTCTGTTTTGCGGTCGATAGATGCCAAGATAACGTTAGTCTGCCGCTGTTCGTCAACTTGCCGCTTTTGTGCGTCTTTCATTTCTTTCATGTGACGGTCACTAGAACGGATCGCACTAAAGGCGGCACTGGTGCCGCGTCTTACACCGCCAACAGCCCCGCGCGGCTTGGCTAGTTTGTCGGTTTGCTTGTTTGCTTCTTTGAGGTCTTTGACTGCGCCGCCCAGGGCTTTGTTATACGTTCCCCAACTAATGGCCCCGGCTTCTATTAGTCGGTTAAGGTCTGCTACCTTTTCTTTAAACTTCTCCTGGGGCGTCATAAATTCCCGCGTCAACGCTTCCCCCTGCTTTTTGATTGCGTCGACAGCCTTGGCTTTTTCGTCTGCTATGGCCTTCTCTTTTTCTAGCTGGTTTTCTAGCAGGGGCGTGATTTCCTTTTGCTTCTCTAATCCTTCAATGCGCCACTTATCCTTTTTCTTCTTTCCAAAAATCATATTCCAGATTTTCTTAGGCCAGCTCAGAAGGCCTTTTGCAATTTTCACCACCCAGGTAAACACGTTCGCTAGCCCTTTAAGTACCGGGGCAATCGAAATGGTGAATTGCCGCCACGCCCCTTTAATTGCTATCTTTGTATCTGTCCAGGCGTCATTAGCTGCCTCAATTGCTGCTATATCCGCGCGACCCATTACGCCGTTAAGTTCGTCGAACTTTTTGCCCTGTTCTTCTATGGCTTCGCTGCCCTGTCCTAGCATGTTTATCATGTTGACGCCCTCTCGCCCAAATATCTGGTAGGCAACGCGGGCCTTTTCTGCGGGGTTCTGAATCTTTTTAATTGCGTCAGCCAATACCATCATTTGTTTATCGGGGGATTGCTGGGCCAACTCTGCCGCGCTAATGCCTAAGTCGTCCAGGGCTAGTTTAGCGGTTCCCATACCGTGGGCGGCTTCAGATAACCCCCGCTGCATTTTTTCTAGTGACTTGTCAAATCCAGCAGCCTCAACGCCCGCAAGTGAAGCCGAGTAACGCAGCCGCTCCAGTTCTTGCACGCCGATTCCCAGCTTGTCGGCTGTCTTGCCGAGTTTGTCAAGTTCTGCCATCTGGTCTTTGACGCCTGCTAGTGCCTTAGCAAACGCCATAGCAGCCCCGGCTGCCAAGGCCATCTTGCCTAACATGCTCTTGAGGCTAAACTTTTTAGCACTCTGCTGCATCTTACCCATGTCACCGCCCGCCGTTTTCATGCCCTTGGAAAAAGGTTTAGTGTTGGCGGTTATGTTGGCAACTAAAGAGCCGAGATTTGCAGCCATTTACTTCTTCCCAAACATTGCAGCCATCTGTGATTCATGCGCGGCTGCGTCAAACTGTTTTGTTTTTTTATGTCCTGTCCCGAAGTCGGGTACGAAATGGTCCAAGTCTACCAGTTCGCTTTCGCGGGTTGCTACCAGATTACGAACTATCGCGCACAGGTAGCTGGTTTGTAGCCACTCATCCCCAAACGGTTCTAAACGGTAGTAAGCAATCCATTCTGTGAACAACTCCGCTGGTATTTCTTCAAGTAACTTATCAACGTCCCAGGTGCCGACAGTAACCGCTAGGCGGAAGGCGAACCGCCTTTTTTCGTCGGCCTGGAGTTTTTTTCCAGTACCTCTATTTCGTTATCTGCAAAGCCAACGTGCGACATTGCTGCGTCAAATAGCTGGCTAGTAACCGCGCCGTCCAGTTCTCCAAGTTCGCCAATGTCGTAATCATCCAGCAGCGGCTTGTGCGTTTCTCCGTCAACTAGCGTAGCAATCAACAACAATCTACGGCTGTTGTCTTTAACGTTTCCGTCTTTGTTCAGAACTTGCTTTTCAAAGTTGCTTTTCTCTGCTTCGCTTAGGCTTTGAAACGTGAATTCTAAGCCTCCAACCTTGACGGTTGTGTAACGCCTGCTCTTGCATTTAAAAAGGCTCTCTTTTGTTGCTGCGCTCACTGGTATTCCTCCGGGCTTGGTGGTTGTGTAATAGAGCTAGGCCGCCCGTAACGGGTTGTCACTTCGTCCCTGACTCTAAGGATAATGCCTTCTCCGTAGTGTCGAATCATTGAAACGGGCCGCCCCGCAGTCGTCCCGCAATACCCGGCGTGTAAGCCGTCAAGCCTGATCATACGTTGATCGGGCACAGCTGGCACCATTTCGCCGTCAACGCAAACCCGCGCCGGGTGGTCGTCAAAGGTAATTTTCATTAGCTGCCAGCCGTGAAAGCAAAGCCACTGGAAACGCCTGTACCCTTTATTGTCATCTCTACTTGCATAATCTCGCCCATTTCTGCATCGGCTGCCTTAACGCTAACCACACGCCCGCCAAAAACTACAGTCCCGCCGGTACTGCCGCCGGGCTTAATTGGGTAGGTAATGGTAACAACCTCATCAATCGACGCGCCGTAGTCGTGTGCAATATCAGGCAGGGCAGCGTCAGAGTACGCCACAATGCTGATTTCGCCAATCTCGGCTAAGTCATCGACCATAAAACGCTTTCGCCCTGTGTGCGCCAACTCTGTAATCTCTATCACGTCTTTTGTTACTTCCAAGCCGCCAATAGAGATTATATCGCCGGTAAAGCTGGTTGTTCCAAAGGTTACTGTAGCGCCATTGCCTGTGTCTGCCATATCTAAGTTCCCTTAAAAAGTTGGTATTGTTTCTATAACGTGAATTCTGAACCTTAGCGTCGTTATATGTTTGCCGCTGTCGCTGTCGTCTGTCGGGTGCTCGTAGCTGTGCCCCGTGTCGTCTAGTGTGCTGCTTATTACTTCAACGCTTCCAGCGGTCCCCCGGTAGCCTTGTAGCTGCTGCCTTACCAAGTCGGCTAGGCTGTCGGCTTCTACCCTGGTTTCACTGTAGCAGGCGAATTCTAGCATACACTCCTCAATGCCAGCCGCTGCCGCTAAAGTATGCACATGACTCGTATATAATTCAAGGTAAACCATAGCGGGCAAGCTATCGCCCTGGGCTAAAACGTCTGGCCTAATGCGAGTGGCTACAACATCGGTGATTGCCGATTTCGTCAACAGGTAGGTTCGTATGTTGCTGCCAGTGTTTGCCATATTATTTTCTTTGTTTCTCGACTGCCTCAGCTAGTGCAGCGCGGGCTTTTGTCGTAACCTTGCTTCTAACTGCTGCTGTAGCGTTTTCGATGCCCTTTTGAAAATAGTTAGTCCCGGCTACCCGTTCACCGCTTGACGTTTTTGACCAGTAAAAACCCCGGTGCCCGTAGTTTACCAGCCAACTATGCGGGGCTATTAACCAGTCATGCCCAATAGTGACGCCAATAATACCCGCAGCACTAGCCGCCCGGCTGCTTTTCCACTTGCTAGAGGGCTTCTTTTTAATTGCCCGGCGTAGCGGGTCTTTGCCTTTGCTCTCTCGCTGGGCGCGCGTTTTAGCACTCCAACCGGCTGCCGTTCCTGTGGTTCTACTGCGCGGGGTTACTTTCCTAATAGAACTGACTAGGGCCGTGCCGCCTGCTGCTACGGCTTTGCGCAGTACATTGCGCTGTAGGCTGTCGGTTAGCCCGTTGAACTCTTTGAACAGTTCTTCAATTCCCATAAATTGCAGGGCGTCTTTTTTCAGTGCCATTGTTAGCTATCCTCTGTACAGTGCAGCCAGACTTCTGTCTGCCGTTCGTCACGCCGCTGCACTTTTTCAATGTTTAGCGTGCGGGTTGTGTCGCCGTCGCGGTAGACAACGCGCATAGCTGAATCAGGAAACGGGCCTGAGTGCGGGTAGCGTACAATTACCAGCGTTGTTGTTGTTGATTCGATTTGAGAGCCGCTAAAAGTCTCGCTTGCTGATACGTCAAGCACACGCGCTGAACACTCACGCACACTAGCCCAGGAGTCTGTTAGCTGCCCGCTGGCGTCTGCGGTTTGCGTGCTTTGCTCTATGTCGATTCTCTGCCTTAGCTGCCCGGCGCGTACCATTGGAACGAATCCCCCAGTTTGAACGGTGCCAGAAGTGCCCCGGCTGCCTGCGGTATTTCCATAGCCATAACGCCAATCGTCGTCTGTTCTCGGTTGTTGAAGTAGTGACCGATCAACAACAACATTGCGTGCTTGATAGCCTGGGGGACTGCTGACGCTGCCCCGTAGCCGCAGATAAAACGGATTGTCGCCGCCTCTTGCTGTGCGCGGGCTGCGGGCCAGACTTCGCCGTAGGCGGGCCGCACGGTGCCCGGTTCGCGGGCTATGCTTACGTCATAATCGCCACTAGAAAAGGTCTGTGTGGCCCCTGCTGTGTCTGTGTAGGTAATGCTCGTAATGCTTTGCAGTTGCCCGAAGGGTAGATAAAGCGTTTCTATGCCCGCTGGCAGCTGGTCTGTTGTCATATCATAGGTAGCTGTAACAAGCTGCCTGTGAGTTTCTGCTTCAACTGTCGCGCGGGTTACTTCTATTAGGCTGCTGAGGTAGTCGTCATAGAACGAATCGTCTAGCGACAGATGCCGCCGTACTTCGCTAACTTGCAACGGTTCTGCTGTCGGGGCTGTTACTTCTGCCGTGCTGTAGCTGCTAACTAAGTGCATTTAGCGGGGCCCCTTTTTATTTGCTTTACGTTTCTTTGCTTCTGGGCGCGTCGCGCGCAGGGGCGGTTCTACGGTAGCCGTTTCTGGCTGCGGTAGTTCCGCCCAGCTGCGCTTTATGTAACGCTCTGCGGTTGCGTCGTCGAGTTCGACGATGTCGCCGCAGTCATGAGAAAACCCAGTTCCCACGATACTCGTTAACAATCGAACTTTCATTATTAGGCTTGAATCAGATGTTTGATTGCATCGGAATTTAGCACTTTACTATCAAAGCGGGCGAAGGCCACGAAGCCAGTTTGATCGTTATCACGATAGCGCTCTTCTAATCGGAACATCCGAATAGGCCCAGCGTCGCGGATAATGAAGCGTGAAAAGTCACCGACCAAGACGGTTTTTTCGGCGGTTGCCACGCTGCTCTGCATATCCTGATTGATCGTAATCGGATAACCAAGCAGTCTGTCGGGTTCGCCAACTGACATTCCCTCTTGCCACAGATAGTGGTTGTTGTCGTCTTTTAACTTTCGCAGAGCAAGCAGGATGTTGTCGTGCATCATCCAGCCAAAGCTGCTGCTGTTACGATATGCCGGGTCTACGCTGTGGAGCAAATCAAAAAGTTCGTCGGAAGCAATGGCATCGGCCGCTGCTGCCGTCTTACCGAGGCCAGAGCCAACAACCACGCCCTGTGGTTCTGAACTGCCAGAGCCGGTGGAACTGTACTGCGCTTCAATGCGTCCAAGCCGCTCGCCTAACATCGCGCCAACTTCTGCGCCAAGATCAAAAAAGCTATCCTGAAGAAGCTCCGCTGACACGAGGATTGACTTGCTCGTTAATTTATAGGCATTGAGAGTTTTGACGCCAAACGTGGCAGCCTGCTCGCTGATAGCAGCGTTTTCTGCCAACAGTGCGCCCTTGTTGCCGGTGTCGTCGCTAGTCGGCCACGGTACATCATTACCGGTTGAGGTGCGAATAACACGCGAGACGCTACGAGGACCGCCAAAACTCAGCAGGCTTTTCTCTAGCTCGTTTGAAAATCCTTCGGGAACCAGATATCCACCGGCAGAATCAGTGCCTACGCTCTGTGCTCTGACTTCTTTTCCCCAGCCGTCATGGCTCATGACGGGGGCGTGCTTAGCAAGTCGCACATCCAAAAAGCTAGATTTAGGATCTAAGCCCAAACGCTGGGCGGCTTCGACGTGTGTATCGTCCAAGCCAAAACCATTTTGTTGACGCGCCCAGGCTGCGAAAGCCAGGGTTCTAGTTTCGTCGGTAATCTCTGGGCGGGTTTCTGCCGTGCGTTGCCGCTTCTCTCTAAAAGAAACTTCCTCTTTTGCGGCTTCGACCTCAGCCAGTCGCGCTGCTACGTTCGCTTTTTCGCGTGCCTGGGTAAGTTCTTCTGCGTTTGCGTTGTAGGCTTCGTTGAGTGCTTCCCACTTTGCGCGGTCCTCGTCTGCCCAGCTGTCTTGACTTTCGCCGTGGGTCTTGATTTGTGCCGCGAGTTGTTCGCGCTGCTCTTGTAACTTTTTGAAGTCTGCCATGGTTCTAAATCTCCAGTTTGAAAGCTGCCAGCTTTCAGACTGCGCAAAAAAAAGCGCGGCCCTGTTGCTGGCATTTACTAATGTTTCGTAAATGTTGCAAACAATTACCGCGCTTTGTGCGTTTGGTTGTTCTGTTGTTGGTATTGTTACAGATTAGCTGTCGGTATCAATAGCAATTATCCTAAGCCGTACTTCTACCGATTCCTGATCAATATAGAACTGTTCAAAGGCTAGGCGTGCTTCTTTAATGCCGTCAGCTGCCCGTATACCTGTTGTGGTTGCTTCATATGCGGGGTAGGTAACAGGGCCAACGTCGTAAAGTGCTACGCCGTTAATCTCTCGCACTGTATTTTTCCCGTCTTTGCGTATCTCGCTGCCGCCCTCACTAATTGAAAAGGCAAAGCTAGACCCTGTAACGTCGCCCCGTTCTATGCTGGTTGCTACGTCGCGGCCTACCTGGGTATCAGGAACGTCTATTTCATAGCGCAGCCCGGTGTCATCTTCAGATAGCGAAAGCGTGCCCGCCTGGGCGCGCCCCAGTATGGCGCTAGGCTCATGATTGAACAGCCCGCGCACGTCGTCGTTTTCTCCCAGAGCACGGGTAAACGCGCCCGGCTGGATTCGCTCAAAGTGCCCGCTATACAGTTCGTACTGCGTGCCTGGGTCGTCGTCCCGGTAGAAAACGGCAGCATATCCCACAATCTTGGACGGCTGCCCGTCTCGTTTTTCGATTCTTACTCTCTGGTTGTTATTACGTCGTTCGGTATTCATTGATTAGATTCCATAAGGTTAAGTTTTCGCTTAGTAATTGCTTGCACTTTTGCTCTATTGCGGCCTCTAGTTCGTCAGCTGTGGCGTGTTCAAGGGTATCATTAACAGACTTTCGCACTATTTCGAGCCAGCTACAGCCCACCTTTTGCCCTATTTCGTCCCCACTGGCACCATTAAGAGCCGCAAAAACGCTTAAACTGTCCCCGATTCTAGCTAGAAACGGTTCTAGCTGTTCGGTTAATCGGTTGTCGACGTGATTTAGAAACGCGGTTGCTGTCTTTTGGCGTGCCCAGCGTTTGATGGTTGCAAGTGTTTTTTGCATTGCTGCGTCTAAGCTATTGCCCAGGGCAACGCGGGCGGCTTCCTGGGCGGCTTCGCTGTCGTCGTCGGCTGGTTCTTCTGCTGGTTCGTCGTCAACTGGCACAGGGGCAACAGGGGCGGCTGGCTCTGGTTCTGGCTCTGGTAGCTCATCGGCAAAGCTCATGTTAAGGGGCTTTAAGAATTTCCCCCCTAGCCCGTCGTCGCGCGGGTTCTGGTTTTGCATTGCGCGGAACTCGTCGGGGGACAATACGCCCATTTCGATACCCAGGCGGCCCACTTCGTACTGTGTTTTTATGTCTGCCTGTATCAGTGCCCCGGTATTGTGCTCAATAAAGTGGCTGTTTTCGTCTTGCTGCTGTTGGGTTAGTAGCTTTAAGTAGCATTCGCTGGCGATCGTGTGCAGCCAAGCAGATAAACAGCTGTCAAGATAAGACCTGTTTTCCTGTTCGAGTGACGCATAAGAAACGTTTACAGGCGATCCCAGCTTATGGGGCGGCAGGTTGTACCAGCGGGCTACCTCTCTAACCTGCTCTTGCCGTGCCCCGGCAAGCTGGCTTTGCTCTGGAGTAAATTGTGCTTCGTGGAATTTTGCCCCGTCTCTTAATATGACAGTACGGAAACTGTTATCAACGCCCTCGTACGTCTTTCGGAAGCCAGTCTCTAAGTTGTCAGCCGCTGGTTTGCTCATCCCTGCGGGCACTTCCAGCACGCCCCCGATTCTAGCCCCGTTCTTGAAGAAGCGGCTGGCGAATTTTTCAGCCGCTAGGCCAAGGGCTATCGCGTTTCGCATTTCGTAAATAAGCTCGCAGTCGGCGTCACCGTATACGCTGATCCCTTCAAAGTGCAACACCTGGGAAGCGTCGAAACCATGCAACGCGCCGCCAACTTCTGTAACGTAAATAATGCTGCCGTCTTGCTGTATCTCTGGGCGCGTCCTGTCGGGTAGCAGCGGCAACAGGCCAACCGGCACGCCTTGCCGCCCGTAGTCAATCAACGCATAAGCGTTATTCCATATGAGAAGGTGTGTGAGCATGCGCCGCCAGAACTTGAAGCTGTGTATTGTCGGATTGCACTTGCGCCGAATCAGGAACTGGGCCGGGTGCATTGTGTCAATTTCCCTACCGTTGTTTGGCAGCCGCTTGTATACGTCCAGGGGCAGCTTTGCAACGTCGCCGCTAATCAAGTTGACAGCCTGCCAAACGGGGGAGTAGGTAAGTGCCCGGCGCGGGCCGACTGCTTCCCCTGCTTCTGTGGAAGCGTCACCAAAAACAGATTGCCAGACCTCAGGGCTACCAAGCGGAATATTAGGGTTCTCTAAAGATCGTGGCTCTGCTTCCCGCTGCGGGTCTATCATGTTTTCGCTCATGGTTTAGGCCAATTCTATCTCGTTGTTTTCGTAATATGAAAGCGGCCCCTGCTCACTGATAGCCCTACTAAGAGCCATCACAGCCGCGATTATGCCGTCGATTTTCTTAGGGTTTGCGTTTGGCGGTTTGACTGGTCGGTAGTTGTTGTTGTTGTCGCTCTTGGTTTGCGTGTGCAAGGCTTGCCAAGTTAGCACCGGGTGGCGCGGGTGCGTTAAGTTCTGGTTTAATACTAGCCTTTCCATTTCGGCAGTCGGGGCGGCAAAGTTGCTAATTGTCTGCTTGAATTGTGTACGCGGGATATAGTGTTCTAACTCTAGCCGCTGGGTTAGTTCTTCTGCACTCCACGGGTCGTAAACTAGTTCTACAATGTCGAACTGTTCAGATAGTTCAGCCACCTTTTTCTCTATCACAGCATAATCTAAAACGTTGCCCGCTGTTAATTGCAAAAAGCCTCTATCGTGCCACTGTTGATAACTGGCTTGGTTCGCATGATCTTTAACAGTTTCCTCTGGTAGAAAGAAGTAAGGCAATAGCTTGTAGTTGTCGTCGTCCCTGAACACACAGACTATAGCGGTCATATCTCGCGTGCGGGACAAATCCAAACCAACGAAGCAACGTTGCCCGGTTAAATCGGCTGCTGTGAAGTCGTCCCCGCACTTATCCCAGTCGGTTTTCCGTAGCCACGGGTTAGCGGCACTCTGCCAGATGTTAAGCCGTAACTGCTTCCAGCTGGTAAAATCGGCGACGCTACGCTTAGCCCGCTTGTAGCTTGTCTCGAATTCTGCGCGTTTAATCGTTACGCCTAACCCTGGGTTCGCCTTTTTCCAAGTTCCAACCTTGCCGCACTCGTGATCTGTTGCCGTCTGGGGTGCTGAATAGTTGATAAATAAGAATGAATCGTCGTAGATCATGCCCTCAGAGACGGCCTGCCCATAGTCAAACTGTTTTTTGGCGTACCCTTCCGGGTTGTTTCCTGCTGTGCTGGCTTCAAATTGGAGCGGTTCAGAGCGACTCGCGCCCATATATTCAAGCACCCGCGCCAATCGCTCATCTACAACGTGCACTTCGTCAATGATTACAGAACCATTTAGCCCATGCTGGCCCCTGATGTTGTCCCCTGCCAGTACTTCGTAGGTGCTGCGGCTTAGCTCATGGTATATTCTGCCCGTTGCCTTGTTAATCTTTAGCTCTTTGGATAGTACCGGCGACTGTTCGACCATGTGCCTAGCGTGTGCGTGCATGATGCCCGCCTGCCTGCCGTCTTTAGCAGCTGAGAAAACCTTCTGCCCTGGTTCGCCGTCTGCGATTAAAAGATACAGGCCCAGCATTGCACAGGTAGGGCTTTTTCCGTTCTTCTTTGGCACCCATAACCCGCAGCGGGTAAACCGTCTGACGTACCTATTCCAATCTTTCGACCACTTCACCCAGCCGAACAGCCTGGAAAACAAATCTATTTGCCACTTCATTAGCTGCACTGGTTGCCCGGCGTATTCCCCTTCATAGAGCCGCAGGTGTTCTGTCATGAATTCGATTACATGCTCTACCCGCTGCGGGTCGTACAGGCAGCCGTCAGCCTTTGCGCGTTCATCGGCTGCGTCTTGAATCATCCGGGCCGGGGGTTTTTTGGGTTTGTGGTTTGTCATGATCTAGCGCGGGTTTTTATTTCGGTTACAGTTTCCCCGTTAAACTCCAGGCGGGTTCTCTCGACTGGCCCCAGGGCTAACTTACTCGACAGCTGCACGTAGCGGTCGGTTGCCCTTGCCATTGCTACGTCATCCCCGCGCCGCTGGGCTTCTTTATACATACACCACCAATCACAAGCCTGATGCAACAACGCGCTATCGCATTTTCCATAGACGCCCGGCGGCATACTGTCGACGGTTTGCTTCCACCACCACCGCGCGTCTTTGCACATCCCGCGCGGCTTAGTTGGCGGGCCGGTTGCCAGTGCCAGTTGTTCGTCTGTGATTTTTCCTTGTCTATCTGGCCTGTAGGTGCCAGATAGCTTTAGGAC
>Ga0114900_1000575_pt1 | contig 26880 bp, 31 predicted proteins | sample MalvireepMed_231_FD_89685 | JGI IMG/M metagenome (GOLD analysis project Ga0114900, IMG submission 89685) | Marine viral communities from the Global Malaspina Expedition - Malaspina viral metaG DeepMed_231 | ecosystem: Environmental > Aquatic > Marine > Oceanic | place: Mediterranean Sea...
CCGGACGCCAAAAAAGTGACAAGCGAGTGTTATGGCCGAAAATACTGCGACCGAAGCGCCTGCCAAAAAAGGCAAGCTGAAACTGATCATCATGCTGGTGATCATCATTATCCTGGCGGTGGGTCTTTCCGTGGTCGGGACACTCTGGTTCCTGGGCGGAGGATTGCCCGGCGCAGATGACGGCGAAACCACGACTTCGGCAGAGCCCGCGTTTGTCGCCAGCAGTTATACCGAAATTGAGAAAGCCCTGGTGACTACCGTTCAGGCGCAGGGTCGCCAGCGTTATGCCCAGGTCTATGTGTCATTCGAAGCCAAAGATCCTGCGGCACTGGCCGCTGCTGATGTTCATATGCCGCTTATCCGCAGCCAACTGGTGATGGTGCTGGGCAGCAGCGACTTCATGCAGTTGCAAACGCCGGAAGGTCGTCAGACGCTGGCCGACAGCATGCTGCAGACTGTGAACCAGGTGCTGGAGCAGGAAGGGGAGCCGGCAATCGACCGGGTATTGTTCCGGAATTTCGTGGTTCAGTAATCATACCGGGCGGATAACCAACAGTTAGGGGCAGGAACAGGTATGCAGGATTTACTGTCACAGGACGAGATCGATGCCCTCCTCCACGGGGTGGATGATGGTGACATCGATACCTATGAAGAGACCGATGATACCGGCGTAAAGAACTACGACCTCGCCAGCCAGGATCGGATCGTCCGTGGCCGCATGCCAACGCTCGAGATGATCAACGAGCGTTTTGCCCGCTATACCCGTATCAGTCTGTTCAACCTGCTGCGCCGCAATGCCGATGTCTCCACCGGCGGTGTCCAGATCATGAAGTTCGGTGAGTACATCCATACCCTGTACGTACCCACCAGCCTTAACCTGTGCAAGGTTCGCCCGTTACGCGGTACATCCCTGTTCGTGCTGGACGCCAAGCTGGTGTTCAAACTGGTGGACAACTTCTTCGGTGGTGAGGGCCGCCATGCCAAGATCGAGGGTCGGGAATTCACACCGACCGAAACCCGAATTGTGCAAATGGTACTGAATCAGGTCTTCCACGATATGAAAGAAGCCTGGCATGCGGTCTTGCAGGTGGAATTCGAATACCTCAGCTCGGAAGTCAACCCGGCCATGGCCAACATCGTCAGCCCGAGCGAAGTGGTCGTGGTCAGCACCTTCCATATTGAACTCGATGGGGGGGGCGGCGAACTTCATTTCGCACTGCCGTATTCCATGATCGAGCCAATACGCGATGTGCTGGATGCGGGTGTGCAGAGTGATATTGATGATGTCGACGAACGCTGGGTAAACGCCTTGCAGGAGGACATCAAAGAGGTCAATGTGCCCATCAATACCACCGTCTGCCGGCGCCGCATATCGTTGCGTGACATTGCCCGGATGAAAGCTGGCGATGTGATTCCGGTAGAGATTCCCGAGCACCTGACGGTGACCGCCAATGGTATTCCAATCTACAAGGCAACGCTGGGCACCCGCGACGGTAAGCTGGCGCTGAGGATTCACGACCGGGCCAAGTTGCCCAAGGTAAAGAAACAACTGAAGGTGGGACGCAATGGCTGACGACGACAAGAAAGACGAGCAGGAACTCAGCGAAGACGAAAAGCTGGCGGCCGAGTGGGAAGCGGCAATGGACGAGTCTGGCGATGCAGAGGGCTCCCGGGAAGACGAGTGGGCAGCGGCTATGGCTGAGGCTGAAGGTGGCGACGACCAACCTGAAGCCGAACGCCAGGGCGTGCGCACCGTTCCCATGGAGGAGTTTGGCGCGGACCAGGGCGCTGGTGGTGAGTCTCCTGACATTGACGTAATCCTGGATATTCCGGTTACCATTTCCATGGAAGTGGGGAACACCCAGATTCCGATACGAAACCTGCTTCAGCTGAACCAGGGCTCAGTGATCGAACTCGACCGACTGGCGGGCGAGCCTCTGGACGTGCTGGTTAATGGCACCCTGATCGCCCACGGTGAGGTGGTCATGGTCAATGAGAAGTTTGGTATCCGGTTGACGGACGTGATTAGTCCGGGTGAGCGAATCAAACGGCTGCAGAAATAATATGGCAAGACTGACGGGCTGGCTGCTGTTGTGGGCTCCGCTGCCGCTGTTGGCCGAGGAAACGGCAAAGGCGGGCGAAATCGCCGCCTCTGGTGGGCGTGCCCCGGATACTGTGGCGACGATACTGAGCCTGGGAGCGGGCCTGCTGGCAGTGGTGGCCATCATTTATGGTTGTGCCTGGCTGATCCGTCGGATGGGCGGCATGACCGGTATGAACAACAACGCCATCAAGGTGGTGTCTGTGCTGGCCATCGGTGCCAGGGAACGTATTGCGCTGGTGGAAGTGGGGCAGCAGCAGATTCTGCTTGGTATTACTCCCAGCACGATCAGGACCCTGCATGTATTTGATCAGCCGGTGGTGGATGCCGGCAATGCCGGCTCCAGTGACTTCGCCCGCAAGCTGCAGTCCATGATTGGCAAATCCTGGTCAGCGCCAGAGAGGAAAGACTAACGTCATGGTGGTGGCCATTCTCAAACGCGGTTTTCCCTGGCTTGCGCTGATTGCCGGCCTTTGTCTTCCCGCCTTGGCCCAGGCTGATCTGCCCGGCATTCCGGCATTTACGGTTGAGCCCGGCGAGAACGGCACCGAGGAGTACTCGGTAACCCTGCAGATCCTGGCGCTGATGACCGCGCTGACTTTCCTGCCGGCCATGCTGATGATGATGACCTCGTTTACCCGGATCATCGTGGTCTTTGCGATTCTTCGTCAGGCTCTGGGGCTACAGGCCACACCCTCCAACCAGATTTTGCTGGGGCTGGCGCTGTTTCTGAGCATTTTTATCATGAAGCCGGTACTGGAAGAGGCGAACCGGGTGGGCCTGCAACCATACCTGCAGGAAGAGGTGACTTCACTGGAGGCGGTGGAACTGGCCAGCCAGCCGTTTCGCAAGTTTATGCTGGAGCAGACTCGAGAAGACGACCTGGCGCTGTTCATGAGGATTGCCGATGTTCAGTATGAAACACCGCAGGACGTGTCTTTCTGGATTCTGATGCCAGCGTTTGTCACCAGTGAACTGAAGACGGCGTTCCAGATCGGGTTTATTCTGTTTATACCATTCCTGATCATCGACATGGTGGTGGCCAGTGTTCTGATGGCCATGGGTATGATGATGCTGTCACCCATTATCATCTCGCTGCCCTTTAAAATCATGCTGTTTGTACTGGTGGATGGTTGGGCCCTGATCATGGGTACCCTGGCCGCCAGCTACGGGATCTAGGAGGCAATCATGACTCCGGAAACGGTTATCGACATACTGCGAGAGGCGCTCTGGCTGATTGTATTGCTGTCTGCCGTCATCATCGGGCCGGGCCTGGTGATTGGTCTTGTGGTCAGTACCTTCCAGGCGGCGACCCAGATCAACGAGCAGACCCTCAGTTTCCTGCCTCGCCTTCTGATCACACTGATCGTGATCATTGCCGCCGGGCCCTGGATGCTGACCACCTTGCTGGACCACGCCAACGGGCTGATCTCCCGCATTCCCTATCTGATCGGCTGAGCCCATGCTGCCGGCGGAGTTCAGCGCAGATCTGATCGGCCAGTGGGTGGGGCAGCATATCTGGCCCTTATTCCGGCTGGCCAGTTTTCTCATGGTCATCCCTATTTTCGGTACTCAACTGGTGCCAGCGAGGGTGCGGCTGGGACTGGCGTTACTGATGACCATCCTGATTGTGCCCATGATTCCTCCCGTTCCCCAGGTGGAAGCGCTCAGTGCCGACGCGGTCGTCATCACGCTGCAGCAGATCCTGATTGGCGTCGGCCTGGGCTTCGCCCTGACCGCACTCTGGCAGCTGTTTGTGATCGCCGGCCAGATGATTGCGATGCAGATGGGCCTGGGCTTTGCTTCCATGGTAGACCCCGCCAATGGTGTTAACGTGCCAGTGTTGGCTCAGATCTACACCATCACCATTACTTTGCTGTTTCTGGTGATGAATGGCCATCTGGTGGCCTTCGAGGTGTTCATCGAGAGTTTCTATACCTTGCCTATTGGCCTGGAGGGGCTGGGGCAGGATGGTGTGTGGGCGCTGGCCCATCGCATTTCATGGATGTTTGCCTCTGCTATGTTGCTGGCATTGCCGGCCGTGACTGCGGTCCTGATTGTGAACATCTCTTTCGGTGTAATGACCCGTGCGGCGCCACAGATGAACATCTTCGCCCTCGGCTTTCCGATTGGCCTGATTTTTGGATTGTTTGCTATCTGGGTCTTACACGCCAATTTCCTGCCACACTTCGATCAGTACACGCGGGAAACGTTCGATTTCATGCGTGCTCTGCAAGGGCAACCCTGACCATGGCCGAAGAGAACGACAACAGTCAGGAAAAAACCGAAGAGCCTACCCCCCGACGCCTGGAGAAGGCCAAGGAGGAAGGCCAGACGGCCCGTTCCAAGGAACTCGCCACCATGGCGGTATTGCTGGCCGGTGCTGGTGGGCTTCTGATTTTTGGTACGTCGCTTGGCGCATCTATTGAGTCCATCATGCGCGACTCCTTCGTAATCGAGCGCTCTGCGATTTTTGATACCCGGCATATGAGTGTTCAGCTGATACTGGCAGCCAAAGAGGCGGCCTGGGCGCTGTCACCGATACTGGTGATGTTGCTGATTGCCGCCATTGCCGGCTCCGTTGGCATCGGCGGTCTGCTGTTCAGTGCCAAGGCCATCGCACCGAAATTCAACCGGATGGATCCGATCAAGGGCCTGGGACGAATGTTCTCCATGCGCTCCCTTATCGAGCTGGTTAAGGCGATTGCCAAGGTGGGCCTGGTGATGGCGGTCGCCATCCTGATTCTGAACCTTCGCACCGAAGACTTGCTTGCGATTGCCGAAGAGCCGACCGTACCTGCCATGGAGCACGTGCTGTGGACGCTGGGCTGGAGTTTCTTCTTCCTGTCCTGCGCCACCATTGCCATTGCCGCCATCGATGTACCCTTCCAGATCTACGATCACCAGAAAAAGCTCCGTATGACCAAGCAGGAGGTCAAGGACGAGTACAAGGACACCGAGGGCAAGCCGGAGGTCAAAGGCAAGATTCGCCAGCTCCAGCGGGAGATGGCCCAACGCCGGATGATGCAGGACGTTCCCAAGGCCGATGTGGTGATTACCAACCCGACCCACTATGCCGTGGCATTGAAGTACGATCAGAAAACCATGGGCGCGCCAGTGGTGGTGGCCAAGGGGGCAGACGAGGTGGCCTTCAAGATTATGGAAATTGCCAGGGAGAACAAGGTCGAGGTCCTGCGAACACCGCCACTGACACGGGCGGTGTATCACAATACCGATATTGGTGAAGAGATTCCGGACGGCCTGTACATGGCCATTGCTCAGGTGCTGGCCTACGTCTTCCAGCTGCGTCAGTTCCGCAAGGGCCGAGGGCCGAAGCCCGGCATGCCGGACTTCCCGATTCCGCCCGATATGCGGCGTGATATCTGAAGCCCTCTATTCCGGCGAACCGGAATAGAGGCAGGATATTGCTTTCCGCGGGGTCAGCTGGATTCGTGCTCGTGAATCCGCTTGCCCCAGGCTTCCCGTTCGCCCGGCAGGATCAGGTTAAGGATGATGGCAACCACTGCGCACAGGGCGATGCCTTCCAGTTGGCCCAGCGCCATGTTGCCGATACCAAAGACCAGGGTCACGCCTACGATCACCAGATTACGGGACTGTGACAGATCCACCTGATGTCGGATCAGGGTATTCAGGCCCACAACGGCGATTGAACCGAACAGCAGGCAGAGGATGCCGCCCATAACCGGTACCGGAATGGTCTGCAACGCGGCACCGAACTTGCCGACAAACGCCAGAACAATGGCAACCACCGCCGCCCACCACATAACTTTCGGGTTGAAGTTCTTGGTCAGCATCACCGCACCGGTTACCTCGGAATAGGTGGTGTTGGGAGGACCGCCAAGCAGCGAGGCAGCGCTCGTGGCCAGACCATCACCCAGCAGGGTACGGTGCAAGCCCGGTTTTTCCAGATAGTTCTTGCGGGTAACGTTACCGATGGCCAGAACGTCGCCGATGTGTTCGATGGCTGGTGCAATGGCGACCGGAATCATGAACAGGATAGCGCCCCAGCTGAACGCCGGTGCTACGAAGTTTGGCATTGCCAGCCACTCAGCCTGTTGGATCGGCGTTGTGTCAACAATGCCCATGATGGCGGAGAGAAGGTAACCCACGAGGACGCCGAACATGATCGGGATCAGCCGGAAAATGCCCTTGGCCCAGACCGACATGATGATGGTCACGGCCAGGGAGATCATGGCAATCCAGATGGCGGTGTTATAGGGCACCAGCTGGGTCTGGCCGTCACCGGTTTTGCCCGTGGCCATAAACACAGCGACGGGCGCCAGCCCCAGGCCGATGGTCATGATGACCGGTGCAATCACCACTGGAGGCAACAGCCGGGTAATGAAACCGGTGCCGCGCAGACGAACCGCCCCGGACAGGATGATATACAGAATGCCTGCGGCCATCAGGCCACCAAGGGTTTCTTCCAGGCCAAAGCGGCCTTTGGAGGCCAGCACCGGCGCGATAAACGCGAACGATGAAGCCAGGAAGATCGGGATCTGGCCACCGGTGACAATGTGAAAAATCAGAGTGCCCAGGCCGGCAGTGAACAGCGCGACGTTCGGGTCCAGGCCGGTAATCAGTGGCATCAGTACCAGGGCGCCAAAAGCCACCAGCAGCATCTGGGAACCGGCAATAGCCTGTTTCCATACCGGATCGTTGTTATGGTCCTGCATGCTCAGACGTCCTTCTGCTTGGTGCCGAAGATCTTGTCGCCGGCATCACCCAGGCCCGGCAGAATGTAGCCTTTCTCGTTCAGGCGCTCATCCACCGATGCGGTGTAGATGGACACGTCCGGGTGTTTTTCCAGAACCTTTTCCACGCCCTCCGGCGCAGCCACCAGAACCAGAGCCCGGATTTCGGTGCTACCGGCCTTTTTGAGCAAATCGATGGTGGAAATCATGGAGCCGCCGGTAGCCAGCATCGGATCGATGATCAGGGCCATGCGCTGATCCAACTCGCCTACCAGTTTTTCCAGGTAAGTTTCCGCTTCGAGGGTGTCTTCGTTGCGGATCTGGCCAACCACGCTCACCCGGGCCACCGGAATCAGGCTCAGGACACCGTCCAGCATGCCCAGACCGGCACGTAGGATGGGCACGATGGTTACCTTCTTGCCGTGGATCTGCTCCACGGAGACCGGGCCGGCCCAGCCTTCAATGGTTTTTTCCTGCAGGTTGAAGTCTTTGGTGGCCTCGTAGGTCAGCAGTGCGCCAACTTCCTGTGCCAGCTCTCGGAAGTTCTTGGTACTGATGTCGGCGCGGCGCATGAGGCCGAGCTTGTGGCGGATCAGAGGGTGCTTCACTTCGTGGATCGGCATGGGGTCACCTGTGTGTTCGGGTTTCTGGCTTGAATCGGGATAGTGCAAATGGCGAAAGGATACCGTATCTGGGCTTCTGCGTCAGGCGTTGAACGGTGGTCAGACGTCAAATTTTGCAAGGGCTGGTACGGTTCTTGCGATACCTCCCGGAAAGCGACGTCCGGTGTCAGATTTTCGACCCGGAAATTGCCCGCAAGCCCAGATACGTGGAGACAGATCCGGCATGGACAGAGCGCTAGTCCTTAACAACGTCAAATCCCTGACGCGGGGGAACCTCGGCATCCCCCTGATGCTGATGGGGCTGCTTGGCATGATGATTCTGCCAATGCCGGCGTTCCTGCTGGATGTGTTCTTCACCTTTAATATCACCCTGTCCATCGTCATTCTGCTGGTCTGTGTGTACGCCATGCGGCCGATGGAATTTGCTTCCTTCCCCACGGTGTTGCTGGTGGCCACCCTGTTGCGCCTGGGCCTGAACGTGGCGTCCACCCGGATTGTATTGCTGAACGGCCATGAGGGTGGCGATGCCGCCGGTAAGGTGATCGAGTCTTTTGGTGAAGTCCTGATTGGTGGTAACTACGCCGTCGGTCTCGTGGTCTTTGCCATCCTCATGATCATCAACTTCCTGGTTGTCACCAAAGGTGCTGGCCGGGTGTCTGAAGTCAGTGCCCGCTTTACCCTGGACGCCATGCCCGGCAAGCAGATGGCGATTGATGCGGATTTGAACGCCGGCCTGATCAACCAGGACGAGGCCAAGTCACGCCGCTCGGAAATTGCCCAGGAAGCCGATTTTTACGGCTCCATGGACGGTGCCTCGAAGTTCGTGAAAGGCGATGCCGTTGCCGGGTTGCTGATTCTGGCCATCAACATCGTCGGTGGTGTGGCTATCGGCATGATGCAGCACGGTCTGGATTTCGGTCTGGCGATGGAGCGTTATGCGCTGCTGACCATCGGTGACGGCCTGGTCGCCCAGATTCCTTCCCTGCTGCTCTCCACGTCTGCCGCCATCATGGTTACCCGGGTAACCTCCAGCCAGGACATGGGCGGCCAGATCATTCAGCAGATGTTCAGTGCGCCCAAGGCGTTGGGCATTGCGGCCGGTATCCTGATTCTGCTGGGCCTGATTCCGGGGATGCCCCACATCGCATTTCTTGGCCTGGGCTTGCTGGCAGCCGGCGCAGCCTGGTTGATCTGGAAGAAACAGCAGCAGACGGTTGAAGATGAAGGCGGCTTTGTAGGTCGTGGGGGCATGGCCGGTGGGGCGGCCCGCCAGGGTGCGGAAATTTCCCCGGATCGTCCGGGTGGCGAGGGGCAGGCATTGCCGGCACCGGGGGAAACCCGCGAGCTGGGCTGGGATGACGTGGCCACGGTGGACATTGTCGGGCTGGAAGTGGGCTACCGGCTGATCCCGCTGGTGGACAAATCCCAGGGTGGACAATTGCTCAGCCGAATCAAAGGGGTTCGTAAGAAGCTCTCGCAGGATCTGGGCTTCCTCATGCCCTCGGTGCACATTCGCGACAACCTGGATCTGATGCCGAACGTCTACCGGATTACCCTGATGGGTGTGACCATCGCCGAGGCCGAGATTCATCCGGAACGGGAGCTGGCCATTGATCCGGGGCAGGTGTTCGGCAAGGTGGAAGGTATTGCCGGCAAGGATCCTGCTTTCGGCCTCGACGCCATCTGGATTGAATCCGACAGGAAAGACCAGGCCCAGACGCTGGGTTACACCGTGGTGGATGCGAGCACCGTGGTGGCGACACACCTGAACCAGATCCTGCAGAAACACGCTCACGAACTGATCGGCCACGAGGAAGCCCAGAAGTGGCTGGACCAGCTGGAGAAGATTTCGCCCAAGCTGGCAGAGGAGCTGGTGCCGACCACCATTTCCATCAGCATCCTCTTGAAAGTGTTGCAGAACCTGTTGAAAGAAGAAGTGCCGGTGCGGGACATGCGCTCCATCGCCGAGGCCATTGTGAACGTGCATCCGAAGAGTCAGGACCCGAAAGTGCTGACCACGGTGGCCCGCCAGGCCCTGCGCCGAATGATTGTTCAGAGTATCTGCGGCAACGACGCCGAAATCCCCGTTATCACGTTGGATCCAGACCTGGAACAGTTATTGCTAAAGTCTGTTCAGCAGAGTCAACAATCCGGCGGTCAGGATGACATTGGTCTGGTGCTTGAGCCCAACATGGTGGAAAAGCTGCAACGATCCCTTCAGGACAGCGTGCAGCGCCAGGAAATGCTCGGCAAGCCTGCCATCCTGCTGGTTTCAGGGCCCTTGCGGCCAGTACTGGCGAAGTTTGCCAGCTATGGGGTAGAGCGTTTGCATGTGCTCTCGTACCAGGAAATCCCGGATAACAAACAGATCACGATAGTCGCCTCTGTAGGTCAATAAACCGACGGAGCATCGCGGGAAGCCAGAGCGCTTGCCGTTGGGAGGATGAAGCAGCATGAAAGTAAAACGGTTTTTTGCGCAGTCCATGGCTGAGGCCCTGAAGCAGGTAAGCCACGAAATGGGGCCGGATGCCGTTATTCTGTCTAACCGCCGGGTTGATGGTGGTGTCGAGATCGTGACGGCACTCGACTACGACGAAAACATGGCGCGCCAGCGTCTGGGTGAAAGAGCGGTTGAAGCCACCAACGGCTCCCGCCTGGCAGAGATGCAGGCTGAGCAGCATCGTCGGCTGGAAGAGGAGCTGAACCGGTCCCGCAGCCGCATTCGTGAGGTTCGGGAAAAGCGCGCGGGAAATGCGTCGTCAGGCGGCACGGCATCGTCCATGTCTTTCGAGACCGCCGATTTTCCGGCGTCACTTTCCGGTACTGTTGTGGCCGAAAAGCCGGCTTCCGGCAGAGAATCCGGTACCGGTGGCTATGCCGATGAACTGGCCAGTATGCGTGCCGAGATCAGCTCTCTGCGTGATCTGGTCAGTGGCAAGGTGGCGTCCACCACTCAGGCTGACGGTGGAAACAGCGCGGTACAGCAACGCTTGGCCGAGCGGCTGCAGGAGTTCGGTCTGGGCGCGGAGCTGGCCGGCTCTCTGTCCCGACGGCACCGGGCCGGGCGCCTGGAAGATGGCTGGAAGCAGTCACTGAAAATGCTGGCGACCGGCGTTCGCACCGGTCGCGAAGACTGGCTTGATGCCGGGGGGATCTATGCCCTGGTCGGGCCGACCGGGTCTGGCAAAACCACCACCATTGGCAAACTGGCGGCTCGCTATGTGCTGGAGCATGGCCCGGATTCGTTGGCCCTGGTGACCACCGACCGCTACCGTGTGGCCGCCCATGAGCAGCTGTTTGTGTTCGGCAGAATCCTGAATGTGCCCGTGCGGGTGGTGGATGAGAGCCATTCCCTGGATGACATTCTTGATGAACTGTCGGATAGGCACCTGGTACTGATTGACACTGCCGGCCTGACCAGTGCCGACCGTGGTTACCAGGAACAACTGGCGGAGTTGGCTCGCAGCGATCACAATATCCGTACACATCTGGTGGTCTCTGCCACCAGTCAGCCACGTATCATGAAATCCGTGTGGCATTGCTATAAGATGGCAAACCTTGCAGGCTGCATCATGACCAAGATTGATGAAGCCCTGACCCTGGGCGAAGCGCTCGGATTCGTTATGGAGACCAGCTTGCCGGTGGCCTGGTACACCGATGGCCAGAAGATACCGGAAGATCTCCAAAGGGCGGAGGCTATCCCGCTGGTGCGTCTGGGCGTAGAAAGGCTCAGGGCCGTGCAGAGCGCGCAGGCAATAGCCGAAGGTGCCTGAGCCTCGCCAGCGACAGAATAAAACACCGGCACGCGTGCCCGTACAAGAACGTAGTAAGAGACTGATAACAGTATGAGCAGACCACATCCGGTTCAGGTGATTGCGGTTTCCGGCGGCAAGGGCGGTGTCGGCAAGAGCAATGTTTCGGTCAACCTAGGTATCGCCCTGGCCCAGAAGGGGCGCCGGGTTGTCTTGCTGGACGCGGATCTTGGGCTCGCCAACATCGATGTGTTGCTTGGCATTACCGCCAATCGAAATCTGCAAGACGTACTCAACGGCGATTGTGATCTGAAAGATGTGCTGGTGAATGGCCCTGGTGGCATCAAGATTGTTCCGGCATCATCCGGCACCCAGCGTATGACCCAGCTCAGCGCCATGGAACATGCCGGCCTGATCAATGCCTTCAGTGAGCTGGGCGACCAGATTGACGTTCTGATTGTGGATACCGCCGCGGGTATTTCTGAATCGGTGGTCAGCTTCCTGAGGGCATCGCAGGAACTTCTGCTGGTGGTCTGCGACGAACCTACTTCCATTACCGATGCTTACGCCCTGATCAAACTGATGAATCGGGATTACGGCACCAACCGCTTCCGCATCCTGGCAAACCAGGTCCGCAATGAGCAGGAAGGCCGCCATCTGTTTGAAAAACTGACCCGGGTCACCGAGCGTTTCCTGGATGTGGCACTACAATATGTAGGTATCGTGCCTTACGACGAGGCCGTCAAGAAAGCCGTTCAGAGGCAGAAAGCGGTATTGGATGCCTATCCGAGGGCGAAAGCCTCGCTGGCTATCCGGGCTCTGGCCGAAAAAGTGGACAGCTGGCCTTTGCCGTCCTCTCCCAGGGGGCATCTCGAGTTCTTCGTGGAGCGGCTCGTCGAAGTCTGATCTGAATCCAGTCCTACAAGAAAACCGGATACATGACATTGGCGAAAAATCTGGGAATTTACCATCAGGCCGGCGCCAGGAGCCCTTCAGCCCTGATTGAAGAGCATGCGCCGCTGGTCAAGAAAATCGCCCTTCATCTCATGGCCCGACTGCCTGCATCGGTGCAGCTCGAAGACCTTATGCAGGCCGGTATGATTGGTCTGCTGGAGGCTGCGCAGCGCTACTCTTCAGGCAAGGGTGCGACCTTTGAAACCTATGCCGGCATTCGCATCCGTGGCGCCATGGTGGACGAAATCCGCAAAGGCGACTGGGTGCCCCGCTCAGTGCATCGTAATGCCCGGCGAATCGCCAGTGCCATCAAACAAGTGGAAGATCGTACCGGGCGCGAGGCCCAGGATGCCGAAGTAGCTGAAGAGCTTGGCATTGGTCTGGACGAATATCACGCTTCACTGGCCGACGCCAACAGTGGCCGACTTTTTAGCCTTGATGAGCTCAATGAATCCGGCGAGCTGCCGATAGAAGAAGCAGAGGCCAGCGATAATCCGCTGGACGGTATTGCTTCCGGCGCTTTCCAGCGCAGTCTGGCGGACGCCATCGAGCAGTTGCCTGAGCGCGAAAAGCTGGTGTTGAGCCTGTATTACCAGGAAGAACTGAACCTCAAGGAAATCGGCGCAGTGCTTGGGGTCAGTGAGAGCCGGGTAAGCCAGATTCACAGCCAGGCGGCACTGCGGCTGCGCAGCCGGTTGGCCGAGTGGCGGGATGACGACAACGACTGATCGGCCGGGTGCTGTGTTTCTCTTTCAGCAGGCTGTGTAGCTTTTGGTAACCGATGCTTTACAACGTGCGCAAACACCACACAATAAGCAGTTAAGGTAGCAGCCTGCTAGACTTTCAAAAAGGCTGAATGAATTCCGGGTGTTACTGACTGGAGGTCCCATTGGACAAGAACATGAAAATTCTCATTGTGGATGACTTCTCCACAATGCGACGAATCATCAAGAACCTGCTGCGAGATCTTGGCTTCACCAATACAGATGAGGCCGATGATGGCAACACGGCGTTGCCCATGCTCCGAAGCGGCAAGTACGACTTCCTGGTGACTGACTGGAACATGCCCGGCATGTCGGGCTTTGATCTTCTCAAAGCTGTCCGCGCTGACGAAAACCTGAAGAACCTGCCGGTTCTGATGGTGACGGCAGAAGCCAAGCGGGACCAGATCGTGGCCGCGGCTCAGGCCGGGGTAAACGGATATGTGGTCAAGCCTTTTACGGCAGCCGTGCTCAAGGAAAAGATCGAGAAAATCTTCGAACGAATCCAGTAACCAGAGGTCGGATGGCTCGCCATGAGTGATACCAAACAGAACCATCAGGGCCTTGATCCGGAGGTGGCGGAGAAACTGCAAAAGCAGGCCTCCGACCTGGCTGAGAATGTAAACGCCGGGAATTATGCCAAGGCGATGACCCTGATCAATGAACTGAGCGAGGTTCGCGATCAGAGTCTGTACCGGGAAGTGGGCCGACTCACCCGCAGCCTCCATGAGGCAATCCGGAACTTCCAGATAGACCCGCGTAATGCCGAGCAGAAAGAAGTCCTGTCGAAGATGAGCGACGCTTCTGACCGTCTGGCCTATGTGGTGCAGATGACCAGCCAGGCAGCGAACCGCACCATGGACCTGGTCGAGGAAAGCATGCCCGTGGCTCATTCCATGAGGGATGAAGCGGTTGCCTTGCGGGACGAGTGGCAGCGTCTGCGCCGCCGTGAAATGGAACCTGCGGAGTTTCGCGAGTTGTATGGTCGCATCGACAAGTTCTTCGCCGGCCTGACCACAGACTCTGACAGTCTGTACCAGAATCTGTCGGAAATCCTGCTGGCTCAGGACTTCCAGGATCTTACTGGCCAGGTTATCCAGAAGGTCACCGCTTTGGTGAAAGAAGTGGAAGACAATCTTCTTGGCTTGGTAGTGATGGCCAGCCACGTGGATCAGCTGACCGGCACGGTGCACCAGATTGAAGAAAAAGAAGAATCGGCCGAAAAAGGGGTAGGGCCCCAGATCAAGGCCGATGAGCGGGAAGATGTAGTTTCGGGACAGGACGATGTGGACGATCTGCTGTCCAGTCTCGGATTCTGATAATAAAGAGGGTGACGCATGGCGTTAGATGCTGATGAAGAGATCCTGCAGGACTTCCTGGTAGAAGCCGGCGAGATACTCGAAAAGTTGTCGGAGCAGCTGGTGGATCTGGAGCAGCATCCCGATGACAGCGATCTGCTGAACGCCATTTTCCGTGGCTTCCATACCGTGAAAGGGGGCGCAGGCTTCCTTCAGCTGGAGGCACTGGTTAACTGCTGCCACTCGGCAGAGAACGTGTTCGATATTCTCCGGAATCACAAGCGCAAGGTCACTCCGGAACTGATGGACGTGGTTCTGGAGGCGCTGGACAACGTTAACGCCATGTTCGAAGAAGTTCGAAACCGGGAAGAACCAACGCCCGCGCCGGACGAACTGATCGAAGCCCTGGACGCCCTCGCCAAACCCGAGTCAGAGGATGCACCAGCGGCGGAAGCGCCAACCCCGGCACCGGAGCCGTCGTCTGCGGAGGTCGGGCAGCAAGGGGACCAGGGCGATATCACTGACGAAGAATTCGAGCAGTTGCTGGACGCGTTGGCGGATGAAAAATCCGACGGCCAGAAACCGGCCGGCAACGAGCAGGTGAGCAATCCGGCTGAATCCGCCGGCAGCTCAGACAGTGATGAAATTACCGACGACGAATTTGAGGCCTTGCTGGATCAACTCCACGGCAAGGGCCAGTTTGCCGGCGCGCCTGCGGAAGAGGAAACAGCCAAGGCAGATACCAGCACCAGCGGTGGTTCAGAAAAATCATCCGCTGACGCCGATCTGATTTCCGACGACGAATTCGAGAACCTGCTGGACGAACTGCATGGCAAGGGCGCCGGCCCAAGTGCCGGGTCTTCCGACAGCGAGCCCAAACCGGCGCCTGCTCCATCCGGCAAGGCCGAACCGGCCCCGGAACCAAAGAAAGCAGAAGCCAAAGCCGAGAGCACGGCCGCTGCCAAGCCGGCCTCTGCGCCCGCGCCTGCCCGTGAGGCCGCACCCGCTGGTGAAACCACGGTTCGGGTAGATACCAAGCGCCTGGACGACATCATGAACATGGTGGGCGAACTGGTGCTGGTACGGAACCGCCTGCAGCGTTTGGGTTCCGAAAGCGAAGACGAACACATGCACAAGGCGGTGGCCAACCTCGACGTAGTGACTACGGATCTTCAGGCTGCCGTCATGCAAACACGGATGCAGCCGATCAAGAAAGTATTCGGCCGTTTCCCGAGGGTGGTGCGTGATCTGGCCCGAAGCCTGAAAAAAGAAGTGAACCTGGTGATGCACGGTGAGGAAACCGACCTGGATAAAAACCTGGTCGAGGCGCTGGCTGACCCACTTGTGCACCTGGTCCGAAACTCCGTGGATCACGGTGTCGAAGCGCCGGACGTACGGGAGAAGGCCGGAAAACCCCGAGCCGGAACCGTGACCCTGTCGGCGGAGCAGGAAGGCGACCATATATTGCTGTCCATCGTCGACGACGGTGCCGGTATGGATCCCAATGTCCTGCGCCGCAAGGCGGTAGAAAAGGGTCTGTACGATCAGGATGCGGCAGACCGCCTTACCGACAACGAGTGCTTCAATCTTATCTTTGCGGCCGGTTTCTCCACCAAAGACCAGATTTCCGATGTCTCCGGTCGCGGTGTCGGCATGGACGTGGTGAAAACCAAGATCGGCCAGCTCAATGGCCAGATCAATATCATGTCCGAGCAGGGCAAGGGCACCAGCATTATTATCAAGGTGCCTCTGACGCTGGCCATCATGCCAACCCTGATGATCATGTTGGGTGACCAGTCTTTCGCGCTGCCGTTGGTGAATGTGGTGGAGATCTTCCACCTGGATCTGACCAAGACCAACATTGTCGATGGCAAAGAGTGCATTGTGGTGCGGGACAAGGTGTTCCCGCTGTTCCACATCAAGCGCTGGCTGGTACATGGCGCGGCCGGTCAGGCCGAGCCGGAGAACGCGCACGTGGTGATTGTAGCCATGGGCACCAAGCAGGTCGGCTTTGTGGTTGACCAATTGATTGGCCAGGAAGAAGTGGTGATCAAGCCTCTGGGCCGGGCCCTGCAGGGGACGCCGGGTATGGCAGGCGCCACCATCACCGGTGATGGCCGTATCGCCCTGATTATTGATGTGCCGAGCCTCCTGCAGCACTACGGCTGAGCAGGAATTTCCGGGATTGTGTAGGAGAAATGGATGACAGTTTCTGTCCTGGTCGTGGATGATTCGGGCTTCTTTCGCAAACGGCTGACGGAAATCCTGACGGCCTCGGGCCAGATTAAAGTGATAGGCGCCGCCACCAATGGGCGGGAAGGGGTCGAGCTGGCGGAAAAGCTGCGCCCCGATGTGATCACGATGGATTACGAGATGCCGGTGATGGACGGCATCTCTGCCGTTCGCGAGATCATGCGCAAGCATCCTACTCCGGTGTTGATGTTCTCGTCTCTGACCTACGAAGGTGCCCGCGTTACCCTGGATGCCCTGGAAGCCGGGGCGGTGGATTTCCTGCCCAAGAATTTTGAGGAAATTGCCAGGGATACCAGTCAGCTTCAGAAAATCCTCATCCAGCGCATTCTGGATGTGGCTGGTAGCCGACCCGGTGCCCGATCAGCGCCTGCGGCCCCGCGGCCGGCGACGCCTGCACCGGAACCCCGCCGGGAGCCTGCCGAGCGTTCTGGTTCGCGTCTGACCCGCCCGGCAACGCCGGAACCCCGTAAAGAGCCTGCAGCCTCCGAGCCAGTTCGTAGACCCGCCAGAAAAACCGCGACCAGGCATTACAGCGTGGTGGCCATCGGCACCTCCACCGGTGGCCCCGTCGCGCTGCAAAAGGTGCTCACGGCGTTACCGGCCTCGTTTCCGGCGCCCATTGTGCTGGTTCAGCATATGCCGGCCAGTTTTACCCCGGCCTTTGCTGAGCGGCTCAACAAGTTGTGTCGCATTGAGGTGCGTCAGGCCGAGGACGGCGACGTGCTCCGCCCGGGGCTGGCCCTGCTGGCGCCGGGTGGCAAGCAGATGATGATCGAAAGTCGCGGCGGGCAGGCGAAAGTGCGGATCCTTCCGGGCGACGATCGGCTGAATTACAAACCCTGTGTGGATGTTACCTTTGGTTCTCTGGCCCGGAGCTTTCCTGGCAAAACTCTGGGGCTGATACTCACGGGCATGGGGTCCGATGGCAAGGAAGGCTGCCGGATGATGAAGCAGTCTGGTTCTGTGATCTGGTCCCAGGACGAGAAATCCTCGGTTATCTATGGCATGCCCATGGCCGTAGCCAAAGCCGGACTGAGCGACGAGATTCTGGCGCTGGAGGAAATTGGCGCACGGCTGGTTGAAGGTGTGAGCTGATGGATATTCTGAGCCTGCTCGGAATCATCCTGGCGTTCGTGGCCATCCTGGGCGGCAATCTGCTGGAAGGTGGTGCTGTCAGTTCCCTGTTCAACGGTCCGGCCGGGTTGATCGTGGTTGGCGGGACCCTGGCGGCGACCATCCTGCAAACCTCCTGGCCGATGCTCAAACGTGCCTTCGGGCAGGTTCGCTGGGTATTTGTGCCGCCCTACATCTCACTGGAAGATGGTATTGGCAAGGTCATCGACTGGAGCGTCAAGGCCCGCAAACAGGGCCTGCTGGGACTGGAAGGGTTGGCGGAAAGAGAGCCGGAACCGTTCGCCCGGAAAGGGCTGCAGTTGCTGGTTGATGGTGCCGAGCCCGAGTCCATTCGCAGCATCATGGAAGTGGATCTGGAAACCCGGGAACAGCGCGATCTGGAGTCGGCCAGGGTCTATGAGGCCATGGGCGGGTATTCCCCCACTATCGGTATTATCGGGGCGGTCATGGGCCTGATTCAGGTCATGACCAACCTGGAAGATCCCCAATCCCTTGGCGGTGGAATCGCGACCGCCTTCGTGGCGACCATCTACGGCGTTGCCCTGGCTAACCTGTTGTTCTTTCCGGTGGCCAATAAATTGCGGGGCATCGTCAAGGAACGCACCCGCTATGAGGACATGATGATCGATGGCATTATCGCCATTGCCGAGGGCGAAAACCCGAAATCCATCGAATTGAGACTGCGGGGCTTCCTGCAGTAATTCCGGGCCAGGGCTTCCTATGCGCCGTCGCAGACCACCCCAGGATGATCTCCACAACAAGGAACGCTGGCTGATTTCCTATGCGGATTTCATCACGCTTCTGTTTGCCTTTTTCGTGGTGATGTACTCGGTATCGTCCGTGAATGAGGGCAAGTACAAGGTGCTGTCGGAAACCTTCACCGGTGTCTTTAACGCCCCCCAGCGCTCATTGCAACCGGTCACCGTGGGCGGCCAGCCGGTCCGGGCGCCGCAACAACAGCATGAAGATGTTATTCCGCCGCCGGTTACCGAGGCGCCCCGTAATCCGGAACTGGATGCCGAGGGTCGCACCGAGGCTTTGCGAACCATGGCCAGCCAGCTTGCCATGGAGTTCGACGAACTGATCAACCAGGGTGTTGTGAGCCTGGAAACCAGCAGTGAGTGGATTGAGCTTAACCTGCCGAACAGCATGCTCTTTGGCAGTGGGGATGCCGAGCCCCATTACGACTCCTTTGAAGTCATCGAAAAGATCGCCAGTGTACTGCGCAATCGCGACAACGCGGTCAAGGTGGAAGGCTTTACCGACAATCAGCCTATCCGTACCAGCCGCTTCCCGTCCAACTGGGAGTTGTCCACTGCCCGTGCAGCGGCGGTGGCCCGGATGTTGATGCTGGAGGGCATCGAGCCAGAGCGCCTGGCAGCGGTGGGTTATGGTCAATACCAGCCCGTGGCCCGCAACGATACCGAGGAGGGGCGGCGGCGTAACCGCCGGGTGGTTCTGCTGATCTCCCGGGATGCAAGCATCCGGGGGGCGGTGCGCTGATCACCTGCCGGTGGCAGATGCGTATGGCTGAGCTGGCACACTTCCTGTATTACCTGTTGTTCATCGTCCGAATCGGCAAGGGGTTGCCGCAAAACCATCGATTCGGCTTTCAAGTTACCCGTATCCTTGCCGATAAGTTGAACAGAGGCCGGCGCATGGCGCCAGGCTGAGCCGTTACCGGAGAACAAAACGTGCGTATCTGGGCTGTAGCCAATCAAAAAGGTGGAGTGGGGAAGACAACCTCTGTGGTCGCCCTGGGCGGACTGCTGGCCCAACGTGGCAAGCGTGTGCTGGTGGTTGATCTGGATCCGCACGGGTCGCTGACCAGCTGGTTTGGTTATGACCCGGATACTATTGCCCACAGCGTGTTTGACCTGTTTCAGCATCAGGGCAAGGTCCCTGAAGGCCTGCCGGCGCAACTGATCACCGATACCGGTTGCCCCGGGCTGTCGCTGCTGCCTGCCAGTACTGCACTGGCCACCCTGGAGCGTCGGATGATTGGCGTTGAGGGTATGGGGCTGATTGTCTCCCGTGCCCTGGCCCAGTTGTGGGATGATTTTGACTACGTGATTCTCGACAACACGCCGTCGCTGGGTGTGCTCATGGTGAATGCACTGGCCGCTGCCCAGTACCTGGTGATTCCGGTACAGACCGAGTTTCTGGCCATCAAGGGCCTGGAACGAATGCTGCACACCCTGCAAATGATCATGCGCTCCCAGAAGAACGAATTACCGTACATGATTGTTCCCACACTCTATGATCGCCGGACCCAGGCTTCGGTCAAGAGCCTTAATCTGTTGCGCAAGACCTATCAGGATACCCTCTGGCGGTTCGCCGTACCGGTTGATACCAAATTCCGGGATGCCAGCCAGGCTGGTGTTATTCCGTCGCAACTGGACGCAGAAACCCACGGTGTCCGGGCTTATGATCATTTGTTGGACGACCTCCTGAAGCGAACTGGTTCGGTGAAGGAGCGTCAGCATGGCTGACAGAAAAATGACACAGCTGGCGGCGCCGGAAGCGGCCATTGCCAGTTATCTGGATGAATTGCTGCACACCGCCACCAGCACAGCGCTTCAGGAAGAACAGGTAAAGCCTGAGCCGGAGCCGGTAGTGGCGCAACCGGAACCGGAACCGGAACTGCCGAAGCCGGTAAAAACCGAAGCAAAGCCTGTCACCAGAACCCGTCCTCGCCCGACTGTTCAGGCACCTGTGGTGGAACAGAAAGCGCCGGAGCCGGTTCAGACAGCGGCGCCAGCAACGGCCCCGGGCGACAATGGCGACACCCCGCCGGCGCGCCCGGACTGGTCGGAAGAGCCGTTTGAGTGCCTGATTTTTACGGTGGCAGGGTTGCAGCTGGCGGTGCCGCTGGTTCTGTTGGGCGCCATCCATCGTATTGAAGAAGAGATCCGACCAATTCCTGGCAGCCCCAGGTGGTACATGGGCATACGGCCGGATCGGGACCACAACCTGCGGGTTGTGGACACCGCCGAGTGGATCATGGCAGGCAGGGTACCGGCTGGTGCCCGGGATAATTATCGATTTGTGATCCGGCTGGATGACAGTGAGTGGGGGCTGGCCTGCGATGATGTGGCCCAGTCTTTCACGCTGCGGCCGGATGAAGTGCGCTGGCGCACAGCCCGCAGCAAGCGCCCATGGCTGGCGGGTACCGTGGTTGACCACATGTGTGCGCTGATTGACGTGCGCACCATGGCACACCTGCTGGTGCGGGCAGAGCGTGAACACCATCTGGATATGAGTTAAACAGTTCCGTTACTCAATGAAACCGTGTGAGGCTGGCACGGTTTGTGCCCTTAACTATAGTATTGGGCACTGATGATGAATTTTTGACGATCAGGTTGCCCGCCGGGCAGCCGAGAAGGAGAGAGTGCTATGGCATCCCCGAGCGGACAGCAAAATCAGGCCCAGGACGATCAGGTACTGCAGTACGTGACTTTCCGCCTGGATGACGAAACCTATGGCATCAACGTGATGCAGATCCAGGAAGTGCTGCGCTACACGGAAATCGCGCCGGTTCCCGGAGCCCCGGATTATGTACTGGGGATCATCAACCTGCGGGGTAACGTGGTTACGGTTATCGATACCCGTCGCCGGTTCGGGTTGGCGGACGCGGAAGTGACCGATGCCACCCGGATCGTGGTCATGGAATCGTCCAGCCAGGTGATGGGCATTCTGGTGGATTCCGTGGCTGAGGTGGTTTATCTCAAGGCCAGTGAAATTGAAACTGCACCTAACGTGGGGAACGAGGAAAGTGCCAAGTTCATCCAGGGCGTGTGCAACAAGAACGGCGAGCTGATCATTCTCGTCGAATTTGACAAGATGCTGTCAGACCACGAGTGGGCTGAAATCGCGTCGCTGTAACCGGCTTTTCACAGCGCAGTGATGGACGTCTTCCGTGGTCACCAATAACGGAGACGTCCACTATGAGTTTCACCATTCCCTCCTGGCTCCCCTGGGGCCTGACCGCTGCATCCATCACCCTGGTTCTGGTTCAGGGCGTTATCCATGGCCGGCGTATCCGGGCCTTGCAGGCTTCTCTCAAGCATCGTTGCGATACCCTTGGTCGTGAACTGCATGCTACCACCAGTGGCAGTCTTGGCGTGGGCCAGCGCCTGGTTGCCTGTGAACGGCAGATTCACGAGCTCAAGAACACACTGGAAGAAATGCGGCAGAATGACCCGTTGCGAATTTCTTACGACGAAGCCGCGCGACTGGTTGATCTTGGCGCGGATATCGACGATCTTATGAATACCTGCGGAATTTCCCGTCCGGAGGCCGAGCTGGTTTCCGCCCTGAAGAGGCGACAGGCGGCCTGATCCGGCGTTTTATCGGATGCTGCTGAATGAAGAAACTGTATCAGAGGGCCGTTGAGGCCCTCGCTGTTGTTTCCCGCCCCGATTTTGTTTCCGGTGCCGATCTTGTCCCTTCCATCACCGGCCACTCCATTCCCCGAGAAGAAACGGTTCGGCACCTGCTGGGCCTGATTCCCGAGATCGAACCAGACCACGTGGTGATGCATGTCGGTGGTGGCTCCGGTTATCTGACCGCCGTGCTGGCGGATCTGGCTCACCGGGTGGTCTATGTTGATCGCAACCCGGCGCTGGTGGAGAAGGCCCGCGAGCGCTTTTTCAAGCACGGCGCCCATAATGTGGATGTTGTTGAGGCTTCGGCAGATACCGGGCTGGAACTGGACTCGCCCTGTGACCTGATTCTGTGTACGACCTTCATCCAGGATCCCAAGGCGCTTCTGCCGAACCTGCGCGAGGGCGGGAACCTGGTGTGCCTGGAGGGTCGGGCGGGGCCGGTGCCCAGTGTCGCCATGTTCCAGCGCAGGGGCGACAAGCTGGAGCGGGTCAGAACCCTGGGCTGGGTGGATTTCAACCGTAACTCCGAACAGATTCTGATTGATCTTGGCGTGGTCTCCGAAGCGGCACTGTCTACCGCCGTTGCGCCGCGCAAAGGTGAGCATTGGCAGCAGGCCTGGGCGCTACGTTCCCTGATCCATTGATGGGTTATTTTCCTCCGGCCGGGCATCTCCGGGTGTCCGGCCCCGGATGTGGAAAGCAAACGCCAGAATCTCCGCGATCACCCGGTACAACTCTTCCGGAATCTCTTCATTCAACGACAGACGCGCCAGAATGCCGGCAAGCTCGGCATTCTCGTACAGCGGGACATTGTTGTCGCGGGCAATCCGGATAATCTCCTCGGCCAGCTCCCAGGTGCCGGTTGCGGAGATAACCGGTGCACGTTCACCGTCGTACTTGAGGGCGACAGCGGCCGGGATGTTGTCCTGTGATGTGTTGGTCATGCCTTGGTATCCACCAGTCGGTGTTCCAGCCGGGTTTGCATCTGCTGTGGGCTGCCCCTGCGACAGTCCAGGTCGGTGACTTCCAGCCCGAGGTCGTTCAGGCTTTGTCGCAGCAGTGGCAGCTCGCGATGCACGGTTCTCAGGGTGCTCTGGTTTTCCGCCCAGACCAGAGCGCTCACGGACGGAGGCCGGAAAGTGACATCGAAATGCAGCGGGCCCGCCTTGTCCAGATCCATCGACAGGGACAACCGCCACTCACTGGCGCTGGCCCGTTCCGGGCGGTTGCTGCCGTCCTTCTCCTGAGAGTACTGTTCCAGTCGTAATTGCGCCGTTCTGGGTTCCTGTTGCGGCGTTAACCATGGCAGTTCAATCAGCAGAGTGTTCACGGGCACGCCCGGTTCGGCGCCGGCCCGGGCATTCAGCGTCTGGCTGTGCAGCTGGTTTACGGTAATCCGGTTCAGCATGCCGGCTAGCAGGCGCAGGGTCTGCCCGACCGTGGCTGGCTCCCCCGTGTTCTGAGAGGCGGTCGGCGCTGGTGCTCTTGGAAACTGCAATGGTGCCTGCAGCAAATCCTGGCTGGACAGGGGTGTCAGCCGGTTGAATTGCTCTGGCCCCTGGTTCTGGCTGGCGAGCAGAGCCGACACCACCTTTAACAGTACCAGTTTAAGATCCGGCTGGCTGGCGGCGGAAGGGCCGGCCTGTAACAATCGAGCCTCGGAAAACAGGCCGCTTTCAGACAACCACTGCCGTACCTGCGTGGCCATGGACTCGGCCTTGCCGGCGCCCGGAGTCAGAGCGTCTGCCTTGGGTAACTGATTGAACAGATTTTGCAGGGCCTGCTGTGCGGGCGCTGGCAGAGGCTGTGCGCTGGTGGTAGATGGCAATTGCCCGGGTGGGGGTGGCAGTTTCAGGCCCTGGCTCAGGGCACTGAACAGTTGTGTCAGGCCAGCCTGAAGGCTCTGTTGCCAGGGTAGTCGCTGGGCCAGGGCCCGGGCAACGGCACTCTCCTGGCCCGGCGCCAGCTTGCCTATCAGCTGCAATTCGTTACCGGCCCGCATGACCTTGATCAGATCGCCCAAGGACAGATCCGGTGGCCGGTTGCCTGCCGCGACTTTCAGGGATTGTCCTCGCAGTTCCAGCAACACCTCATGGCTTCCACCTTTCTGCCTCAGGATCTCGGCCACTTTGGCCAACGCTGTCTCCCGATCAGCCAGCTGTAACTGGGCCAGTTGTTGTCTGGCCGAAAGCGCAGCCCCGGGCGCCGTGCTGTTGCCGGGAGTAACCGTGGCCGGACTCCGGGTGGTCTGGCCCGGCGCGGGCTGTTTCGGGGGTAAGGGTGGTGGTCCGCCGTTCAGTTTCATTGGTGTCGATTTGATGTCGGGCAAGAGTAATATGCTGGCGCTTTCGTTATAATACGTCGCGCTGGCAGTGAATGCCCTGATTTCATGTTGGCACCTGTGTGTCCTTCATTACATGCACCTGATGCCTGCTGCGCATCCATCGCTCTGAAACGGAGCCCTGATGTCCGAGCCGTTACTACAGGCGATAGATCTTGAGTGTGAACGGGACGAGCGCCTGTTGTTCCAGAATCTGTCCTTTTCCATACTGCCCGGTACGGTTACCCGTGTCGAGGGCCCCAACGGTACCGGCAAAACAACATTACTTCGAATTCTTGCTGGCCTGAACGATGCCTGGTCGGGCCAGTTGCTGTGGTGCGGCGAGCCCAGGGCCCGGCAACGGGAGTCCTTCCTTCGGAATACCCTTTACATCGGCCATCGCCCCGGCATCAAACCATTGCTTACACCGGTCGAGAACCTGAAAGCCCTGATGGCCGGCCGTCGGGAGGTGAGCGAAGAGGTGCTGGTTCAGGCGCTGGCAGGTACCGGGCTGGCAGGCTTTGAAAACGTACCATGCCGGAATCTGTCTGCCGGGCAGCAACGTCGTGTGGCGCTGGCCAGGCTGCTGATTGCCGACGAACCGCTCTGGCTGCTGGACGAAGTCTTTACCGCGATTGATGCAGACGGTGTCCGTGCCATTGAGTCTCTGCTACAGCAACGCGCCGCGGAAGGTGGTGCGGTGCTGGTAACTACCCACCATGAACTCCAGATGCCGGGTATGAAACGCATCACTCTGGGCGCCGGAGGTGTGCATGAACGTTGATCGGCGGCCGGCATTGAAACCTGTGTCTGAATCGGTCGGCCCGATAGCCGCCATGGCGGCAGTATTTGCCCGGGATGTCCGGGTGGCTTTCCGGCAGCGGCAGGATCTGCTGAACCCGTTGCTGTTTTTCATCATGGTAGTAACCCTTTTTCCCCTGGGAGTCAGCCCGGAAGTGGCATTTCTGAAACAGTCCGGAGCCGGTATCCTTTGGGTAGCGGCTTTGCTGTCGGTGTTGCTGTCGCTGGACCACCTGTTTCGTCACGATTTTGACGATGGAACACTGGAACAGCTGGTACTGCAGCCCCAGCCTCTGTTTCTGCTGGTGCTGGCCAAAACAGCCGCACACTGGGTGTTAACGGGCTTACCACTGGTGCTGTTAGCGCCGGTTTTGGGCGTGATGGTGCACCTGGACGGGAACTCTATTGCAATTCTGTGTCTAACGCTGCTGATTGGCACCCCGGTACTGAGCATGATCGGAGCTATCGGCGCCGCTTTGACCCTGGGATTGCGCTCGGCGGGCGTGCTCTTGTCACTGCTGATCATTCCGCTGTACATTCCCGTGCTGATTTTTGGTACCGGCACAGTAGCAGCGGCAGCCGAAGGCGCGCCGGTTGGCGGATACCTGGCTCTGATGGGCGCGTTTCTGGTTCTGGCGGTAACACTGTCGCCTTTCGCCTCGGCAGCGGCCCTGAGAATCAGTCTTTCGAACAGCTGATCGGTTCTATGGGACCGGCAACCAACCAAACGATAACAGTGAAGATGGTGACCAACTGATGTGGCAATTCTTTCACAAACTGGGTTCTCCCAAATGGTTCTTCGGGATTGCAACCCGGTTTATGCCGTGGTTGTTGGCGGCCGGTATCCTTCTGCTCCTTGCCGGCCTTGTCTGGGGCCTGGCGTTTGCTCCCAAGGACTACCTGCAGGGCAACAGCTATCGCATCATTTTCATCCACGTTCCCACCGCGTTTCTCGCCCAATCCATCTACATCATGATGGCGTCCGCCGCCGTGGTTACGCTGGTCTGGCGTATGAAACTGGCCGACGTTTTCGTGAAGGCCGTGGCGCCGGTTGGCCTGGTGTTTACCTTCTTGTCGCTATTCACCGGCGCCGTTTGGGGTAAGCCTACCTGGGGAACCTGGTGGGTGTGGGATGCCCGGCTGACTTCCATGCTTATTCTGCTTTTCCTCTATGGCGGTGCCATCGCCCTGGACCGGGCCATCAATGATGAAAAATCTGCTGCCAGGGCGGTGGCTGTGCTGGTGTTGGTGGGGGTGGTAAATATCCCGATTATCAAATACTCCGTGGAGTGGTGGAATACACTGCACCAGCCGGCCACGTTCAAGCTTACCGAGAAGCCCTCAATGCCCGTCGAGATGTGGGTTCCGTTGCTGCTTTCGGTGCTTGGGCTTTACCTGTTGTTTGGCTGGCTGGCGTGTCTGCGCATGAAAACCGAAATTGTCGTGCGGGAGCAAAAAACCCGCTGGGTGAGAGAGCTGGTGATGGCGGGGAGAGGCTGACCGATGGCGTTTGATTCCTTTTCAGCATTTATCGCAATGGAAGGCCATGGTCCCTATGTCTGGGCCTGTTATGCCGTGTTCGCCGTTCTGCTGGTGGGGCTGATGATCTGGTCGTCCCGGCATCATCAGGCGGTTATGGCCAGCTGCAAACGCCGTTACCAGCAGCAGGATAGCAGCACCAGTGCCCGGCCAAAACAGGCCGCTACGTTCGCCCGTGTCGAAGTTTCCCAGGAATAAACAGCAGGTAATCCATGCATCCGATCCGAAAAAAACGACTGAC
>Ga0114900_1000588_pt1 | contig 26636 bp, 15 predicted proteins | sample MalvireepMed_231_FD_89685 | JGI IMG/M metagenome (GOLD analysis project Ga0114900, IMG submission 89685) | Marine viral communities from the Global Malaspina Expedition - Malaspina viral metaG DeepMed_231 | ecosystem: Environmental > Aquatic > Marine > Oceanic | place: Mediterranean Sea...
GATCCCATTCCGAACTCGGTCGTTAAGCCTCTCTGGGCCAATGGTACTTCGTCTTAAGGCGCGGGAGAGTAGGTCGCCGCCAGGTCTACCAAACGGATGCATTTCATCAGACAATCCCTTGCCGACACATAAGGCGCAACATCCACGCGCCAAACCCATCTGCCGCGGGGTGGAGCAGCCCGGTAGCTCGTCAGGCTCATAACCTGAAGGTCACAGGTTCAAATCCTGTCCCCGCACCCACCGTTGAGATATAGCCGTCTTGCTTCAGCAGGGCGGCTATTTCCGTTTCTACGCTCACCTTCACTCGACCTCGCTCTTCAGCCGGCGTGACCACGACTTGACGGATGAGCGCGCGGAAGGCATCGCGGGCTTCCAGGCGCTCGATCGTGTCGCTTTGCTCGAGGGCGGTATTGAGCCGCTCCACTAGCTTGCGGAAGCGACCAGCGATGCCGGGGTGGAGGACGATGCCGTCGTCCGTCTCAGCCTCGGCGAGCTCGGCCTCGAGCCGATCGCGGGTGCCTTCGAGCGCTGCCAGCTTTTCCTTGATCGCTGCGCCGGTGAGAACGCCGTCGGCCACTTGGTCGATCAGGCGGGCTGCCCGCCGCTTCACCTCAGCCAGTTCTGCTTCCTGCTTGAAGCGATCGGTCCTGCTCCGCGCACGACGGTCGTTTGAGCGTGCCTGGAACTCTCTAACGGCCTCCTCGATCACAGCAGGCTCCAGCAAGAGATCCTTCAGCGCTGTAGCGACACGGCTCTCGATCTCCGCAGACTTTACACCGCGACCATTGGTACAGGCCCAAGGTCCGCGCTCGCGACGGACGGAGCAGACGAGGCGGCCGCCGGCGCCGCCGATAATCAGCGGGCCCGAGCAGACGCCACACCGGACCAGACCCGACAGCAATCTCACGGGCCGTCGGGCGCTCTCAGGACCCTTGGACTGCGGGCCTAGGGCGACGGCTGCGTAGCGCTGTCGGACGGCTTCCCAGAGCTCCTCGCTGACGATGCGCAGGTGGGGCACCTCTGTCTCGACGCGCTGCGCCTCGGGCGCGAGGCGAGAGTGGCGCGCGCCGGTCTCGCGGCTCTTGGACCAGGTCTGACGGCCCCAGACCATCAAGCCTCGATAGAGCTGGTTGTGAAGCAGCCCGTTTCCGCGGGCGGCGTTGCCGTTGATCGTCGAGGCGTTCCAGGCGCCGCCGCGCGGGGCAGGCAGGCCGCGGGCGTTTAAGCTGGCGGCGATCGCCCGAGGCGACGCTCCGGCGGCATAGTCGCGGAACACGCCGCGCACCACCTCAGCTTCGGTCTCGTCGACTTCTCGGAGGCCAGGGACAAACTGGCCGTGTGCGTCGAGCTCACGCTTGATCTTGTAGCCGTAGACCCGGCCGCCGGTGTGACGCCCCTCCTTGGCGACGCCTGCCAGACCGCGGCGCGTCTTTCTCGCGGTCTCTCGCAGGAAGAGGGCGTTCATTGTGCCCTTGAGGCCGATGGCGAGCTCTTCGACTTCGCCCTCAGAAATCGTGCGGATGGAGACGCCATAGTGGCGCAGATCTTCGAACAAGGTCGCGACGTCACCCTGTGAGCGCGACAGCCGGTCAAGCGCCTCAGTGACCACCACATCGAAGAGGCCGGCGCGGGCGTCGCGGATCAAGGCTGCAAGGCCGGGGCGGTTAGCCATGGAGGCTCCGGAGATCGCCGCATCCTCGTACTCGTGTGTCACGGCCAGGCTGTTTTGCTCGCAGAACACCCGGCAGGTCGCGAGCTGGTCGGCGATCGATTCAGCGCGTTGCAGGTCGGTGGAGAAGCGAGCGTAGAGGGCGGCGCGCATGGGCTTCAGGTCTCCGGGGAGCTTTGATCCTGCTCCGCAGCCATCAGGCGGGCAAGGGCTCTAGCCAAGGCGAGGACCTTCGGATCAGGCCCTGGCGGCGAGGCCAAGGAAGGCGGGGCAGGGGGCGGAAGAGGGGCGGACACCGTGCGTCTCCGGGTGAGAATGCACGGACCAATTGAACGTCACGACCTGATCGGGTGTGAGCCGCTTCAGGCTCAACAGGATGTCATTTTGCGAGGCGTCAGGTCGTGACGGAGTGATTCTAGGTAGGATTTGGAGAGTCAGCTCACCGCCTTGCAAGAGCTAAGATATTGAGTTGATGGGGTTATCCTTGTCCACTGCCATGCGCGCCGCGAAATTATTCTGGGCACCGCTAAATTTCCTTTGCGCGGTAGACAGAGATGACTCGGCAGTATGCGCATTCGCCGGGCGGGTTCTCCGTGGGGCAGCCATGCGGCCCGGGGCAGAGGTGAACTTCACCCCATGTGCCAGGCGTCAGGTCGGTTAGCCCATTCGGCCAGCGAGACTTCCGAGCGCTACTACAACCTCGCGGGTCCGGCGCGTGCAGCCATGAAGCTTGCCGAGGAGGTTGAGAAAATCCGGCGTGCAGAAAGGCAGCCGCGGATCCGGAGGAGCGATGCGGAGGAACTCATAGAGAGCCCACTCTGGACGTTGTTGGACCGCAGCCCAAGATGAGATGTCCGCAACGGGGTCTTGCGCGCTCGACGGGCTTGCATTGCGGCGGAGCTGGGCCTCCTTCCGACCGGCTAGACGAAGCTGTTTATGGTGACGTCGAGAAGTGTGCTGCCACAGTATGGTGGGCGGCCGAGATCTCTACGCGCGAAGCCTTTGTGACCCCGGCCTCCTCCGCAAAGCGCCCCCAGTCCGCTACCGCGCCGCGGACCTCATCTATGACGGTGTCGATCAGGCGGTCGGGCAGGCCATGCCGACGTCCGAGTGCACGCACCTGCTCGCGGGTTGGGTTTTTGCCCTCGCCCTCGACGATAGTGCTCGCCGCCCGGCCCCGCCGAATAGGTCAGGTCGTAGGCTGGGGCGAGCCTCCACCCGCCGGCTTCGTCCATCTCGTCTACGCCTATTCCGTGTTCACGCATCTTCGGGAGACGGCTATCCGATCCTGGCTTGCAGAAATCGCGCGCGTGCTGCGGCCGGGGGGCCTTGCGATGCTGACGTTTCACGACGAGGTCTACGCCGCCGCATGGGGGCCGGAGTCGGTCCGTGTCTCGCTTCAGTCGGAGCCGCTCGTCATCTTCAACGACGCCCTGGAAGGCTCGAACTATCTATCCACCTGGATACGCCGCTCGACCTTCACCGCCCTCGCCGAAGAGCACTTTTCGGTCCTGGAGATCGTGCCCGGCCGGGGCGATGAACCGGTCCAGGCTCTGGCGGTCCTGCAGAAGCGTTCCTAGTGGCTGAGGTGATCAGACCGCGTCTGATCGCCTCAGATCACTCGATCGGCCGGCGGTCGTCGAGGAGGTCGCCGGCCTTCCTGTCAGAACGCTCCTCCTGCACCAGGCGCTCGACCGCCGGGGCCGGCGCCGTGTCGAGGCCCTCATGGCTGGCCTGATCGGCGCGGGGCCTTGCCGACGGCTGGACGGGCGCAGGCGCCGGAGCCGCAGGACCGGCCGGGACGCCGGGGGCTGGCGTGTCATAGCGCAGCCGGTAGATGGGCTCGGGCAGGCTGAAGCCGCCGCCTTCGAAGGCGGCCTTGACCGCATGGATGCTCCGGCTTCGCCCTTTCAGGAAGTCGGTCTGGCGCTGGTCGACCCAGCCATAGAACCGCAGGACGATGTTGGAGTCGCCCACATCCACGATCACGGCGCTGGCTTCAGGCTCGGCCAGGACGAAGGGCAGGGCGTTCAGGGCGCTAAGCCCCAGGCTGATCGCCTCCAAGCCATCCTCCTCGGCCCCGATCCCCAGGTCGAACTCGAACCGCCGCTCGGGATTTCGCGTGTAGTTCAGGATGACGGCCTTGAAGACCATTGAATTGGGGATGCGCAGGTGATTGCCGTCCAGGGTCATCAGCACCGTCGCCCGTGAGGTCAGGCGGATGACGCGGCCCTCCTCGCCGCCGATCACCACATGATCATTGGCCCGGAAGGGCTGGCGTAGGCTGAGCATCAGGCTGGAGACATAGTTGTCCACCGTGTCGCGGACGGCGAAGCCCAGGGCGATGCCGATCACGCCGGCGCCGCCGAGCACCGCGCCGAGCAGGGCCGTCGCCCCGAGGATTTCCAGGCCGACCACAACCCCCATGACGACGAACACCACGCGCGCGCTGCTGGCGGCCAGTTCGGCCATGAAGGCGTTGGGGGTCAGCCAGGCCCAGAGTCGCCCGACCCCGGCCAGGCCGTGGCCGACCAGCCCGATCAGGGCGGCGACCCCGAGCGCCACCCCCAGCAGCGGCAGGCCTTGAATGAGGCCGCGGGTCTCCTGCTGAAACCGCGCAAAGGCCGGCGCGACGTTGGAGCGGACATCCAGGTCCCGCTCCAGGGCGTTCTGCACGGTGACGACCCCGGCCACCCGCGCGGCGATGGCTTCAGCCTGCTCAGCCTCGCTGGGGGTGGCGACGGACCCCTGCAGGGTGACCACGCCGGAGCTGACGCGAACCTCCACCTGCTGGAGGCCAGGGATCTCGGCGAAGATGGCGGTGATCCGCGCGACAATGTCGCTGTCCTCGGAGCCCGATGTGCGACTGGCGATGGCGGGCGCAGGCTCGAGCGTCGGGCTGGCGGTCTGGGCCGCGGCCGGCGACGCAGAGAGCCCGAAGAGAAGCGCGGCGAGCAGATATCGAAGCATGCGGCCACCCTGGCGCCGAACGGGGGGTGAAGTCACGAACGGCTAACCCAGCACCGCCCAGGCCACGAGGCCGATGGCGGTCAGGCCGGCGGTCAGGGCGACTAGGACCACGACGCCATCGCGGGCCGTCAGACCCAGTCCGAAGACGGTGATCGTCGCCGCCGGAATGGCCGTGGAAAACGGGATGAGCTCCAGGGGCGGGGTCAGAACCCCCACGACAATGCAGACCAGGGCCACGCCCTTGCGGCCAAGCCCCTCGGTCATGCTCGGGATGCGCGGGCGCACCAGGCGATCGAGGACCTGCGCTGGCCTGCGCGCGCCGCGCGCGCCCTTCTCCAGGCTGGCGCCCTTGACCTTGAGCCGGAGCAGCCAGCGCGGCAGCCAGACGGTCTCGCTGCCCACCAGCATCTGGCCGGCGATCAGCACGACGGTGAAGGCCAACAGGGTCGGCACGCCAGGCACGGCGCTGACCGGCGTCATGGTGATCAGGCCGGCCATGAACAGCAGAGGCCCATAGGCCCGTCCGCCTATGGCGTCGCGCACCTCTTCCAGGCTGACCTTGCCGCCCTCCGACGCCGAAGCCGTGTCGCAGACACAGAGGATGACATCGTCGAGGGTGCGAGGACTGTCAGGCATGGCGGCTCCCGGGGCGTGGCCAATCAACGCCCCGGGCCGCTATTGGCGCCGCGGAGGCGCCTAGAAAGCGCTCTCGCCGGTGATGGCGCGGCCCAGGATGAGGGCGTGGACGTCGTGGGCGCCTTCATAGGTGTTGACGGTCTCAAGGTTCGCCGCGTGCCGCATCACGTGGTACTCGCCGCTGATGCCGTTGCCCCCGTGGATGTCGCGGGCCTCCCGGGCGATGGCCAGGGCCTTGCCGCAGTTGTTGCGCTTCATCAGGCTGATGGCCTCGGGAACCCAGGCCCCCTGGTCGATCAGACGGCCCAGCGCCAGGGCGCCTTCGAAGCCCAGCGCGATCTCGGTCTGCATGTCGGCCAGCTTCTTCTGCACCAGCTGGCGGGCGGCCAGCGGCTTGCCGAACACCTGGCGGCTGGCGACATAGTCGCGGCTGGCGTGCAGGCAGAATTCCGCCGCCCCCATGGCCCCCCAGGCGATGCCGTAGCGGGCCTTGTTGAGGCAGGAGAACGGGCCGCGCAGGCCCGAGACGCCGGGCAGCATCTGGTCCTCAGGCACGAAGACGTCCGACAGCGCGATCTCGCCGGTGACGGACGCGCGCAGGGACAGCTTGTTGTTGATCTTCGGCGTGGTCAGGCCCTCGGAGCCGCGATCCACCAGGAAGCCGCGGATCACCCCATCGAGCTTGGCCCAGACCAGGGCCACGTCGCTGATCGGGCTGTTGGTGATCCACATCTTGGACCCGTTCAGCACGAAACCGCCGTCAACCTTCTTGGCCACCGTGCGCATGGAGGCCGGATCGGAGCCGCCATCGGCCTCGGTCAGGCCAAAGCAGCCGATGATCTCGCCCCGCGCCATGCCGGGCAGGTACTTCTGCTTCTGGGCCTCGGAGCCGAAGGCGAAGATCGGATACATGACCAGCGAGGACTGCACGCTCATGGCCGAGCGATAGCCGGAATCCACCGCCTCGATCTCCCGGGCGATCAGGCCATAGGCCACGTGGTTGACGCCGGCGCCGCCGTATTCCTCGGGGATGGTGGCGCCCAGGAAGCCTAGGGCCCCCATCTCGCTCATGATCTCGCGGTCGAACCGCTCCTCGGCATAGGCCGAGACCACCCGCGGCAGCAGCTTGTCTCGCGCATAGGCCCGGGCCGCCTCCCAGATCATCCGCTCATCTTCTGAAAGCCGCGAGACGAGATCCAGCGGGTCCTCCCAGCGGAAGGTCTTCGGGGTCTCACCGGAATCCAGAGCCATGGCGGGCCTCCTTGATCTGCAACGCCTCAATTCTCAAGCCCGGGTTATGAACCCAAATCCACCGGTTTTACAGCCGCCTTCACGTCCCGCCGTGCGCGCCGTCAGGGGGCAGGGATGAAAAAAGGCCCCGTCCAGGCGGGGAGCCGGACGGGGCGAGGCCTGGGGGGAGGACGCGCCAAGTTGAGAGAGAGACGGAAGGCCCAGCAGGCGCGTGCGGGCGTTACAGTTGCGAATAATTCTTAAGAGAGGCGCTGGCGGGACGCAACGAGAATAATTGCAAGGTCCTTGGGCGAAAAATGACAGCCCGCCGCAACCATGAGCCCCGATTGGGGGTTGGGGAGGCATGGATCGCGCTCACCTCATGCCCGCTCGCTTGCCGCAGGCCTCGCTGCGGATCGTCCTCTGGGTGGCGGTCTTCGCCTTCTTTGCGGGATTTACCGGCTATCTGGCGGTCGAGCTCGCGCCGGAAGGCCGCGCCGAGCAAGCCAGCCTCGGCCTGGAGGTCAAGGACGCCGGCTATGCGACGCCGGCCAGGCTTGCGCCCCCCTCCGAGCCCTGGGCGTTTGAAAAGGCCATCTGAGCCGCCGCTTTTCCTGTTCAGCAGGACCCAAATCACGCCAGTCTCGTCAGCCGATGACAGACGCCTCCACGCCTATCGACTCTGAACCCGGCGCCGCTGGGGCTTCGCCCGGCGCTGCGCAGATCGCCGCCTATCTGGCGGCCCGGATGTGCCACGACTTCATCAGCCCCGTCAGCGCCATCGTCTCTGGCCTGGATCTGCTGGAAGATCCCGAGGCTCAGGACATGCGCGAAGACGCCATGGGCCTGATCGCGGCCTCGGGGCGAAAACTGGCCGAGATGCTGGCCTTCACCCGCGTGGCCTTCGGCGCCTCGGCCTCGGCCGAGACCTTCGACCCGCGGGAGCTGGAAACCCTGGCCCAGGGAATCTTCCGCCATCAGCGGGCCGATCTCGAATGGGCCGTCGAGGCGTCGTCCCTCGACAAGGCCGCCGCCCGCACGGCCCTGAACCTGGCCCAACTGGCTGGGGCGGCGCTGCCGCTGGGCGGCAAGGCTCGCCTGCAGGCGGTTCACGACGGCGGCGCCACCGTAATCGCCGTGGAGGCGGTCGGCCCCAAGGCCAGGCTGCGTCCCGACATCGCCGCGGGCCTGGCCGGCGACAGGCTGCCCGACGGCATGATGCATGGCCACTGGGTGCAGGCCTACTACGTCCACCTCTTCGTGACCGAGGCCTCGGGCCGGGTGTTCGCCGAGGCCGACGGGGAAAAGGTCACCTTCGCAGCGACCCTGCCCTCCGCCTGATCCCACCCCCCAAATCGGGCGCTCGGGCGGGGTGAACTTGCAAAACCATACGGCTCCTTAACCAGCAGGGCGCAACAACTTGGCCCTCAAGTTGGGAGTGTTCCGTTGAGGACTTGCCTCATCGTCGATGACAGCCGGGTGATCCGGAAGGTCGCGCGCAGGATTCTGGAGGATCTCGGCTTTGATATCGCCGAGGCCGCCGATGGCGCCGAAGCCTTGGCCTGGTGTCGCACCGCCATGCCCGACGTGGTGCTGCTCGACTGGAACATGCCGGTCATGAACGGGCTGGAATTCCTGCGCGGCCTGCGGATGGAGCCTGGCGGCGGGGCGCCCAAGGTCGTGTTCTGCACGGTCGAAAACGAAGTGGCCGCCATCCGCGAGGCCCTCGAAAGCGGCGCCGACGAATACATCATGAAGCCCTTCGACAGCGAGATCGTGGCGGCCAAGTTCGCCCAGGCGGGGCTGGTATGAAGCCGGAGGACCGTGATCTCGTCGCCCAGCTCTGCGCCGCCCGTTCGGGCCAGCGCGTCGACCCGGCGAAGGACTATCTGCTGGAGACCCGTCTGGGGCCGGTGGCGCGCCGCGAAGGCTTCGAAAGCATCGCCGACCTGATGTCCGGCCTGCGCACGCGGCGGGAAGACCGGCTGATCTGGGCCATTGTGGAAGCCATGGCGGCTGGCGATTCCAGCTTCTTCCGGGATCAGACGCCCTTCGACCTGTTCCGCGACGAGTTGGCGCCAGAGCTGGCTCGCTTGCGCGGCGACCAGCCGATCCGAATCTGGAGCGCCGCCTGCGCCACGGGCCAGGAGGTCCACTCCCTGGCCATGCTGGTGGACGAGATGTCGGGCGAGCACCCTGGCGCGCAGTTCGAAATCTTTGGCTCCGACCTGTCGGAGCGCGCCCTGGAGAAAGCCCAGAGCGGTCTCTACACCCAGTTCGAGGTGCAGCGGGGCCTGCCGATCCGCAGCCTGGTGCGGCACTTCGACAAGATCGATGACGCCTGGGCCATTTCGCCGCGCATTCGCCAGGCCATCCGCTGGCGCCGACTGAACCTCATCGGTGACCTGTCGCGGGTCCGCGGCTTCGACGTGATCTTCTGTCGGCACGTGCTGGAGGCGATGATCGAGCCGGCCCAGCAGCGGGTGATCGAGAACCTGACCGCGGCGCTCAATCCTGGCGGCTATCTGGTCGTGGGGAGCCATGAGGCCCAGGCGCTCGACGCCCAGGGCCTGAAGGCCGGCGCACATCCGGGTGTCTTCCAGACCTCTGCGGACGCACGGGCCGCAGCCTGATCCTCTCCCAAAAGAAACCCCGCCACGGCGTGCGCCGGGCGGGGCCTTTGGTCTGAAACCTGGCGCAGGGCTTGGCCTGCGCGGTCGGCTTCTCTTAGTTCTTGGCGCTTTCAGCGGTGCTGGTCACGGCTTCGCCGGCGGCTTCCACGTCCTGGCCAGCGCCGGAGATGGTGTTGCAGGCGGTCATGCCGAGGCTGGCGGTCAGGGCGGCGAGAAGGAAAATCTTGCGCATTGTGGGAGGCTCCATTGTGAGGCTTGTCTGCGTCGGTGATCCAACGCTCACGCCACCGCTTGGTTCCGCTCCGGCGCTTCGAAGGCTTCAGTCGGCGGGGTTGGGAAGACCAGCCGTACGGTGACGCCCCCGGCGGGGTTCCTCAGCACTTCGGCATGGCCCCGCAGCTGGCGGGCGAAAGCGGTCATCAGCGTGCGGCCGACCCCGGTCCCGGCCAGGGCCTGGTCTGTGGCCACCCCATCGTCGGCGATCTCCAGCACGGCCTGGCCGTTGGCCGCCCGGAAATCGACGCTGAGCAGCCCGCCGCGCTCGGCGAAGGCGTGCTTCTGGGCGTTGGTGATCGCCTCGACGGCGAACAGGGCCAGGGGCGCCAGGCGATCAGGATCGATCATCAGGGTGTCGGCATGAAGCTCGGTGCGCACGGCGGGGCCGCGCATGGACTCTCCGGCCACCAGCTGGGCGGTGAGTTCTTCCAGGAAGGGGCGGAGATCGACGCGCTTCAGGTCGGGGCCCTGGTAGAGGGCGCGATAGACCAGGGCCAGGGCGGAGATCCGCTGGCGCGTGTCGGACATGGCCGCGCGAGCGCCGGGGTCCGACAGGGCCCGCTGCTGCATGCTGAGCAGGCTGGAAATGACCTGCAGGTTGTTCTTCACCCGGTGATGGATCTCACGCAGCAGGGCGTCCTTCTGGGCCAGCGAGTCCCGCAATGAGGCGTCGCGCCCGACGATGGCGTCGGCCATGTCCTCCAGGGTCTCGGCCAGGTCGCGAATTTCGGCGGGCATGTCCTCGGCCCGGGCCGGCCGCACCGTCAGGCGGCCGCGGGCATAGAGGGCGGCGATGCGCTGCAGATAGATCAGCCATCTCACCACCACCCGGTCGGCGGCGACATAGACCGTGACCAGGACGACCGCGAAGGTCATGAGCGGCAGGACCAGTCCCGTCAGCGGGTTCAGTCGGGCCCATGAGAACAGGCCCGGCGACTTGGCCGACAGCATGACATAGAGGCTCTCCCCCACCAGGGGGGCGGCGATGTGAACCCGTCGCTCGCCGCCGGCCGGGGCGTACCAGACATAGGACCCGCCCGCCTGGGTGCGCCTCAGCCAGTCTTCCGGAGGCGGGGCGAAGGCGGCGGCGTCGGTCATGCTGAGATAGCGGCCGGCATTGTCCACCAGCGCGACCTCGGCGCCCTCGGGGAGGGCCGAGACGGCGCCGTCCGGCTGCAGGCTGGACAGGGCGATGACGGCGGCCAGGGCGCCGTCGAACTCGCCCGTGGCGGTGCGGGCCGGCACGGCGGCCACTAGCGCCGGCTGGTCGGAATAGCTCACCCCCGGGTCTCGGGTGATGATCATGTCGTCGGCGGTGCGCAACTGTTCGAACCACGGCCGCGCGCTGCGGCCCGGATCGTTCGGCACCGTCCCGGAGGCGCAAGCCACCCGGCCGTTGCGATCGAACCGGATCAGATTGTCATAGCCGGGAATACGGGCGGTCACCTCGCCCAGCCGACGGGCGCAGGCGAAGCCGACCGAACCCGGCGCCAGGGTTTCGAGCAGGATGTCGGCCGATTCCATGCGCGCCCGGGCGTCGGCGGCGCTGCGCTGCGCCGCGGAGCCGAGGCTTTCGCGCAGGATTTCGGCTTCACGATTAAACGCGACGGCGGTCTGCACGGCGCCCAGCATCAGCACTGGCAGCAAGGCCGCGGCCATGGCGGCGATCAGCCGAACCCGAATGGTGCTGAGCGAAGCCCATGGATCAGTGTTCACGGCGCCGCCCTCCTGGGCGCTCAGCGGACGGTGCTGAGCCGCTCGGCGTCGGCCAGGATAGACCGCATGGCGTCGCCCGCGGCGCCGCCGTCGCGGTCATAGGCGCCGTCTTCGAGAATCGAATGAAGGGCCTTGCGCGCCCGGCTCACTCGGCTCTTCACCGTGCCGACGGCCACGCCGCAAATCTCGGCCGCCTCTTCATAGGCGAAGCCGCCGGCGCCCACGAGGATCAAGGCTTCCCGCTGCTCAGGCGGCAGCATGCCCAGGCTCAGGCGAAGTTCGTCCAGGGCGACGGGCGCCTCGGGATCATCCACCGCGACCAGGGTCCGCTCGGCGGCTTCCTGATCCAGTTGGCTCTGGCGCCAGGAGCGGCGCTTTTCGGAATAGAACTGGTTGCGCAGGATCATGAAGGTCCAGGCCTTCATGTTCGTGCCCATCTGGAAGCTGGACCTGGCGTCCCAGGCCTTCATCATCGCATCCTGGGCCAGATCATCGGCGGCCGTGGCGTCGCCACAGAGGGTGCGGGCGAAGGCGCGCAGGTGCGGGATGAGGGTGACCAGCTCGGCCTTGAAGGCTTCATCAAGGGCTGGGGCTCGCGGACTGCGGTCGATCATCAGTCCTGCTCCGCCGACTTGTCGGCGCGACGCAGGATATCGAGGAAATCATCCGGCACCGGCTCGTTGACCACCTCGTCAAACATCTGACGAAGGCGCACGCCGATCGCCTGCTGTCGCAGGCGGGCTTCATCAAGGGCGGCGGCGTTGGCTTCGGAACCCGAGCCAGGGTGTTGCGATTGCTGTTCGATCATATCCCCGGCGTCCTGCTCTTCCGGCGGACGCCCTTTCATACTGTCATTCTGATCGCTCAACGATCGACCCCCCCGTCGAGTTCCCAACCGGTTCCATTTGGGAACCTGCTGCGTGGATACCGAAAACGCCCGATGGGTGGAACCGGTTCCCTCCAGCCGCGTTTTGTGTCGATGATGGATGAAACGCGGTCGCACAGGACGCTGCCGCGTGTCTGTTCTTGTCTCTACGGGAGGGGTCATTGAGTCTTCTAGCCCGACTGGCGCCGCATCTGCCCTATGTTCGGCGGTATGCGCGTGCGCTCACCGGCGATCAAACCACGGGCGACCACTATGTCCGCGTCGCGCTCGAAGCGTTGGCGGCGGGCGAAAAGGTCCTTGAGGCCAACCTGACGCCGCGGGTGGCCCTGTATCACGTATTTCACACCATCTGGTGCTCCACCGGCGCGCAACTTGAGGCGCGCAGCAGCGAGGACGCCGGCGGTGAAGACGCCAACTCCCGCCTCATGCGGATTGCGCCGCGGTCTCGGCAGGCCTTCCTGCTGACCGCGCTGGAGGGGTTCACCCCCAGCGAGACGGCGCAGATCCTGGGGGCGCGGTTCGATGAGGTCGAAGGCCTCATCGCCGAGGCCCAGGCTGAGATCGACGCCGAACTGGCCACCGAGGTGCTCATCATCGAGGATGAGCCGGTCATCGCCGCCGATATCGAAGCCCTGGTCAAGGAACTCGGGCACACGGTGGTGGACATCGCCGCCACCCGCACCGAGGCGGTGGACGCCGTCGGCCGTAGCCGTCCGGGTCTGGTCCTCGCCGACATCCAGTTGGCGGACGGCTCTTCGGGCATCGACGCGGTCAAGGACATCCTCGCTGAGCTGGACGTGCCGGTGATCTTCATCACCGCCTTCCCCGAGCGCCTCCTGACCGGCGAGCGCCCGGAGCCCACCTTCCTGATCACCAAGCCGTTCCAGCCGGAAACGGTGAAGGCGGCGATCGGACAGGCGCTGTTCTTCCATCCCCGCCGCAAGGCCAAGGCCGCCGCCTAAGACTGCGGCAGGCGTTCCGCCAGCCTCCGCCTGGTTCGCCAGGCGGAGGGAACGGTGGCGCTTCGCGGGCGTTTGAATTTTGGACGGGCTCAGGCCCGCCGATCAATCACCTCGAAGGATCACGCCATGCTCGGTTGGGCGATCGTATTTGCAGTTCTGGCCCTGGCGGCCGGCTATCTCGGCTTCATGGGGTTGGCTGGCGTCGCCGCCACCATCGGCAAGATCCTGTTCGTGCTGTTCCTGGTGCTGCTGGTGGCGAGCTTCGTGGTCCGGGCGATCCGCGGCCAATCAGTCGTCTAGCCCCGCTCGCAGGGCGTCAAAAAAAGAGGGGCCGCTGGATATCCAGCGGCCCCTCTTTTTTTGACGCCCTGCGAGCGGGGCTAGACGACTGATTGGCCGCGGATCGCCCGGACCACGAAGCTCGCCACCAGCAGCACCAGGAACAGCACGAACAGGATCTTGCCGATGGTGGCGGCGACGCCAGCCAACCCCATGAAGCCGAGATAGCCGGCCGCCAGGGCCAGAACTGCAAATACGATCGCCCAACCGAGCATGGCGTGATCCTTCGAGGTGATTGATCGGCGGGCCTGAGCCCGTCCAAAATTCAAACGCCCGCGAAGCGCCACCGTTCCCTCCGCCTGGCGAACCAGGCGGAGGCTGGCGGAACGCCTGCCGCAGTCTTAGGCGGCGGCCTTGGCCTTGCGGCGGGGATGGAAGAACAGCGCCTGTCCGATCGCCGCCTTCACCGTTTCCGGCTGGAACGGCTTGGTGATCAGGAAGGTGGGCTCCGGGCGCTCGCCGGTCAGGAGGCGCTCGGGGAAGGCGGTGATGAAGATCACCGGCACGTCCAGCTCAGCGAGGATGTCCTTGACCGCGTCGATGCCCGAAGAGCCGTCCGCCAACTGGATGTCGGCGAGGACCAGACCCGGACGGCTACGGCCGACGGCGTCCACCGCCTCGGTGCGGGTGGCGGCGATGTCCACCACCGTGTGCCCGAGTTCCTTGACCAGGGCTTCGATATCGGCGGCGATGACCGGCTCATCCTCGATGATGAGCACCTCGGTGGCCAGTTCGGCGTCGATCTCAGCCTGGGCCTCGGCGATGAGGCCTTCGACCTCATCGAACCGCGCCCCCAGGATCTGCGCCGTCTCGCTGGGGGTGAACCCCTCCAGCGCGGTCAGCAGGAAGGCCTGCCGAGACCGCGGCGCAATCCGCATGAGGCGGGAGTTGGCGTCTTCACCGCCGGCGTCCTCGCTGCTGCGCGCCTCAAGTTGCGCGCCGGTGGAGCACCAGATGGTGTGAAATACGTGATACAGGGCCACCCGCGGCGTCAGGTTGGCCTCAAGGACCTTTTCGCCCGCCGCCAACGCTTCGAGCGCGACGCGGACATAGTGGTCGCCCGTGGTTTGATCGCCGGTGAGCGCACGCGCATACCGCCGAACATAGGGCAGATGCGGCGCCAGTCGGGCTAGAAGACTCAATGACCCCTCCCGTAGAGACAAGAACAGACACGCGGCAGCGTCCTGTGCGACCGCGTTTCATCCATCATCGACACAAAACGCGGCTGGAGGGAACCGGTTCCACCCATCGGGCGTTTTCGGTATCCACGCAGCAGGTTCCCAAATGGAACCGGTTGGGAACTCGACGGGGGGGTCGATCGTTGAGCGATCAGAATGACAGTATGAAAGGGCGTCCGCCGGAAGAGCAGGACGCCGGGGATATGATCGAACAGCAATCGCAACACCCTGGCTCGGGTTCCGAAGCCAACGCCGCCGCCCTTGATGAAGCCCGCCTGCGACAGCAGGCGATCGGCGTGCGCCTTCGTCAGATGTTTGACGAGGTGGTCAACGAGCCGGTGCCGGATGATTTCCTCGATATCCTGCGTCGCGCCGACAAGTCGGCGGAGCAGGACTGATGATCGACCGCAGTCCGCGAGCCCCAGCCCTTGATGAAGCCTTCAAGGCCGAGCTGGTCACCCTCATCCCGCACCTGCGCGCCTTCGCCCGCACCCTCTGTGGCGACGCCACGGCCGCCGATGATCTGGCCCAGGATGCGATGATGAAGGCCTGGGACGCCAGGTCCAGCTTCCAGATGGGCACGAACATGAAGGCCTGGACCTTCATGATCCTGCGCAACCAGTTCTATTCCGAAAAGCGCCGCTCCTGGCGCCAGAGCCAACTGGATCAGGAAGCCGCCGAGCGGACCCTGGTCGCGGTGGATGATCCCGAGGCGCCCGTCGCCCTGGACGAACTTCGCCTGAGCCTGGGCATGCTGCCGCCTGAGCAGCGGGAAGCCTTGATCCTCGTGGGCGCCGGCGGCTTCGCCTATGAAGAGGCGGCCGAGATTTGCGGCGTGGCCGTCGGCACGGTGAAGAGCCGAGTGAGCCGGGCGCGCAAGGCCCTTCATTCGATTCTCGAAGACGGCGCCTATGACCGCGACGGCGGCGCCGCGGGCGACGCCATGCGGTCTATCCTGGCCGACGCCGAGCGGCTCAGCACCGTCCGCTGAGCGCCCAGGAGGGCGGCGCCGTGAACACTGATCCATGGGCTTCGCTCAGCACCATTCGGGTTCGGCTGATCGCCGCCATGGCCGCGGCCTTGCTGCCAGTGCTGATGCTGGGCGCCGTGCAGACCGCCGTCGCGTTTAATCGTGAAGCCGAAATCCTGCGCGAAAGCCTCGGCTCCGCGGCGCAGCGCAGCGCCGCCGACGCCCGGGCGCGCATGGAATCGGCCGACATCCTGCTCGAAACCCTGGCGCCGGGTTCGGTCGGCTTCGCCTGCGCCCGTCGGCTGGGCGAGGTGACCGCCCGTATTCCCGGCTATGACAATCTGATCCGGTTCGATCGCAACGGCCGGGTGGCTTGCGCCTCCGGGACGGTGCCGAACGATCCGGGCCGCAGCGCGCGGCCGTGGTTCGAACAGTTGCGCACCGCCGACGACATGATCATCACCCGAGACCCGGGGGTGAGCTATTCCGACCAGCCGGCGCTAGTGGCCGCCGTGCCGGCCCGCACCGCCACGGGCGAGTTCGACGGCGCCCTGGCCGCCGTCATCGCCCTGTCCAGCCTGCAGCCGGACGGCGCCGTCTCGGCCCTCCCCGAGGGCGCCGAGGTCGCGCTGGTGGACAATGCCGGCCGCTATCTCAGCATGACCGACGCCGCCGCCTTCGCCCCGCCTCCGGAAGACTGGCTGAGGCGCACCCAGGCGGGCGGGTCCTATGTCTGGTACGCCCCGGCCGGCGGCGAGCGACGGGTTCACATCGCCGCCCCCCTGGTGGGGGAGAGCCTCTATGTCATGCTGTCGGCCAAGTCGCCGGGCCTGTTCTCATGGGCCCGACTGAACCCGCTGACGGGACTGGTCCTGCCGCTCATGACCTTCGCGGTCGTCCTGGTCACGGTCTATGTCGCCGCCGACCGGGTGGTGGTGAGATGGCTGATCTATCTGCAGCGCATCGCCGCCCTCTATGCCCGCGGCCGCCTGACGGTGCGGCCGGCCCGGGCCGAGGACATGCCCGCCGAAATTCGCGACCTGGCCGAGACCCTGGAGGACATGGCCGACGCCATCGTCGGGCGCGACGCCTCATTGCGGGACTCGCTGGCCCAGAAGGACGCCCTGCTGCGTGAGATCCATCACCGGGTGAAGAACAACCTGCAGGTCATTTCCAGCCTGCTCAGCATGCAGCAGCGGGCCCTGTCGGACCCCGGCGCTCGCGCGGCCATGTCCGACACGCGCCAGCGGATCTCCGCCCTGGCCCTGGTCTATCGCGCCCTCTACCAGGGCCCCGACCTGAAGCGCGTCGATCTCCGCCCCTTCCTGGAAGAACTCACCGCCCAGCTGGTGGCCGGAGAGTCCATGCGCGGCCCCGCCGTGCGCACCGAGCTTCATGCCGACACCCTGATGATCGATCCTGATCGCCTGGCGCCCCTGGCCCTGTTCGCCGTCGAGGCGATCACCAACGCCCAGAAGCACGCCTTCGCCGAGCGCGGCGGGCTGCTCAGCGTCGATTTCCGGGCGGCCAACGGCCAGGCCGTGCTGGAGATCGCCGACGATGGGGTGGCCACAGACCAGGCCCTGGCCGGGACCGGGGTCGGCCGCACGCTGATGACCGCTTTCGCCCGCCAGCTGCGGGGCCATGCCGAAGTGCTGAGGAACCCCGCCGGGGGCGTCACCGTACGGCTGGTCTTCCCAACCCCGCCGACTGAAGCCTTCGAAGCGCCGGAGCGGAACCAAGCGGTGGCGTGAGCGTTGGATCACCGACGCAGACAAGCCTCACAATGGAGCCTCCCACAATGCGCAAGATTTTCCTTCTCGCCGCCCTGACCGCCAGCCTCGGCATGACCGCCTGCAACACCATCTCCGGCGCTGGCCAGGACGTGGAAGCCGCCGGCGAAGCCGTGACCAGCACCGCTGAAAGCGCCAAGAACTAAGAGAAGCCGACCGCGCAGGCCAAGCCCTGCGCCAGGTTTCAGACCAAAGGCCCCGCCCGGCGCACGCCGTGGCGGGGTTTCTTTTGGGAGAGGATCAGGCTGCGGCCCGTGCGTCCGCAGAGGTCTGGAAGACACCCGGATGTGCGCCGGCCTTCAGGCCCTGGGCGTCGAGCGCCTGGGCCTCATGGCTCCCCACGACCAGATAGCCGCCAGGATTGAGCGCCGCGGTCAGGTTCTCGATCACCCGCTGCTGGGCCGGCTCGATCATCGCCTCCAGCACGTGCCGACAGAAGATCACGTCGAAGCCGCGGACCCGCGACAGGTCACCGATGAGGTTCAGTCGGCGCCAGCGGATGGCCTGGCGAATGCGCGGCGAAATGGCCCAGGCGTCATCGATCTTGTCGAAGTGCCGCACCAGGCTGCGGATCGGCAGGCCCCGCTGCACCTCGAACTGGGTGTAGAGACCGCTCTGGGCTTTCTCCAGGGCGCGCTCCGACAGGTCGGAGCCAAAGATTTCGAACTGCGCGCCAGGGTGCTCGCCCGACATCTCGTCCACCAGCATGGCCAGGGAGTGGACCTCCTGGCCCGTGGCGCAGGCGGCGCTCCAGATTCGGATCGGCTGGTCGCCGCGCAAGCGAGCCAGCTCTGGCGCCAACTCGTCGCGGAACAGGTCGAAGGGCGTCTGATCCCGGAAGAAGCTGGAATCGCCAGCCGCCATGGCTTCCACAATGGCCCAGATCAGCCGGTCTTCCCGCCGCGTGCGCAGGCCGGACATCAGGTCGGCGATGCTTTCGAAGCCTTCGCGGCGCGCCACCGGCCCCAGACGGGTCTCCAGCAGATAGTCCTTCGCCGGGTCGACGCGCTGGCCCGAACGGGCGGCGCAGAGCTGGGCGACGAGATCACGGTCCTCCGGCTTCATACCAGCCCCGCCTGGGCGAACTTGGCCGCCACGATCTCGCTGTCGAAGGGCTTCATGATGTATTCGTCGGCGCCGCTTTCGAGGGCCTCGCGGATGGCGGCCACTTCGTTTTCGACCGTGCAGAACACGACCTTGGGCGCCCCGCCGCCAGGCTCCATCCGCAGGCCGCGCAGGAATTCCAGCCCGTTCATGACCGGCATGTTCCAGTCGAGCAGCACCACGTCGGGCATGGCGGTGCGACACCAGGCCAAGGCTTCGGCGCCATCGGCGGCCTCGGCGATATCAAAGCCGAGATCCTCCAGAATCCTGCGCGCGACCTTCCGGATCACCCGGCTGTCATCGACGATGAGGCAAGTCCTCAACGGAACACTCCCAACTTGAGGGCCAAGTTGTTGCGCCCTGCTGGTTAAGGAGCCGTATGGTTTTGCAAGTTCACCCCGCCCGAGCGCCCGATTTGGGGGGTGGGATCAGGCGGAGGGCAGGGTCGCTGCGAAGGTGACCTTTTCCCCGTCGGCCTCGGCGAACACCCGGCCCGAGGCCTCGGTCACGAAGAGGTGGACGTAGTAGGCCTGCACCCAGTGGCCATGCATCATGCCGTCGGGCAGCCTGTCGCCGGCCAGGCCCGCGGCGATGTCGGGACGCAGCCTGGCCTTGGGGCCGACCGCCTCCACGGCGATTACGGTGGCGCCGCCGTCGTGAACCGCCTGCAGGCGAGCCTTGCCGCCCAGCGGCAGCGCCGCCCCAGCCAGTTGGGCCAGGTTCAGGGCCGTGCGGGCGGCGGCCTTGTCGAGGGACGACGCCTCGACGGCCCATTCGAGATCGGCCCGCTGATGGCGGAAGATTCCCTGGGCCAGGGTTTCCAGCTCCCGCGGGTCGAAGGTCTCGGCCGAGGCCGAGGCGCCGAAGGCCACGCGGGTGAAGGCCAGCATCTCGGCCAGTTTTCGCCCCGAGGCCGCGATCAGGCCCATGGCGTCTTCGCGCATGTCCTGAGCCTCGGGATCTTCCAGCAGATCCAGGCCAGAGACGATGGCGCTGACGGGGCTGATGAAGTCGTGGCACATCCGGGCCGCCAGATAGGCGGCGATCTGCGCAGCGCCGGGCGAAGCCCCAGCGGCGCCGGGTTCAGAGTCGATAGGCGTGGAGGCGTCTGTCATCGGCTGACGAGACTGGCGTGATTTGGGTCCTGCTGAACAGGAAAAGCGGCGGCTCAGATGGCCTTTTCAAACGCCCAGGGCTCGGAGGGGGGCGCAAGCCTGGCCGGCGTCGCATAGCCGGCGTCCTTGACCTCCAGGCCGAGGCTGGCTTGCTCGGCGCGGCCTTCCGGCGCGAGCTCGACCGCCAGATAGCCGGTAAATCCCGCAAAGAAGGCGAAGACCGCCACCCAGAGGACGATCCGCAGCGAGGCCTGCGGCAAGCGAGCGGGCATGAGGTGAGCGCGATCCATGCCTCCCCAACCCCCAATCGGGGCTCATGGTTGCGGCGGGCTGTCATTTTTCGCCCAAGGACCTTGCAATTATTCTCGTTGCGTCCCGCCAGCGCCTCTCTTAAGAATTATTCGCAACTGTAACGCCCGCACGCGCCTGCTGGGCCTTCCGTCTCTCTCTCAACTTGGCGCGTCCTCCCCCCAGGCCTCGCCCCGTCCGGCTCCCCGCCTGGACGGGGCCTTTTTTCATCCCTGCCCCCTGACGGCGCGCACGGCGGGACGTGAAGGCGGCTGTAAAACCGGTGGATTTGGGTTCATAACCCGGGCTTGAGAATTGAGGCGTTGCAGATCAAGGAGGCCCGCCATGGCTCTGGATTCCGGTGAGACCCCGAAGACCTTCCGCTGGGAGGACCCGCTGGATCTCGTCTCGCGGCTTTCAGAAGATGAGCGGATGATCTGGGAGGCGGCCCGGGCCTATGCGCGAGACAAGCTGCTGCCGCGGGTGGTCTCGGCCTATGCCGAGGAGCGGTTCGACCGCGAGATCATGAGCGAGATGGGGGCCCTAGGCTTCCTGGGCGCCACCATCCCCGAGGAATACGGCGGCGCCGGCGTCAACCACGTGGCCTATGGCCTGATCGCCCGGGAGATCGAGGCGGTGGATTCCGGCTATCGCTCGGCCATGAGCGTGCAGTCCTCGCTGGTCATGTATCCGATCTTCGCCTTCGGCTCCGAGGCCCAGAAGCAGAAGTACCTGCCCGGCATGGCGCGGGGCGAGATCATCGGCTGCTTTGGCCTGACCGAGGCCGATGGCGGCTCCGATCCGGCCTCCATGCGCACGGTGGCCAAGAAGGTTGACGGCGGTTTCGTGCTGAACGGGTCCAAGATGTGGATCACCAACAGCCCGATCAGCGACGTGGCCCTGGTCTGGGCCAAGCTCGATGGGGTGATCCGCGGCTTCCTGGTGGATCGCGGCTCCGAGGGCCTGACCACGCCGAAGATCAACAACAAGCTGTCCCTGCGCGCGTCCGTCACCGGCGAGATCGCGCTGTCGGACGTCTTCGTGCCTGAGGACCAGATGCTGCCCGGCGTCTCGGGCCTGCGCGGCCCGTTCTCCTGCCTCAACAAGGCCCGCTACGGCATCGCCTGGGGGGCCATGGGGGCGGCGGAATTCTGCCTGCACGCCAGCCGCGACTATGTCGCCAGCCGCCAGGTGTTCGGCAAGCCGCTGGCCGCCCGCCAGCTGGTGCAGAAGAAGCTGGCCGACATGCAGACCGAGATCGCGCTGGGCTTCGAAGGCGCCCTGGCGCTGGGCCGTCTGATCGACCAGGGGGCCTGGGTTCCCGAGGCCATCAGCCTGATGAAGCGCAACAACTGCGGCAAGGCCCTGGCCATCGCCCGGGAGGCCCGCGACATCCACGGGGGCAACGGCATCAGCGGCGAGTACCACGTGATGCGGCACGCGGCGAACCTTGAGACCGTCAACACCTATGAAGGCGCCCACGACGTCCACGCCCTCATCCTGGGCCGCGCCATCACCGGCGAGAGCGCTTTCTAGGCGCCTCCGCGGCGCCAATAGCGGCCCGGGGCGTTGATTGGCCACGCCCCGGGAGCCGCCATGCCTGACAGTCCTCGCACCCTCGACGATGTCATCCTCTGTGTCTGCGACACGGCTTCGGCGTCGGAGGGCGGCAAGGTCAGCCTGGAAGAGGTGCGCGACGCCATAGGCGGACGGGCCTATGGGCCTCTGCTGTTCATGGCCGGCCTGATCACCATGACGCCGGTCAGCGCCGTGCCTGGCGTGCCGACCCTGTTGGCCTTCACCGTCGTGCTGATCGCCGGCCAGATGCTGGTGGGCAGCGAGACCGTCTGGCTGCCGCGCTGGCTGCTCCGGCTCAAGGTCAAGGGCGCCAGCCTGGAGAAGGGCGCGCGCGGCGCGCGCAGGCCAGCGCAGGTCCTCGATCGCCTGGTGCGCCCGCGCATCCCGAGCATGACCGAGGGGCTTGGCCGCAAGGGCGTGGCCCTGGTCTGCATTGTCGTGGGGGTTCTGACCCCGCCCCTGGAGCTCATCCCGTTTTCCACGGCCATTCCGGCGGCGACGATCACCGTCTTCGGACTGGGTCTGACGGCCCGCGATGGCGTCGTGGTCCTAGTCGCCCTGACCGCCGGCCTGACCGCCATCGGCCTCGTGGCCTGGGCGGTGCTGGGTTAGCCGTTCGTGACTTCACCCCCCGTTCGGCGCCAGGGTGGCCGCATGCTTCGATATCTGCTCGCCGCGCTTCTCTTCGGGCTCTCTGCGTCGCCGGCCGCGGCCCAGACCGCCAGCCCGACGCTCGAGCCTGCGCCCGCCATCGCCAGTCGCACATCGGGCTCCGAGGACAGCGACATTGTCGCGCGGATCACCGCCATCTTCGCCGAGATCCCTGGCCTCCAGCAGGTGGAGGTTCGCGTCAGCTCCGGCGTGGTCACCCTGCAGGGGTCCGTCGCCACCCCCAGCGAGGCTGAGCAGGCTGAAGCCATCGCCGCGCGGGTGGCCGGGGTCGTCACCGTGCAGAACGCCCTGGAGCGGGACCTGGATGTCCGCTCCAACGTCGCGCCGGCCTTTGCGCGGTTTCAGCAGGAGACCCGCGGCCTCATTCAAGGCCTGCCGCTGCTGGGGGTGGCGCTCGGGGTCGCCGCCCTGATCGGGCTGGTCGGCCACGGCCTGGCCGGGGTCGGGCGACTCTGGGCCTGGCTGACCCCCAACGCCTTCATGGCCGAACTGGCCGCCAGCAGCGCGCGCGTGGTGTTCGTCGTCATGGGGGTTGTGGTCGGCCTGGAAATCCTCGGGGCGACGGCCCTGCTCGGCGCGGTGCTCGGCGGCGCCGGCGTGATCGGCATCGCCCTGGGCTTCGCCGTCCGCGACACGGTGGACAACTATGTCTCCAGCCTGATGCTCAGCCTACGCCAGCCCTTCCGGGCCAATGATCATGTGGTGATCGGCGGCGAGGAGGGCCGCGTCATCCGCCTGACCTCACGGGCGACGGTGCTGATGACCCTGGACGGCAATCACCTGCGCATCCCCAATTCAATGGTCTTCAAGGCCGTCATCCTGAACTACACGCGAAATCCCGAGCGGCGGTTCGAGTTCGACCTGGGGATCGGGGCCGAGGAGGATGGCTTGGAGGCGATCAGCCTGGGGCTTAGCGCCCTGAACGCCCTGCCCTTCGTCCTGGCCGAGCCTGAAGCCAGCGCCGTGATCGTGGATGTGGGCGACTCCAACATCGTCCTGCGGTTCTATGGCTGGGTCGACCAGCGCCAGACCGACTTCCTGAAAGGGCGAAGCCGGAGCATCCATGCGGTCAAGGCCGCCTTCGAAGGCGGCGGCTTCAGCCTGCCCGAGCCCATCTACCGGCTGCGCTATGACACGCCAGCCCCCGGCGTCCCGGCCGGTCCTGCGGCTCCGGCGCCTGCGCCCGTCCAGCCGTCGGCAAGGCCCCGCGCCGATCAGGCCAGCCATGAGGGCCTCGACACGGCGCCGGCCCCGGCGGTCGAGCGCCTGGTGCAGGAGGAGCGTTCTGACAGGAAGGCCGGCGACCTCCTCGACGACCGCCGGCCGATCGAGTGATCTGAGGCGATCAGACGCGGTCTGATCACCTCAGCCACTAGGAACGCTTCTGCAGGACCGCCAGAGCCTGGACCGGTTCATCGCCCCGGCCGGGCACGATCTCCAGGACCGAAAAGTGCTCTTCGGCGAGGGCGGTGAAGGTCGAGCGGCGTATCCAGGTGGATAGATAGTTCGAGCCTTCCAGGGCGTCGTTGAAGATGACGAGCGGCTCCGACTGAAGCGAGACACGGACCGACTCCGGCCCCCATGCGGCGGCGTAGACCTCGTCGTGAAACGTCAGCATCGCAAGGCCCCCCGGCCGCAGCACGCGCGCGATTTCTGCAAGCCAGGATCGGATAGCCGTCTCCCGAAGATGCGTGAACACGGAATAGGCGTAGACGAGATGGACGAAGCCGGCGGGTGGAGGCTCGCCCCAGCCTACGACCTGACCTATTCGGCGGGGCCGGGCGGCGAGCACTATCGTCGAGGGCGAGGGCAAAAACCCAACCCGCGAGCAGGTGCGTGCACTCGGACGTCGGCATGGCCTGCCCGACCGCCTGATCGACACCGTCATAGATGAGGTCCGCGGCGCGGTAGCGGACTGGGGGCGCTTTGCGGAGGAGGCCGGGGTCACAAAGGCTTCGCGCGTAGAGATCTCGGCCGCCCACCATACTGTGGCAGCACACTTCTCGACGTCACCATAAACAGCTTCGTCTAGCCGGTCGGAAGGAGGCCCAGCTCCGCCGCAATGCAAGCCCGTCGAGCGCGCAAGACCCCGTTGCGGACATCTCATCTTGGGCTGCGGTCCAACAACGTCCAGAGTGGGCTCTCTATGAGTTCCTCCGCATCGCTCCTCCGGATCCGCGGCTGCCTTTCTGCACGCCGGATTTTCTCAACCTCCTCGGCAAGCTTCATGGCTGCACGCGCCGGACCCGCGAGGTTGTAGTAGCGCTCGGAAGTCTCGCTGGCCGAATGGGCTAACCGACCTGACGCCTGGCACATGGGGTGAAGTTCACCTCTGCCCCGGGCCGCATGGCTGCCCCACGGAGAACCCGCCCGGCGAATGCGCATACTGCCGAGTCATCTCTGTCTACCGCGCAAAGGAAATTTAGCGGTGCCCAGAATAATTTCGCGGCGCGCATGGCAGTGGACAAGGATAACCCCATCAACTCAATATCTTAGCTCTTGCAAGGCGGTGAGCTGACTCTCCAAATCCTACCTAGAATCACTCCGTCACGACCTGACGCCTCGCAAAATGACATCCTGTTGAGCCTGAAGCGGCTCACACCCGATCAGGTCGTGACGTTCAATTGGTCCGTGCATTCTCACCCGGAGACGCACGGTGTCCGCCCCTCTTCCGCCCCCTGCCCCGCCTTCCTTGGCCTCGCCGCCAGGGCCTGATCCGAAGGTCCTCGCCTTGGCTAGAGCCCTTGCCCGCCTGATGGCTGCGGAGCAGGATCAAAGCTCCCCGGAGACCTGAAGCCCATGCGCGCCGCCCTCTACGCTCGCTTCTCCACCGACCTGCAACGCGCTGAATCGATCGCCGACCAGCTCGCGACCTGCCGGGTGTTCTGCGAGCAAAACAGCCTGGCCGTGACACACGAGTACGAGGATGCGGCGATCTCCGGAGCCTCCATGGCTAACCGCCCCGGCCTTGCAGCCTTGATCCGCGACGCCCGCGCCGGCCTCTTCGATGTGGTGGTCACTGAGGCGCTTGACCGGCTGTCGCGCTCACAGGGTGACGTCGCGACCTTGTTCGAAGATCTGCGCCACTATGGCGTCTCCATCCGCACGATTTCTGAGGGCGAAGTCGAAGAGCTCGCCATCGGCCTCAAGGGCACAATGAACGCCCTCTTCCTGCGAGAGACCGCGAGAAAGACGCGCCGCGGTCTGGCAGGCGTCGCCAAGGAGGGGCGTCACACCGGCGGCCGGGTCTACGGCTACAAGATCAAGCGTGAGCTCGACGCACACGGCCAGTTTGTCCCTGGCCTCCGAGAAGTCGACGAGACCGAAGCTGAGGTGGTGCGCGGCGTGTTCCGCGACTATGCCGCCGGAGCGTCGCCTCGGGCGATCGCCGCCAGCTTAAACGCCCGCGGCCTGCCTGCCCCGCGCGGCGGCGCCTGGAACGCCTCGACGATCAACGGCAACGCCGCCCGCGGAAACGGGCTGCTTCACAACCAGCTCTATCGAGGCTTGATGGTCTGGGGCCGTCAGACCTGGTCCAAGAGCCGCGAGACCGGCGCGCGCCACTCTCGCCTCGCGCCCGAGGCGCAGCGCGTCGAGACAGAGGTGCCCCACCTGCGCATCGTCAGCGAGGAGCTCTGGGAAGCCGTCCGACAGCGCTACGCAGCCGTCGCCCTAGGCCCGCAGTCCAAGGGTCCTGAGAGCGCCCGACGGCCCGTGAGATTGCTGTCGGGTCTGGTCCGGTGTGGCGTCTGCTCGGGCCCGCTGATTATCGGCGGCGCCGGCGGCCGCCTCGTCTGCTCCGTCCGTCGCGAGCGCGGACCTTGGGCCTGTACCAATGGTCGCGGTGTAAAGTCTGCGGAGATCGAGAGCCGTGTCGCTACAGCGCTGAAGGATCTCTTGCTGGAGCCTGCTGTGATCGAGGAGGCCGTTAGAGAGTTCCAGGCACGCTCAAACGACCGTCGTGCGCGGAGCAGGACCGATCGCTTCAAGCAGGAAGCAGAACTGGCTGAGGTGAAGCGGCGGGCAGCCCGCCTGATCGACCAAGTGGCCGACGGCGTTCTCACCGGCGCAGCGATCAAGGAAAAGCTGGCAGCGCTCGAAGGCACCCGCGATCGGCTCGAGGCCGAGCTCGCCGAGGCTGAGACGGACGACGGCATCGTCCTCCACCCCGGCATCGCTGGTCGCTTCCGCAAGCTAGTGGAGCGGCTCAATACCGCCCTCGAGCAAAGCGACACGATCGAGCGCCTGGAAGCCCGCGATGCCTTCCGCGCGCTCATCCGTCAAGTCGTGGTCACGCCGGCTGAAGAGCGAGGTCGAGTGAAGGTGAGCGTAGAAACGGAAATAGCCGCCCTGCTGAAGCAAGACGGCTATATCTCAACGGTGGGTGCGGGGACAGGATTTGAACCTGTGACCTTCAGGTTATGAGCCTGACGAGCTACCGGGCTGCTCCACCCCGCGGCAGATGGGTTTGGCGCGTGGATGTTGCGCCTTATGTGTCGGCAAGGGATTGTCTGATGAAATGCATCCGTTTGGTAGACCTGGCGGCGACCTACTCTCCCGCGCCTTAAGACGAAGTACCATTGGCCCAGAGAGGCTTAACGACCGAGTTCGGAATGGGATC
>Ga0114900_1000595_pt1 | contig 26325 bp, 31 predicted proteins | sample MalvireepMed_231_FD_89685 | JGI IMG/M metagenome (GOLD analysis project Ga0114900, IMG submission 89685) | Marine viral communities from the Global Malaspina Expedition - Malaspina viral metaG DeepMed_231 | ecosystem: Environmental > Aquatic > Marine > Oceanic | place: Mediterranean Sea...
TGCTATGTCAATGGTCATTTTCCTTAGCGAATGATATAGCTATGTGTGGCCTTATTGGTGCATGGTTCAAGGATCATATGACCGTTAGATTCTTTGTCAGTCATGTTGTTGTCCTGGCATTGATTCTGTTTCGTCAAGGGTAGCCATTCCAGTGTCTCGATATGAAGGTCCTGTACCCTTGATTGATGTTGTTTGCACACATACTTTCTTGAATGGATTATTCCATTACTGATATCTGCTAGCCAGTCGTGTATTGTCTGTTCCATTGTGCCTATTCTCCCTCTTTCCATCTGGTGATTTCATCATGACACGTGCCACATGCGAGAATCTGTATCGGATTTTCTTTAAGGTAATCTGAACAATATTCCTCAATTAACATTTCAAAATTAATCCATTCATCACTGGCAAATAGTGGCGTTACATAGTTACCCTCACTATCTTCTATTTCTTGGCGTATGCCGTGTTCATCAACATCTATTGACCATTCTGCATTCTGTCGGAATTGTTTAATCGTGCAGTGTATGCAGTGGTAATCGGCATCGTAGGTGTAAGCGATAATGGACCATGCTTTGAGTGTCATTGTATTGCCTCTCTCTCTAAGCAATCTGATTCGTTACAGTCGTCAGATACTTCGATATATTGGACTCCATGCGTATTGCCAGTAAATTCCAAGTATCGTGTATCTGGCGATATTTCGACTGTGTCAGTACAGCCATTTGATCCGAAATGCTCCGGTATGTCGCATGAGTCTTCAACTCTTGAAACGTAGTCGATCAAGTCGTTATGTGCCTCCTTGAAAGTCTCGAATGCTTCAACATAATCTGCTAGATATCCACGTTGACCGGCTATAGTGTGATAGTGCATTGTCTGTCCCTTCTAGGGGATCGCTGAGCGATCCCCTCACTATGTGTTTCTGTCTACTTGGCTGTTACTCTACGCGTAGTCAGTTGGCAATATGACGAGTGTGTTTCCATCAAAAGTGAGTAGTTCTTTGTTCTCAAGTTCTACGTACCAAGTCCAGTCAACTTGCTTCACTTTAAATCCTAGACCGTAATGCTCCGCGGCTTGATTCATACGTTTTTTCGTTGTTGCAGTAAAGTACCCGCCAGTATTGAGAGTGACTGTTCCAGTTACCTCAACCGTTACTACGTCAGTGTTGTGATATCTAACGCGTATCACTCCATCATCACGGCTAATCTTGGTCTTGTGTGTTCCTATCATCATCTGTCCTCTTTTCTAGTCGCTCTGTCTGCTGTTTTTGTCTCTCGTTTTGCTTCGTCAATGTTTAGCGACTGGACACACTATATGTCATGCAATAATCATGTGTCAAGGTTTATTTTCAAAATAGCACCAAAATCGCAAAAATCGTATCTAAATTACAGGATATTGACACGGTATCAAGACACAAAACATTCTCTCAATCGGTGTTTCTAGTGCTGATATCGCCAGTCAGATATGCACGTGATAGCTCACGGTTCGAAGCGTAGATAGGGTAGGGATCGAATAGCGTATCAACACACACATATCAAGACAAAACACGCCTAGACACGCACTCAAAGCGTTTTAAAGCGATAGTCATATCTGCTAGAGTCTCGTAGGTTGGAGTCTCCCAGGCTTTCTGCTTACTGGGAGTCTGGAGAAAGCCTATTCTCCTTATTGGCAGGGTCCGGTGGCCCAATGCGCGTGAGGTATTTATTACGAGGTACCGTACGCGCTAACTTCGAGTGGATCGTTTTGTCAAGGTCTATGATGGTGTGGATCACACCTCTGTGAGATGTGCATGATGGAGATAGTAGGGAGGTGTGATCCGATAGGAGGTCACCAGGGATAAACCCTGATGGTGGGAGTATAGTATTTTACTGGTAAAAAGGGAAGGGAGTATCACAGTCGAAAAGGAGTGTGATATAACACTATGATATAACAGTGATATCATAGGACTATCATAGTGTGATAGTGGTGACTGGTTGTATCTATTTTGTGCAGAAGTATCACAGTGATATAACAGTAGTATCACAGTATGATAGTGGGGATATAACGGTTGTTTTTCTCTTCATATCCTATCTCTATATACTCCTCCCCCTAAAGGGGGAGTATATAGAGAAATCTGAGAGGGGGAGTGTGAGGGGGAGGGTTGACGGTATGTGATAGGATAGGACGCGGAAGGAAGAGAGGGATGAGGTATGAACTGGATATCGAAGGTGAGACCGCAGATCTTTATAGCGATCATTGTTCTGGGGAGTCTCAGCATATTTGGGATTTTGAACGAGGCGGTTGAGATTGCGGCAGGATGTTCAAGTGGAATTATTGCCCTGGGAATGAAGGTCTTGGAAAGCGAGTAACGTATGCGGCAACGGGGTTTGCGGATCGGGATCGGTGGGATCACTGAGCTTGTCTGGGGAATCCGTTTTCTGTGTTTGACGCTTCTTGCGCCGTTTCGCTTCCTTGTTTTTCTTGGTCATGTGATCTGGGGAACTCCCCGAAACATCTATGTGAAGAGTGTCCGCTTCCGTGACTGGCTCCTTGCAAAGGTTGCCTATTTACAGGAAGAATCCGAGAAGTGGCGACGGATATTCCAAATCCTGAAGAGTCCCTACAGCATCTTACGGGCGATGGGATTCAGCCCACAGATGGCAGGAACGATGCTTTTCGCCAGTACAGCCGTGACATCCAGTGTTGTTGTCAATGAAGTGCTGGAAGGAAAAAGTTTTTCCGCTGGTGACAGTGGTGTCTATACGGCTCCATTGGATGTACCGACGGAATACTATGATGACGATAATACGCTGCGCGTCGATTTAGGATCGACTCCAGTTGGACTTCTTCAGATCGAAAACGTCACAATCGGAACCGCTTACGCAAACTCGGCACTCCCATCCGGTGAATCAAACGCGGTCATTGTTGGTGGGCTTCCTGCTGTCAGTGATCCAGCTTTTACGGAAACCTATCTTGAGGTAGGCCATATGACCGTGGATCGGTGGCGCTGCACACAGATGACACTCGCGAATATCGAGGCGCATCACCTGATCGTTAAGCAAAATGCGAGTGACGGACAGTCGATTGCAGCAGTGGCAGGAACACCACGAGCCAGGGCGATCGGTGGGGGGAATCGCGCCGATGCGATGGTCACCAGCGGTGGCTACTACGACCAGATCAAGATCACATCCGCTACCAGTGGAGTCAATGGCAAGGTGGATCGCCTGATCCTGAGCAACCTCTATACCAAAGGTGGTCCTTGCGCCCTGTCGAGAATCAAGGCAGGAACGCTTGAAATTATTTTGAATGAAATCGGTGCTGGGGATGGTTTCGCAACGAAGGATTTTACCATCGCGACCAGTGTAATTTATAAATCGTTTACCAACGAGGATAACGTGGAAGTATCCATCTCACCACCATCGTAGGGAGAAAAAGTATGACACCATTCTGGAACTGGATGCAGAAGCAAATCGACATTCTCATCCCCAAAACACGATCTGAAGGCTACTGTATGCGCTGCCGAGCACGCAAACTGTTTACCGTTGTCGAGGATAAAATTCTCAAGAGCGGACGCCGTGCACTCCAGGGAATGTGTCCCGACTGCGGAACGAAAATATCGAAACTCGTCGCGATCTAGCGCAGAAGAAAAGAAAAGACCATCGCCGTGGGAGCGATGGCCCTTTCAAGAGAACAGACACCGCAAGTTTAGCATAACGGAGTACATGATGCCAAAAGCAAAACGAAAAGTTCTCCCGGCAGCCGATCTGCTGAAAGTACAGGAGAACGTCAAGGAACAGATGCTCGAAGAAGTCGCAAAGATTCCCGGATGGGATGCCTTTACACGCCTCGAACGCACCGCTCTCCTCTGCCGACTCCAAACCTCGTCCCATTCCGATGCCTTCCGCATGGCACGCGATATTATGAACCTCGAACCCATCAAGGAAAGCTACGCACGCTCATGGGCACATACCAACCGCACCGAAGGATTCGCAGAAGCCCTCACCGAAATCTCCGTAAAACCCGATGAATGGCGCGATAAACTCCTCGCAAATGCCTCCACCGATCTCCTCGTCGATGCACTCGCCAATCATCAGTATCTCATCGCCAATGCCGCCTCCGATTCCGTACGGATGCAAGCCGTCGATAAAGCCTACCAACTACACGGACTCTACGAACGCTCGAAACAGGCCGCTATCGCCGCAGTTGCACCACCACCCATCCAGATCAATATCAATCTCTGGGACAGCTACAAGGATAAGGACGGAAACGTCCAGCAAATCGACCGCACAACCGTCGATAGCGATGTAATCGTGATCGAGGAGACGACAGACGCATGACCACCGAAACCGCATCCGTGAATCTTGCCGATTTCTTTACCCCGCACTGGGCACAGGAAGAAATTCTCTCCGAGCCGTCCAAAAGGATCGTGCTCGAATGCGGACGCCGCTTCGGAAAAGGACGCGTTACAGTCTTCAAACTCATCGAGTGGCTCAACGAAATCTCCAAGACCCCTGCACCGATCTCCCTCGTTCCACCACTCCACGTCTGGGTTCTCGCACCCTCGTATCCACAGTCCAACCAGGCATGGATAGAAATGCTCAGCTATTTTCCACAACCACTCATCCGACAGATTGTCGAAGATGAACATAAAATATGGCTCAACGGATGGAACGCACGCCCCGAAGGAGGACTGATCGAGTTCAAATCCGCAGAACGCCCCGACTCCCTCCAGACAGCCGGGCTGGATGTGCTCTGGATCACAGAAGCACAGGATATCCCCGAATCAGCATGGAGCAAGGCACGCGGGACACTCACATCCCCCGACAGGGATGGCTATCTTATGGTCGAAGGCATCCCACCCACGTACGAAGATCACTGGTTTCACCGCCTCTGGGATATCGGAAACGGTGACTCCGATATCTATCAGTCGTTCCGCTATACCACCTTCGACAATCCCTATCTCACGACAGAACAACTCGAAGAAATCGAGGAAGCAAAGAACGAATTACTCGATGAAACATGGCGCAGGATGTACCTCGCCGAAATCGGCGTTGTCGCAGAACGCGCCTTCGGACGACTCGACGATATCATCACACCCAGTCAGAACTGGCTCGACGCACCCGAAGAAGGACACTTCTATGTCGCCGGGATCGACTTTGCCCGGAAAGTGGACGCAACCGTTGTCGTCACGATGGATGCCTGTCACCGAAAGGCCGTCCATTACGACTATATGAAAGGCGTGGACTGGGATGACCAGCTTGAAAGAATCGAAGCTGTTTACAAGGTATGGAAACATCAGCGTCTCTTCGCTGATGCAACAGGACTGGGTGACGTTCCCACGCAGCAACTGCGGAGACGGGGACTACCACTCGTGGATGTGGTCATCACGGGTGGTCGAGGAAGTTCGCCCGACTCCCGTCAGGCAATTGTTACAAGTTTACAGATTGCTGTCGAGAAAAAAACGCTTCGGCTACCGTATGAAACGACAATGGTTCGTGAAATGCGCGGACTGCGACCTGTTAAATTACCCTCCGGGGTTGTAAGATACGAAGCACCGCCGGGTGGACACGACGACTGGCCCTTTGCTATCGCCCTTGCCCTGCGTGGATGCGTCCGACCAGAAATGACGGAGGATACATGGGAAGACTTCCAGCCAATCCACTACGCACCAACAGCAGCAGAAATCACGGTGGATCAAAAGGCAGGTGCTGTTGCCGGTCCACGAACACTCCAGCGCAAACGCGCACGCTGGGAGCGCAAAATAGAAGACTATCAGGAACAGGGGATTGATGTATGACGACGCAAGAGACCAACACGAACTCCCTGGATGACTCCCGCTGGGTCGAAGTTCTGGAAGAAGAGGTCAATGCACCCAGTCTCCAGCAACTGCTCGACCTCAAGGCCAATGCAGAACAACGCCAGTTCGATCATTTCAAACAACAGTGTGAACAGGAAGACATCTTCTACGAAGGAACATTCCATGTATCGACCGCCGAAGGCGGCGTTCAGATCAAGACACCCAAGGGACATGCACTGATCGAGGATGCAACCAATCACGTCGATGTCTCGAATATCAATATTATCGTGCCCCCACGCGGTGCACGCGGACAGGCCAATGCAGAAATCCTGACCAAGTTCTATATCGGTGCATGGAATCGCGCACGACAGGAACAACCCGTTCTCAAGATGGCAGTCAAGCACGCGTTCCGCTACGGACTCGGCGTCATGAAGATTATGTTCGATCCCGATCTCTGGCCCCGTGGTGATGTCCCCGAAGAAGATGATCCCAAATATGTCGATGCCATCAAGGAACTCTTCGAGACACGCGATGTCTCCTTCCCCTATCAAGTCCGTACGGTCAATCCAAAGAATATTATCTGGGATACATCCACCACCGACCGCAAACGCTGGGGCATCGAGAAGTATATGATGCCCGTCGAACAGGTTGTTGCCCTCTACGGAAAAGAATGGGAAAAGACCGCAGCCAATCTCAACGGAGAAATCGAGTTCTGGGAATACTGGGACGAGGAATGGGTCGCCTATATCGCCGATGACCGCTGGGCCATGCGTCCGCGACGGCACGGATATGGACGCATTCCCTACGTTTTCGCCGATGCAGGACTGGGGAAAGACCTCATCTCCACCAATCCGTCGGAACGCTATCGCGGTCTGCTCTACTATATTCACGAACTCCTGATCGAACACGCACGCCTACTCTCGCAGTGGGATACACTGATCCGCTACAATGCGTGGCCCACCCTTGATTTTGTGGGGCCAGAAGAAATTGTGCGTCGGGTGACCAATCAGTACTCGATTGAACCAGGGTCGAAGAACTGGATCGACGAAAGTGTGCGACGGGAGGCGTTCCAGCCCCCACAAACCCCGGCAGAAGTGCAGGTCATGATTGATCGAAGCGAGGCCATGATCGAGGAAGATACGGTTCCGCGTGTCGTCCGGGGGATGGATGCAGGGGCCACATCGGGATTCGATACATCCGTTCGTGCCGGGATGGCACGACTCAAGTTCGGCTCGATTGCCGATGGCGTTGCCATGATGATCCAGTCCGCAAACGAACTCTATGCACGGATACTAGAGAACGTGATTCGACATCCGATCCGTGTCTGGGCACAGACCGAAGTGCACCAGTTCGATCAGCGGGTCAAGCCAGACGATATCAAGGGTCACTATATTACGATTGTGCGTTTGGAAGCCGCAAGTCCAGAGGATCAGCAGAACCGGGCGATGCTCGGTATGCGTCTCTGGAACGGGGGACAGGGACTCATCTCCCGGTCACTCGCGGCGAAAAAATATCTTGGTGTCCAAAATCCACTGGAGGACGATCAGCAGCGTATGGCGGAGATTCTGTTACAGCAACTCTTACCACAGATCGCGCCGATTGCCCTCGACAGGATTGGATTACTCCCACAATTGCAGCAAGCACTCGGAGCAGGTGCACAGGAGGGTACGCCTCCACCGGGTGGTGTGGGTAACATGTTCCTCGGTGGCGCGACGAGCGTGGCTCCGCGCCCCGATGAACTGCAACGAACAGGACAGGGACAGGCAACACGGACAGGACAGCCCAACCAGGGGTTTTTCCCCCGGTCACCAGAAGAGATTGATCGGCTGGGCGGCCTGATGGGTGGCGCAGGTGGAGCACCACAGCCAACAATGGGGGGAGAGCAGGTGACATAATGGCAGATAACAGGGGAACAATCGAGAATATCCTGGGTCGTGTGAGCGAACAGACGCAGGAGCTTCTGAAGAATTTCGAGCAACCCGAAAAACCCAAGCCCCGTACGGATAAAGTCGATATCCGCGTAGAAGATATATTACCGAGGTTCTAACATGGCTCTTTATGACAAAATAAAGAAGGAAAAACAAAAAAAGGAAGCCAAGGATTTATCTTACGTTGGAGCAGATATAACTGGGTTCGATCCAATTCCAGATAAAGCTCCAACAATGCCCGGCGTACTAGGTACGAATCAAACGTCAAATCAGGGATCGTTACCGGGAAAATTTCTGCAAAATATTAAAAATTTGTTTTCTCCCAAAGCTCCAGAACAACCCTTTTGGAATCCAGAAACAAAAGCTCGTTATGAACCACTGTTGTCAGACTATGGAAGCATTATGTCTGATCTTGAAGCCGAAACGGGTGACGCATCAGGAATCGGTATATTTCCAGATACCGATAAAATTGGGTTGACTCCTGACCAGATGAGTCAACTCAAAGTGATGGGTGGGAAGGGTGCTCCCGTTACAACAATAGGTGCTCCAACGACAAAGGATACACAAAAGTTAGAAGATGTTGGCTTTGAAATAAGCGAGGCCGACTCAGATAAGCAGATAAAAAAGATTTTGGGAGTAGACCCCAAAACGTATAAACCCTCGTTTCCAGAATTGTCAGGTGTTCCAGCCCCAGAATTTACGTCACCTGAACCACCAGAAGATTTGCAGAATGAATCAGGTGGTGCTCAATGGGGTAACGCATTTAAGGAATTACAGAAACAGTTGTTTGATTCAGAAATCACCTTGATTAATCTTCCTGTTGTTTACAATGAAGATGGGTCTGTTGTCGATTTTTATATAGATCAGCCAACGACTCAAGTGGTTACTGATACTTCAGGTAATGTAACGACACAAGAAACGACACAGCGTGTTTTGAATCCAAAATATCAAGCATTGCAAGATTACGCACGAAATGCTCAAAACCAGAAGAACTTTCAGGCACAGCAAAAGCAACAGATGGAGATACAGCAATTATCAATGTTTCCACAGATATTACAAATGCTGACAACACCTGGTGTTGCAGATATTCTTGGTTTGATGGGCGGTGGCGGTGTCGATCGCTTGTTTCAACCCGTGTTTGGACAAGGATTCGGTCTTCCATCAACTGTACAGGATACATTTCTTCCTCCTGAACAAGGCGGTGAAGTAGTGATGTCTTCTGTTCCTGCAACGGCACAACCTGCGATGCAGCAACGACAATACCTTCCAACAGAGAGTTATCTCCAGAGAATTGGCCCGTCCGCAGTACAGGGTCTTCAGGGTTTGATGGGATTCATGGGCCAGACACCGTATGATTTGCAACGCATGGTCGGATCAGTCACGCCACAATTTTCAGGTATTCTTCCGGGTGGTGGTGCTCCCGGTCGTGCAACAGGAGTTCGTTAAATGGTTCTTCGCCAACAGCAACCAGCGCGAACATCTCGTATTCCAACAGGTGGGACACGACCGACATTTACGTCTGTTCCTCTCCCTCGTTTTACGCAGACACGGGCAGCCGCTCCTCAAGCTCCAACTGGTATGGGTGATCTTCTTGCTATGCTTGCAAGGCAAAGACGACAACAAGAGGCTCAAATATATTCAGACGCAGCAATGCAACAGGGAGATATCATTACGCAAGCTCTTTCTGGACAACAAGGAATTCCAGAGACGGATCTTGGAGAAGTCCAGCCTGATTTGCTTGAGAGAATGGGACAGAAAATATCTCATTATTTTCCTATATTGCAAGCAGGTACGGTGCTACCAAGAATCTTTGGTTATGATCCAAAAGAAACGGCAGAAGGAACATTTCTTGATCCAGTTTTGCCCGAACAGGTGAAACGGGCAGAGCAAATAGCAGCAGCAGAATTTCGTAAAAAATCAGGTGTTGGGATACGAGATATGATGGCAATGTCTGGACAGCCTGGTGCTCTTTATTCTGGTGCATTGTTCCCAGCTATAGCGCGAAGTATGGCCTCAGAAGAGGCGAAAGAAATGAGAAAAGAACTCGAAGGGAAGACAACGGATGAAGTGATCCAAATACTGGAAGAGAAAGAACCGGGCAGCACGACAGGATATATTGAACTTTTTATTCCTAGCCCTTTTGAAGCAGTAACCATGGGGGTAGGTAAGATTCCGAGAGTACTCCGCATGGCGGCAGTAGCATCTCGATCTCTTCCGATACCGAAAAAGCTGGATGATTTCGCAGAATCAGTGATCCGACGATTCCCTGAAAAACCAGAAGTCAAGAAGGTTCTTGATGAAACAGATGACATTATTAATCAAGGTGCACCAGAACTAAATTCAATAGAAGATAACGTACAAGGAATGATTGCTGAATCCGGGGCATTGGGAGGGGTTTTAGGCCCATCACTTCGGAAGCTGGAAAATCTGACTATAGGTGGTAGACCTATTGGTAAAAAGATATTGGAACGTATTGATCGAACGAAAACACTAGGAGAGTATATCGAGCCAGCAGTAGATTTGCTGAAGGATAAAACACGATTACTGCGCTCTCTAGATCAATCACATATTGGACATGAGGCTGCTCTTGCTCAAGGACACGGTTTTGGGAATTTGTTCGAGGTAATATTCAGAACGAAATGGGCACGGACAGGACTGCGGATCAATGACGATGCCACAATAACAGTTCGGGTTAAGGCTGATGCTGATCGCGTAGAAAACATCGGTTTTGCTGATTTCATGGAAGAATCCTCTCTCTACAAACCTGTTGAGGTAGAAGATTTTTCAGATGAGTTTTGGGAATTACGTGGCGAGGCAATGAAGCATATCGACGATGTTACCGAACAAATGCGAAAAAGAGGGATTGAGATCAACGAGGTAACATGGGCAACGGGGCCAAAAACAGGAAATAAAAGACATCACTACTTTCCTCGTGGGCCAGCAATGCGTGAAGGAGAAGAATTACCAACATTCAGATCCAAGGGACGCGGACTTGATACACGAACAAGCCAGGAACGGCAGAGAATTTGGAATCGGCAAACAGATGGGATCGAAGACGGTCTCACATACGATGATGATTTCGGAAGAATTCTTGGCAGATATACTGCTGCTGCTTACCAGCATATGGCAGACAAGAATCTATCTGACATTTATTCTCTGTATGGGAAGAAACTCGACGATTTTGTCGATGCTGAAATTCTTGACCAGATTACAAAATATCAAAACATTAATAGAAATTTATTTAAGGTCAAAAGACTAACAGACGATATCATCAATGGGAAAAAGCTACCTCGGACGAGACTACGCAAGAAGATGAATGTTGTCGAAGAGGTCAAGAAGGCAGGATTCGCGAATAAGGAAGAGGCAATCCGCGTTGGGCGCATGAAGCATAAGGATAGAACAGAGGAGATGCGTGCAGCCTGGAAGAAACTTGATGATGGTATGAAACGAGCGATTCGTGACGATATTCGTAGAATAAAAAAATTAGGTGCTACGGTAGAAACCGATGTTTTTGTCGAGAACAGGACCATCACTACTTTACGCGAGATTCTCGATCCTGATGATATTGATGCACTCATCGCTGCACAATTAATGAAGAGTAAAAAAGCACGTCGTGCACACTTGAAAGCTGTTCGAGCAAATGTCGGACAGAGGCTCAACAAAAAGAGTGCTGAGTCAAAACACTACTGGGAGTTACGCCAAAAGGCGAAAACCCCGAAAGAACGTGCTAAGAAAGGGATGAAACAAGCGAATCTCGATACAAATAGTGCACGTCAGTATTATTTTACTGACGATGTGGCTGAATACATGAATGATTACTTGGGAGACTCCTCTAAGCATTGGCAAAATATTTTAACCAAATTCAATAATTTTAGTCGGATGGCAACATTGACGGCTGACAATGCCGCGCCGTTTAACCAGGGATTGTATTTGATGGCAACAAGCCCAGAGGCGTGGACAAAAGTAATGGCAAAAACAACAAAAGCATTTACTGACCCGCGCTACTGGGATGAAACCATTACGGAAAATGCTGACTTCTGGAGGATGTACATTCAAGAGGGTGGATCATTTGAGGCTGCCGAGTGGTTTGAAGGATTATCGCGTGGAGAACTTATTGATAAATTGCGAATAGGTGATAAGTTATCGATCCGAAAAGCAGTAGATTTAGCAGCAGAACGTCCACAGGCATCCTATAACATACTACGTGATGAAGGCCGACGCGAAATGTTTGAAGCCCTTCGTCCTGCATGGGAGGCGGATGGAAGACCAATTCGAGAACTGGTTAGTCATGTGGACAATATGATTGGGATAAGCCGCAGTTTTGGTCTTGGATCAACCCAAAAATCTATGGAAGCCATGACCTTTCTTGCACGCGGATATTATCGTGCCCACATGGCTGTTATCGGTTCCATGATGTCTGGTGGTATTCGTGGGAAAACTGCCAGTCGTGCTCTTGGTAAATTGTTAATGTCTCAGGTTGCCATTCATACATATGCGTCCCGTGTTTTGGGTCAGGAACCAAATCTCGATCCATCACGCGGTGACTTTTTAATGAACAATGTTGGCGGTGCAATGATTGGCATACCAGGATTTCAGCGTGCAATCATTCGGTTGATTGGTGACATTATGCGCTCAACTGCAGAGAGTATTAGTCCTGATCCATATGCGTATCCGAAAGATGCAGATTTTTTCGCCAATCCCATGTTTCGGTTTTTGCGTGGACGGGCATCAGCCACAGTAAAGACCGTTACAACTCTTGTCCATCAGGAAACATATATGGGTGAGCAGTGGGATAATCCATTGGAACTTGCTCTAAATCTTGCAGGAGACTTAACCGTTCCTATTATCATTCAAGACCTTGCTATCGACGAGCCAAGACTTCCGCTTTGGGCTGCCCCTTTTTCTTTTTTGGGAATGAATGCACGTCCTGAGTCCTATAGACAACAATTAAATGATGTCCGTAACAGGTATGCTTTGGAAGAGTATGGGCAACCGTGGACACATGAAAAAGCACGAGAGATGGGCGTGAAAGTAATTTCTCGTGAGCAGCGAAATGAATTAGAAAGTATATTTCCTGAAATCCGTGAGGTAGAAGAAACCTTTTTAGAGGATATTGCCGAAAGAGATGGAAAAGATACGTGGGGTCAAATGAATGCGTGGGTTGCACAACAAGATGAACTTCGCGAGACATATATAGATAAACTCGATGATTTGCAAACTGAACTTCGTAATCAACAGGAAGAATATCAAAATGGAACCAGGACTCTTGGAGAACGGATGAACACGAAATTGATACGCGATCAGATTCGGACAATATCAGCGGACTATGGATTACAAAGTGACGCATTAAAGAAACGTCTTCCAGCAGTGGAAAAGTTTTTCGATATCACGGAGGGGAAGCCGCCTCTTCCGACAACGCCCGATATTGACATAGCCGTCGATGATTACTATCGCAGCGTCATTTTTAATCCTGCTCTTGAAGAAAATTATCTTTTCGACTATGACCTATATGAACAATTAGAAAAAGATTTTGTGAAAAGATGGGATGCTTTGACGGATAACGAGGGAGAAGCAGTATATTGGAACACGATAAAAGAGATGCGATTGTCATCAAAACTTCCTCAAGTTGTCAAAGAATTGAATGAAGCAAAGATACGTCTCAAGCCCTACTGGGGTATTGGGAACAAGATTGCAGAAGATATGGGTGCTCTTGATCTATGGAAAGAACAAACGAAAAAAGGATATCTTGGAGAGGAAGACCCAATTGTTCGGCAAATTCGATCTATTGAGAGAGAAGCACGCAAACAATTACGTCGGCAGGATCGCTATATGGACCTTGCTCTCTTTCGGTTTTATGATACAGAAACATTTGAACATCCTGATAACATTCGGGACTTCGATACAACCGAAGGAAAAGCAGAGGTGACAGGTGGAGGATTCAACCTGGCATTTTATGATGATTGACCAATGTGTATAATAAGGCAAAATCTTGAGTGAGAAGCCACTGGACTCGTGGCCTTGTCAAGGAGTGTAATGACACAGCAGAACGACCAAGTACAGGATGAGATTCAATCGGATGTCGAGGAACTTCAACAAGAAGTCGAATCCCTTTCGGATGTCACCGCAGAGCCAGAGCAAGTATCAGAACTCGATACGATCCGACAACGTCTCGATACGTTGGATGTCGATGGAGCAGCACGACGTGCGTCTGCACAAGACCGCCGTTACTGGCAGTCTCAACTCGACAAACAGGTAACGGGTGTACGGACACATACCGAGAGACAGGTAGAAGCTCTCCGTCAGGAGCTTGAGGATTTACGCAGCGTTGCGTATCAGAACCTCGACCCTGAAGAACAACAGAAAATGGAGATGCGTGCCCTAGAACGCCGTGTGGAGGCAGCAGAAGATGCACAGAGAGACCCTGTTCAGGAGACTCCCCAACCAGGAACTGAACAGGCTACACCAGAACAAACACAGTTTCTTTCTCGTGCGTCGATGATTGCCAACCAGTCGGGCATTCCGGGTGTTGCGGAAGATTTTCAACGGATGGCGCAGGGACAACCTCCACAAAATGCGGCACTCTGGGATGGATTGAATGACCAGATGACTCCCGATCAGTGGCTTGGTGCGTTCGAGGCAAATATCCGACATTACAAACAGAATACACCTGCACAGGCTCCGACACAGGCAGTACCTCAGTCAACACCACAGCAGCAGCAGCAACCGCCTCCCCCAGCGATGGGTGGTGGACAACGGACACGCACTGCTGATGAGATTATTGATGCCCATAACAGGGGGGATGAGGTATCTGGTGACGAGCTAACCCGTGCATACAAGGAAAAAGGAGTTAGTTAATGCCTACAGGCATATCACTTTCCAGTTCATCGATCACAAAATCTAATCTTACTGATGGTCAGAAGATTCTGGTGGCAAAGGCGAGAGACGCATTCGAGCCAGCAGCCCCAGACCCTGACTTGATTGAGGTAGAGCGTATACCTGAAGGACACAAACAATGGACAATGAGCCGATATGCACGTCTCAGTGATGCTTCGGCATTAACAGAAGGCGTTGACCTTGCACAGGCTCAACAGCTTGAGACGAATACCGTCACGATTACCCCTGCTGAGCATGGGATTCTCGCTGTTATTTCCAAGAGGCTCCAACGCCGACAGGGTGATAGCAATGTCTATGCGAAGACGGGAACATTACTCGGAAACTCGTTACGACGGCGCATGGCGAAAGATGTCATCGCAATGTATTCGAGCTTTACTAATGATGTTGGTTCATCTGGAACGCAACTTGATATCACACATTTCCGTGGTTCGGTTGCCTACCTCTTAACTGACAATGATGATGAATATGGCCCTGCGCCATTGCCCCTCCATGCTGCTCTCCACATCGAACAGATCAGCGATATCATGCTTGATCTGACAGATTCAGGGTATGGATCAGCAACTGCTGCATCGGCTCCATTTAGTGGTGGCCTGTCAGACGAACTGGTTCAACGATGGTGGCGCGGATCAGACCGACTCTATGGAGTGCAGGTCTTCCACAGCGGATTGATCGAGCGAGATTCATCAAATGATTCCAAGGGTGCAATCTTTAGCAAGGGTTCAATGGGTCTGGTCATGGCAAATGATGCTGAAATCACCCGTGATGAAGATCATTCACTTCGTGCTGAAGAGATTGGCATCTTCCAGGAGTGGGGTGAAGCACAACTCGTGGACGAATGGGGTGTCCAAGTTTACACATCGACAGCAAGCACAATCTAATGGTACTACGTCAGATGCGTGAACAAAGACGATCAAATGCTCTTGGTGGAGAATTTACGGATTCTTCAACAGGAGTAGAGGTGAAGTTTGAGGAACGTACTGGCAACCAAGAGAAAAAGGTCGCATTGTATAACCTTGTTCAAAGACAATGGGGACCCAAAATGGACATGTCGCAAGCAGTACGACTGGCAAAACAAACTGTTTTTGCCTGTACTGCTCATGGGTGTACATGGACGAGTTCTCGACCTAACCAACATGGGAATCATGCGTCTTCTACAGATGCACAGCGTCAGCAACACAAACGTGCGGAGTCCAAATCGTTGGAGGACTACTTTCAGTGCAGTGCATGTGGAAGTAAGAATCCACGACCTCTCCGTATCGAGAAACACATTGAAGGGTACAGGAAGCTCCCCGATCATACGGGAGCTTCCGAGTACGTAACACCAATTTTTAGCTTAGAGGAACCGCCTGATCGTGACGAGGACGTTCTCGATCATGAACCACAAAGGCCTGTGGCGGTGAGGAGCGAGCGCAAGCGTTCACGTGGACGCAAGCGCAGCAGAAATAGGAGTAAGCGATGACTTTGACCAGTTGGGAACAAGCAGCGGAGAAATACCATACAAAATCTGCTCGTTCCGAACCAGAAGCCCTCAAAAATATTCGTGTACACATCGAAGCATTTCGTAAAAGAGAATGGCATAACATTCGGCGAGAAGTCGTGAACGAGTATGGCATTGATGCCGATCTTGTTCGTGACGAGCCTTTATGGACAGAGCCGGGTCGTGCCTTTTACTATCGAGATGTTAAGGTGAGACGTATCGAAGATGTTGAGGGAGAAGTTGACCGTCGGGGTAATACCCGACAGAATCTGGTTGAGCACAAGCTAGGATGGCAGCTAACAGGCTCTCTTCCTGCATATGCTCCCGACATTGCTTACCAACTACGGAAAGGGTTCCGCTTACGACACCCGGATACGGTGTCAGAAGTGTCGGTTGAGGAAACTCCCGAAGAGCCAGCCTCCCCAGATGGTTCCCCTAAGCCTGAAGAACTTTTCTGTGCTACACATAATTTTCGTACAACAAACTTTCGCCAGTGGCGTGAACATTGTCGAACACGCCGTGAGAATGTTGGCCCACCGCCAGCAGGTCAAACCTGGGAGCATTGGTGCGATCAACATGGTGTAGGATATAAGAATGAAAAAGCGTGGAAGAAACATCAAGCAACACATAAAATACGCACGTAAAGGAGTCTTATGGCTTTTCCAGTAATGAATGCCCAGGTTGTCAGTCGCCTGGTTGGTGAGGGAAACATAAATAACACTGTTACCCATATCGTAAAAGAATTGACAACAGGGGCGCACAATCTATTCTCTGTTCCTGCTGTCGTCGATGTCAGCGGCATGGAGTTCAGCTTGGGAGTTGTTTCAGACAATACAGATGGATCAGCGGGTCTTGCAGCAGAAACAGGCACATCAGCATTCAGACCAGCCATGAGTGATGGTGGGACTGCGGGGGTTGGAACAGCAATTTTGTTTGACAACAGTGGGGGATTATCCTCTTCGACGATATACACTGCATATACTCCCCACTACGCAACTGGGACATCGACAACAGACCTTGATGCCGATGACTGGGTGAATCTTCGGGTAACAGGTAATGGAGCAACTGTCGCTGGTGCAGGGTTCGTCAACACGCAGGTGTCATACGTGTATGGCAAACCCGGATCGATTAGCTAGGAGTATGGGATGAGCGGTAACGAGACGGAAGAGAAAAACCTCGACACGACAGAAGAGAGAGACAAAAATCTCGACTTTTTTGTCGAGGCACGCAATGGTTTCAAGCGGAATTACATCTACGACTACGGGGAAAGCAAAACCTGCGATCACCCGGAGATGAAGATTATTGCGCGAGGGGGCATCGTCTATCGGTGCACCAAGTGTAACTATGCTTTCCATATCGTTGCCGCTTATCAACAGCCCCTGCATAACGAGATCATCCAGAGTATGTTCAATGTCCTTGGTTTTGCCAAGGAGTTCGGAACAGACTCCTTACAGGAAGTTCTACGTCGTCCGATTGGACAGAATGACGGTTCATCCCAGAAACCTGTTCTCCCCGAAGGTATGAGTTTCGAGGAGGCAGTTGCATTACTGGAGCAGGTGGATGTCACGACTGAGGACGGCGGGGCAGAGCAGCTAGAGGCTCTTTTGGAGACCGCATGGGTCGGGCCAAAAGAGAAGGCTGCGTATCTGGAGAATCAACGGAGACTCGAAGAAAAGAAGCGTCTCCAATTAAAGGAGGGTGATGGAGAACAAGAAGACGGGGCCGATGTGCCCCCTGTGCCAACAACAGAAGTCGAGGGAAGTTAGGCGGGGTATCCGCGAGGACGCCGACGTTCCAATCTACCGTTGTGGACAGTGCCGATTACAGTTTCTCGAAAACACCATTGGAGACCTGAAAGAGTATTACGCAAACGAGTATCGTGCCAAGCATGATACCGTCCCTGGTCGCTCGTTATCTCCTGAAGAACGATTCAGTATGATGCGCCCCATGATGATTGATTCAGCACGTCGATTCAAGGAAGAGGTTCCAGAAGGATCATCTGTTCTTGAAATCGGATGTTCGTCTGGCTATATGCTAGATGCGATTGGCGATCAATACGACCGCTTTGGTAACGAGTGGAACCCAGATGATGCTGCTTTCGTCGAAGAAGTTGGGGAGATACCCTGCTCGACCGACGACTTGAAAGACGCATTCCCCGACAAGAAATTTACTGCAATCATTGCGATGCAGGTCTTGGAACACCAGCCTGATCCCCTTGAATGGTTACGTGCTGTGAAGTCACGTTTGATTGGGGGTGGATGGCTCTACCTTGAAATCCCCAACGCAATGGATGCTCTCAATACGATTTATGGTATCGAGGAGTATCGTAATTTCTGGTATCGACGTGTTCATCAGACCTACTGGGAAAAGGAAACTCTAGCAACGGCACTCAATGCGGTTGGTTTCGAGGCACAGGTCTCGATTATGCAACGATATGGAATAGTCAATCATATCAACTGGCTCATGAACAAGGAGCCGATGGACGATCCAATCATGGCACGGGAATTGTTTAGTCCTGTTCAGAAGGATCATCCCGTTGCTGGAATCCTCAATCGTGGTCTTGCACGTCTGGATAAAGACTATCGTACCCAGATGGAAACGCTTGGATCGACAGATACTCTGTACGCAATCGCACGACGGAGAGAGATTTAATGAATCTTGAAGATGTCCCGTCAATACTGAAGAATATTGCGGAGAAGGAAGACATTGGTGAATCAATGTCTTTACGTATCTTTCGAGGTCTAGATCAGGAACGTGCGGATACGAAGTGGGGGATGGATATCGAAAACCCTCCGTGGCTGGAAGCAGTGCACAATACGCAGTCAGGAAGATGCTTCATACTGGGCACTGGCCCGTCTCTGACGCAACAGATGCCCCTTCTGCCGCATTTAGACAAGGAAACCACATGGACAGTCAACCGGATGCAATTCTGGGGAGATTTGCCCTTTACACCGAATAACCATGTCGTGGCAGAACCAGGGCCGATTGGGGGATGGGGACGTTTCATCTTTCCCCAGTATGATTTCCCAACTGCAATCAACAGGATTGCAATTAACTGGTGGCCTGTCACAGCACCGGGATGGCTCTGGGTTCCGAAGGCTCCCGATGATATCCAGATGCGCTGGGAAGGATTCCATGGTCTTGGTGATACGTTGCCCCCGATACCAACAGGATGGGCCAGTCCGTTGACGCTTAGTCAGGTTGCTGCATGGATGGGCTATGACGAGTTTTATTTCTTAGGAATCGATACGACGCAGACGGGACAGGCATGGGATGCCATACAGGGTAGAACGGCAAATCCACGAAACATTCGGAGTATTCTCGAATGCTTTGATCGTGCCAATCGTGATGTCCGTCGTGCAGGGCGAAAGATATTCGACTGTACACCTGGAGGACGTATCAATCAGGAAGGAGCACTGGAATACGTGCCCCTTGAGGATGTTTTGGAAGTGAAGGGAGAGGGATGAAAGGATCAGTTGTCGCTGTCACGGGATCAGAAGGATTTATTGGGAAAGAGCTTGTTCGTCGTTTGAACGAGCTGGGAGCCGAAGTCCATACATTCGATCTTCAGATCAATGAGAATATGGATATTACAAATCCAGAGGTTGTCTATAACTGGATCACCGCTGTCAAGCCGAAGTATGTTTTCCATCTTGCTGCGAACTCTATCGTCAGTGATAGTGCAGACAAGCCGCTGAGAACCTATGAGATCAACGTACAGGGAACATGGAATGTTCTGGATGCCTGTCGCCTCTCGCCTTTTGTCGAAGGTGTTGTCGCGACGAGTAGTAACCATATCTATGGGGAGCATGACGGTGCACCAACGGACGAGAACGCGCAGTTCAACCATACCGATACCTACGCCATTACCAAGATTGCGTCCGATTATATCTGCAAGAACTACGGCAAGGTCTACAATGTCCCTGTCGTTGCTCTCCGACATACGAACGTATACGGCCCCACCGATCCGCATAAGAGCCACATTATTCCCTATCTTTTGCGGTGTATGATCGACACCGAGAAACCTGTCATCAAGTCCAATGGACTGATTAAGAAGGGATTCATGTATATGGATGACGTGCTGGATGCCTACATCTTGTGTGCAGAAAAGGCGCAGGAGTGGAAGGGAGAAGGCATTAACTGTTCGATAGAAGAATCCTTTAGCCCTCTCGATCTCTGGGATATCATTCAGAACGAGTTTGAATTTGATCTTCCTGCGATTGTCGAGGGGAATGACGTGAATGAGTCAGATGAGAATCTCGACTGTACACGATTAATCGAGGCTGGGTGGTCTCAACGGGTGAGTTTGCGTGACGGATTGAATCAAACAGTACAGGCTTTACGTTGAATCTTGCATTCATCCCGGCACGGAAGGGATCACAGGGTGTACCCGGAAAGAACACGAAGGAGCTTTTGGGAAAGCCCTTGATCCAGTGGAGTATCGAGCAGGCACAGGAAGCACGGGGCGTGGATGAGATTTGGGTCAGTAGTGACGATCCAGCGGTTCTTGCGATTGCCCGTGACTGTGGTGCAGAGCCTCTTCTCCGACCAGAAGAGATTTCTGGAGCGACTGCACAGATCGAGGAAGCGATCACATATCATCTTGAGATAGATGAGCGTCGTCTTTCCATTGACTATATTCTTCTTCTCCAGCCAACAAGTCCCAATCGGACAAGCATAGATATCGAGCGTGCCCTGGGGCATATCAGGGAAACAGATGCAGATTCCCTTGTCTCGATGGTCGCAACGCATAGTCCTTTCTACTGGACACGGGATCGTGACCTATCATGGATCAAGCCCTATGACGAGAGGCCACGACGACAGGATATTCCAGAGGTCTTTCAAGAAAACGGCAACATCTATATCTTCAAGAGGCAGGGATTTCGCGGTGATCGTGTGTATGGAAAAACGGTATCATACTGTATGGAACCAGATACGGCACACGAGATTGATACACCACTGGACTGGCTTATCATGGAACAGATTATGAAGGAGCGTCATGGCGACCCAGTTTATCGCGGAGATCGGACAGAATCACAACGGTGATATCGAGCTTGCCAAGCAATTGATGCAATCTGCCAAGGATGCAGGAGTCGATTTCGTTAAGTTCCAGAAGCGTGACGTGGAAATTGCTGTTCCCCCTGATGAATGGGATATCTTACGCGAGACACCGTGGGGAACAATGCCCTATATCGACTACAGGAAACGTCTGGAGTTCGATACAGAACAGTATGACGAGATTGCAGCAGCCGCTGGGAAGATCGGTATCTTGTGGTTTGCCAGTGTCTGGGATGTCCCCAGCGTCGATTTCATGCTGGACTATGATCCCCCTTATATGAAAGTTCCCTCGGCAAAACTGACGGACGATGTTCTTCTGCACTACCTGCGCGAGATCGATATCCCCATTATTCTGAGTACGGGGATGAGCACACTGGAAGAGATCGATCATGCGATGACCCTTCTCAAGCCTGATATCGTGATGCACTGTACGAGTACTTACCCTGCTCCACCAGAAGAACTCAATCTCCGTGTCATTCCGCATTTTATCGAAAGATACAAGACTGAGATTGGCTACTCAGGACACGAGACGGGACTGGCAGCAACCATTGCTGCTGTTGCGCTGGGAGCAACATGGATCGAGAGACATGTCACACTCGACCGTTCTATGTGGGGATCAGATCAGGCAGCAAGTGTGGAGCCAGAGGGGTTGCGTCGTCTGGTACGATACATAAAGACAACGGATCGCGCCCTGGGAACAGGCATCAAAAAAATAGAAGCGGGTGAGATCGAACCAATGAAAAGATTGCGAGGAGATCATGGGACTCACACGAAAGACGGATAATGATAACCCTGTTATCTGGGCAGACAAAAGTGGTTACGCCTTTGCAACGTACAGTATGCCCACGACACGAACCGATCCTTTGGGACGGAAGAAAAACGTCAATTTAGATATTGTTCTTCCGAACTTTGGAGAGTTTGACAAGGAATCTGTTGCGGCAATGCTGGGGGAAAAAGCAGAGAACGGGCTCAGTGGTCAGGATAACTCTGGACATGGACAGGCTGCATACGAAGCAGCCAGAGAACAGATGGAGGATCATGACCAGAAGCAGCAACTTCGTGATATTGGTCAACAAATTTATATGTTCAATAAATTCAAGGGGCATGTCCCGGCAGTCGGAATCCATCAAGACCCCCATGATCCACGATCTGAGGTTGCGGTGGTTCCCGATTTGAAAGAAGGGAAGTATAATGTCTTCAAGGTAACGGAGAAATTACTCCGTCCATAAAGGTAATGAGCCAGCGTTTGTCCCGCTGGTGGGCCTCAAGAAAGGATCGGACATATGTCTAATATTGGACTGGACGGACTTGGCACAGAGAAACTCACCGTATCTAGTTCTTCCGTTGCACTCGCAAGTGTTCCCACAAGCGCACATCGTGCGATCATTATGGTTGATGTCGCGGATATCCATATGGAGAACGACGCAGGTGCAGCAACAACAAACGATTTCAAGATATTGAACGGGTCACAGATCGATCTCACAGATAATCGTTACAATCTCAAAAAATTTCGTTTTATCCGTTCTGGATCGGCAGATGCGACGCTGTATATCCAGTATTTCGACTAGGAGAAAAACATGAGTTTACGAATCTCACATGATGTACACACAGGTGTTGTTAACGACTGGACAGCGAACCAGATATTCTCAGGGAAGATCTACCTAGAGGATGCCGGGGGAGAACACCTCGAAGGAAACGGAAGTTTACTCACCATCACGGGGGCAACAAAGTTTGCGAATTCTGTCTATATCAACGACTCTGCCAATACCGACATCACGATGGGCCTGACAATCAATCAAGGTGGGAACACCGACAAGATATTTGCACTCCAGAGTACAGGAGTCGATCACGGAAGAACTGGACGGGGGGAAGCCAATACTTTTCTCAACGTCATGCAAGCGTCAGGGAATGCAGGGGGCGTTATTTTCGATGTGATTGCTGAGAATTCAGCACAGGACATTGTAACGCTCATAAGAAGCAGCGGAGGCCGAGCCAGTACAGGAAAAAACACGTCTGCCTACGGTTTGGTTGATATTCAAGTTGAGGAGCATGACGGAAGTAATAACTCACGTGTTATCGAAGGCGATGGTAACGTCTTTACGGTTCGCGCTTATGTTAGCAGCGCAATGCGAACCAGATTCCTTGTTGATGAAGACGGAGAAATCTACTCGGCAACAGCAGGGAGTTCAGGAGATAACGCAGTCGGCGCATTGGATGAATACGAGGATGCGAATCTTGTTCGAGCTTATGAACATGCGAGAGATGCAAAAGGATTGATACGCGACGAGTGGGACAAGTTTGTGCAATATAATGAGCAGGATTTAGTAGACTCTGGAATCTTAGGGGATACCATTGAGAATGGTGGTCTTCTCAATATGACGGGCCTGCTGCACTTGCATAACGGTGCGCTCTGGCAAGGACATGTCAGGCAAAAGCAATTGGAACAGAAAGTTGAGTCACTGGAAGGCAAGTTAGCCTTACTTGAAGGAGCGAAATAATGAAGACAATACAGCTTAACTTTACGGATGCCAACATGGTACGCATCCTGAAGGCAATGAATGGCCCGATCACTCCTGCAAGTGGAGAGACAGAGATTACAGAGGCGCAGGTAACCGACTACGTTGAGGCATTACTCAAGGATTTCGTGTCACGTTATGAAGAGGCAGTCGAAGTTGCGAAAATTTCTCCTGCTGCGTTTGCGAAGAGTAGTTAATGATTGAGCCAACGGAACGCCAGAAGGGTGTTCTGGATTACTTCCGTATTCGTGTTGCGTCTCTTCGTGCACAGCTTCAGCAAGCAGAGAGAGACTACGCACAGGAAGCTCAGGATATCATTGCGAAAAACCAAAACGGCTATTCTCCAGATGCCAACTGGAGCTTGGGGGATGACCTGAACTTTCACCTCGTCGAGGAGGAGTAGATGCCAACCACAACCAGACTCGCCTTACGACGCTCACTTGCAAAACGACTGGGATCGACCACGGTCGAGCGGACTGCGTGGACGACCACGACAAATATTACAACCAATACAAGTGTGATCTCGACAGAACTGACAGACGCAGGATATAACAACGATGACTACTTTATCGGGTGGTACATCCTCTTTCTGGGAACCAATAATGCGGCAAAGGTACGACGGATCACCGACTATACCGCCAGCAGTGGAACCCTGACCGTTTCTGGAACTCCTCTTTCTGGAGAGTCGGGTGTCACAGATTTCGAGTTACACCGCTACGATCCGAACCGCATGATGAATATACTCAACGAGCAGAGCAGAACGGTTTTTCCCCTGCTTCACCAGCCCGTTGTCCAGAGGCTCTACTATGCCGGGTCACATCAGACTCGGTTTCCCCTGCCCTCGACACTGATTGGACGACCAGAGAGTGTTTGGGTTGGGGACCAGGTTCTTCAGGTCAATGACGATGACGACAACATTATCGACAACGGAAATTTCGAGACGGGATCAGGTGCAGCCTTTACCGGGTGGACGGCAGCAAGTCTCACTCTTGCTGAGGAGAGCTACAGTAGTATCCCGCACAACTATGCGGTTCTAAGGCAGCAAAGAAGCGTTCAGGCAACGGTCGCAGCAAGCACCGTGGGGACACTTCTCAATACCGTCAGTAACCCAACAAACTATGATGGGATGTTCATTAACTTCTCTGTCTGGGTCTATTCCACGACAGCAAGTCGGATCACGGCACAGATCATCGTGGACTCATCCACCGCAAGTAGCTCGACACACAATGGGTCGGGGTGGGAACAGCTTTTTGTGCAGACAAACATCCCCAAGTCGATCTCATCGGCTCTCAAGGTGGGTCTGAGCGTGAGTTCAGGTGTAACGATGAGCTTCTATGTCGATGAGGCGCGTGCCGGGGCTGGTCCCGCATCGTGGTCGGGAGACGATGGGTATACGGGATACACGCGGATCGAGGGATGGCGGTACGAGGAAGGTGGCACGGAGAATACGGGATCGACAAGTCCTGCCCATGCCGTGATTCTCACGCGACCTGTCCAGGTCAACACGCCGATCAAGATTGTGGGGATGCAGTTCCTGTCACAGCTTTCGACAGAGTCAGGGACAATGGAGATTAGCGAACCGCAGACGGAATTACTCTATGCCTACAGTGCGGTGGAACTTTTGCAGGAGATGCAGGCAACAAGCACCTCTGCATCAGGGAACCAGTGGGTAGAGCGTGAGTTGATAAAATGGATGCGAATGAGATCTGATTACAAGAAGCAATACTCGATGCTCGATGGGCGTTCACCCAATAGAAACAGACCACCTGACTGGACTGATTAATGTCACTTGTCTATACGATTGGGAAGGCAGGAAGACGCTACAAGAGCACGGGGGATCAGACTCTTACGGTCTCCAGTAGCTCTGTTTCCCTGACTGTGCCAGCAGGGACAACACATGGTTTCATCCTGATTCAGGATGCGACAGTCAGTGTGAGCTTCGATGCAACCGCAGCAGTCACGACGAACCTTCCACTCCCCGTGGGGGACGTGCTGGATTTCATGGACGGAGATAACAACAATGCCGTACTTAGTGCACTCCGATTCATTCGGACAGGGAGCAGCGATGGGAAAGCCTACGCTGTCTATTTTGACTAATGCCAACAGCAGGTGAAGATTACGATATCGTCATTAATGATGGGGCCGCGAGTCCGTCTACGATACAGGGACTGATGGTTGTTCGTGACGAGAACGGTCAACTATCCCTGATCGAGGATGTTCTTCCCCCAGTCCAGAATCCTGTCCCCCGTGATACGGTCAGCTACGCACAGCTTCCCCCGGATCAGGAACTCGTGTGGGCACAGAGAAGCTGGCATAACGGCTTTGGCAAGTTCTATTACGATGAGAGTGACCCTTTCCGTTACTTGGAAGCAAAGGGCGTGGATGCACGTTTTGCCAACAGGCTCAACCTTGCACCTCTTTATGAACGTGGTGGCCCTCTCTTTGCTGACCTTTCCCTGGAGGCATGGACAAGCACCACTCTTCTCCGAAGCTGGACAGAAACTGTCGGAAGTGGTGGTTCCATTACCCGTGAGACGGGTGCAGCAAACGTACATGAGGGTGCGGCATCCGCGAAGATGATTCGTTCTGGAGCGGATGTGTCCATCCACCAGCAGCAGGAAGGTGCGAACCAGCTTGCCGGGGAAGCGGTTGTCTTTGGGGCATGGGTCAAGCAGAGCGCAATAA
>Ga0114900_1000604_pt1 | contig 26124 bp, 25 predicted proteins | sample MalvireepMed_231_FD_89685 | JGI IMG/M metagenome (GOLD analysis project Ga0114900, IMG submission 89685) | Marine viral communities from the Global Malaspina Expedition - Malaspina viral metaG DeepMed_231 | ecosystem: Environmental > Aquatic > Marine > Oceanic | place: Mediterranean Sea...
GGCGTTGACCAGCGCGAAGCTCAGCGCGGGGCTGGGGCCGAAGACCAGCCAGGCGGCGAAGGTCACGACAGCGACGGCGATGACGGCCGGCACGAACCAGCTGGTGACCTTGTCGACGAGAGCCTGGATCGGCAGCTTGGCGCCCTGGGCGGCTTCCACCATCCGCACGATCTGGGCGAGCAGGGTCGCTGCGCCCACCTTGGTGGCGCGGAAGCGGAAGGCCCCGGTCTTGTTCACCGTGCCGCCTACGACAGCGGCGCCCGGGCCTTTTTCGACCGGGATCGGCTCGCCCGTGATCATGGATTCATCGACGTAAGAGGCCCCGTCCAGGACCTCGCCATCCACCGGCAGCCGTTCGCCCGGCCGGACCACGACGATGTCGCCGACCAGGACCTCGGAGACGGGAACCTCGAGGATCGCGCCCGCCCGCTCCACGCGCGCGGTCTTCGCCTGCAGCGTCATCAGGCCCTTGATCGCCTCGCTCGTGCGGCCCTTCGCCTGGGCCTCGAACAGGCGTCCGACCAGGATCAGGGTGACGATCACGGCGGCGGCTTCGAAATAGATGTGGTTGGCTCCGGCCGGCAGCAGGCCGGGCATGAACGTAGCGACGGTGGAATAAGCGAACGCGGCCGTCGCGCCGAGCACCACCAGGGAATTCATGTCCGGCGTGCGCCGAACGAGGTTCGGCACGCCCTTGCGATAGAAGCGCAAGCCCGGACCGAACAGCACGAAGGCGGCCAGCGCGAAGCTGATCAAGCGCCAGGGCTGCTCGCCGATCGTGCTCGCCAGGAGATGGTGGGCGCCGGGCACGAAGTGGCGGCCCATCTCGACCAGAAACAGCGGGATCGTCGCCAGGGCGGCGAGGCCCACCGCGCGCTTCAAGCCCCGGATCTCAGCCGCGCGCGCCTCGCGTTCGCGATCGGAGAGGTCCGGGCCGGCTTCGACGATCGGGGCGGCGTGGTAGCCGGCCTTCTCGACGGCGGAAACGAGGGCGGCGATATCAGCGCCCTCGAGCACGGTGACCGTCGCGCGCTCCGTAGCCAGGTTTACCTGCGCTTGCAGCACGCCCGGCGCGGCGCGAAGCGCCCGCTCCACCCGCCCGACGCAGCTAGCGCAGGTCATGCCCTCGATCATCAGCTCCAGGGTTCGTTCAAGCGGCTCGTAGCCGGCCTTGCGGATCGCTTCTACGACGGCCTCGGTCTGACCGTCGGGCGTGAGTTCCACGTGGGCGCGCTCGGCGGCGAGGTTGACCGAGGCGCGAACGACGCCTGGGACGGCTGAGATCGCCTTCTCCACGCGACCGACGCAGCTTGCGCAGGTCATCCCAAGGATGGGAATCTCCAGCGGCTGAAGGATTTGTGCGGGCATTGGCGGCTCCTCAAGGACGATGCCCAACGCAGATGGACCTTCCCATGATGGGAAGGTCAAGAGCGCGCGGAATCTGCCGCCCGACGGTCGGAGTCGCCGATCGGTCCTCTTGGGATACGCGCGAGAAAAGCCGGGTCCCTCGGATGCAGGAGCGTCTCGGGCTTAAAGGCGAACGGCGCGAAGGCGGAGGGCGTTGGTGATGACGCTGACGCTCGACAACGCCATGGCCGCGGCCGCGATGGCCGGTGAGAGGAGCCAGCCCGTTAGCGGGTAGAGAACCCCTGCCGCCACGGGAATGCCTGCGACGTTGTAAGCGAAGGCGAAGAACAGGTTTTGGCGGATGTTGCGCATCACCGCACGGGACAAGTGTCGTGCTTTGACGATCCCGTCGAGATCGCCCCTCAAGAGCGTCACGCCGGCGCTCTCGATCGCCACATCAGCGCCGGCCCCCATCGCGATGCCGACTTCGGCGGCGGCCAGGGCGGGGGCGTCATTCACGCCGTCGCCGGCCATGGCGACCTTGCGGCCTTCGCGCATGAGTTTCTCGACGACGGCCGCCTTGTCCTGCGGCAGAACCTCCGCCTCGACCTCGTCGATGCCAAGCTTGCGCGCGACCGCCTGAGCGGTCGTGCGATTGTCGCCGGTCATCATTACAAGGCGCACGCCCTCCGCCTTCAATCCCTGAACGGCGGCGAACGATGTGCTCTTGATCGGGTCGGCGATCGCAAAAATCGCGGCCGCCCGGCCGTCCAGCGCCATGAAGATCGCGGTGGCGCCATCGGTTCGGAGCGCGTCTGCCGCCTCCTCCAAGGCCCCGGTATCGACACCCTGTTCCTTCAGGAACTTCCCGGAGCCGATCACCAGGCGGCGGCCATCGACGACACCCAGCACCCCCTTGCCGACGGGCGAGTCGAACTCGGCAGGCTGCGAGAGCGACAGGTTGCGCTCCGTGGCGGCGCGCACGATGGCGTCGGCGAGCGGATGCTCGCTCGCCCGCTCCAGACTTGCGGCGAGCCGCAGGACCTCGGCTTCATCCTGGCCCGGCGCAGGTCGAACGGCTGTGACCGCGGGCCGGCCCTCGGTGAGCGTACCGGTCTTATCGATCACGAGGGTGTCGATCTTTTCGAAGCGCTCAAGCGCTTCGGCGTTCTTGATCAGAACGCCGGCCTGCGCCCCTCGCCCGACGCCGACCATGATTGAGATCGGCGTGGCGAGGCCGAGCGCGCAGGGGCAGGCGATGATCAGGACCGAGACGGCGGCCACGAGGGCGAACGCAACTCGTGGATCCGGGCCGACGAGCGCCCAGACGGCGAACGCCACGAGGGCGACCGCGATTACGCTGGGGACGAACCAGCTGGACACCTGGTCGGCCATCCGTTGGATGGGGGCGCGGCTCCGCTGCGCCTGTGCGACCATCTGGACGATCTGCGAGAGGAGGGTATCCGCCCCGATCTTGTCGGCGCGCATGACAAAGGAGCCGGTCTTGTTGATCGCGCCGCCGACCACCTTCGCGCCGGGTTCCTTAGTCACCGGCATGGACTCGCCCGTGACCATCGACTCGTCGATGGACACCCGACCCTCCAGGATCTCGCCATCCACCGGCACTTTTTCGCCGGGCCGGACGCGCAGGCGGTCGCCCACGGCGATCAAGTCGAGGGTGACCTCCTCGTCCGAACCATCGTCGCGCAGCCTGCGGGCGGTCTTCGGCGCCAGGTCGAGCAGCGCCTTGATCGCGCCGGAGGTGCGCTCCCTCGCGCGCAGTTCCAGGACCTGGCCCAGGAGGACGAGGACCGTGATAACGGCGGCGGCTTCGAAGTAGATCGGGACCGAACCGTCCTCGCGCCGGAAGGCCGGCGGGAAGATGTGCGGCGCCAAGGTCGCGACAACGCTGTAGAGCCACGCCACGCCGACGCCCATGGCGATCAGCGTGAACATGTTGAGGCTGCGGGTCGCGAGCGAGCGCGCGCCCCGCTCGAAGAACGGCCACCCCGACCAGAGGACGACGGGCGTGGCGAGCGCCAGTTGGATCCAGGAGGAGGTCTGCCCTTCAAGGCGCATCATCATGCCCGTGAGATGCCCCCCCATCTCCAGGGCGACCACGGGCAGGGCGAGGACCAGCCCGATCCAGAAGCGTCGGGTCATGTCCTTCAGCTCTGGGCTGGGGCCCGTTTCGGAGGTCATCACCTCCGGCTCCAGCGCCATTCCGCAGATCGGGCAGGAGCCCGGCCCAACCTGGCGGATCTGAGGATGCATCGGGCAGGTGTAGATCGTGCCGACCGGGGCGGCCGGCATCGGCCGCGGCGCGCTTGGCGTATAGCGCGAGGGTTCCTTCTGGAACTTCGCTCGGCACCCGGCCGAACAGAAGAAGTACTCGTGACCCTCGTGGTTCGACTTGTGCGGGGTCTTAGCCGGATCGACGTCCATTCCGCAGACTGGATCCTTTACGGTCGCGGTCGCTGCGCCCGAGTCCGGCCCTTCATGGCCGTGACGCTCATGGCCATGATGGTGATGATGATGGGTGGGCGCTCCGTCATCTCCGCCGTCCGTCGAGACGTGCTTTTCGGGGTCTTCGGCCATGCGAGCAGCTCCCATTGGCGGCGCAGCCGCCCCTCATCAATCGCTACGCAGTTGTCGGGCGGCGCCCTCGACTGGTCCTCAATATTCCGCCGGGCCTACGCCGGCGCGACGCCGCTGCTGAGACGGCGCCGCGCGGCTGAAGTCAGCCTACCACTTTGCGGCCCCAGCCTGCACGTTCCAGTCGTTGGAAGGTCAAGAAGACATTGGACCTGCTGAACTATAGGAAACGCACAAGAGCCCTGAATACGCAGCCAGACGCTCACCCCCTCACGCGAGATCAAACTTTTCCGGTTTATTTCCAGATCCGGAACCGGCGCTTCGGGGAGGAGTTGAGCGGCCATTCACCTGCATACGGAGGACGGCTATGCACGCTCACGAAATGATCAGTACGCACCCCCAGGTGCGCGGAAACACAAACGACAGCCTGATCCGCTGCATCGAGGAATGCTTCGACTGCGCTCAGAGCTGCACGTCGTGCGCTGACGCCTGCCTGGGCGAGGAGATGGTCGCGCAGCTGACCCAGTGCATCCGCCTGAACCTGGACTGCGCCGACATCTGCACGACCGCCGGCCACATCGCATCGCGCCGCACCGGCTCAAATGAGCCGATCATCCAGAGTGTGCTGAGGGCATGTGAGGAGGCGTGCCGCCTCTGCGCCGAGGAATGCGAGCGTCACGCCAGCATGCATGAGCACTGCCGCATCTGTGCGGAGTCGTGCCGGCGGTGCGAACAGGCCTGTCAGGCCGCCCTCCAGACGTTCCATTGATCGCGAAAGGACCGCAGATGAAAGCCATCGCTATCCTTGCGGCTTCGGCCGCAATGTTCGCCGCGCCGGCGCTCGCTCAGCAGAGCGGCGCCCAACAGCAGGGCCCCGCCAGCATGCAGCACGGCCAAATGGCCAAGCAAGACTACATGAAGGGCATGCAGGACATGCATCAGAAGATGATGTCCGCCAACGACGCCGATCCTGATCGAGCCTGGGCGCTGAAGATGATCGAGCACCACAGGGGCGGGATCGCGATGTCCGATGCGGTGCTGAAGCACGGCGACGACGTGGAGGCGAAGAAGATGGCGCAAAAATCGGCGGACATGCAGCGCAAGGAGATCGCCGAACTGCAGGCCTGGCTCGACAAGCATGGCGGACGCACGCCGAAGCCCTAAGCAGATCAGCCGCGGGCTCCTTGCGCCCGCCCATGCCGATCAGATCACTCGCCCTTGGACCCTGACCTAGATGTCAGGCGGCTGGGAGCCTGGCCGCATCTGGGCCCGAGTCTCAGGGGCGGGCCAAAGACGATCCGCCCGGCGTCGGATCCAGGCTCGGGCCGGGCCTTCGAACAGCAGGTGAAGGGCGATGGCCGCCGAGAGCGAAAGCGCCAGAAGGGCGGCTATCTCCCACCAGCCGAGTACATAACTGCTGTCGCGACCTTGGACGGCGGACCAGACGCCCTTCCAGGCGATCAGGATGGGCATGTGGACGAGATAGAGCGCGTAGGACGCTTCGCCGCCGAGGCGGGGCCAGCGCGCCTTAAGGAGGCCCTCGGCCTGTACCTTCGACAGCATAGCCAGAGCCAGCACCAGCGGGCCCGCCGCGGCGACGATCCATCGGTCGTCGGCCTTCAGGTGCATCAGCGCAACGAGAAGAATCGCCGCCGCCCAGGCGAACAGGACGGCGGCCTGCCGGCGAAGAAGCAGGCGTTCGCCCAATCGGTATAGGGCCACGCCGTAGAGGAATTCGGGGATGATGCGCAGGATCCCCATGTTCGCCTCGGCATGCACGACGATGCGACCGAAGACGGCTTGATAGATTTGGTCGAGGGCAAGGAAGAGCAGGGCTGTTAAGGCCAGGAGCAGGATCGGTCGGCGGCGAAGCTTCAAACCGGCCCAGGCGAAGGCGGGGAAGGCCAGGTATGCGAACCACTCGGCCGACAGCGACCAGGACGGACCGTTCCATTCGGCTTTCACTACCTCGGGAAGCCAGGCGTGGACGAGGAGCAGCGTCGTGACGAGCCCAGCGGGATTGTAAAAGTCGCGGTCGAACTGAGCGCCCACCAGGCTCGCCGTGGTGACCATGACCAGCACGAAGGCGAGTACAGCCAGGTGGGCCGGATAGATTCGGGCGAAGCGGGCGACCAGGAACCTGCCATAACTCAACCGGTTACCGGCGATTGCATCGCGATAGGCGTGGGTCAGGACAAAGCCGGAGAGGATGAAGAAGGCGTCGACCCCGAGCCGCGCCCGGTCGAAGAACCCGGTCGACGACATGGCGTCCCAAGGCCACTGCAGCTGATAGTGGAAGAGCACCACCCCCAACGCCAACAAGAAGCGTACGCTGGTAAGACCCGGGAGATCGGCTGGAAACATGTCTCCAGCCTCGCGCGCTTCGCTTTCGCGACGAACCATTGCAGCCCCCCAGATCCCGACCTCTATAGGACATACGCAGGAGGGCGTCGCGGGCCCTCAGTTGAGGGGTGCCCTTCAGATCCTGCGTATAGATTCATGACGAATGATCGGGGTGTTGCGATGAACGACAGACTTGATGACGGACTGAGAGCGCTTCGATCCGAGCCCTTACCCGCCGGCTACCAGGGGCTGGAGTCGAGGGTCTGGCAGGGCATCGAGCGCGTGCGCCAGGCGCGGGCGGCCGCCCCTGCGCTCCTAGCGGTTCGGGCCGCGGCCGTCGTCGGCGCGCTGGGATTGGGCGTGGCGAGCGGCGGCGCGACTGCGGTCGCCGTGGCCGCGCAATCCCAGGAGGTCTCCGCCTTCTCCCTTGAGGCGGAGCTCGCGCCCTCCACTCTCTTGGATCACCACGGATGAGCTTCTTCGGACGAGGGCTTATTCTCACGTTGGTCTTGACCCTCATCGCCGCCGCCGGCGGGACGTGGATCGGCGCGCGCTACATCTACGACCAGCGTCACCAACCTTCGCTCCATGAATTCGTCCACGAAGAGCTGAAGCTTTCGGCCGAGCAGCGGAAGCGGCTCGACGTGCTTGAGCAGGATTTCGCCGTCCGGCGCCGCGCGCGAGAGGCCGAGCTGAGAGCGGCGAACGCCGAACTCGCCCGAGCCATCCAGGTGCGTCACGAGTATTCGCCGGAGGTAAAGGCCGCCGTGGATCGCTTCCATGAAGCTATGGGAGCGCATCAGAACGAAACCATTCTGCACGTCCTGGCGATGCGCACCGTGTTGACGCCGGACCAGGCCGCGCAGTTCGACAAGCGTGTCGCTGAGGCCCTCACTGAACAGGCGCCGTGACGCTTGAGGAAGAGACGGACGCCGATCTCGTCCTGCGCGCGCGGGGCGGGGAGGATCGGGCGTTCACCACGCTCATGCGTCGGCACAAGCCGTCGCTGTATGGCTTCGTGCGCCGTTACATCGGCGACGCCGACGCGGTCGGCGATGTCGTGCAGGAGACCTTCGTAGCGGCGTGGAAGGCGCTCGCGCGTTTCGATGATCGGCGGCCGTTCCCGGTCTGGCTGCGCGCCATCGCCCTCAACAAGTGCCGTGATCGCGCCCGCCGCCTAGCGGTTCGCCGGTTCGTCCTGGGCGAGAAGGACGACCAATCGACCGAGGCGCAGGCGCAAGCGGATCCGGCGCCCGACGGGGAGGAGTCCGTCGTTTCGGCGCAGCGCCGGGCTGTCGTCCAGAAGGCCATCGACCGCCTACCGATCAAGCTCAAAGAGCCGCTCCTCCTGACCTATTTCGACGAGCTCACCCAGCAGGAAGCCGCCTTGCTCCTGGGGGTGACCGTCAAGACCGTAGAGACGCGCGTCTACCGCGCCCGCCAGCAGCTTGCGGAGCTTTTGGACCGCTCGGCGATTTAAGCCTCAGAAGTTCAGGGGCGAGGGTCCCGAGCTGCGTAGAGCTTGTGTGGGCCGGGCGCTTGACCCTCCCACAGTGGGAAGCCCCATCACCTCGTGTGTTGTTCCGATCGTAGGATTTCGAATGTCCCGGCCACGACCTGATCTTGACCGCCGCACCTTGATCAAAGGGGCGGCCATCCTCGGGGGCGGAGCGGCGATCAGTTCGCTGCTGCCCGCGTGGGCGCAGAGCGCGACGCCCGGCCTGGTCTCGACCCTGCCGACCCTTTCCGGCGACGAGATCAAGCTGACGATCGGCCACACGCCGATCATGATCGATGGCCAGCGCCGCCACGCGGTGACGATCAACGGGACCGTGCCCGGTCCGCTCATTCGTCTGAAAGAAGGTCAGCGAGTCCGGATCGCGGTCACGAACACCCTCGACGAGGACACCTCGATTCACTGGCATGGACTTCTGGTGCCTTTCGAGATGGACGGCGTTCCGGGGGTCAGCTTTCCCGGCATCCGCCCCGGCGAGACCTTCGTCTACGAGTTCCCGATCATTCAGTCGGGCACCTACTGGTACCACAGCCACTCGGACCTCCAGGAGGCCGAGGGGCACTATGCGCCCATCGTCATTGAGCCGGCGAAGCCCGATCCAGTCGCTTACGACCGCGAGCACGTCCTGGTGCTCGCAGACCATAGCGAGATGCACCCGCACCTGATCTTCAAACGGCTGAAGCAGCAGGGCGGAGTCTTCAACTATCAGCGCCAGACGATCGCCGGCCTGCTTGCGGGCAAGGACCAGACTCTCGCCGAGCGGATCGAATGGGCCAAGATGCTCATGGACCCCACGGACATTTCGGACGTCACCGGCGCGGTGATGACCTTCCTCGTCAACGGCCACGGCCCCAAGGACAACTGGACCGGGCTCTTCAAACCCGGCGAGCGGGTGCGCCTGCGCTTTATCAACAGTGCGGCGCAGATGGTCTTCAACGTCCGCATTCCGGGCCTGAAGCTCACGGTCGTCGCAGCCGACGGCCAGAACGTCCGCCCCGTCGAGGTGGACGAGTTCCAGATCGGCAACGCGGAGACCTACGACGTGATCGTCCAGCCGACGGAGGATCGCGCCTACACGATTGTTTCGGAGGCGATCGACCGCTCTGGCATGGGGCGGGCGACACTGGCGCCCCGCGCCGGCATGAGCGCGGCCGTGCCGCCGCTGCGTGAGCGGCCCATCCTGACCATGAAGGACATGGGCATGGACATGTCGGCGCACGCCGGTATGGGCGCTACGGGCATGGCCGGGATGGACCATTCGCAGATGGCTGGAATGGACCACTCCAGCATGCCTGGCATGAATCACGGGGCCATGCCTGGCATGGCGGCCGCCGGGCCGCCGCCCGGCATGGCTCCGCCGCGCCAGCGTGGCTCGGATGTGATGGGCGACATGGGCGGCATGGAAATGAACATGCTGGACTGGTCGAAGGCCCCTCAAATCAAGAAGGGGCCGGGCGTGCAGATGATCGCGCCCATGCCGATGGATCGCACCGGCGATCCCGGCCTTGGGCTGGAAAGCGTCGGTCATCGGGTGCTGGTCTACAAGGACCTCATCGCCCTGGATCCCAACCCCGACTCCAGGCCGCCGGATCGCGCGATGGACATCCATCTCACCGGCAACATGGAGCGGTTTATCTGGGGCTTCGACGGCTGGAAGTTCAGCGAGAACCCGCCGGCCTATTCCTTCCGGGCCGGCGAACGGGTGCGCGTCACCCTCATCAACGACTCGATGATGACGCACCCCATCCACTTGCACGGGCACTTCTTCGAGCTGGTGCACGGGCCTGTCGGCCACCTGCCGCGCAAGCATACGGTGAATGTGGCGCCCGGCGGGAAGGTGTCGTTCGATTTCACCGCTGAGGGCGGTGACTGGGCCTTCCACTGCCACATGCTCTACCACATGCACGCGGGCATGTTCCAAGTCTTCAAGGTGCGCCCGATCGAAGGAGCGGCGGCATGATCCGGACCTCGCTCCTGGCCCTGGCGTTGGCCAGCGCGGCCACAGCCGCCGCCGCCCAGGCCGCCGATCCCCACGCCGGTCACGCGATGCCAGCGCAGCCCGCCGCGCCCGCAGATCCGCACGCAGGCCATGCGATGCCCGCGGCGCCGGAGCCGCTGAAGGCCACAAGCCCATCGCAGCCGACCCAAGGCTCCGAAGCCTCGGCAGCGCCCGCGGACCCCCATGCTGGTCACGCCATGCCCGCTCAGCCCGCCGTGCCAACCGATCCTCATGCGGGACACACCATGGCGCCGATGGAAGGCGGCCAGACCGCGGCCGACTTGCCTGTCGGCAATGCGCCGGGGCCGGCCGTGATCACCGACAACGTGGCCGATCAGGTCTTCGGGTCGGAGCCGATGCAGCGCGCCCGAGGAATCCTCGCGGACGAGCACGGCGGCTCGCGGGTCTCCAAGCTCCAGGCGGATCTCCTCGAGTGGGCTCCGAACGGCGACCGTTACAGCTGGGAAGTCGAAGGCTGGTACGGGGGCGACATCAATCGATTCGTCTTCAAGACCGAGGGCGAAGGCCAATCACGCGAAGGCGTGGAAGCTGCGGAGGTGCAGCTCCTCTATTCCCGCGCCGTCGCCCGCTACACGGACGTGCAGGTCGGCATCCGCTACGATCTGGAACCCCGCTCGCGCGCCTACGCCACGCTCGCTGTGGACGCGATGTTCCCCTACTGGTTCGAGGCGGAAGGTTCGCTGTTCCTGTCCGAGAAGGGCGATCTGCTCGCCCGCGTCGAGGGCAGCTACGATTTCCGGCTGACGCAGCGGCTCATCCTGCAGCCGCGGGCGGAACTCGAGTTCGCGGCCCAGGACATTCCTGAAAGCGAGATCGGTTCGGGCCTATCGACGGGCGAGCTCGGTCTGCGGCTTCGCTACGAGATCCGCCGGGAGTTCGCCCCTTACATCGGCGTCTCCTACGAGCGCGCGTTCGGCGACACCGCCGGCTTCGTGCGCGCTCGCGGGGAAGACGTGAAGAGCACACGCTTCGTCGTCGGCCTGCGCGCGTGGTTTTAGGTCGTGGACAGAAAGGACGCCAGGCGACGCTGGGCGTCGCGCCAGGGCGCGGTCATGTCTGAGGTCAAGCGTTCACCGACGTCACGGACGTTGAACGCTGAGCCTGCAGTCGTCGGGGCGCGAAATCTCTCAGGAGGCTGACATGAAAAACGCAGACCACAGCGAGTCCGGCATGAGCGCGAAGGAGGGTCGGCATCACTATGTGATGCTCGCCATCAATCTGGTTCTGAGCCTGGCGGTTATGTATTTCGCCATGTTCACGATGATATTCAGTTGGGGCGAATTCATCCAGAACATCAACTTCTTCTACATGGCGCTCGTGATGTGGGCTCCCATGGCCATCATCATGTTGCTGACGATGAAGTCCATGTACATGAACGCCAAGCTGAACGTGGCCTTGCACGTCGCCTTCGCCGCCATTTTCGTGCTCTCGTTGATCGGCATCCGCGCGCAGGGCCTGGTCGGCGATCGCCAGTTCGTGCAGTCGATGATCCCGCACCATTCCGGCGCCTTGCTGATGTGCAAGGAAGCCTCGCTCAAGGATCCGGAGCTCCGCGCACTCTGCTACGGCCCTGGCGGCATCATCGAGTCGCAGAGGCGGGAAATAAAGCAGATGAAGGCGATCCTTGAACGCCTTTAGGTTCGATTGGGCCTTGACCTTACCATCGTTGGAAGCCCCACCTGTTCAGGCGAGGCTTTGACCAGGAGGTTTCCATGCTTCGCTACCAAGTCAACGACATGAGCTGCGGCCATTGCGTGCAGGCCATCACCGCCGCTGTGAAGGCCGTCGATCCGGCGGCCCAGGTCGCCATCGATCTGCCGAGCAAGTCGCTGGAGGTCGCGACGACCGCCGCCGACTCGGCTGTACGCGACGCTATTCGGGAGGCAGGCTACACCCCGCAGGAGGCGGGGGAAACCGCGCCGGCCGCGAAGGCGTCCTGTTGCGGCGGTCGGCGCTGACCCTTGGAGGCTGATAGTCGATGATCCTTCGCCGTAACCTGCTTGCCGCTACAGCAGCCGTCCTGGCGGCGCCGCACGCCTGGGCGGCCGCGCCGCCGCCCTTGACCGTCTACAAGACCGCGTCGTGTGGATGCTGCAGGGGATGGATCACGATCATGACCCGGGCGGGCTATCGGCCGAAGGTGGTCAACGTCGAAGACATCACGCCGATCGGAAAGCGTCATAGCGTCCCGTTCGAGCTCTCATCCTGCCATCTCGCGACGATCGGCGGCTACGTCGTCGTGGGCCACGTCCCGGCCGCTGATGTCGGCCGCCTGCTGAAAGAGCGGCCGAAGGCGCTGGGCATCACAGTACCTGGGATGCCGCTGGGCTCGCCCGGCATGGAGATGCCTGACGGACGCAAGGAGCCTTACCAGACGTTGCTTCTGCTGCCGGGCGGCAAAACGCGCGTGTTCGCGCGCCACGGCTGAGCCGGGCGCGCGGGCACGTCCGCCTTCGCACGGCCTCTTATTGCTTGGCGATGGTCGTGATCTCGCCTGAGCCATCCTTCAAGGTCAGGTCGAAGGCGACCTTATCGCCCGGCTTGACGCTCTGGATCAGGCCGGGCGCGGCCTTGAAGCCCATGGTCATCGCCGGCCAGCCCGCTTCTGGAATGGGGCCGTGGTCGACCGTGATGGTCCCAGCGCCGGCGTCGACGGACTTCACCGTTCCGGTTCCCTTGGCGGTCTTGGCGGCCTCGGAACCGGCCATGTTCATTTCCCCCATCTCGCCGGCAGGGGCGGCGGGGGCGCTCGCCGCGGGCGCGGCCGGTGCTTCGGCCGACGTCGTTTCGGACTTCTGACCGCAAGCGGCCAGTGTGAGGGCGGCGCCGAGGACGCCGCCGGTGAGGAAAAGGCGCTTCATGATGGGTCTCCTTTGAGGGCTGAAGCAGAGGACGCGGACCGTCGCCGGCGCAGCAACAGGTAGCCGGCCGGCACGACGAACATCGAGAGCAGCGGCGCGGTCAGCATGCCGCCGATCATGGGAGCGGCGATCCGGCTCATCACCTCCGAGCCGGCGCCGTGGCCGATAAGGATCGGGAAGAGGCCGGCCAGGATGACCGCCACGGTCATCGCCTTGGGCCGCACCCGCAGAAGGGCGCCTCCGCGGACCGCCTCTTCCACCTGCGCCGAAGAAGGCTCGGGGCCTCGGTCGCGGAGCGCCTCCTTCAGATAGATCAGCATGACGACCCCGAATTCGGCGGCGACGCCCGCCAGGGCGATGAGGCCGACCCCCGTGGCGACAGACTGGTGGTAACCCAGGAGGTAGAGCGCCCAGATGGCGCCGGTGAGGGCGAAGGGCAGGGTGGCCATGATCAGCGCCGCCTCGTCCAGACGGCCGAAGGTCATGAAGAGCAGCAGGAAGATAATCACCAGCGTCGCCGGGACCACGATCTTCAGCCGCTCGAGCGCCCGCTGCAGGTATTCGAACTGGCCCGAGTAGGCGACCGAAACGCCGGGCGCGAGCTTCACACTTCCAGCCACTGCGGCCTGCAGGTCGACGACAACGGAGGCGAGGTCGCGTCCCCGGACGTCGATATAGACCCAGGTGGAGGGCCGGGCGTTCTCCGTCTTCAGCATCGGCGGACCGTCGGCGATCTGAACGGCCGCCACGGTTCCGAGGGTGATCTGCTGACCCGCCGCGGTCAGGATCGGCAGCTGGCGCAGGCCTTCCAGGCTCTCCCGCAGCTCACGCGGATAGCGGACGCTGATCGGGTAGCGCGCCAGGCCCTCGACCGTCTGGCCGATGGTCTCCCCGCCGACCGCGGTTGAGATCACATCTTGGACGTCGGCGATGTTGAGGCCGTAGCGCGCCGCCGCCGCCCGATCGATGGTCACGTCGACATAGCGTCCGCCGGTCAGGCGTTCGGCCAGCGACGAGGAGACGCCGGGCACGGTCTTGGCCACGGCCTCGATGTCGTGGGCGATACGGTCGATCTGCGCCAGGTCCTGGCCCGAGACCTTCACGCCGATCGGACTCTTGACGCCGGTGGCCAGCATGTCGATGCGATTGCGGATTGGGGGCACCCAGACGTTGGCGAGCCCGGGGACCTTCACTGTCTCGTCCAACTCCTCGACCAGCTTCTCCGGCGTCATGCCCGGACGCCATTGGCTGCGCGGCTTGAACTGGATCGTCGTCTCGAACATCTCGAGAGGCGCAGGGTCGGTGGCGGTTTCCGCCCGGCCCGCCTTGCCGAAGACGGTTTGCACCTCGGGGACCGTCTTGATGAGGCGGTCGGTCTGCTGAAGCAGCTCCGCCGCCTTCTGGGCGGAGATCCCCGGCAGGGCCGAAGGCATGTAGAGGAGATCGCCCTCGTCCAGCTGCGGCATGAACTCGCCGCCGAGCCGACTGAGGGGCCAGGCTGTGGTGGCGAAGGCGAGGAGCGCGATGAGGAGGGTCGTCCTCGGGCGCCGCATCACCCAATCGAGCGCCGGTCGATAGGCGGCCGTGAGCCAGCGGTTGAGGGGATTGGAGGCTTCGGCGGGGATTCGGCCGCGGATCAGCCAGCCCATGAGCACCGGGACGAGGGTCACCGACAGCATCGCCGCGCCGGCCATCGCGTAGGTCTTGGTGAAGGCCAGGGGCCCGAAAAGCCGCCCCTCCTGGCCCTGCAGGCTGAAGACCGGCACGAACGACAGGGTGATGATCAGGAGGCTGAAGAAGAGGGCGGGGCCCACCTCGGCGGCCGCGTCGGTGATCACCCGCCAGCGGGTTTCGCCCTCCAGGCGCTCGCCCGGGTGGTCGGCCTCCCAGCGCTCGATCTTCTTGTGGGCGTTCTCGATCATCACCACGGCGGCGTCGACCATCGCGCCAATCGCGATGGCGATCCCGCCCAGCGACATGATGTTCGCATTCACCCCCTGCAGGCGCATGACGATGAAGGCGAAGAGCACGCCCAAGGGCAAGGTGAGGATGGCGACAAGTGCGGAGCGCGCGTGCCAGAGGAACAGCGCACAGACGAGCGCGACGACGACGAACTCCTCGATCAGCTTCTCACGCAGATTGCTGATGGCCCGGTCGATGAGCAGCGAACGGTCGTAGGTCGTGACGATCTCGACGCCGGGGGGCAGGCTGGCTTTGAGCTCGGCGAGCTTGTCCTTCACGGCGGCGATCGTCGCCCGGGCGTTCTTGCCCGAGCGCAGCACGATCACGCCGCCGGCGACCTCGCCCTGACCGTTCAGCTCGGCGATCCCACGGCGCATCTCTGGGCCAATCTGGACCGTCGCCACGTCGCCCAGGCGCACGGGGACGCCGCCCGCCGCCGTTTTGAGCGGGATGGCGCGAAAATCGTCCAGGCTCTTCAGGTAGCCGCCGGCGCGGACCATGTACTCCGCTTCGGCGAGCTCCAGCACCGAACCGCCGGTCTCCTGGTTGGCCCGCTGGATAGCCTCCACCACCTCGCTCTGGGTGACGCCGTAAGCGGCGAGGCGCACCGGGTCGAGGACGACTTGGTACTGTTTGACCATGCCGCCGATCGAGGCGACTTCGGCCACGCCGGGCAGGGTCTTCAGCTCGTATCTGAGAAACCAGTCCTGCAGAGATCGGAGCTGGGCCAGGTCGTGCCGTCCGGACCGGTCGACGAGCGCATATTCGAAGACCCAGCCGACGCCGGTGGCGTCGGGGCCCAGCGCCGGCTTGGCGGAGTCCGGGAGCCGGCCTTGAGCCTGGTTGAGGTATTCGAGCACGCGCGAGCGGGCCCAATACAGATCCGTCCCGTCTTCGAACAGCACGTAGACGAAGCTGTCGCCGAAGAAGGAATATCCGCGGACCGTCTTTGCGCCCGGCACCGAAAGCATGGTGGTGGTGAGCGGATAGGTGACCTGGCTTTCCACGATCTGTGACGCCTGGCCCGGATAGGTCGTGCGGATGATCACCTGGACGTCGGAGAGGTCCGGCAGGGCGTCGACGGGCGTGGCGCGCAGGGCGAGAAGGCCTGCGGCGAAGAGGGCGGCGGCGCCCAGGAGCACGACGAGGCGAAAACGGACCGAGAGGCGTATGAGGGCGGCGATCACCGGCGCGCTCCCGCCGGCGCGATCCGCCGGACTACAGGCCCGTCCGGTCGTTGCTCGAAGCCGAAGGCGACCTGGTCGCCTGCCTTGACCCCGGCTGCGAGCCCCGGCGGATCGAGCTTGAAGGTCATGGTCATGGCCGGCCAGCCGATCGCCGGGACTGGCTCGTGACTGAGGGTCACCTGGCCGTCCTTCAGACCCTCGACGCGGCCACGGCTCTCGTGGAGCGCCGATGCTGAGTTTGCGCCGTGAGGCGCGGCGGCCTGGGCGAGCGGCCGGGCCTGCAGCCCGGCGAGGCTCGCCTCCGAATCGAGCAGGAATTGGCCGGACGCGATGATCCTTTGGCCGTCCTGCAGGCCGGCGAGGATCTCGGTGAGCCCGGCGTCCTCGCGCCCGGTCTTCACCTCCACGGGCTGGAAGCGCCCGCCGTCGAGGGCGAGCATGACGATCGCCCGCCGCCCGGTCCGGATCACCGCTTCGGCCGGGACGACCAGGCCCGGCCGCGACGGTCCGTCCAGATGCACCGTCCCATACATGCCCGGCCTGAGCCGACCGACGCGGTTGGGCAGCTCGATGCGGGCCTGCAGCGTTCGGCTGTCCGCCTTGGCTGAGGGCAGGACGGCGCTGACGTGTCCAGAGAAGGTCTCCCCCGGGAAGGCGGTCAGCTCGACCCCGGCAGAGGCTCCGGGGCGGATGAGGCCGGCCTGAGCTTCCGGAACCGCAGCCGTCATCCAAACCGTCCCGAGGCCTGCGACCTGGGCGAGGGTCTGGCCCATGCTGACCGTCATGCCCTGCCGAACATCGAGCGTCTGGATCGCGCCGCCCACGGGCGTGGTGACGGTGACGACCGAGCGCGGACGGCCCGAGCGGGCGACGGCCTCGATCACGGCGTCTGGCATGCCGAGCAGGCGAAGCCGCTGGCGCGCGGCTGCTTCGAGCGCAGCGTCTCCAGACCTTCGCACAGCGAGATACTCGGCCTGGGCCCCGCCCCAGCTCGGGACCAACAGGTCGGCGATGGGCGCGCCGGCGCCGACGACATCGCCGGGTGCGCGGCCGTAAACCCGTTGGACGAATCCAGCCGCCCTGGCCTGCACGACCGCCACATCGCGGCCATTGAACTCGAGAACGCCGGGGGCGGTCAGGTCCTCGGCGACGGCGGCCCGCCGCACCGTCGCGTATCGCACGCCGAGGCTCTGAAGCCGGGCTGGGTCGATCCGCACGCCGGCCGCCTCGGGCGCCTCATCCGCGTAGCGGGGGACCAGCTGCATGTCCATGAACGGCGATTTGCCGGGCTTGTCGAAGCGCTGTCCCGGAACCATCGGATCGTACCAATAGAGGACCTTGCGCCCGGCCTCCTGCACCGGGCCCGCCGTCGGCGGGCGCAGGTACGCTACGCCATAGCCGGCCAAGGCGCCGATCAACGCGACTGCGGCGGCCCCGGCCGTCAGCTGAGCGCGAGTGATGGTGAGCGCGCTCATGGCTCGCCGGCTCCATAGGTGAGATTAATGCGAACCGCGTCGCGGACGACGGCCGCTTCGCGGTCCAGGGCGTCGACGCGGGTTTCCGCCAGGCCCAGGAAAGCTTGCAGCACCTCGGAGAGGCTGGCGTTGGCCGCGGCGTAGCTGGCCGTCTCCAGATCCGCCTTCTGCCGGGCGAGGGGCACGATCGTGTCCCGCGCGCGCATCATGCGGTCGTGGTGCATGGCGTGATCGGCGAGGTCGGCGTCGAGCTGGGCGCGCAGCTGCCGGCGCATGGCCTCCCGCTCGGCGCTTACGCGGCCGGCGCTGGCCGCCTTGGCGGCGATCTCGGGATCCTGCCGCTTGCCCGGGAAGATCGGCAGGCTGACGCTCCCGCCGAGCGAGACCATGTCCCCCCACATCGGGTCGCGCCGATGATAGGCGAGCTCCCAACTCCAGTCGGGCCGCTTGTCCGCCCGCGCCGCCGCCAGATCGGCCGCGGCCTGACGGCCCATGGCGTCATAGGCGAGCAGAGCCGGGTGACGCTCGAGGGCTGCGCGTAAGGACGGACGATCCACGTCCTGCGGCGGCGGAGCCCCCATCGCCTCCGGCTCAGGTTCACCTGTCCAGCGGGTCAGCTCCGCCCGCGCCTTGCGCACGGCCGCCAACAGTTCAGCGCGTCGGTCGCCCAGCGCCGCCTTCAGCCCGTCCGCTTCCAAGGCCGCCGCCGGTCGGCTTGAGCCGGCCGCCACCTGTGCCGGGGCGGTGTCGTGCAGCGGCTTCAAGGCCGCCTCGATCTCATCCAGGGCCGCAAGCTTGCGCCGGGCGTAATAGAGGTCGACCCAGGCCAGAGCTGCGGCGAGGCGGACATTGCGCGCTTCAACAGCCTGCCCCGACTCGGCTGCGGCGATATCGGCGGTCGCCCGCTCGCGCTCGGCGCGCCGCTTCGCGCCGTTCGGGACGTCCTGCATCACGCCGAGCGTGGCCATGGTCATGCCTTCGGGCCCGAACCGCCAGGCCGGCGGGCCCGAGACGGGAAAGTTGTCGAGGCCGAACCGAAGCTTCGGATCCGGCAGACGGCCCGCCGCCCCAGCCGCGGTGCGGGCGGCGGCGACGTCGGCCGCCTTCGCCTCAAGCGAGGGGGCGTCGCCGGCGCGTTGCAGCGCCGCTTGGTAGGTGAGGGGGGCGGCCTGGGCGGCGCTCGACAGAAGCGCTGCGCCCAGCATCAGCCATAGGGGCCGCATGAGGGTCTCCTCTGGAGAGAACGCGAGATGGCGCGGAAGCGTCGGCGGCCAGGTGAACCGGCCGCCGGCACCCTCGCTCACCGCGCGCCCAAGGGGTTGGGGGTGCGCGCGGCGATCGCGATCAACGGGCCGGGCCGCTCTTGGGCGCGGGTGGCGCATGCTCCGGCATCATGGTCATGCACTGCTTGCGGATGGCCTGGTCGCCCTTCATCATCGGACAGTCGCAGTCCCGCGCGGGGCGGGCTTGGGCCGCCGGCGGCTTTTGGACTGGAGCCGTGCTGTAATTGCCGCCCTTGCCGTAGGGCTGGGCGGCGGCGGCGCTCGCGGCCGCGACGAGACCGAGGGCCAGCGCCGCTGCGGTCAGGTGAATGCGATAGGTCATGGGAAACTCTCCCGAGTGGGATCGATCATCGTGGCCGGACGGAATCCGGCCGGGTTCTGCACGCGGTGCGCCGCCGTAGAGGCGGCGCAGGGTTCAGGAGATCGGTCTGGGAGGTCGTTCGAGGCGTCCGGGGTCGTGAGGCGTCAACGACGCCATCCGCCCAGGCGGCGGCGCGCCATGGTCAGGCTTCGCGAGGCTGACAGGTGGGGCGCTGGGGAGCGCCGCCGTCACACCGCACATGGCCATGCAGGCGAGAAGGCAGCTCATGTCGTCGTGCTTGGAGGGCGCCTTGTCCTTGGCGGGGTCGCAGCAGGGATCCGCCGTGCCGTCGGCATGGTCCATCCCCGGCATGTCCGGCATGGCCATGCTCATCATCGCTTCGCCATGACCCTGGCATACCGCCTGGGCCGCCGCGGCGGACGCCGGGCTGGCCAGGAGGCCGATCACGGCCAGAAGGGCGAGCAGAAAGCGCATCGGCCACGAGGGTAGCGCCGCAGCGATCGTTGTCATCCGATTTCGCGTGTTGCGGCGGCGCGTCATGACTTCACATCGCCGCGGGCGGCGCCAGCGTGCCGAACCAGGCCACGAGGGCCACGACGCCGAGGGCAGCGGCGGTCTCCAGCGCGATGCTGCGGCGCAGATCCGCGAGCGCCGCGCCTTGCCGTGAGGGTTCGTCCAAGGCCATTGCGAGGGCGGGCGTCAGCCGGAAGCGGTTTGCGGCCGCCAGGCCGAGCATGGCCACGAACAGGAGGAGCTTGAGGCTCAAGAGCCGCCCATAAGAGGTGGTCCAAAGGCCGTCGATCCGATCCGCCCCGACCAAGAACCAGCTGTTGACGAGTCCGGTCGCCACCAGGACCGCCACCAGCAGCGTGCCGATCCCCGAAAAGCCGTGCAGCGCCCGGTGCAGGGCGACCACCCCTGCCGGCGTGCGGCTGCGGGTGCGCAGGATCAGCGCGAAGGCCACGAGCGCCCCGATCCAGACGGCCCCTGCCCAGCTGTGAAGGATGTCGGAGACAAGGTGGATGACACCGCCTGGCCCCTCCGTCGCCGCGCCATGACCCATCCAGGCGAAGGTTGCGGTCGCGACCATTCCCAGCGCGGCCGCGACGATCCAGCTGGGTCGCGCTGGCCTCAGCATCATGGCGAGGATCGTGGCCAGGACGGCGACTCCGGCCCTCAGGACACCCGCCTTGCCGAGGTCCATGCTGGTCATGACGGCGCCGAGCGTCTCGGGTTTGAGTCCCTCCGCTATCGATCCGGCCAGCACGCTGGCCTGGGCCGCGATCCAGAGCAACGTCGCGAGCGCCAGCAGCACGCCTGCGCCCGCCAGCAGCTTGCGGGTCCACGGCGCCTCCGCGGCCGAGCCGGGACCCGTGGCGGGGAGGGCATAGATGAAGAAGAGCGATGATCCCATGAGGACCATCGCTCCCGCATACTGCAGCAGCCTGAGGATGATGACCGCAGGCTCGAGCACGTCAGCCGACCTTGAAGGCCACTTCGCCGGTCATCTTATGGCCGTCGGCCGAGGCCGCGGACCACACGATCTTGTAGGCTCCATTGGTCAGCGCGCTCTGTGGCGTACCGGTGATGGACTTGCCGTCCTTGGAGACGGTCGTCTTCACCGGCACTTTCATGCCGCCATGCTCCGGCATGGTGAGCTCGAACTTGGAGAAGGCCGGCACAAGCTTTTCGTTGAAGGTCAGGGTGATGACCTTCGGCGCGACCGCGACGGCGGCGTTGGCCGCCGGATTGGAACTCACGAGATGCGCATGCGCCCAAGCCGGGCTGGAAGCGATGAGGGCGGTTGCTCCCGCAAGGGCGGCAAGTCCGAAAAGGCGGGTCTTCATTTGGGGGTCTCCCGACAAGGTGTCTGTGAACGTCTACGCATCTCAGCGCGCCAACCCCTCAAACTAGCCGCCGCGCCTGCACCGGGCGTGAATGAGTTCCCGACTTGAGAAGCAAGGCGCCTCCTCCGGTCGAAAGGCGCCTCGCCAGTCCTCGCCAGCGGTTGGTCCGTGAAGCGCGCAGAGAGCGTGCGCACGTAGTCGAGGGCTGGCGGTTCCGCGTCATATAGGGTAGGGGGGTAGCCTATGGCGCATACGACGAACAACAAAGAGCAGCTCTTGGCCCGGGTCCGGCGTATTGCCGGCCAGGTCGCCGCGATCGAGAGGGCCATCGCTGACGAAGCGGGCTGTTCGACGATCCTGCATCAGGCTGCCGGCGTGCGCGGGGCTGTTAACGGGCTGATGGACGAGCTGATTGAGGACCATGTCCGCGAGCACGTGGCCCGGCCCGACCTAACGGATGCGGACCGAGCTTCCGGCGCCGAAGAGCTGATCGCAGTCGTGCGCCGATACGCAAAATAGGAAGAGCCGCCTTGAATCTGTCAGCCTCAGACGAGGCCTTGTCCCACGACCACGTCTTCCTCGGCGAACGGCACGATGAAAATGCCCGACGCACGCTGTGGGTCGTGGCCCTAACCGCCGTGATGATGGTTGGCGAGATCATCGCCGGCAGTGTCTTCAACTCAATGGCCCTGCTCGCCGACGGCTTCCACATGGCGACCCACGCGGGCGCTCTGGCCGTCGCGGCGGCGGCTTACGCCTACGCTCGCCGTCATGCGCGCAGCCGGCGCTTCAGCTTCGGTACGGGCAAGGTCGGCGATTTGGCCGGCTTCGCCTCTGCGCTTGTGCTCGCCCTGATCGCGCTCGCGATTGGTGTCGAATCCGTCGTCCGCCTTCTCAACCCGCAGCCCGTGAGCTTCGGCGAGGCCACGCTCGTGGCCGTAGTGGGGCTCGCCGTAAACGTCGTGAGCGCCCTTCTCCTGTCGGGGGGGCACGATCACCATCATGGCCACGCTCATGTTCACGAGCATCCCGATGGCGGTGATCACCACGGCCACGCCTCCGATCGAGCGCACGCGCATCACGATAACAATCTCCGCTCCGCCTTCGTGCACGTCCTTGCCGACGCGCTGACCTCGGTGCTGGCGATCGGGGCGTTGGTCGCCGGGCGATATCTGGGCTGGGTTTGGCTCGACCCTGTGATGGGCATCGTCGGCGCGGTCGTGATCTCCGTCTGGGCCTGGAACCTGATGCGCGACACAGCCGCCGTGCTGCTCGATACGGCTGATGCTCACCTGGAGGGCGAAGTGCGTCAGGAGGTTGAAGGGCTCGGGGACGCCAAGATCACGGACCTGCATGTTTGGCGGATCGGGCCTGGCGCCCACGCGGCGATTGTCAGCTTCACGGGCGACGCTTCAGCCGCCGACGTGCGCCAACGTCTGCGCAGAGTGCATGAGCTGGCGCACGTTACGGTCGAACCCCGATGAATCCGACAGCACGACAATGTTTGAGGGTGGGGCTTCACAGGTGCGTCCGAGCTGCGCGCCCAATCGATCCTGTCGGACCTGATCAGCGCCTTCGGCAAGGCCAAGGCATCCCTCGTGCAGGGCCAAATCGAACATCACCTCGAAGACATCGTTTCGCGGCTCAGTCGCATCGCACGACCAACTCGGGCGCCTATCCGGACTCGCGAAATACCTGTGAGCGTCCGACGCTTAAGTTCGCGCTGAGGAAGCGAACGTCATGTTGAGCGTTCTAGGAGCCCGCACCTATCGGCATCTCTTTTTGGCCCAGGTCATCGCCCTGATCGGCACGGGCCTAGCGACCGTCGCGCTGGGTCTCCTGTCCTACGATCTTGCGGGCGCGAACGCCGGCGCCGTGCTCGGCGGGGCCCTGGCGATCAAGATGATCGCCTATATCGGGGTAGGCCCGGTTGTGAACGCCTTCGTCGACCGTCTGCCGCGGCGCGGCTTTCTGGTCTCGATGGACCTCGTCCGGGCCGCCGTGGCGGTCATGCTGCCCTTCGTGACCGAGGTCTGGCAGGTCTACCTGCTTATCTTTCTGCTGCAATCGGCCTCAGCGGCCTTCACGCCGACGTTCCAGGCCGCGATTCCAGATATCCTCCCCGACGAGGAGCGCTACACCCGGGCGCTGTCGCTCTCGCGACTGGCCTACGACATGGAGAGTCTCGTCAGCCCCATGCTGGCGGCCGCCCTGCTGAGCGTGATCGGCTTCCACTGGTTATTCGGCGGAACAGTTGTCGGCTTCCTGGGGTCCGCCGCTCTGGTTGTGTCGGTCGTGGTCCCGCAGCCGAAGCCGATGAAGCGGGAAGGCGGCATATACGCCAGAACGACGCGCGGGGCGCGGATCTACCTCAAGACCCCGCGCCTGCGGGGCCTTCTCGCGCTCAACCTCGCCGCCGCCGCCGGCGGCGCCATGGTGATCGTGAACACTGTCGTCTACGTCCGCGATGTGCTCAGCCGCTCGGCCGACGATGTGGCCATCGCATTGGCTTTCTTCGGCGGCGGCTCTATGGCCGCCGCCCTGTGCCTTCCGCGGGTTCTGGAGCGCATCGGCGACCGGCCGGTCATGGTCGCCGCAGCGTCGCTCCTCACCGTAGCCCTCGCGGCCATGGCTGTACTTGCGGCCACGCCAGGAGTGGATCAATGGATCCTGCTTCTCGCGTTCTGGGCCGTGATGGGCGCGGCCTATTCAGCCGTCCTGACCCCATCGGGGCGACTCCTGCGGCGCTCGGCGACCCCCGAGGACCGGAGCGCGGTCTTTGCGGCTCAGTTCGCCTTGTCGCACGCCTGCTGGCTGTTGACCTACACAGTCGCCGGCGGCCTCGGCGCGGCGCTGGGTATGTCCGCGACCCTCGTGGCGCTGGCTCTAATCTGCCTCGCCGGGGTGGTCATTGGTCTGAAGGTATGGCCGGCGCGCGATCCCGATCAGCTCGCGCATACTCACACCGAACTGCCCTCTGACCATCCTCATTTGCGTGAGGGTTCCCGGGCCGGCGGGCGGCCCGAACACGTACATGCTTTCGTCATTGATGATCTCCACCATCAGTGGCCGAGAATGGGCGTCTAGTCGCATGTCGCTGTTCTTGCATCCGCAGGCTGCGCAACCTAGTAACGCCTGCCAGGAGTTCTGAGTGGTAGCGCTGCGAGCCAGAAAGCTAAGGACGTTCCTCGCCACGCTTTGCCTGGCGTTGACGGCCGTGCTTGTCTCTCAGGCCCCGATCGCGACCCTCGACCAGGCCCAGCACAGCTTGTCGATAGATCATCCGGCCGTCTCCCTGGCCGGTCAGGTATACTTCGACCAAGACGACCACGGCGCCGGTCACGACCACGAACCGCAGGCCGAGGCTCCGGCTGATGGCGCGGGAGAGACCCCGGCCCATCATCACCACAGCGACGGGCCCCAGATCTCCCTGCTTCCTCGAGCGGACGCTGTGCCGGCGATTGAAGGCCGGTCCCTGGTGCTCCGCGCGCCAAATGACGCTCCGCCGGCCGCCGGCATGATCTTTGGGCTAGAACGCCCTCCCAGGATGCCTCTCGAAGTCTTCGCCTGACGTGGCGCGGCGATCAGGCCGCGCGCGCCTGATTCCCCATGCTTCGAGAGACAGATGTCATTCAGATTCCAACGTCGCGCGAGGGCGCGGCTTGGGCTGGCGTTCGCCGCCACCCTCATCCTAGGCCTCGCGCCCGCTGCCGCGCGAGCCCAAGCCGAGCCGCCCGCTCTCAGCCTGTCGGAGGCGCTCGCCAGGGCGTCCGCGGCCGATCCGACCATCGCCGGCTCTGAGGCCCGCCTGGCGGCCGCGGAAGCCAATCTGCGGCAGGCCGGGGTAAGGCCGAACCCGACGCTTGGCGTCGACTTGGAGAATTTCGCGGGCACCGGCGCCTATTCACTGCTGGATCGCACCGAGGCGACGCTCAGCTATCAGCAGACGCTTGAGCGCGGGGGGAAGCGCGAAGCCCGGACGGGACGCGCGCGGGCTGAGATCGAGGCCGCGCGGCTGCGACGCCAGGTCCGCACGCTGGACGTCCTTCGTGACGTGCAGGTCGCTTACGCAGAGGCGGCGGCGGCCGAAGCGGAGCTTTTGATCACCGAGGCCCGGCTCATCGCCGCTCACCAAGCCCAGGCCGACATCGACCGGCGCGTGAAGAGCGCCCGCGATCCGCTCTTCGCCGGCTCGCGCGCCGACATGATGACGGCCCAGGCGGAGATCGCACGCGATCAGGCTCGGGATCGCGCCCGCAACGCTCGGGCGGCGCTTGCACGGTTCTGGAACGGCCAGCCTGACTTCCGTCTGGCGTTAGAGCCATTCTTCGACGCCAAAGCTCCCGTCGTTCCTTCCATGTTCACCACGCCGGACTTCGCCCTGCTTGAAGCCGATCGGGATATTGCGCTCGCCAATATCCGCGTGGAGCAGGCGCGCGCTGTGCCTGATCCGACTCTACGCGCTGGAGTCCGCTACTTGGGCGATGGCTCGAACGTGGCCTTTGTGGTGGGCGGAACAATCCCGCTGCGGCGCAACGACACCAATCGGGCGGCTATCGAGCGCGCCCAGGCCGAGCGAACGGCCGCTGAGGCGGACATCGCTGCGGCTCGTCTGACGCGAGAGCGCGAGATCGCGCAGCTGACCGCGCGAATCTCCTCGGCCGCGGCCGAGGCAGAACGCATCCGGTCGGAAGTCATCCCGCCAGCAATCAAATCCGTCGAGCAGGTCCGCGAAGGCTTTAACCGCGGCGGTTTTCAATACCTCGACGTGACCGAGGCAGAGCGGGCTTTGGCCGAGGCCAGGGCTCGGCGCGTGAGCGTGCTGCGTCAGTACCACATCGACCAGGCGGCCCTAGACCGCCTCACCGGCCGCCACGCCGGGATCTCTCCTTCAACTTCGACCGCGGAGCGTCGCTGATGAACGCCTATGCACTCAATCGGCTGGCGCGCCTTGGGCTCGCAATCACGGCCGCCGCTCTCCTTACCGCCTGTGGGGACGGGAAACAGAAGCCGGCGGCGGGAGCCGAGCACGGCGCAGCCGCGGCCGCAGACTACGAGCGCGGGCCTCACCGCGGCCGCATGCTTCGAGACGGAGACTTCGCCGTCGAGATGACCATCTTTGAAGACGGCGTGGATCCGGAGTTTCACGTCTACGCCTACCGCAAAGACAAGCCCATCGATCCCCGGCAGGTCCAACTCACCGTCGAGCTCGGCCGCCTGGGCGGGGCCGTCGATCGTTTCGCGTTCGCGCCGCAGTCCGACTACCTCCGCGGCAATGGCGTGGTCACCGAGCCCCACTCATTTGACGTGAAGGTCCGCGCAGTCGAGGGGGGCCGAACCCATCAATGGGCCTACCCCTCCTATGA
>Ga0114900_1000614_pt1 | contig 25868 bp, 31 predicted proteins | sample MalvireepMed_231_FD_89685 | JGI IMG/M metagenome (GOLD analysis project Ga0114900, IMG submission 89685) | Marine viral communities from the Global Malaspina Expedition - Malaspina viral metaG DeepMed_231 | ecosystem: Environmental > Aquatic > Marine > Oceanic | place: Mediterranean Sea...
GGACGGCCCCGCCCGCATGCCGCCGGTCCAGCGCAGCGGCTCGCTGGAAGAGCACCAGCTCACCGACCTGATCCTCCTGCGCCCCGCCGCCGGCCCGCCGCCCCGCGACACCGCCCGCTGGCTCAAGGCCGTGGATCCGGCCCGCTGGTTTCATGTGCGCGAAGGGCTGGCCGACGACGAGACCCGCATCGCCCGCACCCTCACCGCCACCTGTGTCGGTCTGGTCCTGTCGGGCGGCGGCGCCCGCGCCTATGCCCATCTGGGCGCTATCGCCGCCCTGCGCGAGGCCGGCGTGCCCTTCGACTTCGTGGGCGGCTCGTCCATGGGCGCGGTCATCGGCGCGGGCGTGGCCCTGGGATGGGGCCAGCAGGAGCTGGAAGACCGCATCCGCAAAGCCTTTGTGGACCAGAGCCCGCTGACCGACATCGCCTTCCCCATCGTCGCCATGACCCATGGGCGAAAGGTCAATCAACTGTTGATTGACGCCTATGGCGACGTCGACATCGCCGACCTCCCCCTGCCCTTTTTCTGCGGTTCGTCCAATCTGACGGCCAACAGCTATGTGGTGCACCGGCGCGGCATGCTGAGGAAGGCGCTGAGGGCCTCCATCTCCCTGCCCGGCGTCCTGCCCCCCGCCGTGATCGACGGCCAGGTGCTGGTGGACGGCGCGGTGTTGCGCAACCTGCCCGCCGACGTCATGCGCGGCTGGCAGCCCGGCCCGGTGGTCGCTGTGGACGTCTCGCGCACCCACACCGTGGACCCCAGCGTGCTGGAGAACCCCAAGACCTGGTGGCGCTGGATTCTGTCCGGCGACTGGAAGAAGGGCCCCCCCATCGTCTCGATCCTGATGCGCTCGGCCACCATCACCAGCGCCGCCGACCTGGCCGAGGCCCGCGCCGCCACCGACCTGCTGGTCATGCCCGAGCTGGGCGGCGTCGAGATCCGCGACTGGAAAGCCTTCGACCCCGCGGTCAAGGCCGGCTGGACCGCCGCCACCGCCGCCCTGGGTGACCTCAAGGGACCCGTCACCCACCTGCGCCTGCGCCGCGCCCGAAAGGCCGCGCTCAGCGCCGCGCCATCAGGAACAGCCTCGGAAACGGCATCAGGGTCGTCCCGTCCGCCCGCCGCGGGAAAGCGTCCGAAAGCCGCGCCGAAAGCGCCGAAAGAAAAGCGTCCTGCAGCCCGCCGGAAAGCGCCGTCAGGTACGGCCTGAGCGCCGTGCCCTTCATCCACTCCAGCACCGCGTCCTCCCCGTCCAGCGCCTGCAGATAGGTGGTCGACCAGACGTCGATGTCCGAACACGTCCCCGCCAGCGCGTCGTAGTAGACCTCGGGCGCCAGCAGCGGGGCGATGGTGTCCACCCCCTCCAGCGCCTCCGCCCACGGCCCTTCCGCCGCCGTCTCGCGCATGATCGTATGGTGCCGCGTCTCGAAGGCCATGGGCATCTGGCAGGCGAACACCCCGCCCGGCGCCAGCTGCGCCGCGATGCGCGCGAACAGCGCTCCGTGGTCCGGCAACCATTGCAGCGAGGCGTTTGCCAGGATCAGGTCCGCGGGCCGCGCCGGCGCCCACGCCCCGGCGTCACCCTCTATCCAGTCCACCTCATCGGGCAAGGCCCGCGCCCGCGCCAGCATCTCGGCGCTGGAATCCAGCCCGTGCACCGCCGCCCCGGGCCACCGCCGCTTCATCATGGCCGCATGCTCGCCCGTGCCGCAGCCCAGATCCCAGATCTCGGCCGGGGCCATGTCCGGCAGACGGCTCAACAGGTCCAGCGCGGCGCGGTCCCGCTGGGCGCGGAAACGCTGATACTGATCGGGGTCCCAGGCAGTGCTCATGCCCCCAGATAGGCCCGCCGGTCAGTCCCCGTCCAGTTCCGCATAATGGCGGAAGATGCCGTTGGAGAACGGCAGCCGCCGTTGGCTGGACAGATAGTCCCGCAACTCAGGCAGGGCCGCGACCCGGTCGCGCAAGGCGGTGACGCGGCGATGATCCGCCTCCACCGTCTTCATGCGCCTCGGGAAGGCGAAGCGCAGGCCCTCCACCAGCTGGAACAGCGACAGGTCCGCATAGGACCAGCGGTCACCGCCCGCCAGCCAGTCCCCCCGTCGCTCCAGGATCGTCTCGAACCAGCCGAGAAATTTCGGAATGCGATTGTCCCTGAAATCCCCGGCCCGGCGCAGGGCCTCGGTCTTCTGGTCCTCATAGTACGCGCCGACAGCCACCGGGTGATGGGTGTCGTGCGCCTCGGCCACCATGTCGGCGATGGTCAGCTGCACCTGATTGACCCACAGCCGACCGGCCTCGTCGTCGGGCGCGAGGCCGTGACGGCGGCCCAGATACATCAGGATGTTGGCGGTCTGGCCGATGGTCATCCCCTCGGCCGCCAGATAGGGCGGCGCGAATGGCGGGTCATCCCGCTCCATGCCCAGGTCCGCCGACACGTCGCCGCCCGGCTCGCGGGCGCGCTCCCTGTAGTCCAGACCGCCCGCCTCCAGGGCCAGACGCACGAACTCGCCGCGCCCCGGCAGGCCGTCCCAGTACCAGAAGTCATAGGCCATGGCGTGATCCTCTCTCTGCCTTCAGGATGGAAGCCCGGCGCGGCGCGTCAGGTTCCGCTCGCAAATAGTTGAAGACGCGCCCCTTCCCGAAAGCCCTCTCTCACCCCACAGTGTGAGTCCCTGTTGAACAGCTGAACGGAGGTGATCCGGTGTCTCATTGTCACTCGACGCGCGCGGAGATCGGAACCCGGACCTCTCGAAAGGTCCGCGCCTGACCTTTCAGGCAAGGCTCTGATCGGCCGCTGTGCGGTCCGACAATGCGAGGCCGCCGGAGCGATCCGGCGGCCTCAATTGCGTCTAGAACCCCCGCGCGGCCCAGTGACCGACGGCCTCGACCGTGGCCGTCACCGCCGCCCACACCAGAAACAGATAGATCACGCAGGCTGCGGTCCCCAAGGCGCCCAGCAGGATCGCGGCCCCGTCCCGCTGCATAACGCCCAGCCCCAGCACGATCAGGGTCACCCCCGGCAACAGGTCCCCGAAGGGCACCGGCAGGGCCATCATCACCGCCAGGAACACGCAGGTCAGGCCCGTGACCACGTCCGCGATCTCGCCGGTCAGCCACGGCATTCGGGGCTTTGAAAGCCGCTCCACGAACCGGATCGGCGCCATCACCCGCGCCAGCGCCTGGCCGAAGGTCTGGCGCGACAGGCTGCGGCTCAGGGTCCAGCCGGGCAGCCACACCCGGTCGCGCTGGAACGCCAGCTCCAGCGCCAGCAGGATGATGGGCACGCTCAGGATCGCCTTGGACCCCGGCGGCCACGGAAACAGGCTGATCAGGGCGACGATCAGAATCAGCGCCCCGAAGCCCCGCTCCCCGAACGCCTCCACGATCTCGCCCAGGGTCACCTTCGCGGCCGGACGGCCCGCCAGGTCTTCCAGAACCTCGGAAAAGGCCCGTCGGGGTTCGGGCGGCAGAGGCAGGGCCGTCGACGTCATCAGGCGTCCGTCATGAATGGGAGGGTACGCCGGGCCGATCCCGGCGCACCCTCCCAGATGGGACGCCGGCGCGGGCCGTCAACTGTCGCTCTTGTGCTCGGGTTTGTCCTTGCGCGAGGTCGAGGCCATCTCGTCCAGTTCCTTCTCGCTCATGGACTCGACCATCGACTTGGACGCGCCTTTCAGGTCGGACTTCGGCGTGTCTCCACGCTTTGCCGACAGGGCGGCGCCGGCGGCCTTCTGCTGGGCTGCGGATTTGGCAGGCATGGCGTGTCTCCTTCTGATGGAGAAACCGATCGTCGAGCCGCAGGTTCCGTTCAGCGGATCAGCACGACCTCGACGCCCACATCCACCTTCGACCACGCCCGATCGCCCGTCAGCACGGGCGCCTGTTCCCGCAACGCGAGGGCCAGACAGGCGCGATCGCCGAGGGACAGGCCCACGCTGCGCGTCGGGGCTTTCAGTCGCGCCGCCATGGCCGCGAGATCGGGCGTGAACTCGACCAGCACCAGACCGAGGGCCTCGAGCAAGGCGAGGGTCCGCGCCTCCGCCCGGCCGTCGACAGCCAGACGCTCCAGCACTTCGCAGAGATTGACGGCGCTGAGCAGGAACGGGCCGTCGCGGCGGGCCATCTCATCCCCGCCCGGTTCCTGGAGAATGGCGGCGACCACAGCCGACGAATCCACGACGACCCTACTCACGCGCGGCTTCGGCCCGCCGGTCCGCGATCAGTTCGTCAACCACGCTCCGCCCTTCCGGGACCAATCGTCGAAACTCTTTCTGGATGGCTTTCAGCGCCTTGTCGGAGGAGTTGATGCGCACCTCCTCACCGTCGGGCCGCATCACCAGCCGCTCGCCGGGCGACAGGCCCATGGCCGCCACCGCTTCCGGCGTCAGATACAGCGACCCGTCCGCCGCCACCTTCGCCATCCAGCGCCCGCCGCTGAGCGGCTGCGGGACCGTCGCATGGTCGAAAGCCGCACCCTTCTCTTCCACGCCTAGAAGCGTGGCGGCGCGCACCTCGCCGTCCGTGGCGTCCTCGATGCGCCTGGCCAGTTCCGGCGATGGCCGGCGATGCCCGCTGCGGATCGAACTCAGCGTCCCCGCGCCGAGATTCAGCCGGCGGGCCAGCTCAGCCTGCCGCCCCCGTCGCCGCGAAAGGTAGTCGTCAAGATTCGGCATTTGCGAACTATAGGTGTGAAATATTCGCAGAACAAGGCGATGCGATCGACCCCGCCGGGCCGCCACGCAGGGCCCCAGGACAGCGTGTTCAGCGCAGGGCGGCGATGGAGGCCGCAAGATTGGACCGGGCCCGGGCTTCGAAGCGCTCACGCCCCCAGTCACTGAAATACAGCGTCGGCCGCTCGAGAAAGCGCTCCAGAATTCCCCGCCGCGCCGCCCGGAACAGCGCTTCGGGCACAAAGGCGTATTCGTCCCGTACGGCGCGCTCGTATCCCTCGAAGACCGCCGGCGCGGCGCCGAGGATGGAAAGGTCCATGTCGAGGAACGCGGCCATGTCGCTTCGGTCGTCCTCCGAACAATCTTCCGCCAACGCATGCGCGGCGGTGGCCTCGATCATGCGGATGGCGCGAAGACGCATGTCGTCGCTCACATCCGGCAAATCGGCGTCCCGAAGCAGCTGCGCGCTCTGCGTCTCGTTGTCGGATCGCGCCGGATCGTAGACCGCGTCGTGGAACAGGATCGCCAGTTCGACCGCGACCGGGTCGTGCAGATGATCCCGCCGCAGCGCGAACCAGCCGAGCAGGGCCTCGATGTGCGCCCATGTATGGTAACGCCGATGCGGCTCGGCATAGCGGTTCCGAAGGTCCGCGAGGACATCCTCAGGCGCTATGCCGGCCACTGCCGTCACCCCCCCAGCAGTTCCCGCCCGATCAGGAAGCGCCGGATCTCGTTGGTGCCCGCGCCGATGTCGTACAGCTTGGCGTCGCGCACCAGCCGTTCCACGGGCCACTCCTTGGTGTAGCCGGCCCCGCCCAGGGCCTGCACGGCCTCCAGCGACACCTTCACCGCGTTCTCGCTAGCCAGCAGGATCGCGCCTGCCGCGTCATAGCGGGTGGTCTGGCCGGCGTCGCAGGCCCGCGCGACGGAATAGACGTAGGTCCGCGCCGAGTTCAGGGCCACGTACATGTCGGCGATCTTGGCCTGCATCAGCTGGAACGAGCCGATGGGCTTTCCGAACTGCTTGCGCTCGCGCACATAGGGCAGCACCACGTCCAGCGCCGCCTGCATGATGCCCAGCGGCCCGGCCGCCAGCACCGCGCGCTCATAGTCCAGACCGCTCATCAGCACGCCGGCGCCGCCGCCGACCGGACCCATGACGTTGTCTTCCGGCACCTCGCAGTCCTCGAACACCAGCTCCGCCGTGTCCGAGCCGCGCATGCCCATCTTGTCCAGCTTCTTCGAGACGCTGAACCCCTTCATGCCCTTCTCGATCAGGAAGGCGGTGACCCCGCCGTTGCCGTCGCCGGTGCGGGCGTAGACCACCAGGGTCTCGGCCGACGGCGCGTTGGTGATCCAGAACTTCGTGCCGTTCAGGACGTAGCGGTCGCCCGTCTTCTCGGCCCGCGTCTTCATGGACATGACGTCCGAGCCCGAGCCCGCCTCGGACATGGCCAGCGAGCCCACATGTTCGCCGCTGATGAGCTTGGGCAGATACTTCCGCTTCTGCTCTTCGGTGCCCCAGCGGCGGATCTGGTTCACGCACAGATTCGAGTGGGCGCCATAGGACAGCCCGATGGAGGCCGAGGCCCGTGACACCTCCTCCATGGCCACCACATGCTCCAGATAGCCCAGCCCCAGCCCGCCGTGCTCTTCCTCGACGGTGATGCCGTGCAGGCCCAGTTCGCCCATCTCGGGCCACAGGTCGCGGGCGAAGGTGTTGGTCTCGTCGATCTCGGCGGCGCGCGGCGCCAGCCGGTCGGCGGCCCAGCGGGCGGTGGTCTCGCGGATCATGTCCGCGTTTTCGCCGAGGCCGAAATTCATGCTTTGGGGGGCGTTTGGAATGCTCATGGCCAGCGGGGTAGCACCGCCCGGCCCGTTCGCAAAGCCGGGCTCAGCCCTCGCCGCGACCGCCGCGACGCAGATACAGATTGTAGGCCGAGATGCCCACGCACAGCGCCCCGATCACCGCCAGCACCCATGCGGCGATGGTGGTCTGGTCCAGGCCGTAGTGCACGGGCCGGTCCGCCGCCATGCGGAAGCCGAAGATGGCCGCCCCGAACGCCGTCAGGCCCACCGCCCCCATGCCCAGGAAGGCGCCGGTCTCGCTCCAGTCCAGCCGCCCACGCTGCTCCGGCTCGAACGTCTCGGGCATGAACACCGGCTGGCCGCCGGCGCGCACCAGAGGGTCCTCGATGAACAGCGGCTCCGCCTCGGGGGCGGGCCCCGCGCGTTCGGCCTCGGTCCAGACCTCGCGGGTCGGCGGCTCGGGCTCGATTTCGGGCGGCGGCGTCAGGATCAGCACGCCCTCGCCCGGCGCGGCGGCCTGCGCCGGCGCGTCGCCGAACACATGCACGTCCGCCCCGGTCGGCACGACGTAGGGCGAATAGCGCTGCATGGCCATGACCATCGCCGTGGCCGCCGGCGGCGGCGCAGGCGGCGGCTCCACCGCCATGATCTCCGGCTCGTCGCCGTTCTCATTGGCCGCCGCCATCACCGGCACGGGTTCAGGGTCGGGTTCGCGCGCGGCCTCGGGCTCGGGCTGGGACTCAGGCTCAGGCTCGGGCTCGGGCTCGGGCTCAGGCTCGGGCTCCGCCGGTGGCGGGCTCGCAAAGGTCGGCGTCACCACCGGCGCCTCGGCGTCCGGTTCCGCGTCGACGCCGTCCGACGCGTCAGCAGGCGTCTCGCCCAGCAGGGTCGCCACGGCCATAGCCCGCGCGCCCTCGGCCTCGGCGGCGGCGTCGATTTCAGGTTCGGGCTCGACCTCCGCCTCAGCCTCAGCCTCAGCCTCAGCCTCAGCCGGAGGATCCTCCACCGCCGGTGCGGGCGGCGGGACCAGCGCCGGCGCGGCCATCAGCACCGCCAGATCCGCCTCCTGCGCCGGGTCATATTGAAACAGGGCGCTCTCGGCCGCCCGGCGCCGCGCAACGGGATCGGGCGCAGGCGTCAGCGGCGCCGCGTCACAGGCGCCCAGCGCCCGGGCGGCGTCCCCGGGCTCGCCCGCATTGACCCAGACCAGCACCTCGGACGCCAGGAACCGCTCCAGCCCCAGCGCCTGGCCGAAGCTGGCCAGGGCGTCCACCTGATGCGGGTTCAGCGGCAGGCTGACCCGTTCGGAAATGGCGTTCAGGATGGGCAGCAGATCGTATTGCAGCAGCAGTTCGGCCTCGGTCGCATCCACCGTGGCGCCCTCGCGCGCCGACAGCGTATGCCCATGGCCCACCACCCAGCGGCCGTCCGCCAGACGCTCGGCGCGCGGCCGGAAGCCCTCGAAGCTCTTGATGAGCTCCAGACCCCGACGGGACACCTTCAGCTTCGGCTTGTCGATCTGCGACAACGGTCCTGACCCAGAATGAGACGGGCGGGTTCGCCCTGGACGGGACCCAGCAAGCTCCGGGCCGCCCCTTGCACCATGCATCGACGATGGAACATTTTCTTGTTCGCCATGGCCGGGCTGGCCGGCCATCCATGCCCGCTGGACCGGCCGGCCCTACAGAAGGATCAGCCCTGCCAGTCCCAGGAAGGTGAAGAACCCCACCGTATCCGTGATCCATGTCACGAAGACGGGCGAGGCCACCGCCGGGTCGCGGTCCAGCCGGTCCAGGATCATGGGGATCAGCGCCCCCGCCAGGGCTGCGGCCACCAGATTGATGGTCACCGCCAGCCCGATCACCAGACTCAGCATCGGCATGCCGAACCACACCCCCGCAATGGCCGCCAGCAGCACCGCGATGGTCGCCCCGTTCATAAAGCCCACCACCGCCTCGCGCCGCACGATGCGCACGGCGTTGGCCGCCGACAGCTCGCGCGCCGCCAGCGAGCGCACCGCCACGGTCATGGCCTGCACCCCGGCGTTGCCGCCGATGGAGGCCACGATGGGCATCAGGATGGCCAGGGCCACCAGCGCCTCGATCTCCTCGGCGAAGGCCCCGATCACCAGCGAGGCGGCCACCGCCGTGCCCAGATTGATGATCAGCCACGGAATGCGCGAGCGCACCACGCCCATGACGCTGGCGTCGCGGCCCTCGTCCGACACGCCGGCCAGCCGCAGGATGTCCTCGCGGTTCTCTTCCTGGATGATGTTGACGATGTCATCGACGGTGATCTGGCCCACCAGCCGCCCGCCGAAGTCCACCACCGGCGCCGAGATCAGGTGGTATTTCTCGAAGATGTAGGCCACCTCTTCCTGGTCCTGGTGCACCTCGATCTCGTTGATCGGCTCCATCAGGGCGGCCAGCTTCACGTCCCGCGCCGAGCGCAGCAGGCGGCTCACCGCCACCCCGCCCACGGGCCGGTACTGCGGGTCCACCACATAGATGTCGAAGAACAGCTCCGGCAGGTCCTCGCCCTGGGCCCGCAGGTGGTCGATGGTGTCGCCCACGCTCCAGAACTCGGGCGCCGCCATCACCTCCCGCTGCATCAGGCGGCCGGCGGAGTCCTCCTCATAGCCCAGCGAGCTTTCGATGGCCGCCCGGTCCTGTTCGGGCATGGCGGCCAGCACCGCGCGGCGCTGGTCGTCCTCCATCTCCTCCACCACCGCGGCGGCGTCGTCGGAGTCCAGTTCCTGCAACGCCTCGGCCAGGGCGCCCGAGGGCAGCCGCTCCAGCACCTGCTCGCGGATGCTGTCGTCCAGCTCCGGCAGCACGTCGGCCAGCATGTCCGGCGCCAGCCACAGGACCAGCACCGAGCGGTGCTCGGACGTCAGGAAGCCCATCAGGTCGGCGATGTCGGCGGGGTGCAGGTCGTGCAGGAGGTCGCGCAGACGCTCGCCGTCGCCCACGTCGGCCGCATCGATCACCTTCTCAACGAAGGCGGCCGTCAGGGCGTAGTCGTCGCCCAGGTGTTCGTCATCGTGGGTGTCCGGGTCAGGACCGGCCGGGGCGTCGCGCACGTCGTCAATGGTCACGAGCGTCCTCCCCTTTCAGCAGGTCAGTCCTGTTCAGCGTTCAGCCGATATTGCATTCCGAATTATGCGAGAGCCTGATTCACGGCCCCGGCGCAATCGCAATGCGATTGGCCACAACCGATCAGGCTCTGGTTGATGGTGCGGTCGAGAAGACTCGAACTTCCACTCCGGTTAGGGAACAGCGACCTCAACGCTGCGCGTCTACCAATTCCGCCACGACCGCTCGCATCGGAGCGGGGGCAATAGCCGAGGATGAACCGAAAGGAAAGGGGCAGTTGCAGCCGACAGCCATTCTCCCCTTCCCTTCTCCCCTTGCGGGAGAAGACAGCCCTCGCAGCGGGTCGGATGAGGGGTGAGACGCGGTGTGGGCGGGGTCGCGCCGCCGACCTGTTACCGAGCGCCCCCCCTCCGCCGCCCGCTCCGCGCATCCGGGGCTTGCGCCCGGGGCAAGGACGTCTGGCCCTCCGCTTCGTCAGGCACGTGCTCCAGAATGTCGCTGGGCGCGCACTCCAGATAGCGACAGATCGCATCCAGCGTCGCGAATCGGACGCCGCGAACCTTGCCCGATTTCAGCAGGGACAGATTGGTCTCGGATATGCCGACGGCGCGAGCCAGCACATTGGACCGCACCTTGCGCCGGGCCATGACCACGTCGAGACGCACCACGATCGGCATCAGACGAATCTCGAGGCGTCGTCATGCACGTCCGCGCCCCACTTCATCACCCGGGCCACCACCAGCAGGATCAGGCCCAGACACAGGGCCTGAAAGCTGTCGATCCTGAGCCAGCCCTCGTCATCGAACCCCGCGGCCGTCACCAGCATGTGGCCCAGCGTCGGCGCGACGGCGTAGGCGAGCAGCCACAGTGCGATGCGCCCGATGCACCGGGCGTTCTCCGCCGCCATAATCACCCCCGCCCCGTACAGCCGGAACAGACGGCGCAACTCCCACAGCACGGCCAGCGCCGGGCCGACCATCAGGGTGGCGGAACAGGCAAGCGCCAGCTTGCGCGTGAACGGCAGAACCCCGACCGTGGTCCAGCCCTCGGGAAGGGGCGGAACCTCGCGCCCCAGCAGGATCTGCATGCCGCCCGGGCGAACCTGCAGGCGGGGGCCGTCATAGGTCAGCACCGCCATGACGGCGATCGCCAGGATCACCCCGCCCAGCACCAGCAGGCCGGTGAACAGCCATTCCAGCGGGCGACTCAGCCGGCGGATCCGGGTCAGGGCCGCAGGTTCTGCGGCGACCGGCGGCGGCAACGGCACAACAGTGGCCATGGGCGTCAGAACTCTCCGATTGACAGATATATTTTTATGTATTTCGATATGTTCAACAGCGCAAGGTCAGGAGAGCCGCCATGGGATTGCCGAGGATTTCACGGGGGCTCGGGGTTGTCATGCCCGTTCTGCTCCTGACCCTGACGGCCTGCGCCACGGTGGCCACCGTGCACCCCGTCGAGGTGTCCGAACTAGGCATGGCCTCCCGATCCTCGGCGCTGGAAGACAGCCTGTTGCGGCCCGGCGTCGTGACCTTCGAGCGGGTCACGTTCGCGCGGTGGACGGCGGGGCGGGGCAGTTTCATTGATCGGGACGACCCCCGCACCGACGCGGTTCCTCCGGGGATGGAGGAGGCCGTCATCTACGCCTATGTCATCGACCATCCCCGGCTGGGCCGATACCTGATCGATGGCGGCGTGTCGCGCGATCTGGAGCCTCGCCTCAACCTGCTGATGCGACGGGCCCTGAGCGATCTGGATGTCCGGATCGACCAGACCATGGCGGACTGGCTGGAGGGACAGTCGGCGCCGAGGGCGGTCTTCCTCACGCATCTGCATTTTGACCATGTGGGCGGGCTGATGGACCTCCCCGACGACACGGCGATCTACGCGGGGCAGGGCGACGCCCGGCAACGCAACTTGATGCACCGATTGACCGGCCGTCCGGCCGACATCGCCCTGGAGGGCAAGGAGCCCCTGCGGGAATGGGTGTTCACCACCGATCCGGACGGCGCCTTCGCCGGAGTCATCGACGTATTCGGCGACGGATCGGTCTGGGCGCTGAGCCTTCCCGGCCACTCGCCGGGATCAACAGGCTATCTGATCAACGCCGTGGACGGCCCGAAGCTGGTGGTCGGCGACGCCGCATCCACGCGGCTCAATTGGGATCAGGCCATGCCCCAACCCCTGCCGGAGTCGGCCCGCGTGGATGCGGAGGAGTCCGCTGATCGACTTCGGCGTTTCGTCGCGGCCCATCCCCGGGTCGAAGTCTTCCTCGGGCACCAGCCCTGACGGCGCCCCCTGAGTCCAACAGGTCCCCGCCTTGCCAACCCCCTGACGACCCGCCAAACCTCCCCTCAGCAAACCGGGGGCGGCCATGACGGATTTCGAATTCACCTTCGCCCTGTTCGGGCTGCTGCTGGGCCTGTCGCTGGCGGAGGTGCTGTCCGGTCTGGCCCGCGCCATCGAGGCGCGGCTGCGGCTGGGCGCGGCGGTGCGGATCGGCTGGCTGACCCCCCTGCTGGGCGCCTTCGTCTTCCTCGACCTGTTGTCCTTCTGGCAGGCGGCCTGGGTCACCCGGGACGTGTTCCAAGTGTCGGGCATGACCCTCATGACGGTGTCGGCCTTCGCCGGAGCCTACTATCTGGCGGCCTCGCTGGTGTTCCCGCGGGGCATCGGCGCAGAGACCGACATGGACGACCACTTCTTCCGCGTCCGGCGCATCGTCATCGGCGTCATGTTCGTCCTGATGATGGTTCAGCTGGCGGTCTATGCGGGCACGCCGGAACTGGCGGTCTGGCTGATGAACCCGCTGTCCCTGACCATGACCGCCATTCTGGTGGCGCTGATGATCACCGCCATGGTGGTGCGCGGCCAGGTCTGGGCCCGCCTGGCCATGATCGCCCTCGTGGCGCGCTACATCGCCGTCTACCTGCTCTGAGGCGCGGGGCCTGTCGCCCTACGCCGCGCCGGCCATGTAGTCGTACAGGTCCGCCGGGCGGGTCACGGTGATGGCGATGCGGTCGTCGTTGATGGTGATCTCGCCGCGCGCCACCGGGTGGTTGTTGGCCAGGATCCAGACCTCGTCGTACTCGCCGGCGTCCAGCGGGATCACAGCGCCCCGACCCATGCGCAGCAATTGCGCCATGGGCAGCACGGAGCGACCGAGCACCACGGAGATCTCGACGTTTACGGATTCAATCTGACTCATCGGGTGTACTGACGCGGTTACTGGGGTGATCTGGTCTTGCATGGCTGCCCCCTGCCGCCACATTGGACCGATCATGCTTTCCCAGCCGTTAAGTTCTCCGCCCGATCTCAGCCGCCTGCGCCGCGACGACGGACGGCCCGTCCAGTGGGTCACAGCCCCTGCCCCCGTCCCCTACGAGGAGGCCGTGGCCTTCATGGAGGACCGGGTCGCCGCCATCCATGCAGGCGGGGCCGAGGAGCGGGTCTGGCTGCTGGAGCATCCGCCCCTCTACACCGGCGGGGTCTCGGCGAAAGCCGATGACCTGATCGACGCCCGCTTCCCCGTGTTCCAGACCGGGCGCGGCGGCCAGTACACCTACCACGGCCCCGGCCAGCGGGTGGCCTATGTGATGCTGGACCTGAACCGGCGGGGCCGCGACGTGCGCGCCTTCGTGCGCGGGCTGGAGCAGTGGATCATCGGCGCCCTGGCCGCCTTCAATGTGGAGGCGGACGTGCGCGACGGCCGCGTGGGGGTCTGGGTCGAGCGCCGATTCGTCGGCGACGACGGCTCGGCCCAGAGCCGCGAGGACAAGATCGCCGCCATCGGGGTCAAGGTGCGCCGCTGGGTCAGTTTCCACGGCATCAGCCTGAACGTGGAGCCCGACCTGTCCCACTTCGACGGCATCGTCCCCTGCGGCATCCGCGAGCACGGCGTCACCAGTCTCGCCGACCTGGGCCTGATCGCAAGCATGGACGACGCCGACGCAGCCCTGAAAGCCAGCTTCGAGCGGGTGTTCGGGCCGGTCAGTTCCGGCGGGGCGTGAACCAGCTGGGGGCCGCGGGCGGGGCGCAGTTGCGCTGCATGCCCATGCCCTTCAGGAACGCCCGGCGCTGACGACCGGCCTGGATGGCGGCCTGCACCTCCTGGCTGTGCTGCTCGGCGCCCGTCAGGCGACGGACCCAGCTGCGCAGAGGGATGAAGTCGGTGGTGGTGTCGCGAATGGCGTCCAGGGTGGCGCCTGCCGCGGCGTCCGCGGCGATCTCGCTGTTCAGCGACCCGTCCTGGGGCGTGGGCTCGTCCAGGTCCGGCCCGAGCGCGTCGTCCAGCCGCCGGACCTCGGCGGCGATGGTCGGGCACCGCTCCATGTTGCGCATGTCGTAGGGCGCGGCCTGGGCCTGCAGAAGCACCGTGGGAATGGTGTCGCGGCGCAGGTTCAGGTCTTCCAGCGGGGCGGTGGCGGCGTCGGCGAAGCCCTCGCGCACGGTCCCCACCCCGTCGCCCGCCGAGCGGGCGGCCATGCAGGCGTTGAGGGACAGGGCTGACAGGCAGAGCACGGAAACGGTCAAGGTTCTCATCATGAGAGGTTTAACGCATTTCCGACGACTTGGTTGTGGGAATCTCACGCCGCCCGGCGGGTGCCCGCAAAGCCTTGCAAAGCCCCCTCCAGCGTCGCGAAATCCTCGGCCACATGAACCGCGCCGGAGGCCATCACTTCCTCGGCCGTGTGAAAGCCCCAGGCCACCCCCTGCGGCCGCACCCCGGCGTTGAGGGCCATACGCATGTCGTGGCTGGTGTCGCCGATCATCACGGTCCGCCCCGGCGTTCCGCCGCAGACCTCCATGGCGCGGATCAGCATGGCCGGATCCGGCTTGCCCGGCCCGTCCTCGGCGCAGTGGCTGCTCAGGAACAGGTCCGCCCAGCCGCCCCGGGCCAGGTTCCGCTCCACCCCCCGCCGCGACTGGCCCGTGGCCAGCGACAGCCGCCAGCCGTCCCGCTTCAGCCGGTCCAGCAGGTCGGCCGCCCCCGTATACAGCGGCTCCTCGAAGCCGGGGCGCTCGTGCATGGCCCGGAACGCGCCCTGATAGGCCGCCACGAACTCGGCCAGTTCCGCGTCGGTCAGGTCCGGGGCCAGCTGATGCAGGGCCTCGTGCAGCGACAGCCCCACGATCTGGCGCACCGCCTCATAGCCGGGCTCGGCCAGCCCCACGGCGCGCGCAGCGGTCGTCGCCGCCTCAAGAATCGCCGCCCGGCTGTCCACCAGGGTCCCGTCGATGTCGAACACCGCCAGCGGGGCGTCGGATGCCGCCCTCATCGGATGCGTTTGACCCCGGCGAAGGGGTCCTGCTCGGCCTCGTCCTCGGAGAAGCCGAAATGGGCGAAGCCGGCTTTCATCTCGGGGCTCAGCGGCGCCTCGACGATCAGCTTGCCGCCGCCGGGATGGTCCAACTCGATGCGCCGTGCATGCAGCTGCAGCTTCAGCGGACCCGACAGTTCGTTCGAGGCCTCGTCCCCATATTTGGGGTCGCCCAGAATGGGATGCCCCATGGCCTTCATGTGCGCCCGCAGCTGGTGGGTCCGTCCCGTGAAGGGCCTCAGCGCCATCCAGCTGGCCCGGTGCGCGGCCCGGCTGATGGTGGCGAAGGCGGTCTCCGCCGGTTCGGCCCCGTGCTCCTTGGGATCGGCGGGGCGCATGATCTCGAAGTCGTTGATGCCAGACTTCTTCAGCGCCAGATCGATCTGGCCGGCCCCCGGCTTGGGCGCCCCCATGACGATGGCCCAGTAGGTCTTCTTGGCCTGACGCCGGGCGAAAGCGCCCGACAGCCGCTTGGCCGCCTCCGGCCCCTTGCCCAGCAGCAGGACGCCGGAGGTGTCCCGGTCCAGCCGGTGCACCAGCCGCGGCCGCTCCAGTCCCTCCCCCCAGGCCGACAGCAGCCGGTCCACATGCTTCGTCGTCTTGGTGCCGCCCTGCACCGCCAGCCCGGCGGGCTTGTTCAGGGCGATGACCATGTCGTCCTCGAACAGCACCAGCGACTTCGCATAGGCCACGTCCCGGTCGCTCAGGGTCGGCCGGTCCCCCGGCGCCCGCTCGACCGGGTCGGGGATCGGCGGCACCCGAACGGCGGCGCCCGCCGTCAGCCGGTCCTCCGGCTTCACGCGCGATCCGTCCACGCGGATCTGGCCCGACCGGGCCATCTTCTGCACCTGCACATGGGACAGGTGCGGCCAGCGCCGCTTGAACCAGCGGTCCAGACGGATGCCGTCCTCGGCCTCGGCCACATACAGGGTTTTCACTTCACGGCTCATGGCCGCCTTATAGAACGTCACGGCGCGGGCGCCACAGGGCAGCGCCCCCGGAACAGGCTCAATCGTCGCGGCGCAGGTTTGGAAGAAACCCGTCGATGGTGGAGAAGATCTCCACATTGATCTCCACGCCGCAGTCCGAAATGGGCCCGTCCTGCTCGCAGGGCGTCCGCGCAGGGGGCGCGGCGCGGCGTTCCTCCCAGGCGGCCAGCTCCCGCGCGCCCTGCCGGGCGAACCGCTCGTCCCGACGTCGGTCACCCGTGCCCGCAATATAGGGCGCCGCCGCCCGGACGCGCTGGTCGCACGCCTCGCGCTCGGCCGCGCTCAGCAGGTTGCGATTCGCGCATCCCATGGCGCCGGCCCGCAGAGCCCGGGCGATCCGGTCCTCCATGACCGGCGGGCTGACGCGCCACATGTCGTCCACGTCGGCGGCAGCCGCCATGGAGGGCCCGCCCGGACCGGTCGGTCCCGGGAAGACACGCGCGTCCTCGTCTTCGTCCGGGAGGCCCGGGGCCTCTTCAGATCGCGCCTCGGAATCCCTGTCGAGACGCCTCAAACCCGGGCGCGGCGTGATGTCGGCGTAGAGAACATAGGGCGTCGCGATCCTGGCCCCTCCACCCGACTCCCGGACATCCCGCAGCGCCAGACCACCCAGAAAGCCAAGGTTCAGCAGCAGCGCCCCGGCGAACACCGCCAGGCGCCAGCGCCGCTTGCCGAAAGACCGATTCAGACGCGATGACCGGGGTTCCATCGCGCCCATCCGGGTCAGCCCCAGAGGCGCCGGGCGATCATCAGCCCCGCGAACAGGGCGACCACCGACAGCACCACCGACAGGCTCACATAGCCTGCCGCCAGCCCCATCTGCCGCCGCTCGATCATCAGGGCGGTCTCCAGCGAGAAGGCGGAGAAGGTGGTGAAGCCGCCCAGAAGGCCCACGCCCAGCAACAGCCTCAGCCGCTCATGGTCCACGCCCGCCCCGGCCTTCAGCGCCAGCCAGCCCGCCAGCAGCCCCATCAGCAGCCCGCCGAGCACATTGGCGGTGAAGGTCCCCGCCGGCCACGCCAGACCCGGCGCAAATCGTCCGGCCGCCAGCCCCAGGGCGTAGCGCGCCATGGCCCCCACAGCCCCGCCCGCCGCCACCATCAGAAATCGTGTCATGATGCCAACCTACGCTGTTTCCGACTCGCCCGTGAAGGAGCCTCGCCATGCTGGATCTGATCCTGGCCGTCCTGCACCACATCCTCGTCTTCGGCCTGGTGGCCATGATCATGGGCGAACGGGTCCTGCTGCGCGCCACGCCGCTGGACGTGGACCGGCTGGCCCGTCTGGACGCCGGCGTCGGCGGCGCGGCCATGCTGGTGCTCATCGTCGGCGTCTGCCGGGTGATCTGGGGCGGCAAGGGCTGGATGTTCTATGAGAGCAACCCCTTCTTCTGGGCCAAGCTCGCCGCCTTCGGCCTGATCGCCGCCGCCTCGATCATGCCCACCCTCCGCTTCATCGCCTGGCGCCGCGCCCGCAAGGCCGACGCGGCCTTCCAGCCTGATCCCGGCGATGTGGCGAAAGTTCGTCGCTGGCTGGGGATCGAGGCGCTTCTGCTGCTGCCCCTGCTGGCCTTCGCCGCCGCCATGGCCCGCTGGCCGTTCTAGAGCCTGATCGGTTGAGGGTGGGAGTCGCTTCGCGATTCCACCGATGCCGTGAATCAGGCTCTCAAATTAAACTAGCGGGCGCCGCCCAGCCGCCAGGTGCTGAGCACCGGCCCCTGCGCCGTCTCCAGCCAGCGTCCGCCGACGCCGAACACGTCCTTCAGCACCGCCGGGGCCAGCGCCTCGCGCGGCGGGCCGTCGGCGGCGATGCGGCCGTGGTCGATCACCACCACCCGGTCCGCATAGCGCGCCGCCAGCGACAGGTCGTGCAGGCTGACCAGCACCGCCGCCCCCGCCTCGGCCCGGGCGCGCAAAACCTCCATCACCAGCAACTGGGCGTCCGGGTCCAGCCCCGCCGCCGGTTCGTCCGCCATCAGGGCGGGCGCCCCGGTGGCCAGGAACCGCGCGAACAGCACCCGCGCCCGCTCGCCGCCCGACATCTCGGCCACGCCCCGCGCCGCCAGATCGCCCGCGTCGATCTCCATCAGGGCTTCCAGCGCCCGGTCCCGCGCCTCGCCCCCGGACAGGAACGGCGCGCCCAGGGCAGCCACCTCCACCGCCGGCATGTTCCAGGCGATGCGGCGGTCCTGCGGCAGCCACGCGGCCCGCTGCGCCCGCTCGCGCGCGGTGAGCTGCGCCAGCGGCAACCCGTCCAGCCGCGCCTCGCCCGCCTCCAGCGGCAGTACGCCGGCCAGCGCCCGGATCACGCTGGTCTTGCCCGCGCCGTTGGGCCCGGTCAGGGCCGCCACCTCGCCCGGCAGGACGCTCAGATCCACGCCGGACAGCACCTCGCGCCCGTCCAGCCGCGCCGTGGCGCCGGTCAGGGACAGGGCGCTCACAGCCGCCACTCCCGCGCCGCGCGCCAGGCGATCAGGGCGAACAGCGGCGCCCCCACCAGCGCCGTGAACACCCCCAGCTTCAGCTCCTGATCGGTCGGCGTCACCCGTGCCGCCAGATCAGCCAGCACCAGGATCAAACCTCCGGCCAGCGCGGCGGGCAGCAGCACCCGGCCGGGATCGCCCCGCACCGCCCGGCGCACCAGATGGGGCGCCGCCAGCCCCACGAAGCCGATCACCCCCGCCACCGCCGTCGCCGCCCCGGCCGCCAGCGCCGCCGCGATCAGGGCCGCCGTTCGCACCCGCCCCATGGACAGGCCCGAGGCCGCCGCCGTCTCGTCGCCCAGGGTCAGCATGCGCAGACCCGACGACGCGAACGCCGCCAGCGCGCCCGAGATCAGCACCAGCGGCGTGACCCACGCCACGTCCGCCCAGCTGCGGTTCTGCACCGAGCCCAGCAGCCAGCTCATCACCTCGGCCGAGGCGATGGGCGACGGCGACAGATTGAAGATCAGGGCCGTGGCCGCCCCGGCGAAACTGGACAGGGCCACGCCGAACAGGATCAGGGCCTCGGGCGCCCGCACCCGGGCCGCGAAGATCACCAGCGCCGCCCCGGCCAGGCCGGCCCCGATCAGGGCCGAGATCGCCACCGCGCCCGGCACGGCGGCCCCGCCGACCACGATGGCGAAGGCCGCGCCCAGCGCCGCCGCCGCCGACACTCCCAGCACGCCGGGATCCGCCAGCGGATTGCGCAACAACCCCTGCAGCACCGCCCCCGACAGCCCCAGTCCCGCGCCCACCATCAGGGCGCAGACGATGCGCGGCGCCCGGACATGCCACAGCACCTCGGCCTCCACCGAGGCCGCATCGGAAAACGCCAGCCGGTATTGATCCGCCGTCAGGGGAACCTCGCCCAGGGTCAGGGCCAACCCGGCGGCCGCCAGAATCGCCAGACCCAGCAGCAGCGACAAGCGCACCGTCATTGCTCCGCCCCCTCCACAGCCAGCCGCTCGGCCGCCTCGGCGGCGAACCAGGCGGGGCAGCCCATCAGGCTTCCCGGCAGGCTGACCACCTCGCGCCGTCCCATCAGGCGGCGCAGGGCCGGATGCCGGCCCGCGCCGCGCCAGTCTGCCCGCACCTGCTCGTAAAAGGCCAGCACGAACCGCGCCGGCGGCTCGAACAGCAACCGCTCCACGCTCACCGGCGAGAACCACGGGCTTTCGGCGGCCGAGGTGAATCCCGCCGCGCCCAGCACCGCCCCCACCAGCGTCTGCTCCCCCGCCGTGAAGCCTCCCGGCGTCATGTACAGCGCCGATCCCGAGGCCCCGGCGGCGGCGGCCCGTTCAAGGCGGCCGTCCATCTCCTCGACAAGCGCGGCGCCCTCGGGAGCCCGGTCCAGGTCGGCCGCCACGCGACGCACGTTCTCGCGCACCCCGTCGAAATCCGAAGCGTCGGCCACGGTCGCCACCCGGACGCCGCGCCGCTCCAGCGCCGCCAGCAGGCGCGGCTCGCCGCCCCAGTAGCGGATCACCACGTCCGGCCGCGCGATCAAGGCCGCCTCCAGCGTGGGGCGAACCCGCGCGTGCCCCGCCGCCGCCTCGCGGAGATGCGAGTCGGAATCGTCGGCGCGCGGCGACAGGAACAGCCGGTCGTCCGGCCGGCTCAGGGCCAGGGCGAACTGATCGGCGCACGGATCCAGCGACAGGATGCGCAGCCCCTCGGCGCGCACCCCGACCGCCGGGAGCAGCACCAGCCCCAACGCCAGCGCGGCCCCCCCGAGCCGCCTCATCGCTGCAGCACGCCCTCGAGCAGGGCGTCCAGCATCCCGCCCACCAGCTCGTCCGGGGCCGCCCAGTCGAAATAGGGTTTGGTGATCATCAGCGAGACCACCCCGTGCACCCCCGCCCACAGGATCTGGCCCGTGACCGCAGGCGCATGCCTCAGACGCCCCGCCGCGTGCGCCTCGCCAATCATCTTGCCGAAGGTTTGAAACAGCCCCGTGCCCAGCTCGCGCGCCACGTCCTCGGCCCCGCTGCGGGCCTCCTCGGGCCGGGTCATGTAGATCAGACGATAGGCGTTGGGGTTTTCCAGCCCGAACCGGGCGTAGGCCTCCATCATCCGCCGCATCTTGATCTCCACCGGGGCCGCGTCGGCCTCGATCTGCGCGGTCAGGATGGTCAGTTCGGCGAACGCGCTCCGGCAGATCTCGGCCAGGATCTGGCTCTTGTCCCGGAAGTGCATGTACAGCGCGGTGGACGACAGACCCACGTCGTCGGCGATCTTGCGGATCGTGGCGCCCTCATAGCCGCACTCCACGAAAATCCGCTCTGCGGCGTCGAGGATTTCGGCGCGGCGCTCGTGGCCCTCGCCCTTGGGTTTGCGTCCGGCGCGCGGCGCGGCGGCGGGAATCGATTGAGCCAAAATCACCTCACCCCGAACATCAGACCCTCATGAATAGCGGCATTTGACGCGCGGCGACAACCGGGCCTTTGTGTTCCCCAGGGGAAAGGGCGGGGGCCTGCCATGCCTGACGGAAAGGACCGGCTGCCGGTGATCGGGCCGCCTCTGGCGCTCAGCGCCCGCCAGCGGGGGCTCAGCGCCGGACAGGGACGAGCCGTCCTCGCCGGGGCCGCGTTCCTTGCGCTGGCGGCGATGACGGGGTCCGCGCGTCTGGGCGAGGGGTTGGTCCACGGCCTCTGGCTGCTGTTCCTGATCGCCGGGGTCTGGCGCGCTGCCGCCGTGGTGATCAGCGCCCCGCCCGCCGTCTTGCCGCCGCCGCCCGCCGACCTGCCGCCCTACGCCGTCATCGCCGCGCTGCGCCATGAGGCCTCCATGATCCCCCAGATCGTGGCCCGCCTGTCGCGGCTGGATTATCCGACGGATCGGCTGCGCGGTTTTCTGGTCATCGAGGCGGATGACGTCGAGACCATCGCGGCGGCGGACGCCTGTTCCCGCCCCGACTGGTTGTCGGTGCTGGTGGCCCCGCCGGGCGCGCCCATGACCAAGCCCCGGGCCCTGAACATCGCCCTCAGCCGCGTCACCGACGGGCTGGTGACGGTCTATGACGCCGAGGACGATCCGGACCCCGCCCAGCTTCGCGAGGCGACGGCGCGGTTCGCGGACGGTCATCCCCGTCTGGCCTGTCTGCAGGCGCCGCTGCGCATCCGGCCGCCCGCCGACCCGGCCCGTCGCCGCCCGTTCCTGGACCGCCAGTTCGCCGCCGAATACGCCGCCCTGTTCGAGGTGATCCTGCCCGCCATGGCCCGGCTGGGCCTGCCCTTTCCGCTGGGCGGCACCAGCAACCACTTCCGGGTCGACGTCCTGCGCCGGGTGGGCGGCTGGGACCCGTGGAACGTCACCGAGGACGCGGATCTCGGCTATCGCCTGTGGCGGCGCGGCTGGCGCCTCGGCGTGATGCGCGCCCCCACCTGGGAGACGCCGCCGGGCGACCTGCGCGCCTGGCTGCCCCAGCGCACGCGCTGGCTGAAGGGATTCCTGCAGACCTGGCTGGTCCACATGCGCCAACCCCTCGGCCTGGGCTGGCGCGGCCTGTTGAGTCTGCACCTGACGCTGGGTCTGGCCCTGGTCGCCGCGGCCCTGCACGCCATCGCCCTGGCCCTCTTGCTGGGCCTGAGCCTCAGCGCCCTGTTCTGGGGCGTGGCGCCCGCCGTGCCGCCGCTCGCGGTGCTGGTGCTGGTCGCCGGGGCCTCGTCCAGCTGGTTTTCCGCCTGGGCCGGATGCCGCCGGGCGGGCGTTCCCTACGGCCTGCGCGACATGGCGAGCGCCCCCTTCTACTGGTCCATGATGAGCCTGGCCTTCGCCCATGCGGTCTGGCGACTGATCGATCAGCCCTTCGCCTGGGACAAGACTCCCCACGCGCCCGACGACCCCGCCGACGATCACCGGACTGGACGAAGCCGTGTCTGACCGCCTAATCCCCGCCCATGGCCCCCTTGATCGCTCCGACCCCCGAAACCCTGCGGACCACGGGCTGGTCCGACTACGCCCTGATCGACAGTGGCGACGGCCGGAAGCTGGAACGCTACGGCCGCTTCACCGTGGTCCGCCCGGAGCCCCAGTGCTTCTGGAAGCCGGCCCGGCCCGAGCTGTGGGACAAGGCCGACGCCGTGTTCGATCCCGAGGGCGACGACGAGGACGGCCGCTGGAGCTTTCGCGGCAAGGCCGTCGACCTGTTCCCGCTGGCCTGGAACGACGTGCGCTTCAACAGCCGCTTCACCCCCTTCCGGCATCTGGCCTTCTTCCCGGAGCAGGCGGCGAACTGGGAATGGCTGGACGCGCGGGTGCGCCAACTCGACAAACCCAAAATCCTCAACCTCTTCGGCTACACCGGCGTGGCCAGTCTCGCCTGCTCGGCGGCGGGCGCCGAGGTCACCCATGTGGACGCCTCAAAGAAGTCGGTGAACTGGGCCCGCGAGAACGCCGCCCTGTCCGGCCTCGAGGACCGCCCCATCCGCTGGATCGTCGAGGACGCCCGCAAATATGTGGCGCGCGAGGTGCGGCGCGGCTCCAAATATCACGGCATCATCCTCGACCCGCCCAAATACGGACGCGGCCCCACCGGCGAGGTCTGGCGGCTGTTCGAGGACCTGCCCCAGCTGGTGCACGACTGCGCCGCCCTGCTGGCCGACGACGCCGCGTTCCTGCTGCTGAACGCCTACGCCGCGCGCATCTCGGGCCTGTCGCTGGCCCACCTGACGGCCGAGGCCACGGCCGGGCGCGGCGGCGTCATCGACTGGGGCGAGCTGGCGCTGGCCGAAGAGAGCCCGCGCGGCGCCGAGATCGGCCTCAGCTTCTTCTCGCGGTGGAGCGCCACGTGAACGAACGGGTCATCACCTCCCTGACCAATCCCACGGTCAAGGCCATCCGCGCCCTGCATGCCCGCAAGGGCCGCGACGAGTCCGGCCTGTTCCTGGCCGAGGGGCTCAAATTCATCGGCGAGGCGCTGGACCTGGACCGGGCGCCCCGCACCCTGCTGGTGGGTCAGGACGCCCGTCCCCACCCCCTGCTGGACCGGGCCATCAAGGCGACCACGGCCAATGGCGGCGAGATCATCACCGTCAACCGCGCCATCCTCGAGAAGGTCTCCCGCAAGGAAAATCCTCAAACGGTTCTGGGGGTTTTCCAGCAGGTCTTCACCCCGCTGGACAGGATCAATCCCCGCTCATCCCCCGCCTGGGTGGCGCTGGAGCAGGTGCGCGATCCCGGCAATCTGGGCACCATCATTCGAACGTGTGATGCGGCGGGCGCCGGCGGCGTCATCCTCATCGACGACTGCTGCGACCCGTATTCGGTGGAGGCCGTGCGCGCCACCATGGGCTCGGTCTTCGCCGTCAGCGTGACGAAGACCACCACCGACGCCTTCCTGGCATGGCGCGAAACCTGGCCCGGCAGCGTCATCGGCACCCGGCTGGACGCCACCCACGACTACCGCGCCGCGCCGGTCGAGCACCCCGCCCTGATCCTGATGGGCAACGAACAGGCGGGCCTCACCGACCGCCTCGCCGCCGCCTGCGACGTCAATGTGAAGATCCCCATGCGCGGCCGCGCCGACAGCCTGAATCTGGCCATCGCCACGGGGATCATGGTCTACGCCGTCACCGAGGGAACCTGATGTCCAGCCACACCCTGACCGTGCTCTGGGAGAACCAGGGCGAGCCCTTCACCGACAACCGCTACAGCCGCGCCCACCGCTGGCTGTTCGACGGCGGCGTCGAGGTGGTCGCCTCCTCCTCCCCCTCCGTGGTGCCGCTCCCCATGTCGCTGGAAGCGGCCGTGGACCCCGAGGAGGCCTTCATCGCCGCCCTCTCCAGCTGCCACATGCTGTGGTTCCTGGCCCTCGCCGCCAAGGCCGGTTTCAAGGTCACCCGCTACGAGGACCAGCCCGAAGGTCAGGTGGGCAAGAACGATCAGGGCAAGCTGTCCGTCACCGTCGTCACCCTGCGCCCCGCCGTGAGCTTCGAAGGCGAAGCCCCCTCGCCCGAACAGCTGGACGCCCTCCACCACGACGCCCACGACCACTGCTTCATCGCCCACTCGGTGAAGACCGAGGTGCGCTGCGAGCCGCGTCAGGCGGACTGACTGTTCAGGCGTCCCGAAGCCGGTTCATGCCCCAGAACGCCAGCGCCGAGATCACCCCGGCGCCCGCCAGATAGTATCCGACGTACGCCAGCCCCCAGGTCCCGGCCAGCCAGGTGGCGATATACGGCGCCAGCGACGCTCCTACGATGCCCGCCAGATTGAAGGTCATGGACGCCCCGGTGTAGCGCACCGCCGTGGGGAACGGATCGGACAGCGCCGCGCCCAGCGGTCCGTAGGTGAAGCCCATCAGGCTGAAGCCCAGCATAAAGAAGATCAGCACGCTGGTCAGGTCGCCCGATCCGAACAGCGGCGCCAGCACGAGGCCGAACACGGCGATGGCCAGCGAGGTCCACATCAGGGTCGGCCGCCGTCCCACCCGATCCGCCACCAGCGCCGAGATCGGGATCATCAGGCCAAAGAACAGCACCCCGAACAGCTGGATCGGCAGGAACTCGCCCCGCGTGTAGCCCAACGCCGTGGTCGCCCAGCCCAGGGTGAACACGGTCATCAGATAGAACAGCACGAAGGTGGCCGTCGCCGCCAGCGTTCCCAAAATCAGCGAGGTCTTGTGCCGGGCCAGCAGCGACAGCGCCGGCGCCTTCACCCGCTCCTGCCGGTCGATGGCCGTCTGGAACGCGGGCGTCTCGGTGATCTTCAGCCGCACCCACAGGCCCACGAACACGAGCAGGGCGCTGGCCATGAAGGGAATGCGCCAGCCCCAGGCCAGGAACTCGCCCTCGGCCAGCACCGCCGTCAGCACGATGAACGATCCCGTCGACAGGATGAAGCCGATGGGCGCCCCCAGCTGCGGGAACATGCCGTACCAGTTCTTCTTGCCCTCGGGCGCGTTCTCGGTCGCCATCAGCACCGCGCCGCCCCATTCGCCGCCAAGGCCGAAGCCCTGGCCGAAGCGGCAGAGCGCCAGCAGCGCCGGGGCCGCCACGCCGATCTGGGCGTAGGTCGGCAGCAGGCCGATCACCACGGTCGAGATGCCCATGGTCAGCAGCGCCGCCACCAGCGTCGCCTTGCGGCCGATGCGGTCGCCGAAATGGCCGAACACGATGGCGCCCAGCGGGCGGGCGAAGAAGGCGATGGAGAAGGTCGCGAAGGAGGCCAGCAGCGCCGTCATCGGGTCGCTGTTGGAGAAGAACAGCGCCGGGAACACCAGAACCGCCGCCGTGGCGTAGACGTAGAAGTCAAAGAACTCGATGGTGGTGCCCACAAGGCTCGCGAGCAGAACCTTGGCGGGAGAGTTGAGCGCCGGCTGCCCCGTCGGGGCCTCCGTTTCAAATTCGGCGGTGCTGTCAGTCATTTTCTTTCTTATCCGTTCGCGTTCGGGACATATTTCTCTCGTGCATGTTCCGTTAACGCGAACACCGGGAAGTGTTAACGCCACCTCCTTTGTTGATTTCGCAGTGCCGCCATGTGCCCACTGCATTGCC
>Ga0114900_1000619_pt1 | contig 25768 bp, 20 predicted proteins | sample MalvireepMed_231_FD_89685 | JGI IMG/M metagenome (GOLD analysis project Ga0114900, IMG submission 89685) | Marine viral communities from the Global Malaspina Expedition - Malaspina viral metaG DeepMed_231 | ecosystem: Environmental > Aquatic > Marine > Oceanic | place: Mediterranean Sea...
CGGATTATGCCTCGGGGGTTCGTGCCCTGGTCCGTGAATCCGGGCTGGAAAGCCGCGTTGAGTTTGCTGGCGAGTTGGGAGAAGCAGATGTGCTGAAGGCTTATCAGCAAGCCGATCTGTTTGTGTTTCCCTCGCTTTACGAGGGCTATGGCATGGTCATCGATGAGGCCCTCGCAGCAGGTCTGCCGGTGTTGAGTTCCGACGGTGGCGCGCTGGCTTTGACTGGCGCCAAACCAGGGGTTGAGTTGTATGAAGCGGGCAATGTAGCGGCTCTGGCCACCAGATTGACCCGGCTGATTGCGGAACCGGATGCCGTTGAAGCACTGGTCGCCGGCGTCATGCAGGCCCGGTGCGAGATCCGTCGCTGGTCTGAAACCGCGCAAGATTTCATTGCCGGGTTGGAAAAGGGCAGGCCGCGTAACCCGGTTCAATTTGCCGCGGATTGGCTGGAAGCAAGGGAGCCCGCCGATCACCAGGCCCGTGATGCGGGGCTGACGGCCCGGCTCTTCGAATGGCTGACCGAACGATATGACTGCCGGGCGTCAGGTAGTGAACCGGGTGCGCCTCTTCACTTTGTGGATCTGGGCACCGGGCGAGGCTCCAATCCTGTCTACCTTTGCCCGAGACTACCGGTACCCCAGCGTTGGACGTTGGTTGAGCCGGACCAAACCCTGGCCGGGATCGCCCTTCAGCGGGTTGAAAAGCTGGATGCACCGGCTGTGCTGGAAACAATGGTCTTGACGAAAGATAACCTCAGTACGGCGTTGCCCGCAGACGCCGACCTGGTGACGTCTTCGGCCTTGATCGACCTGGTTTCCGAACCCTGGTTGAGCGCCTTGTCTGCAGCGGTGGCCAAACGTCAGGCGGCATTGTTGGTCGTCATCACTTACAGCGGCTTTTTTACTCTGGAACCTGCTCATCCCTTCGATGACAAACTGCGCGCTCTGGTCAATGCCCATCAACATCGGGAGAAGGGCAGTGGCGCTGCGCTCGGCCCGGACGCCACGGCCTGTTTGAGCCGTTTCATGTCCGGCAAGGGCTATGACATCCAAACGGCAGATAGTCCCTGGGTATTGACGGGTGAGCAGGCCAGCCTCGCCGCTATGCTGCTTGAGGGCTGGGCGGAGGCTGCGACAGAACAGCAGCCGGAACAGGCGAGCGATATCCACTCTTGGCTTGAAACCCGTCGGCAACAGCTGGATACCGGCACCCTCGCCATTACCGTGAGCCATACGGATCTGCTGGCATGGCCGAAGCAGGTCTGAACTCGGAGAGGCCGGTCCACGGCTTTGGGCGAGGGGTGTTTCGCTGGTGCGTCACCCTGCTGCTTCTTGGGATTGTTCTTGTTTTCGTCGACATCGATAAGCTCGCCCAGAGGCTGGGGATGGTTCCGCCAACGATCATCCTTGCGGTATTGGTGGTCTCGCTGATTCAGGTCGCACTGTCGGCCTGGCGCTGGCGGTATACCGCGAACCGGCTCGGTGTAGCCATGGGTTTTGGCTTTGCCTTTCGGGAGTATTACCTGGCCGGGTTTCTGAATCAGGTGCTTCCCGGGGGCGTGATGGGGGACGTAAATCGAGCCTGGCGCCACAGCCGTTCGGCGAAGGGTTTGCAGCAACTGGCGATTGTCCATGCGGTTGTGCTGGAGCGCCTGTCAGGCCAGTTGGTGCTGGTACCGGTTGTACTGATTGCGGTGTCCGGGCTTTGGTGGACCGGGCAGTTAAATAGCCAGTTCGGTGACGCAGGCGTATCCCTGAACCTGGGCTATTGGCTGATTCTGCCCGCGTTGGCCGTGCTCGGGGTTTTGCTGGTCTCTATGGCGGGGTTCGGGGCCCGGTTCAGGCGTTATTTCCGACGATTAAGCGGGGATGTGCGTCGGGCTTTTCTGGGTTGTCGGAATGCCCTGGTGCAGGTTGGTACCTCGGTTCTGGTTTTCCTGACCTATATGGCGGTGTTCATGTTGATGGCCACGAGCATGGACTTGTTTGCCGACGGCACACCCTGGCTGTTGATCGTGGCCCTGTGCCCGCTGCTGCTTTTGGCCATGGTTGTGCCGGTAACGGTGTCCGGCTGGGGCGTCAGAGAAGGTGTAGCGGCCATTCTATGGCCATTGGTGGGGTTGCCCGCAGAGCAGGGCGTGGCGCTGAGTGTTGGCTATGGTGCGGCGGTGTTTCTGGTGAGTCTGCCGGGTGCCCTGGCGTTGCTGTTCCGCCGGTAATCAGGGTTTGGCGGTGTCGAATGCCAGATCAAAAAGCATATCGCTACCAAGATTCACCAACTGGGCTTTTGGGCGAAGCGCCTCATCCAACTGGTCAATCTCCGGCAGGGAGAACGCAGGCCGGCCGCTGCCGATGATCATGGGGGCAACCATCACGTGTAAGCGGTCCAGTAATCCCGCCTTCAGGAAGGACGAGACGGTAACGCCACCGCCCTCGATAAAAATCTTGCGAAGTCCAAAATCCTGTAACACCTGCAGGATACGTTCGGGAGAAGCAGGGGTTTCGTTTTCTGCGGAGCCCAGGCAGGGCACGGTGGTAACCCCGTCCGGATCCAGCGCTTTGCGGCCTGGCTGATAATCGCCGGCAATCAGGTGCAGGGTAGGCGCATCGCCGTCGGTGAACAGGTGGTGACTGGCAGGCACCCGCTGCCGGCGGTCGATCACGACGCGCACCGGGTTGCGGCCAGAGGTTCGGCGCACGGTCAGGCGCGGATTGTCGGTGCTGGCCGTTCCAGCGCCGACCACCACGGCGTCACACAGGGCGCGGATTCGGTGCAGGTGGGTAATGCCGTCGTCACCATTGATAAACCGGGAGCAGCCTGTGACTGTGGCGATCCGGCCATCGAGGCTCTGGCCAAGTTGGCCGATCACCCGGCTGTTGTTGGTGACGGGCTGGCACAGGGGCAGGAACAACGACAACAGGTTTCTCGCCTGTTCGGATGCCGGCTGAACGAGTTCCCAGCTTTTGCCGTTGATCTTCACCGCGGGTTGATCAGAACCGGGCACGGGCAGGGTGATATTGCTCCGGTTGATCGCGCTGAGTACCAGATCCCAGGCGTTATCGGTGTCCAGTGCGTCATTTGCCATGTGGTACCTGCTCGTTCGTTGTTCGTTTCAGTATAGGCAGATTGTGTCCAAAGCTATATGTACGATACATTTCCGGTTTGATTCACTTTTTCGGCCAACTTTTCAGGGGCACGGAGCCATGCGGTACCTGCAATCTTTTAACCGTCGTCTGCGTCTTATTCGGGAGCAGGGCCAGTTGTCCCTGGGGGATGTGGCCGAAATGTGTGGCGTGGACGAGGCCCGTGTCCGCAGCTGGGAGGCGACGGACGCGCGCCAGAGAGGGTACCCTGGGGTTAGTGAATTGCTGGATTTTTGCCTGAAAACCGAAACACCGCTGGAACGTCTGCTGGATATGGACGATGACGGTGAAGATGGGCAACTGGAACTGCCGGGGCTGGCGTTCAGCAACAGTGATGATCTGTCAGTGGCGCTGAAAGAGCTTGAGCAGGAGATCAATCGAATCCAGCTCAGTGATGACGAAATCGAGCTGCTGCGCCGGTTCCGCAAGGCAAGTGCAGATAACCGGCGCATGGTGTTGCAGCTATTGGGGCGCTAAAGGGCCCGGGTCGCCTCTATTTTCCCTTCTTGTAGATGTTCTCGTACACGAAGTTGGTGGCCTCCACGAAACCGTCAATGCTGCCGCAGTCAAAACGCTGACCTTTGAACTGGTAGGCCAGCACGCAACCATTCTTCGCCTGCTCCAGCAGGGCATCGGTAATCTGAACCTCACCATTCTTACCCGGCGGTGTGCGCTCGATAATGTCGAAAATGTCCGGGGTCAGAATGTAGCGGCCAATAATCGCCAGGTTGCTGGGCGCGTCTTCCGGTGCTGGTTTCTCCACCATGTCGGTAATACGGTAAAGGCCATCCTTCATGGATTCACCCGCAATCACACCGTACTTGTGGGTTTCGTCTTCCGGTACTTCTTCGATGGCCACAATGGAGCAGCGGAACTGGTTATACAGTTTGACCATCTGGGTCAGAACGCCGTCACCATCTTCCGGGCCCACGCAGAAGTCATCCGCCAGCACAACGGCGAACGGGTTGTCGCCCACCAGGTTGCGGCCAGTCAGGATGGCGTGGCCCAGTCCCTTCATTTCATTCTGACGGGTGAAGGCAAAAGAATTGTTGTTGATCAGATCCCGGATAGAGGTAAGCAGGCCTTCCTTGCCGGTACCGGCAATCTGGTGCTCGAGCTCGTAACTGATATCAAAATGATCTTCGATGGCGCGTTTGCCGCGGCCGGTGACAAAGCCGAATTCATGAATGCCGGCATCTGCGGCTTCCTCCACCCCGTACTGCACCAGTGGCTTGTTAACGATCGGCAGAATTTCCTTGGGCATGGCCTTGGTGGCCGGAAGGAAACGGGTGCCGTATCCGGCAACCGGGAAGAGGCACTTTTTGATCATGATTGTTCGTCCTTAATCAGGTGGTTTACCGCTTTGTTTACCCACAAAGCGTGCCAAGTGTAACCAAGTTGTATGCTGAGTTGGAGGGTTTCATTTCCGAGTGTTGATTTCTGGTAATTCTGTCGACTGGTTCCGATCTGTCCGGGGTGACTGAAATGCCTAGAAAATTGTTTCAGTCCCGCTTTTAACTACATGATTTTACGTAACATTAAAATTGTAAATTTATGATGATAATGGTGGCCTGAGAGCGGCCTATCTTTTAAAGTTGCACCGAATTAATGGGTTTACATGAAATTGACATTGCTTCGGGTTTTCCAGAGTGCCGCCATTGATCTTCAAACTGCCTGTTCGTCACTTCTCATTGTCTGCACTGTTTTTGTGCGCGACGGCGAGCTTGTGTCTGCCAGCCTATGGTTCAGAGACGGCGCTCGATGGTGATACCCCTGAAACCAGCCGGCAGGCGTTGCTTCCCGAGAACAGTCTGAAGCTGACCCGTGAACACTGGCTGCGCTCCAAGATGAAGTTTTCCGGGCGTACCAACCGGGACACGGATCATCGAGATGGGGCGCTGAACGTGGGCCTGAATGGTCTTTTCTGGGCGAATCATCGTGCCGGCGTGCGCTACAGTGACGCCAAGACCTATCGGGTGGGCAATGAGCGCCGAGTACTCGGCTTCAGTTATGGCCTTCCGGTAGGGCGTAACCATCTGGATATTGAACTCCGGAATACCGCTTATGAAGAGGTGTCCAGGGCAGACGGTTCCCGTTTTCAGAAAGAAGGACGCACCCGGGATCTCACTATCACCGGCAGGCGAGCCCTGTTCTCTACGTTCGGCTATCAGTTCCTCGGCCGTGCCGGATACTCTTCCGTAAACCAGTACTGGACCCGAAGAACGGATGAAGTGCATCGTTCCAGTTACCAGTTATCGACTGTGGGGTTTGAGGCTAACGGACATCACAATCTGTACGGTGGTTTTGACCTGAGCAGCGGACTGCGTGCGGTCACGGGTATTGAGGCCGAGATAGAGCGTGCGACCGATTCGGAACAGGGGCGGCGTGAAGAGCAGTTTGGGCGCATGGTTCTCAGTGCATCGCTTGACCGAGAGTTACTGGCCTGGCACTGGGGACTGGACGGGGAATACCAGTTGGCGTCTGCCGATATTCCGGGTTCTCAGCACCTGAGGGTTGCCGGGTCAGGGCTGGTGGCGGGTTTCAATGGCCAGTCACTTAGCGTAGCCGAAGGTGGGTGGCTGCGCCTGGGTAGCCGTAGCCCGGAATTCGATATTCCGTTCTTTCCCAGGCTGTCGTCCAGTGTCCGCCTTTCTGTTCTGCGCGGCTGGATTCCCGATGAGTCATTTCAGCAGCATCAGGCGGGGCATGTGACGTCGGGAGAGGTCTCATGGGGGCTATCTGCGCGGCAGTTCAGCGCCGATGTCAGCCTGGGGCGGGTGCTGAACACAACCACAGATGCCATAGCCGTACCTGATCAACCGGATGTCCGCTTTACCATGAGCTTGCAGATCTGAAGCAACTCTGCCTCACGTTGTTTCATTTGATTTCGATTCGCTTACGAACTTGTCACTTGTAGCAGCCCTCGGGCGCGGTGCTACATTGAATGGACAAACCGTGAACCGAGGAAGGAAACGATGCACGCAGGGAAAGTAGGTCTGGTGGTTCTGGGATTGTTCTTGTTTGCTCCCCTTTATGCCCAGGCGTTCCAGTTTCAGGATGTTGTGGAAAAAGCGAAATCGAAGGCGAGTGTGGCGTACGAGCCGGTCCCTGGAATTCCCGACTTCATGGCAGGCCTGAGCTACGACGAATACCAGTCTATCCGCTTTGATCCTTCAAAAAGCCTCTGGCGAGAAGGGGATTCCCGTTTCCAGGTAATGCTCATTCCCGCTGGTAAATTTTACACCCGTCCAGTAAGCATCCACGTAGTGGACAGCGAGGGCGTCCATCCACTGTCGTTCGATAAGAGTCTGTTCAATGTCGACGACGAGGCGCTCAGAAAACGGGTGCCGGCCGATCTCGGCTATGCCGGACTCAAGTTGACGTTCCCTTTTGATGGTCCCGACGTAGCCAATCAGTTCCTGGTGTTCGCGGGCGCAAGCTATTTTCGCGGCGTCAGTAAGGAAACCTCTTTCGGGCTGTCTGCGCGGGGTATCGCTGTAGACACGGGTTTGCCGACCGGTGAGGAGTTTCCTGATTTCACGGAGTTCTGGTTGGAGCGCCCCGCTCCCGACAGCGACCATGTTCGTGTCTACGCATTGTTGGATGGTCCAAGCCTGACCGGGGCCTATGAGTTCACGGTCTACCCCGGGGAGCAGACCCGGGTAGATGTGAAAGCCCGCCTGTTTATGCGGGAAGATATCGAGTTACTGGGGCTCGCACCACTCACTTCGATGTTCTATTACGGGGAACATACTCCCAGGCCGCTTGGTGAGTGGCGCCCCCAGGTGCACGATTCAGACGGATTGTTAATCCATGATGATGCAACCGGCGAGTGGCTATGGCGCCCGCTGATGAACCCGGATCGACTTGCCGCAAGTTTCCACAGTGTCCGTCGTGTCGGCGGCTTTGGTCTGATTCAGCGTGATCGGGAGTTTCGTCACTACGAAGATCTGGAAGCCCGCTATGAGCGAAGGCCCAGCGCCTGGGTGAGCGCCGAGGGGGACTGGGGGAAAGGAAATGTGGTTCTGGTGGAGATACCTACGGACGACGAAACCAATGACAACATAGTCGCTTTCTGGAGTCCGGGAGGTGAAGTGTCCGCAGGCACGTCACGGGATCTGAACTACTCGATTCAGTTCGGCGGTCCCGGCGTGGCGCCACATCCCGGCGGCAAGGTGGTAAACACCTTCGTCGGCTCAGGGGATCGCATAGGCGGCGGTGACCAGGCCGGTGCCTATCGGATCCTGGTGGATTTTGCCGGCGGTCCCTTGTCGGAGCTCAACGCGGAGTCTCCCGTAGTCAGCAAGGTGACCGGGGGCGAGGGTGTTGAGGTGCTTGAACACTTTGTGGAGTGGGTAGCGCCAGAGAATCATTGGCGATTGTCGATCCTGGCCAAGCCCGCGCCGGATCAGATACTTCAGCTGCGGGGTTTTCTGATGGTGGATGATGAGGTCGCCACGGAGACGTGGAGCTATTCCTTGCCGCCCGGGACAGGCCTGCGGGCAGAACCCTGATCCTGGAGGATCGTATGGACGCGCAAACCTCTTACCAGTTGCTGGGAAAGCTGTTGGTGTACCTTGAATTGAGTGGCGCCAGTAACGACCGTAGAACGTTCAATGGCGCGCTGGCCTTGCTCGCGGACGGCGTCGCCGGAAACGAACACAGCGTTCGGTTTGAGGACCTTTTGGCCCGCATTCCTGACTACTTCGAGTTGGGTGAGCCAAGTATTCCGCCGGTAGCTCCGCCTATTCGCCGCAGCAGTATCGGGTATTTTACCGATGACTGAGTCAGCGACTGCGTCCCGCTCCTGGCACCTGCAGGCGACGATCCGACGCCTGGTGCTGACTGCGTTTGTGGCTGGACAGACGGGGCTGGCGTCCTGGTTTCTGCTCCAGGTGCTGCCTTATCACGGGGGCAACGTGGTGGAGTGGCTGATTGTTGCTGTTTTCGCGGTGCTTTACCTTTGGATTGCCTTTGGCTTCTGGATCGCGGTATACGGCTTCCTGCTGCGCTTACTGGGCGGAGATCGGGCATCGTTACTGAAGCGCCATACGCCGAATGAGCTGGCGGCAACGCCGCTGTCGAAAACCGCAATTGTCATGCCTTTGTATCACGAGCCGGTAAGCTGGACGCTGAAGGGGCTCAAAGCCATTTACCTCGATCTGGCGCGATCAGGCCGCCTGGATGATTTTGATTTTTATATTCTCTCAGACAGTCAGGATCCTGATGTCTGGCTGCAAGAGCAGCAGGTCTGGTTGAAACTGGTGGAAGAGCTTGGCGCTCACGGTCGGCTCTTCTATCGCCGGCGTCGGGTTAATCTCAACTACAAAAGCGGCAACGTGGCTGATTTCTTGAGGCGCTGGGGAAGTCAGTATCAGTATATGGTCGTTCTGGATGCCGATAGCCTCCTCGCCGGTGACACTATTCGGACCATGGTGCAGGTGATGAACCGGGAACCGCAGGTTGGTATCCTTCAGACTGCACCTACCATTATTAACGCTCGCTCTGCGTTTGCTCGTATTCAACAGTTTGCCAATCGGCTTTACTCGCCGCTTTTTGCCACGGGCCTGGCTGCCATCCAGATGGGAGATGCTGCATTCTGGGGCCACAACGCTGTGATACGCGTTGCTCCATTTATGGCGCATTGTGGTTTGCCAAAGCTCAAAGGCGCTGGTATCTGGCAAGGGCCGATCATGAGCCATGATTTCGTAGAGGCGGCGTTTCTGGGGAGAGCAGGGTATGAAGTCTGGCTGGAACCGGCTTTGGGGGCCAGCTATGAAGAATCTCCGCCCACGCTTGATGACGAACTTGCCCGAGATCAGCGCTGGTCGAAAGGGAACCTGCAGCACGCAGCGCTGATGCTATTCTCGCCTCGATTGCGCCTGGCACATCGTTTTGCCTTTTTGAATGGCATCATGGCGTACGCATCGTCACCGTTATGGTTGTTGTTCCTGGTACTGACAACGATTGCTGCTGTGCAGCTGACCATCGCGCCTATCGATTATTTTCCGGACGGGCGCGAGAGCCCCTTTCCTTTGTGGCCAGAATGGCGGCCGACATGGGCCATCACCCTGGTCGTCAGCACCATGGCGCTGTTGTTTTTGCCGAAGTTTCTGGCCATTGTTGATGTCGTCGCCCATCGGACTCTGAGTGGATTTGGCGGCTTTTTCAGGTTGTTGTGCAGCGTGTTGCTTGAAATCGTCGTTTCAGTGTTGCTTGCCCCCATCCGGATGCTTGCCCACAGTCATTCCGTTGTTTCGGCCCTGTTAAACGTTCGGCTGAGTTGGGCAGGCCAGAATCGTACTGAGGAGACCGGTTGGCGGGAGGCTGCTGTGCGACATCTGCCCGGACTTATCATCGGTAGTGCCTGGTCGGCCTTTGCCTGGACCCTGGACCCGATGTTCTTTTTATGGTCATTACCCGTGTCTGTCCCTCTGGCACTGGCAGCGCCAACAACGGTTTGGCTGAGCCGGTCAAGCAGCGGTGAGTCCCTGAGTCGCAGGGGCTTATTGTTAACACCTGAGGAGCGAACCCGTATGCCGTTGCTTGATGATGCAAGGGGCTTTCGAGAGGAAGCAGAGAGTGAGGTTGCTCTCACGCCGGTTGAGCAGGCGGTACTGATCCCTGCGGTCAATCGGCTGCACCGCCAGCTTGCCGGGCGTGGCGCCAAGGGCCTGAAGAAAGAAGTCATTGAGGGAGAGCTCGATGCCTGCGTCAGCCAAGGCTACCGGGGAATCGAAAAGGGCCGGCTTTCGCTTTTGCTGGAAGACCCGCAGGCACTGACAGCCCTGCATCGGCGAGCCTGGAGTGCGCCTTCGGACTCATTCTGGGGGCAACGCGTTCGCAATCTCGTACTGCACGCGCAAGGTTTGCAGGATCTGTAAACAATCATACTTAAGCCTAACTCACAATTGTTGACAATCGGAGAAGTCAGGCGTAGTTTCACGCTAAATAACCTCTGGATTGTTAACAAAGCATGATTCAGGCACAGTTGCAAACCCAAACCCGCGCCGATGAGGCCTTTGATTGTCTGCAAACGGCGATTGTGAAGGGCGATCTGGCGCCGGGCGAAAAGATCGGCGAAGTCGAGCTCTGTTCCCGCTTTAACCTTACCCGAGGCCCGCTGCGTGAAGCGTTGGGCCGCCTTGAATCCCGTGGATTACTGGTCAGGCGCCCTCACGCTGGTGTGAAGGTGGTGTCCGTTAGTGCCGCAGAGCTTCTTGAGTTGTACCGAATTCGCGAAGTCATGGAGGGGCTGGCAGCCCGTCAGGCGGCCGAACGCATGCCCGATGAAGAAATCCGTGATCTCCTGGCCACGCTCGATAGTCATGAAAAAATGATTGAGGAAGCTCAGGGCCAGGCCTACTACCAGGCCGAGGGTGACTACGACTTCCACCACCGGATTGCCACCGGCAGTCGCAATACCAAACTGGCCCAGATGCTCCTGGGTGATCTTTACTACATGGTGCGGATGTACCGTTACCGGTTAAGCACCTCGGCCGGGCGCCCCCATCTGGCGCTGGGTGAACACCGCCGTATCGTCGAGGCCATTGCCCAGCGCGATGGCGAACTCGCCGAATTCCTGATGAAACGACACATTAATGCCGCACGCCAGAACATCGAGAAGAAAATCGAAGAAGGCGTTCTCACCATCTGATAAGAGAGGAAAAACCCATGGCTAACAAACTCTCCCCGGGCGCCCGTTTTCGTAAAGCCCTGAAAGAAAACCAGCCACTGCAGATTGTTGGTACCATCAACGCCTACGCGGCCATGATGGCCGAGCGGGTAGGGCACCAGGCCATTTATCTGTCTGGTGGTGGTGTAGCGAACGCCTCCTATGGTTTGCCGGACCTGGGCATGACCACCATGAATGACGTGGTGGAAGACGCGCGCCGGATTACCGCCGCGGTTGATGTTCCGCTGCTGGTCGATATCGATACTGGCTGGGGCGGGGCGTTTAACATTGCCCGTACCATTCGGGAGATGGAGCGTGCCGGCGCCGCTGCCGTGCACATTGAAGACCAGGTCGCCCAGAAGCGCTGCGGCCACCGCCCGAACAAGGAAATCGTTTCCAAAGAGGAAATGGTAGACCGCATTAAAGCCGCAGCTGACGCTCGTGAAGACAAAGACTTCTTCATCATGGCCCGTACCGATGCGTTCCAGAAAGAAGGTCTGGACGCGGCCATCGATCGTGCCAAGGCCTGTATCGAAGCCGGTGCCGATGGCATTTTTGCGGAAGCCGTGCACGAACTGAGTGATTACAAGGCATTCGCCGAGGCGATCGACGCACCGATTTTGGCCAACATCACCGAATTTGGCGCCACGCCGCTGTACAACCGGAAAGAACTGGCGGATGCCGGCGCGGCGATGGTCCTGTACCCGCTGAGCGCCTTCCGCGCCATGAACAAGGCAGCGTTGACGGTATACCAAAACATTCTGGAAAAAGGTGACCAGAAAGACGTTGTTGACCTGATGCAGACCCGTATGGAGCTGTACGATTTCCTCAACTACCACGATTTCGAGCAGAAGCTGGACCAGCTGTTCGCTCAGAAAAAAGACTGATTGCGTTAAACTGAACAAAATATAAACAGAAAATCTGGGAGACCAACATGGCTGAAGCAAAGAAACTCGGTGGCGCTGGCCTGCGTGGCCAGGTAGCTGGTGAAACCGCCCTGTGCACCGTTGGCAAAACCGGTACCGGCCTGACCTACCGCGGATACGATATTACCGACCTGGCGGATAACGCCCAGTTCGAAGAAGTGGCTTACCTTCTGCTGCGAGGCAAACTGCCGAACCAGGCCGAGCTGGATGCCTACAAAACCAAGCTCAAGAGCCTGCGTAACCTGCCGGAAGCGCTGAAGCTGGTGCTGGAGCAGATCCCCAAGGACGCGCATCCGATGGATGTGATGCGTACCGGTTGCTCCATGCTCGGTAACCTGGAAACCGAACAGGATTTCAGCGAGCAGGACGACAAGATCGACCGCATGCTGGCGGTGTTCCCGGCCATCATCACCTACTGGTACCGCTTTGCCCATGAGGGCGTGCGCATTGATACCGCCAATACCGAATGCGATTCCATTGGTGGCGTGTTCCTGGAGCTCCTGCATGGCAAGAAGCCCAGCGAGCTGCATGAGCGGGTGATGAACGTCTCCCTGATTCTGTACGCGGAGCACGAGTTCAACGCCTCCACCTTCACGGCACGTGTATGCGCCTCCACGTTGTCTGACATCCACAGCTGCGTGACCGGTGCTATCGGCTCCCTGCGCGGCCCGCTGCACGGCGGCGCCAACGAAGCGGCGATGGAACTGATTCAGAAGTTCAAGACCCCGGAAGAGGCCGAAGCCGGCCTGATGGGCATGCTGGAACGCAAAGAAAAAATCATGGGCTTCGGACACGCCATCTACAGCGAATCCGACCCGCGCAATGCCATTATCAAAAAGTGGTCTGAAAAGCTGGCTAAGGAAGTGGGCGATACCGTGCTGTACCCGGTTTCCGTTCGCTGTGAAGAAGTCATGTGGCGCGAGAAGAAGCTGTTCTGTAACGCCGACTTCTTCCACGCCTCGGCCTATCACTTCATGGGCATTCCGACAGAGTTGTTCACGCCCATCTTCGTGATGTCCCGGGTATCCGGCTGGACCGCCCACGTGAAAGAGCAACGCGCCAACAACCGAATTATCCGCCCGAGCGCTGAGTACACAGGCCCTGAACACCAGGACTGGTTGCCCATCGACAAGCGGAGCTGAGAGAGACTATGAATACCCAATACCGTAAAGCCCTGCCGGGCACGGAACTGAAATACTACGATACGCGCCAGGCGGTAGAAGACATCCAGCCGGGCGCCTATGCCAAGCTGCCTTATACCTCCAAGATTCTGGCGGAGCAGCTGGTGCGCCGTTGCGATGCGGAGTCCCTGACGGATTCCCTCAAGCAGCTGATTGAGCGTCGCCGCGACCTGGATTTCCCCTGGTACCCGGCGCGGGTGGTTTGCCATGACATCCTGGGCCAGACCGCCCTGGTGGACCTGGCCGGCCTGCGTGATGCCATCGCCGAGAAGGGGGGTGACCCCTCCAAGGTCAACCCGGTGGTTCAGACCCAGCTGATTGTTGACCATTCCCTGGCCGTTGAAGCCCCGGGTTTTGACCCGGATGCCTTCGAGAAGAACCGCGCCATCGAAGACCGCCGTAACGAAGATCGTTTTCACTTCATCAACTGGACCCGCACCGCATTCAAGAATGTGGACGTGATTCCGGCCGGTAACGGCATCATGCACCAGATCAATCTGGAGAAGATGTCGCCGGTGATTCAGAATCGCCCGGACGAAGACGGTCACCCGATTGCCTTCCCGGATACCTGCGTGGGCACCGACAGCCATACGCCTCACATTGATGCGTTGGGTGTTATCGCCGTAGGCGTGGGCGGTCTGGAAGCGGAAACTGTGATGCTGGGGCGTCCGTCCATGATGCGTCTGCCTGATATCGTGGGTGTGAAGCTGACTGGCAAGCGCCAGCCAGGCATTACCGCCACCGATATTGTTCTGGCGATTACCGAGTTCCTGCGTAAGGAGCGCGTGGTCGGCGCCTACCTGGAATTCTTCGGCGAAGGAGCGTCCAGTCTGACTATTGGCGACCGCGCCACCATTTCCAACATGACGCCGGAATACGGCGCTACGGCCGCGATGTTCTACATCGACGAGCAGACCGTTGACTACCTGAAGCTGACCGGCCGTGAGCCAGAGCAGGTAGACCTGGTTGAGAAGTACGCCAAAGAAACCGGCCTGTGGGCCAGCGAGATGACCGGGGCTCAGTACGAGCGCGTGCTGGAGTTTGATCTGTCTACCGTGGTCCGTAACGTGGCCGGCCCGTCCAACCCGCACCGCCGTGTCGCCACGTCTGATCTGCACGATCGCGGCATTGCCGTGAATCTGGATAAGGCACTGGAAGAAGAGAAGAAGGGCCTGATGCCGGATGGCGCGGTCATCATCGCTGCCATTACCTCCTGCACCAACACCTCCAACCCCCGCAACGTGGTGGCGGCTGGCCTGCTGGCCAAGAAAGCCAACGAGCTGGGGCTGGTGCGCAAGCCGTGGGTGAAATCCTCCTTCGCACCGGGATCCAAAGTGGCCCGCCTGTACCTGGAAGAAGCTGGTTTGTTACCAGAACTGGAGAAACTGGGTTTCGGTATCGTGGCCTATGCCTGCACCACCTGTAACGGCATGTCTGGCGCCCTGGACCCGAAAATCCAGCAGGAGATCATCGACCGGGATCTGTATTCCACCGCGGTTCTCTCCGGTAACCGGAACTTCGATGGCCGGATTCATCCGCACGCGAAACAGGCCTTCCTGGCGTCACCTCCGCTGGTTGTCGCCTACGCCATCGCCGGTACCGTTCGGTTCGATATCGAACAGGACGCCTTGGGCTACGACAAGGATGGCAACCCAGTCACGCTGAAAGACCTGTGGCCGTCTGATGAAGAAATCGACCGCATTGTCGGCGAATACGTGAAGCCGGAGCAGTTCAAGCAGGTGTACATCCCGATGTTCAACCTGGATGAAGCCGAGCAGGCCAAGAGCCCGCTGTACGAGTGGCGCCCGCAGTCCACCTACATCCGTCGGCCGCCATACTGGGAAGGTACCATGGCCGCCGAGCGTGCGCTCAAGGGTATGCGCCCGCTGGCGATCCTGCCGGACAACATCACCACAGACCACCTGTCGCCATCCAACGCCATCATGATGGACTCGGCTGCCGGTGAGTACCTGCACAAGATGGGCCTGCCGGAGGAAGACTTCAACTCCTACGCCACCCACCGTGGTGACCACCTGACCGCCCAGCGAGCGACCCTCGCCAACCCGAAACTGTTCAACGAAATGGTCCGGGACGAAAACGGGGAAGTGGTGCAGGGTTCCCTGGCTCGTGTGGAGCCGGAAGGCAAGACCATGCGCATGTGGGAAGCCATTGAAACCTACATGGAACGTAAGCAGCCGTTGATCATCATTGCCGGTGCAGACTACGGGCAGGGTTCTTCCCGTGACTGGGCGGCCAAGGGTGTTGCCCTTGCAGGTGTAGAGGCCATCGTCGCCGAAGGCTTCGAGCGGATTCACCGCACCAACCTGATCGGTATGGGTGTGATGCCGCTGCAGTTCGAAGAAGGCACCACGCGCCACACGCTTCAGCTGGATGGTACCGAGACCTACGACGTGGAAGGCAAGCCCGCCCCCGGCGCCAAGCTGGAACTGGTCATTCACCGCAAGAGTGGTGAAGTGGACCGGGTGCCGGTGATCTGTCGCCTGGATACTGCGGAAGAAGTCACCGTGTATTCTGCCGGTGGCGTACTGCAGCGCTTTGCCCAGGATTTCCTGGCGTCTGAAAGCGCAGCCTGATCGCCATGGCAAGGTCAGGCGGGAGCTGTTCCTGGCTCCCGCCTGAAACATTCATTCAAGTGAGGCTCGCTCAATGAGTTTTGCTCCCCAAGTTCGTATTCCTGCCACCTACATGCGTGGCGGTACCAGTAAAGGCGTATTCTTCCGCCTGCAGGATCTGCCCGAAGCCTGCCAGGTACCCGGTGAAGCGCGAGACAAGCTTTTGCTGCGTGTAATTGGTAGCCCCGATCCCTACGAAAAGCAGATCGATGGCCTGGGTAATGCCACCTCCAGCACCAGTAAATCGGTAATCCTGGCAGCGCCCACGCAACCGGATCACGACGTCGATTATCTGTTCGGTCAGGTGTCCATCGACAAACCCTTTGTCGACTGGAGTGGCAACTGCGGCAATCTCACCGCCGCCGTCGGCGCGTTTGCCATCAACGGTGGCTTCGTTGCCAAAGACCGTATTCCCGAGAACGGCATCTGTACCGTTCGTATATGGCAGGCCAACATCCGCAAAACCATCGTGGCCCACGTGCCCATCACCAACGGTGAAGTGCAGGAAACCGGTGATTTTGAACTGGATGGCGTAACCTTCCCGGCGGCGGAAGTGCAGATCGAGTTTATGGACCCCGCCGATGGTGAAGGGGCCATGTTCCCCACGGGTAACCTGGTGGATGAGCTGGAAGTGCCGGGTGTCGGCACCCTGAGTGCCACCATGATCAATGCCGGTATCCCGACCATTTTCATCAATGCCGAAGACATCGGCTACAAGGGCACCGAGCTGCAGAACGACATCAACAGCGACCCCAAGGCGCTGGCCATGTTCGAAACCATTCGCGCCCATGGCGCGGTGAAAATGGGGCTGATCTCGGATATCGCGGAAGCTGCCAGTCGCCAGCACACCCCGAAAGTGGCGTTTGTGGCCAAACCTTCGGATTACGTGTCATCCAGCGGTAAACAGATCAATGCGGCCGATATCGATGTACTGGTTCGGGCGCTGTCCATGGGCAAGCTGCACCACGCCATGATGGGTACGGCTGCGGTGGCTATTGCAACGGCCTCTGCTATTCCCGGTACGCTGGTTAATCTGGCAGCTGGCGGCGGAGACCGTACCCATGTGACTTTCGGGCATCCGTCCGGAACCCTTCGGGTGGGGGCGGAAGCGAAGGAAGTAAATGGTCAGTGGACTGCCACCAAGGCGATCATGAGCCGCAGTGCGCGGATTATCATGGAAGGTTGGGTGAGGGTACCTGGCGACAGCTTCTGATGGCTCCTATAGTTGGGACAGGAGGGCCGTAATATGTCTGCCACTTACGATCTCAACGAACGCCCGGACTACGACGACGTACTGCAACAAATCGCCGACTATGCCCTTGATTACCGCATAGAAAGCGAAGAAGCCTGGGAAACGGCCCGTTATTGCCTGATGGACACCCTGGGCTGCGGTTTGCTGGCGTTGCGTTTTCCGGAATGCACCAAACACCTGGGCCCGCTGGTGGAAGGCACGATCGTTCCCCACGGCGCCCGGGTGCCTGGCACTCCATACCGCCTGGACCCGGTGAAAGCCGCCTGGGACATTGGCTGTATCGTCCGCTGGCTGGATTACAACGATACCTGGCTGGCGGCCGAATGGGGCCACCCCTCCGATAATCTCGGCGCCATTCTTGCAGTTGCCGATCACCTCTCGCAGAAGCGCGTTGCCAATGGCCAGGCGCCACTGGCCATGAAGGCCGTTCTTGAGGCCATGATTCTGGCCCATGAAATTCAGGGTGTACTTGCCCTTGAGAACTCGTTTAACCGGGTCGGGCTGGATCATGTTGTGTTGGTGAAGGTGGCGTCGACCGCCGTCAGTGCCAAACTGATGGGCGCCAACCGGGAACAGATGCTCTCCGCGCTGTCTCATGCCTGGGTCGATGGTCAGGCCCTGCGAACCTATCGCCACGCGCCCAACGCCGGTTCCCGAAAATCCTGGGCGGCTGGGGATGCCACCTCGCGGGGTGTTCGCCTGGCAGACATTGCCATGCGCGGGGAGATGGGCGTCCCCGGGGTGCTCACGGCGCCACAATGGGGCTTCTACGACGTCCAGTTCAGCAAGACCAATCGAGATCAGGCCCTGAAACCTGAATCATCACGCCGTTTCACCTTGCCACAGCCTTTCGGCTCCTACGTGATGGAAAACATCCTGTTCAAGATCTCGTTCCCGGCAGAGTTTCATGCCCAGACCGCCGCCGAGGCCGCGGTAAGACTACACCCGCAAGTGAAGGGCCGGCTGGACGACATTGATCGCATAGAGATCACTACCCACGAGTCGGCCATTCGCATTATTTCCAAACAGGGCAAGCTAGCCAATCCCGCAGACCGGGATCACTGCCTGCAGTACATGACGGCGGTGCCACTGATCTTTGGCAACCTGACAGCAGAGCATTACGAAGACAGCTTTCACCAGGCCCATCCTGAAATCGACCGGCTCAGGGAAAAAATGCAAGTGATCGAGGATGAGCGCTATACCCGCGAATACCTGGAGGCCGATAAACGGTCAATCGCCAATGCGGTACAGGTTTTCTTCAAGGATGGCTCCAGTACCGACAAGGTTGCCGTGGAATACCCGATAGGGCACCGACGCCGGCGAGAGGAAGGTATGCCGCTGCTGGTGGAGAAATTCCGGGCCAACCTTCAGACACGCTTTCCTGCCCAACAATGCGACGCCATTATGGACAGTTGTGGGAGTCTGGGGCGGCTTGAGGTGATGCAGGTGCACGAGTTTGTGTCGCAACTATAAAATATTTGTAAAATTGAACGAAATGGGCGAGTGGCCCACATTGCAGTTTCAATGAATTGCCGTACAATCCCGTAACGGTTTGTTACAGTGTGTAGCAAAGGATGCTTGCAGTACAGGCAGTGTGAACCGCACAAGGAGTCGACGTGGCCCACGTCAGGTTGTTCAGACACTATATACACTTACCTTTTGTTATTCTCGGCCTGATCGATCTGATCGTCATGGGCCTTGCGTTCGCACTGGCGGTGTTTTTCCGCTTCTTCGGCGAGCTCGATTTCTTCCTCGATAATCTTGTTTTTGTCCTCCCTTCCATCACGATCTTTGCGTTGTTCAATTTGATCGTCATGATCGCCCTGGGCGTGCACCAGTCTCGTGTGGAAGAAGGCATGTCCGGCATGATGCTACGCACCATCATGGCCATGATTCTCGCCATACCGCTGCACGGCTTTGCCTATTTCGTGGCTGATGACTGGCTCTGGTATCTGGGCAGCTTCGGGTTACTGACATCGGCGACTGTGCTGGCGATATTTTCGCTGGGCATTGCCAGAATGGTGTTCTTTGCTGTGGTCGGCAAGGACCGCTTCAAGCGCCGGGTTCTGGTGCTGGGTGCCGGCCGCCGGGCAAAACAGATGTTCGAGGACCTGACCACTCCCTTCAACCGTAAAGGTTTTTCACTGGACGGCTTCGTTCCCATGCCGGATGACACGGTGGAAGTGGATGAGCAGTACCTCATTAATCTTCCAACCTCCTTGCATGACTACGTTCTTCGACACCCGGTGAGGGAGATTGTGGTTGCGGTGGACGACCGCCGTCGGGGCTTGCCGATGGAAGACCTTCTGGAATGCAAAATGGAAGGTGTGCACATTATCGACGGTGCTAACTTCTACGAGCGTGAATCCCGTAAGGTGGCTCTGGAGATGATCACCCGCGGCTGGCTGGTGTTCTCTGACGGATTCACGGTTTCTTCGGTGTATGGCGTTGGCAAGCGGGCGCTGGACGTACTGGCTTCCGGTACGCTTCTGCTGGCCACGTTCCCGATCATGATTCTCACCGCCATCGCCATCAAACTGGAAGACGGTCTGAAAGCTCCGGTGATTTACAGCCAGGAACGGGTAGGCCTGAACAACCAGGTGTTCAAGGTGCACAAGTTTCGGTCCATGATTACCGACGCGGAAAAGAACGGCGCAGTCTGGGCCCGGAAGAACGATACCCGGGTGACACGCGTTGGCGAATTTATCCGTAAGGTGCGGATTGATGAGCTGCCACAGATCTTTAATGTACTGAATGGCACCATGGCCTTTGTTGGCCCGAGGCCGGAACGGCCGGTGTTTGTTGAGCAGCTGTCTGAGAAAATTCCGTTTTATGCAGAAAGGCATCGGGTAAAACCCGGGCTGACCGGTTGGGCCCAGCTGTGTTTCGCCTACGCAGACAACGAAGAGGACACCCGGGAAAAGCTGCGCTACGACCTCTACTACATCAAGAATCAGAGTTTACTTCTTGATCTGTTGATTATAATTCAGACAGTAGAAGTGGTATTGTTCAAAAAAGGATCAAGGTAGTTTCGGGAGTCAGCTGTTCCCGGAACATGGAATACAGCACGGACCTCACAAGAGAGGAATAAAGATGTCACGGAAGTATCTCATCCAAGGGCTTATTGTGTCCCTCATGGCGGTAGCTTTGGCAACGGGTTGTGCCGGCCCTTCCGCTTCCTCTTCAGAACAGATCCAGCGTGCATTGGCCGTTGATACCCGCGATAGCGTCGACCAGTACATACTGGGCGCAACCGATGTCGTACGGGTTTCTGTGTGGCGCAACGAGGATCTCAGCATCTCCGTTCCGGTTCGGCCTGACGGCAAGATCTCCGTACCGCTGGTAGGCGACGTGCAGGCCAGTGGCCGCACGCCCGAAGAGTTGGCCAGCTCCATTCGTACGTCCCTGACTGAGTACATTCGTGAGCCACAGGTGAGTGTGGTTGTGACCTCCATGGGCAGCCATGAATTCACAGACCGGGTGCGGGTAACCGGTGCGGTTCGCCAGCCCATTTCAGTGCCTCACCAGAGCGGCATGACGGTTCTGGATATCTTCCTGAATGCCGGTGGTGCGAACGAGTTTGCCGCGCTGAACAACGCCATGCTGTATCGGAAGCTTGAGGGCGAGGTGGTTGCCATTCCCGTAAAACTGGACGACATCCTTAACAAAGGCCGGGTTGAAACCAACTACGGCATGCGGCCGGGTGACATTCTTACCATTCCAGAGCGCAGTTTCTGAGTGGTTGCAGAGCTAAAAGGTCTGAAGGCGGGTTAGGTTATGGCATTACCGTTATCCCAGTTACCGCAGGAGATCATTCGCGAGGTCCGGGGCCGGAAGGGCCTCGCGTTCCTTGCGTTTGTGATTGTCAGTTTTGCTGTGCTTGGCGCAGGCTTTGTATGGCCCTATAAGTATCAGTCTGACACCATCATCTTCGTAGACGACCGCAACATCATTGCGCCGTTGATGGAAGGGCGCGCCGTGGCCACGGAGATTAACGACCGTACCTCGGCTGCAAAAGAATTGCTGATGAGCCGGAGCCTGATCGAGAAAGTGGCTTTGGATCCTGAAATTTATCCGGATGCGCCCTCTGACCCGGCGGCACTTGAGTACCGGATTGCGAACATTCGCTCGGGTTTGTCGGTCAGGCCCCGGGGCGACAGTTATTTCAGTATTGGCTTTTCTTCCACTTCCCAGATGGAAGCATTCCGCGTTGCCCAGAAACTGGGGCAGGTCTTTATAGAAGAAACCAAAGACCGTAAGCGGGCCGAAAGCCGCAACGCCTACGATTTCATCGACAAACAGGTCAAAAGCTACGAGCAGCAGCTGGCCCAGGCTGAGAACCGGCTCAAGGAGTTCCTCTCTGAAAACACCGATGGAACGGAGCAAGAAGCCAATGCCCGCATGGCGCAGCTTCGCAATCAGCTGGAACTGGCCGAACTCGAGAAAAAAGAACTTGAAACCCGTGCGGCTTCACTTCAGAGCCAGCTCGGAGGCATCCGGCCCACGATCACGCAAGGCCGAACTGAGGATACCTACAGAGAGCGGATCCGGATCCTGGAAGAGCGCCTGGATAGTCTGCGGCTGCAATACCACGATACCTACCCGGATATCGTGATACTCCGGGAACAGCTGGCGGAACTGCGCAAACAACGAGATCAGGCGGCAGAACGGCCGACCGACGTGAGTTCACTTGAGGGCGAAGAAGCCGTTAACCCGCTCTACCAGGAACTGCGGGCGAACCTCTCTACCACTCGGGCGGATATGGCCACCGTGGATACCAGAATTACTTCGCTCTCCCGTCTGCTGGAACAGCAAGCAAAGCGTATGGAGCGCATCCAGGCCAACAAGGCCCAGTACTCTGAGCTCACCCGCGACATGGAAGTGAACCGTGAGATTTACGATGACCTGCTCAAACGCCGGGAAAAAGCGCGGGTCTCCATGCATCTCGACATTGAAGGGCAGGGGCTAAACTACCGCATCAATGAAACCGCTCAGTTCCCGCGCACACCCTCCGGTCCCCAGTTCTCCATGTTTGCTGCGGCTGGGTTGTTCCTGGGGCTGGCGGCACCCTTTGGAGCGGTTGCGGGTCTACTACAGGTAGATCCCCGAATTCGTGCCAGGAAGCAGCTGGAAGAAGACATTGGTTTGCCGGTTCTTGTTGAGATTCCGGAGGTACGAACACCCTATGAAAAGCGACGGGATCGAAAGGTTACGTTACTGATCGGAATTTTCGCGGTGCTCACGGTAACAGTGTATGTGACCATCGTTGTGCTAGCTCAAATGGGAGTGATCTGATGCCAGAACAACGAAATGATCGGTCCGGATTTGATCCCGAGGGTTCCCAGAATTCTGGCAATGAGACAACCGGCAGCAGCCCGGCGGGCAGTGAAGAGCATTCCTTTTGGCTGAAGCGCAAGGAGCGTTTGAAACAAGAGCTGGATTTCCGGGATGACGAAGACTCTCGCATGCTGGTGCCAAGTTCTCTGGAACTGGGCCCCGGCGCGGTTGATAAATACGTTATCAGTAAGCAGATCGTGCGTATGCAGGAGCCCAGAAGGCTCACGCAGGACGACCTCGACGAGCGTCGGATTATCTATCCCGAGTCCCGCAACCGCGCGCTGGTCAACCGCTTCCGGGATCTGAGAACCAAGCTGCTCGAGGTTTCCGGAGGCAATAACTTCACGCTGGTCGTGAGTGGTGCCAGCTCTGGTGCCGGTTCCTCGTTTGTAGCCCTGAATCTTGCGGCAGCCTTTGCCTTTGATCAGGCCAAGACGGCTTTGATCATCGACTGCAACCTGCGCGAGCCGTCTTTGCACTCCACGCTGGATGTGATGCCCGAGACAGGCCTGACCGACTTTCTGGATGACCCGGACTACGACATTTCCAGGATTCTCTATCCGACCGGTATTCCCAGGCTGAGGCTGATTCCGGCGGGCAGTCGCCGTGAAACACCGGCCGAGTTTTTTACCTCCTTCCGGATGAAGCAATTCCTGCAGGCAATCCGTCGTCGCTATCCGGACCGTTTCATCGTGCTGGACACGGCGCCGATATCCGAATCTCCGGATGCCCGCATTCTGACCGAACTCTGCGATTATGCCATGCTGGTGGTACCTCACGGCAAGATCACTGCGGCGACGGCCGAACAAGCTGCGACGGCTTTCAATCCGGACAAGTTTGTAGGAGCGGTGATCAATGGCTGATCGGCAGAGGGTAGGGACACCCGTTGCAATAAAGGCAATACCAGTAATGTTACTGGCTGGTGCCTGCTCGTTCCCCGTGTTTGCGCAAAGTGAGGTCACGTTCGGGCTGGACAGCCGCTTCACCGACAATGCCCGCAAAGCAGATACGAATGAAGACAGCGATTTCGAGACCCGTGCCTACCTTACCGCCGGTTACCAGACAGATCCCGGGCGCTGCAACGCTGATTTCCTGGGCACTCTGAGGTATTCCTGGTGGCAGGACGATAGCTTTGACAGCGAGAGCTTCGCGGAAATGGACTTCCAGGGCGATTGCGAGCTCGCCAACCAGCTTTACTGGGAAGTGGACAACAACCTGAGGGAAGTGAACCAGGACACTCGCCAGAGTGACACACCGGACAACCGAACCCGAAAAAACGTGTTCAGCACTGGCCCCAGATACCTCTGGCGTCTGAATGACACCAACTGGCTCAATCTTTCTGCCCGCTACGCCAACACCGAGTACGACGAACCGGAGGAAACGGACAGTGAGCGCTATACCGGTTCTATCGCCTGGAACCACCTGTTCAGTTCAACATTCACCGGGGGACTGAGCGTTTCCCACAGTCAAACCGAGTTCGACTATGGCGCAGAAGTGGATGTGAATAGTGCCCAGGTCACCTTCGAGAACCGTTGGGCGACCACCTCTCTTTCCGGTTCTGTTGGCGTGAGTGAAATCGAAACGGATTACGCCAATACCAACCAGTCGAGCGATGGGCTGGTAGGCCAGATAAACCTGACCCGGCAAATCAATCCGAGTACCGAATGGTACCTGAATGCCTCAAGGGAGCTGACAGACCGCACGTCCACGCTTGACCTTCGTTTCGGAGAGTTCGAGTTCAACCTCCGCGAAAGCATCACCGTTGAAAACAGCGTTTTGTCGACCGGCATCAACAAGCAGTTTTCCGACGCCTCCTCACTGAATCTTGACCTCTATGCTTATCGCTCGGATTACCTGGAAAGCGACGAGAAAGAAGACAAAGCCGGCATTAATGCCCGCTATTCTCGCCAGTTTTCGGAACTGACCACCGGATACCTGGCGCTGGGCTTCGACCACCTGAGTTATGAACGCGACGACACCCAGGACGAAGTTGCCCGGCTTGTGATCGGCGCTGAGCACCAGGCAACCCGGGATTTGAGTTTGTTGGCCAGGGTAGGGCACGACACCAAGTCCAGCGATATTTCCAGCCGGGAATACGATGAGAACTGGGTGTTGGTTGGTCTGGAATACCGACTGCGCTGATCAACACAGGAAGTGTGAGGCTATGGCCATGAAAGAACCGATACAGAACGCCCTGACCATTGATGTGGAAGACTACTTTCAGGTAGCTGCATTGGCAGAGGCTGTTCGCTACGACGACTGGTCCTCCATGGAGTATCGGGTTGAAGCGAATACAGATCGCATTCTCGCGTTATTCGAGAGGGCAGGTGTAAAAGCGACCTTTTTTCCCCTTGGGTGGGTCGCTGAGCGATCTCCAGAGCTGGTGAAACGGATCGCGGCTCAAGGCCATGAAGTTGCCAGCCATGGTTACAGTCATCAACTGATCTATAACCAGACGCCGGACGTTTTCAAAGAAGAAACCCGGCGATCGAAGGTGATTCTTGAGGACATTCTCGGTGCGCCGGTAACAGGGTATCGCGCGGCCAGCTATTCCATCACCAATCAATCGCGTTGGGCGCTGGATATCCTTGCCGAGCAGGGGTTTACCTGGGATTCGTCCATCTTTCCAGTGCATCACGACCGCTATGGCATGCCCGGCACGCCACGCTGGCCCCATCGGCTGACCACCGATAAAGGATATGAGCTGGCGGAGTTCCCGCTAAGCACGTTCAAGTTGCCGGGTTACACCCTTCCAATTGCTGGTGGTGGATACTTCCGGCTTTTCCCGTACTGGTTCAGTCGATACGGACTGGGCTCCATCAACCGGCAGGGACGGCCTTTTGTGTTCTACCTTCACCCTTGGGAAGTAGATCCGGACCAGCCGCGTCTGGATGTAAAGTGGTTCTCCCGCTTCCGTCATTACAACAATCTCGATGTGTGTGAACAGAGATTGGCCAGATTGTTGTCTGATTTCCGGTTTACCACCATGAGCCAGGTTCTGGAAAGCGAAGGGGTTCTTGAGCCCTCATCGAACACTCTAGGCTCTCGTTCTGTGGCAGGGATGGCATGATGGTCGCAGTTTTCTGGATATCTTTCCTGTTGTTGGCTTACATCTACTTCGGCTATCCCGTCTGTATCAGACTGCTGGCATCCGCACGACCCTTGCCCGTAGACAAAAGCGGCGCTGACCAGCCGAAAGTCTCGATTCTTATCGCCGCCTACAACGAGGCCAAAGATATTGAGGCTACGCTCAGAAACAAGCTGGCTTTGGACTATCCCAGGGAGCAATTGGAGATCCTGGTGGTTTCCGATGAGTCGGAGGACGGAACCGACGAGATTGTCCAGGCGGTTGCTGCTGATGCACCTTTCCCGGTCAAACTGTTTCGTCAGGTACCTCGTCAGGGCAAAACCGCGGGGCTCAATATGCTCAAACAGCATGCGGAGGGGGATATCCTGGCGTTTTCGGATGCCAACTCCGAATGGGATCAACAAGCCCTGAAAGCACTGGTGAGTAACTTCAACGACCCAGCGGTGGGATACGTAACCGGAAAAATGGTCTACGTGAACCCGGAGGGCGCCCTGATTGGCGACGGCTGCAGTGCTTACATGAAGTATGAGAAC
>Ga0114900_1000641_pt1 | contig 25272 bp, 26 predicted proteins | sample MalvireepMed_231_FD_89685 | JGI IMG/M metagenome (GOLD analysis project Ga0114900, IMG submission 89685) | Marine viral communities from the Global Malaspina Expedition - Malaspina viral metaG DeepMed_231 | ecosystem: Environmental > Aquatic > Marine > Oceanic | place: Mediterranean Sea...
CGGTAATCACGGGGCGAATTCCTACGATGTGGCAGTACTTGGCGGCGGCAGCTTCGGCACTGCCATGGCAAAAGTACTGGGCGAAAACGGCCACGTTGTGCACTTCTGGATGCGCGATGAAGCCCAGGCAGAGGAAATCCGCAGCACCCGCATTAACCGCCGGTATATGCCTGCCGTTACCCTAGAGGGCGATATTCAGCCCACAACAGACCTGGCCGAAGCCGTGCGCAAGGCGGAGATCGTGCTGGTTGCCATCCCTTCAAAAGCATTCCGGTCGGTCATTCGCGAACACAGCAGCGCGTTCCGTGATGGCCAGATCGTCGTCAGCCTGACCAAAGGCATTGAAGAGCATGGTTTCAAGTTGATGAGCGAAATCCTGCTGGAGGAACTCCCCAGGTGTCGCTCCGGCGTCCTGAGCGGGCCGAATCTGGCCGGGGAGATCGTCAACCGGGAACTGACCGCCACGGTAATTGCCGCGAAAGATCCGGATGTACGCCGCACCGTGCAGGAACTCTTGGGCTGCGAATACTTTCGGGTTTACGCCAATGTTGATATCTATGGTGTGGAGCTGGCCGGCGCACTCAAGAATATCTACGCCATTGTTGCTGGCCTGGCATCAGCCCTGAACATGGGCGAGAACGCGAAAGCCATGCTGATTACCCGTGGCCTGGCCGAGATGAGCCGTTTCGCGGTTAGCCTTGGCGCCAACCCGATGACCTTTATGGGCCTTGCAGGTGTTGGCGACCTGATTGCCACCTGTACCTCCAGTAAAAGCAGGAATTTCCGGGTTGGTTATGCCATTGGCAAGGGCCAGAAGCTGGAAGAAGCCGTGCAGGAGCTGGGGCAGGTGGCCGAAGGTATCTATACCCTGAAACTGGTACGCGAAAAATCCGAGGCTATTGGCATCTACATGCCCCTGGTACGGGGGCTTTACGAGATTCTTTATGAAAGCGCTTCCATCAATGCGGTGATCAACAGCCTGATGATGGCCGTGCAGAACTCTGATGTAGAGTTCATTCTGCCGCGCACCATTACCCAGTGAACCGGGATTGTCATCCGGAAGGAGAGGCACGTGCATCTGATTGTTATGCGCCATGGTGAGGCCGGCTGGCATTCGCTGGATCAGGAGCGTGAGCTGACCGAGGCGGGTCGCCGTGGCGTGGCAGCCGTGGCGGCGCAAATTGCCTCTTCCCCGTGGCGTCCCGCCCAGATATGGTCCAGCCCCTATGTTCGGGCCCGGCAAACCGCCGCGATTGTGGCGGAAGTGCTGAATTGCCCGGTCCAGGAAAAAGTCTTTATCACACCCGATGACGACCCTGGCCGTTGTCTGGATGAGCTTCTGGACAACCAGGTTTCACCATTGATGCTGGTTTCCCACATGCCATTCGTGGGTAGCTTCTCCACTCTGTTGGTGGATGGCCATCGGCAGGGCATTCCCTTTATGACGTCTCAGGCTGTACTGCTGGATATGCCTGTAGTGGGGCCAGGCTGCGCCGACTTGAAAGCCCAGTTTCTGCCCTGATCTAACCAGTACATCACTCATTTCTGATACTGAACGAACCTATGTACAGTTTTCCCATTGATTACATCGAGCCGGTCTTCCGTCCGCCCAGCGAGGCCAAATCGCTGATTCTGCCGGTGACTAATGGCTGTTCCTGGAACCAGTGCACCTTCTGTGAGATGTATACTCAGCCCCAGAAGAAATTCCGGGCTCGAAAGCCCGAAGACATCAGGGCAGACATCGAGAAAGCGGCAGCGGCATTTGGAGACGTCCGCCGGGTATTCCTGGCCGATGGAGACGCCATGGTGCTGCCCACCCGGCGCTTGCTGGAAATAATCGCTGACTTGAAGCGAGCCTTTCCCGGCCTGGAACGGGTTTCCAGCTACTGCCTGCCACGAAACCTGGCGAAAAAGTCCGTTGAAGAACTGGCGCAGCTCCGGGAAGCCGGCCTGAAAATCCTCTATGTGGGCATGGAATCCGGCGACGACGAGATTCTGCGGCGCGTGAACAAAGGTGAAACCTGGGAATCCACCCGGTCGGCCCTGGTGAAGATTCGTGAAGCGGGCCTGGTGAGCTCGGTGATGGTGCTCAATGGTCTGGGTGGTGAAGCTCTGTCATGGCAGCATGCCATTAACACCGCCGCACTCTGCAATGAAACCCAGCCCGATTACCTGTCGACCCTTGTGGTCAGCTTCCCGCAGGGTGAAGAGCGATTCCGCGAGGGCTTCGGGGCAGATTTCGTGCCCCTGGGCCAGCAGGCCCTGTTCGAGGAAATACGTTTGTTCCTGGAACACCTGGAACTGGATAACACTATTTTCCGCAGCGATCACGCCTCCAATTACCTCGTGCTCAAAGGTACATTGGGCCGCGATAAAGATCGCCTGCTGCAGCAGGTAAACATGGCCATTACCCAGCCCGGCGCCGTGCCTTTGCGGGAAGAATGGATGCGTGGGCTCTGATCAGGGAGAAAACGATGAACCGGACACCCGATGACATTGCCAAATCCCTCGAGGACGCTGGCAAGAGCAGGGATCTGCCACCGCTGGATAAATGGCACCCCGAACTTTCCGGCGATATGGATCTGGTGATCACCCGCGATGGCCAGTGGGTCTTCAAAGGTGAGCCCATCGCCCGGGAGGCCACGGTAAAGCTGTTCTCTACCATTCTCAGGCGGGAAAGCGATGGCGAGTACTACCTGGTTACGCCGGTCGAGAAATGGCGTATCCAGGTTGAGGACGCACCACTGCTGGCCCATGGTCTGGAGGTGAAAGGCGAGGGCGCAGAGCAGGTTATCACCCTGGCCACCAACATGGACGAAACCCTGGAGATTGGTGAGCAACACCCGTTACATGTGGGTTCCTACTCCGAGACTGGCGAACCTCGGCCAGTTATTCAGGTGCGCCACGGCGTTGAAGCCCGGCTGGTTACCTCGGCGTTCTATGACCTCGCCGAGCTGGCCGAGGAAACGGAAGCGGCGGGAAAAACCGTGTACGGGGTGCTTAGTCACGGAAAATTCTGGGAAATCGGGCGAGGCGGTTGAAAAGCGCCTGACCACCCCAATGAATAAGGTAGAAAACGCAGTCTGTCACTTGTTAAACTGTGGTTTCTTACTTGTTATCGAGCCTGGCTCTCTAACGAGGCCCGGTGGTCGTTAGTCCCTCTGTGCAGTCTGGCTGTTCACGATCACTTTCGATTGCCTACAATCTAAATACACAGTCATTGCGACACGCAAGGAGATCACATGGCCCAACCTCGTGTTGTCACCATCCATTACACGCTCACTAACGACCAGGGAGAGCAACTCGATTCCTCCCGCGTAGAAGGCCGTGAGCCCCTGGCATACCTGGAAGGTGCACAGAACATCATCGGCGGACTGGAAAGTGCGCTGACCGAGAAGAACGCTGGCGACCAGGTTAAAGTTTCCGTAGAGCCAGCTGAAGGCTACGGTGAAGTAAACGAAGAGCTCATCCAGCCGGTTCCGCGCTCTGCTTTCGAGGGCGTAGACACCATCGAGCCAGGCATGCAGTTCCAGGCACAGACTCCGGGCGGCCCCCAGGTCGTTCGCGTAGTAGAAGTTGGCGACGAAACCGTTACCATCGATGCCAACCACCCGCTGGCGGGCCAGACTCTGCACTTCGACGTTGAAGTGGTAGAAACCCGCGAAGCAACCGACGAAGAGCAAGAGCACGGCCACGTGCACTGATATGCCTTCTGATGGTTGATCAGAAAACGGCACCTTCGGGGGCCGTTTTTTTATGCCCGGAGTAATCTGCGAGCATAAAAAAACCGGGGCAAGCCCCGGTTTTCTGAAACAGTGATCGTGGATCACATGTTCGGGTAGTTCGGACCACCGCCGCCTTCCGGCGTTACCCAGGTGATGTTCTGGGCAGGATCCTTGATGTCACAGGTCTTGCAGTGAACACAGTTCTGGGCGTTGATCTGGAACTTTTTGCCGCTGCCGTCGTCTTTCTCCACCACTTCGTATACGCCGGCCGGGCAGTAGCGCTGTGCTGGCTCGTCGTACTTCGGCAGGTTTTCTTTCAGCGGAATTTCCGGGTCGGTCAGCTTCAGGTGAACCGGCTGATCTTCCTCATGGTTGGTGTTGGAAATGAACACCGAGGACAGGCGGTCAAACGTCAGCTTGTTATCCGGCTTCGGATAGTCGATCTTCTTGCACTCAGACGCCGGCTTCAGGGTGGCGTAGTCCGGAGTGGTGTCGTGGAAGGTGATCGGCAGGCTGCCGCGCAGAATGTTCTGCTCGAAGAAGGCGATGGCACCGCCGACAATGTTGCCGAACTTGTGCATGGCCGGGCCAAAGTTACGCTCGGCGTAAAGCTCCTTGTACAGCCAGCTGTCTTCGAAACGCTTCTGGAAGCTGGTGATTTCCTCACCGGATTTGCCTTCCTTGAGAGCTTCGAATACAGCTTCAGCGCCCAGCAGGCCAGATTTCATGGCGGTGTGGGAGCCTTTGATCTTGGAGCTGTTAAGGGTACCGGCATCACAACCCAGCAGCAGGCCGCCCGGGAAGCTCATCTTCGGCAGGGCGTTATAGCCACCCTTGGCGATAGCACGTGCGCCGTAGGCAACACGCTTGCCGCCTTCCAGGTATTTCTTGATCTCCGGATGGTACTTGAGACGCTGGAATTCCTCGAACGGGCTCAGGTGCGGGTTGCTGTAGGAAAGATCGGTGATCAGACCAACATAAACCTGACCGTTTTCCAGGTGATACAGGAAAGAGCCGCCGGTAGAGCCGGATTCGTTCAGTGGCCAGCCGGTGGTGTGAACAACCAGGCCGGGCTCGTGTTTGGCCGGGTCGATGTCCCACAGCTCTTTGATGCCGATACCGTAGTGCTGCGGATCCTTGCCTTCGTCCAGCTTGAAGTCGTTGATCAGGCGCTTGCCCAGATGACCGCGACAGCCTTCAGTAAACAGGGTGTACTTGGCGCGCAGTTCCATACCCGGCATGTAGCCGTCTTTCTCGGAACCATCACGGGCAACGCCCATATCACCGGTGATAATGCCTTTTACCTGGCCATCTTCGACGATGGTTTCAGAGGCGGCAAAGCCTGGATAAACTTCAACGCCCAGCTGTTCGGCCTGCTCAGCCAGCCAGCGGCACAGGTTGCCCAGGCTGATGATGTAGTTGCCGTGGTTGTGCATGTTCTTGGGCACAAAGGCATTGGGTACCTTGGTGGCCTTTTCCTGATTCTTCAGCAGGAAAATATCGTCCCGGGTAACCGGGGTGTTCAGGGGGGCGCCTTTCTCTTTCCAGTCCGGGAAGAGTTCGTTCAGGGCCGTGGGCTCGAATACGGTGCCGGCGAGGATGTGCGCGCCGATCTCAGAACCTTTTTCAACCACACAAACGGTCAGTTCCTCGCCGGCTTCCTGCGCCAGTTGCATGACGCGGCAGGCTGCCGACAGGCCCGCAGGGCCGCCGCCGACGATCAGAACATCAAATTCCATCGATTCGCGTTCCACGTTGGTCTCCTCAAACAGCTTTTAATGGATATTGTTTGCCCGCAGGCCTCATCAGGGACGCCATCATACCGGTAAAAATGCGTATAGACGACAGCCCGAAACCGCTCAAAACGGCTCTTTGTCCCGAAAGGATAACGCATTTGAAGAATCAAACAAACGTTTGTTTGAAATCTGCACTAACCTTTGGCATTGTACGTATACACCGAAATATAGTGTGTTTTGAGTCGATTTTTAGTATCGTCTCATTGTCAGGTCGGGTCAACCCGGTCCTTTGACTGTGAAGACTCATTAAATCCATCGTAGAAGAACGAGGAATCTATGAAGGTTCTGGTCGCTGTAAAACGAGTTATCGACTACAACGTGAAGGTGCGCGTCAAGCCGGACAACACCGGCGTTGATCTCGCCAACGTCAAGATGGCAATGAACCCGTTCTGCGAAATCGCAGTTGAAGAAGCGGTTCGTCTGAAAGAGAAGGGCGTTGCCAGTGAAATCGTTGTTGTATCCATTGGCCCGAAGGCTTCTCAGGAGCAGATCCGTACTGCTCTGGCTCTGGGTGCTGACCGTGGTATCCACATCGAGACTGACGAAGAAGTTCAGTCCCTCGAAGCGGCCAAGCTGCTGAAGGCGGTTGTTGAGAAAGAAGAGCCCAAGCTGGTTATTCTTGGCAAGCAGTCCATCGATTCCGACAACAACCAGACTGGCCAGATGCTGGCCGCTCTGACTGGCATGGGCCAGGGCACTTTCGCTTCCGAAGTGGTTGTTGACGGTGACAAGGTTAACGTAACACGCGAAGTAGACGGCGGTCTGATGACAGTTGCCCTGAACCTGCCGGCGGTTGTTACCACTGACCTGCGTCTGAACGAGCCGCGTTACGCTTCTCTGCCGAACATCATGAAGGCCAAGAAGAAGCCGCTGGACGCCATGAGCCCCGCCGATCTGGGTGTTGAAATCGCCCCGCGCCTGACCACCCTGAAGGTCGAAGCCCCGGCTGCACGCCAGGCTGGTATCAAGGTGGCAGACGTAGCTGAGCTGGTGGATAAACTGAAGAACGAAGCGAAGGTGATCTAAATGAGCATCCTGGTAATTGCTGAACACGACAACAGCAGCCTGAAACAGGCTACTCTGAACGTTGTAGCGGCTGCCAAGGCCATCGGTGGCGACATCGACGTGCTGGTTGCCGGTGAGAACGTAGGCGCCGTCGCTGAAGCCGCTGCCAAGGCAGAAGGCGTGAACAAGGTACTGGTTGCAGACAACGCCGCGTACGGTCATTTCCTGGGTGAGAACCTGGGCGAGCTGGTTGCTGAAGTAGGCAAGGGCTACAGCCACATCCTGACTTCTGCCGGTACCACCGGTAAAGACTTCATGCCGCGCGTTGCTGCGCTGCTGGACGTTGCCCAGGTTTCTGACATTATCCGCGTTGAATCCGAAGACACCTTCGTGCGTCCGATCTACGCTGGTAACGCCATCGCGACCGTCAAGGCAAGCGACAGCATCAAGGTTGTGACGGTTCGTCCGACCGCCTTCGACCCGGTAGCCGCTGAAGGTGGTTCTGCCTCTGTTGAGCAGCTGGACGTGGTAAAAGACGCCGGCCTGTCTTCCTTCGTTGGTGAAGAGAAAGCCCAGTCTGATCGTCCGGACCTCGCCTCTGCCGGTATCGTTATCTCCGGTGGCCGTGGCATGCAGAACGGCGACAACTTCAAGATGCTGGAGCAGGTTGCTGATCTGCTGGGCGCTGCGGTTGGTGCTTCCCGTGCCGCCGTTGACGCCGGCTTCGTGCCGAACGACATGCAGGTTGGTCAGACCGGTAAGATTGTTGCTCCGCAGCTGTACGTTGCGGTTGGTATCTCCGGTGCCATCCAGCACCTGGCGGGTATGTCTGATTCCAAGGTGATCGTTGCGATCAACAAGGACGAAGAAGCCCCGATCTTCCAGGTGGCCGACTACGGCCTGGTTGCAGACCTGTTCGAAGCAGTTCCGCAGCTGGAAGAGGAACTGAAGAAAGTACTGTAACTTTCTGAAGTTTCAATAAAAGAAGGCGCCTCAGGGCGCCTTCTTTGTTTTTGAGACAATGCGCTTTTCCGCTTTGCCGATAATCAGCGTATCGGCAAGGATATGCAGTGCCCGGTTAGAGGTTCTCACCGCTTTGTACACCTGCTCGCTCTTCTGGTGGTGGGATTGCTTTATCCGGCGGGCGCTGTCCCGGAACTCATCGTCCCGGGAAAACAGGTCAATCAGGCCAAACGTGGTGTTGGCGATGGCTTTGTGGACTTTCTCGACTGCGGTCGCGCCGCCGGACACCGTTTCTTCCAGCAACCGGGCGCGGTTGCGAACCTCCATCAGGTCCATCCGGCTTTTCTGAATAGCGCTCAGGGCACCTATTCGATGGGCATTCAGGATTCTCAGGTCGCGCCGGTTACCATTGGACAGCCGGAATGCAGCGAACGACAGTATTGCGCTGCCGGCCAGACACATCAGGCTAACGATCAGTAACAGCATGGCAGGGCTCCTGTTGCTCTTGTACTAGCGATACTCAATGTGCATATCTACCTCAATGTCCCGCTCGTCCAGCTCCCGCTCCAGCTCTTTCATCACTTCCTGATAGACCATTTTCCGGGTCATTACTGGTAGGCGGTCGGCCAGCACCCGTCCGGTGCGGGATTCGCGTTTGGCCAAGGCGATCGGATCCCGTACCCGTAACGTAAGCACCAGCTCAGGATCCTGATGTGTGTCGCTGATATCCTCGCTTTCCAGCATTTGCTTGATCATCTTTCGCTGCTCAAGCACTTGCCAGACCAGCAGGGCGCTGAAAGCCAGAAGAAACAGGCTGATAATAATCAGAAAGACGCTCAAAGGGGCTCTCCTCCTTCAATGACTGGGCAGAGTGTGCCGCAGTCCACAGGACAAACGATTGGCCGGCCCGACGCCGGTTCACGAGTTCACGGGAAAGTAGCACCACAGAATAAACCTGTTACCATCCATTCATACATTCGTTTGAACAAGGACAGACCATGACAGACACCACCGCTGCGAACTATGACCTTGTCGTGTTCGGTGCCACCAGTTTTGTCGGCCAGATTCTGGCTCGCTACCTTCTGGAAAACTATGGTGCAGACAAGGAGGTCAAATGGGCCATTGCCGGCCGCTCCGAAGGAAAGCTGAACCAGCTCAAGTCGGATCTGGGGGCAGGCGCCGCATCACTACCGGTAATTCTGGCGGATGCAGCAGACGAGCCTGCGCTGCGCGATCTGTGCGGCCAGACGCGAGTGGTCATCTCAACCGTGGGCCCTTACGCTCTTTTCGGCGAAACTCTGGTAAAAGTCTGCGCAGAGACAGGTACGGACTATTGCGACCTCACTGGTGAAGTACAATGGATCCGTCGGATGATTGAGCGGTACGAGGCCAAGGCTAAAGAAAGCGGTGCACGGATTGTGCATTGCTGCGGCTTTGACTCGATTCCTTCCGATATGGGCGTTTGGTTCCTGCAGCAGCAATCGGAAGCAACCTTTGGCAAACCCTGCCAGGACGTGCGCATGAGGGTGAAAGTCGCCAAGGGCGGCCTTTCTGGCGGCACGGTGGCTTCCATGATCAACGTGGCCAAGGAAGCCGGAGCCGACCCCAAGTTGCGCAAGGAACTGGCCAATCCGTTCTCCATCTGCCCGCCGGAGCATCGCTCCGAGAAACGCCAGCCCAGCCTGAAATCTGCTGAGTTTGACAAGAACTTCAACGCCTGGCTGGCCCCGTTTGTGATGGGGGCCATCAACACCCGTGTGGTGCACCGCTCCAATGCGTTGCAGGGTGCCCGCTACGGCAAAGAGTTCACCTACGACGAAGCCATCATGACGGGCAAGGGCACCAAAGGCCGCCTGACCGCTTACGGTATGGTGGGTGCGCTGGGTGCGTTCTTCACCGCGTCCGCCATCAAGCCAACACGTTGGGTGGTGGAAAAGCTGGTACCCAAGCCCGGGGAGGGCCCAAGCCCGGACGATCAGGAGAAAGGTTTCTACGACCTGCGTTTCGTGGGCAAAACCACCGATGGCAAGACCATGATCACCAAGGTGACGGGCGATCGCGACCCGGGTTACGGCTCGACATCAAAAATGCTTGGTGAAGCCGGTCTGTGTCTGGCCTTTGATGTGAAAGAGGACGTCAAAGGTGGCTTCTGGACACCGGCCTCGGCGCTCGATGGCAAATTGCTCGAGCGCCTGCAGGCTAATGCCGGTCTGACGTTTGAAGTGGTCGAAACCCGCTGATCAACCCAGGTGCAGAATGCGGTCGGAGGCCAGCAGGGCGTCCGGCCCATGGCCGAGACACACCACGGTTCGCCCCAGCAGCCAGCGGCTGATCTGGGGCGAGATCCGGGTGCGGGTTGCCTCGTCCACACCGGTGAAAGGTTCATCCAGGATCACCACCGGCGCCCGGCTCAGCAAAACCCGCGCAAGTACCAATCGCCGGGCCTCCCCGCCAGACAACCGGTTGCCGGCACTGCCCAGCCAGGTATCCAGGCCTTCGGCTTCCTGAGCAAAGCGTTCCGCCAGTTCCACCAGTTCCAGTACCCGCCACAAATCGCCGTCCTCGGCGTAGGGGTTCGCCAACTGAAGGTTCGCTTTCACGGTGTCTTCAAACACCACGGTCGCTTGCGTGAGGTAGGCGCAGGGCAGGGAATGACGTTCTCCCCGGCATGGCTCTGCCAGTCCGGCCAGGGTATCCGCCAGAGTGGATTTGCCACTGCCGGACACGCCAACGATACCGACGGTGTCGCCCGGGTGAAGCTCCAGAGTGAAGTGACTGAGCAACGGCGAGTACCCCGGGTAACCCACGGTGATATCGCTGGCCTGAAGCGCGAGACCCTCCGGCAGTTCGCCAGCAGGGTTAGCGGTTGATGCCGCGGCCGTTTCCAGACCATGGTCGGAGTTCAGGCGCTGCGCGGCAGAGCGAGTCGCCCCCAGCTTGCCAAAGGCATCCGGCAGCATGGCGTAGACTTCGGCCAGGCCCAGCAGGGCAATGGGCAGAAGCACCAGTACCGGACCGCTCAGAGCACCTTCCTGAAACAGGTGAAAACCCAGCCACAAGGCCGCCACTGCCGCGACATTGATCAGCAGATGAGAGCCGGCCTGATGCCACCCGGTTCGGCTGTCGATCCGGGCCTGATCCCGGGACAACTCAACACTACGCCGCATCAGCCGCGCCGTATGTTTGCCAGTGCGGCCGGCGGCGGTGAGTTCGGCAAAGCCTTCAAGATGTTCAATCAGCTCGCCCCGCAGGCTCTCCTGTTGATCGCTCAATTGCCCGGAGGCAGCGCAGGTGCGCAGATACACCAGCCAGGTGGACATCAGGAACGATAGCGACAGAATCGTCAGCAGAATCAGCGCTACCACGCCATCAAACAGCAACCAGGCCATTGCGGTAAGCAGCAAGGTAACCACCGCTGCCAGGGCGGCGGGGGCAATCAGCCTGAGATAAAGCGTGTCCAGCGCATCGACATCGGCAGTGAGCCGGGAAAGCCACTGCGCGCCGGAACGGGAACTGCGTTCCGCTCGCGGCCGGGCCGCCAGTCGGTCAAACAGGGCCACACGAATATCGGTGAGTAGCTGCAGTACGGTGTTGTGGTTGTACACACGCTCCAGATACCGGAACACCGTTCGGGACACCGCAAAAAAACGGATACCACCGCCCGGCACATAAAGATTGATGTAGGCCTGTATCCCTGCCGCCAGCAACAGGCCAACCAGCGCGGTTTCGGTCAGAAACCAGCCAGACAACGCTAGCAGACCGATACCGGAAAGCAGGGTGCCCAGTAGCAAGCCGGCACCAACCGTAAGGCGGCCTTTGCGACGAAAAATCAGTGCCAGCCAGGGCCTCAGTTCAGGCATCGCGCACCTCGCCGTCATTCACGATCAGTAAACGGTCTGCCAGGGTCAGCAGCGCCTGATGATGTGTGGAAAACACCAGTGTTTTTCCGGATTCGCTGAGTTTATGCAGGGCCTCCAGAATGAACACCTCGCTGGTGGCATCCAGCCCGGCCGTCGGTTCATCCAGCAGAACCAGGGGATAGTCCGCCAGGAAGATACGGGCCAGGCTCAAACGACGGGCCTGACCACCGGAAAGCCCCAGACCATCCTCGGCAATGCGGCTGTGAATGCCGTCAGCGCGGCTGTCTACCAGCTCACCCAGGCCCACCTGTCGTAATGCATAGTCGATGGCAATATCCGTCGCATCCGGGGTGGTTAGCCGAAGGTTTTCGGCCCAGGTACCCTGAATCCAGAAGCCCCGCTGGCCAAGCCATCCGAACGGCTGGCTGCCCGGAGCCTCGCTAAATACCGAAACGGCCCCCGCCTCTGGCTGAATAAAGCCTGCCAGCAGGTGCAGCAGGGTAGATTTGCCGCCACCAGAAGGGCCGGTGAGGGAGACCACCTGACTGGTCTTGATGTGGATGTCCAGGTTCTCGAAGATCACCGGGCCATCGCCGTAACGGTGCGTGACACCAGATATCCGAATGCCGTCGTCGGCACCGCCGCGGGTTTGATGTGGCGCCTCGGGTTCATCCACGGGCCGTTCCAGCCGGGCCAGGATCTCCGCACCGGCACCCAGGGCGGCCGCCCGGTCGTGATAGTGTTGAGACAGGGTGCGCAGTGGCTGAAAGAACTCCGGAGCCAGCAGCAGGATAAGTAATCCGCTGAACAGCGTGAGTTCGTCGCTTGGGCCAAATTCGATATAACCCAGCAATCCGAAGCCGATATAGATGGCCAATACCGCAATCGCCACAGAGGCAAAGAATTCCAGTACCGCTGACGACAAAAATGCCACTTTCAGCGTTTTCATGGTGATCTTGCGGTACTGGTCGGAACGGTTTTCCAGCGTGCGGCTGGCCGCCTCGGTTTGCCCGAACAGTTGAAGCGTCGTCAGCCCTCGAACCTTATCCAGAAACTGGCCGGATAACCGGCTGACCGTTTCGAAATGCTGCTGGTTCAGCTTTTCTGCGCCCATGCCCACCAGGGCCATAAACAGTGGAATCAGCGGCGCAGAAAGCACCAGGAAAATACCCGCCAGCCAGTCCAGCCAGAACACCAGAACGAGGATGGCCAGGGGAATCACCACAGAGAGGGTCATCTGCGGCAGAAAACGGGCGAAATAGCCGTGCAGCGCCTCCACGTGGTCCAGCCACTCGCGGGCCAGGGACGCAGCGGACGTGTCCGCCAGATTCACCGGGCCGGTGGCTTTCCAGTGATGATGCAGTTGCCGGCGGGCATCGCGCCGCACCCGCTCGCTGCAGCGGGCAGCAAAGCGGGTTTGCAGCCCCTGGCCTGCGGACCGAATCACCAGAACCGCAAGCAGGGCCAGAAATACGGGCGTGAGTTCGGAAACCGGCGTTTTTTCAATCACACCCCGGTGAATCAGCCAGGCCAGCAACACCATTTGTACGATGGTCGCCAGCCCGGCAAGAACACCGGCCAGAACGGTTGCGGTGATCCAGCGCTGGCTGTTGCGGGCCAGACCCGATAGCCAGGCGCGGACCTTTGACCGGGCCGGATCCGCCACTCAGTGGTACCCTTCGCCCGCACGAACCTTGCCGCGGAATACCCAGTAGGTCCAGGCGGTGTAGGCCAGAACAATGGGAATGACGAACAGCAGGCCGAGCAGCAGGAACAGCTGGGACTCATAGGCGGAAGCCGCGTCCCACAGGGTGTAGTTGGGCGGAACCACATACGGCCACTTGCTCACCACAAGTCCGAGGTAGGTAGTGATGAACAGGCCCATGGTGGCGACGAATGGCATACCTTCAAACCGGTTGCGTACCGAACGCCAGATCTGGAAAGCACACAGCAGGGTCAGGGCCGGCAGAATCCAGATCACGCTCAGATTGGAGAACCAGCGCTCCCGCACCATGTCGTCAACAAAGGGCGTCCATACGCTGATAATGCCAAACACCACCAACACGGCAATCAGCAGTGGTGCACTTACCCGGTAGGCCCACTCTTGCAGGCGCCCTTCAGTTTTCATAATCAGCCAGGTAGAACCCAGCAGGGCATAACCGGCCAGCATCCCCAGGCCTGTCAGCACGGTGAACGGGGTCAGCCAGTCCAGCGCGCCGCCAACGTAGGCGCCATTCACGGTATTGAAACCCTGGATGTAAGCCCCGACCACAGCACCCTGAGCGAATGCGGCAATGGTAGAGCCACCGGCAAACGACCAGTTCCACAGGTACCTGGAGGTACGGGCCTTGAATCGGAATTCAAACGCCACACCCCGGAAGATGAGCCCTGCCAGCAGCAGGAACACACCAATGTAGAGTGCCGGCAGGAAGATGGAATACACCATCGGGAAGGCGGCCAACAGGCCGGCTCCGCCCAGCACCAGCCAGGTTTCGTTGCCGTCCCAGACTGGAGCCACCGAATTCATCATGGTGTCCCGGTCCTCTTCCGACGGAGCGAACGGGAACAGGATACCCACGCCCAGGTCAAAGCCGTCCATCAGCACATACATGATGATGCCGAAGCCGATAATGAATGCCCAGATGAGGGCGAGATCAAACAGTTCCATGGTCAGTGCCCCCCTTCGTTAGCCGGTTTTGCCTGATGAACGCCGTGTGAGCCGGATTCAATCTCGAACGGCACATGGGCCGCAGAGAGCGGACGGGCAGGGCGATCAGAGGCGTGCTCTTCGTCGTCAGCATCTTCAAGACCAACGTAAAGCACCCGCATGAGGTAATACACGCCGGCACTGAACACCAGGGCATAGACAACGATATAGCCGATCAACGTGAACAGCGCCATGCCGCCGGTAAGCGAGGGCGTTACCGATTCGGCCTGGGTCATCATGCCGTACACCAGCCAGGGCGCCCGACCTACCTCGGTCACAAACCAGCCGGTAAGCACGGCAAAGAAGGGCGCGATACTCATAAAGCGCATCCCCTGAAGATACCAGCGGGTCTTGTAAAGCCGGCCACCCGCGCGCAGAAACAGGCCTGCGAGCGCAAACAGAATCATCAGGACACCAATGCCGACCATGATCCGGAAGGACCAGAACACAATCGCCACCGGTGGTTGCTCTTCGACCGCCACTTCATTCAGACCCGGCACTTCGCCATCCCACTCGTGGGTAAGAATCAGGCTGGCCAGGCTGGGAATGCCAATCTCGAAATGGTTGGTCTGGTTTTCCTGGTCGGGAATGGCAAACAGCAACAGCGGCACATTGCGGGAGGTTTCCCAGTTGCCTTCCATAGCCGCGACTTTGGTGGGCTGATGTTCCAGAGTATTCAGGCCATGGAAGTCACCTACAACCGCCTGGGCCGGGGCAATGAACAGCAGCAACCAGAGGCACATGGAGAGTGCCTTGCGATTGGCTTCCACCTCACGCCCCCGCAACAGATACCAGGCACTGACACCCGCCACCACAAATCCACCGGTAAGGAAGGACGCCAGGGCCATGTGCATAAAGCGATACGGGAAGGACGGGTTGAAAATAGCCTCGCTCCAGGAGACCACATGGAACACGCCCTCACGGAATTCGACACCGGCCGGTGTCTGCATCCAACTGTTGGCTGCGAGAATCCAGAAGGACGAGATAAAGGTGCCGGTGGCGACCATGATGGCGGCGAACAGATGAACGCCGGCGGGTACCTTGTCGCGGCCAAACAGCAGCACCCCCAGGAACGCCGCCTCCAGGAAGAATGCGGTGATCACCTCATAACTCAGGATGGGGCCGAGGAAGTTGGCCGAGGCCTGAGAGAACTCGCTCCAGTTGGTACCGAACTGGAATGACATCACAATGCCCGAGACCACGCCCATGCCAAAGACCACAGCGAAGACCTTGGTCCAGAAGCTCGACAGTTTGGTCCACACCGGATTACGGGTTTTGAAGGCGAGGCCCTCAAGTACCGCGATGTAGGAGGCTAGCCCGATGGTAAACACCGGAAAAATGGCGTGAAATGACACCACAAACGCGAACTGGATTCGCGATAGGATGAGAGGATCTAGTTCCATAGGAACCTCCGGTAACTCGCACAAGTCATAACAAACGGGTCAGCGAACCCGTTCAGCCGCTGCCATAGTTTATTTTGTTATGTTGTTATTACCGGCAGATGATTACGATGCTACGCAAATCGTAGCAGATTTCGATAGGGCAGTTTGTCGCACCCCTTGATATAAAACAATTATGGTGAGCCAGATGAGCTTTTACGAGGAACGAATTCTCCCCCACATCATAGACAAGGCCTGTTCCATGGGCCAGGTGATGAAGCTGCGCAGCCAGGTGGTTCCGCAGGCCCGGGGCCGGGTACTGGAAGTGGGCATGGGCTCTGGCATCAATCTGGAGTTCTACAACCAGGACCAGGTTGAGCTGGTTTACGGCCTGGAACCCTCAGAAGGCATGCGCCGAAAAGCGCTACCCAACCTGCAACGTTCCCCCATAAAAGTAGAGTGGCTGGATCTGCCGGGGGAGAAAATACCCCTGGAGGACAACAGCGTGGACACCGTGCTGCTGACCTTCACCCTATGCACCATCCCTGACTGGCACGCCGCGCTGCAGCAAATGAAACGCGTACTCAGGCCGGGTGGCAATCTGTTGTTCCTGGAGCATGGCGAATCCCCCCACGATGGCACCCGCAAATGGCAACATCGAATCACACCTGGCTGGCGCAAGCTGGCCGGTGGCTGCCACCTGAACCGCCATATAGCGGACCTGATCAGGGAAGCGGGTTTCGAAATCCTGGAGCTGGAAAACCTCTACATCCCCAAAGCGCCCAAAATCGCGGGTTACATCTACAAGGGCAGGGCGATCAAGCCGGTGGCGGCATAGAAAGCGTATTGAAGAGCGGTTGGGAAACAGAATTGCGTTACGTCATCGGCCCTTATACAATTCCGCCCTTCAAGAATCTCCCCTCCGATGCCCGGATGGTGAAATTGGTAGACACAAGAGACTTAAAATCTCTCGGCCGCAAGGCCGTGCCGGTTCGATTCCGGCTCCGGGCACCAAATAAAACAAAGCGTTATGAGGGGGGGATGCTGTATGGACTCAAAGTCCCTTTGTAGACTGTTGGTAGAGCGTTCGAGTTCTGTTGCACCCCCAAGCGTTAGTTAGTAGGATCATGCTTCCTAGGGTGCACCTCTGGTGCTTGCACTGTGAGGCGTCCACTTAGTGGGTGAAACTAATCTAGAGGAGTTTTACTCCTAGCTTTGCTAGCCCGTATTGCGGGCGTTACCTTATGATGACTTAAAACTGCACCCTAGGACCTTATAATTTAGATAGGGATCTCATGACGTTATCAGATAATATCTGGTGGACAAGGAAAGCCAGGATTCAAACCGAAAAGCGTCTTCTTTCGAATTCATTTCAAGCGCAAATTCTACTTCTCTGGTACTCTTTTTTCTCTGTTTTTGCTGCCATCTACTATCTCCAAGTAGAGAGGCCCGATGCTCTTGTAAATGTTGGCTGGATCGCTTTTTCTATTCTGACTTTAACTGTATCGGGGTTCATTAACGGCCTTAGCTTCAAAGAGAGGGCTGCGCTAGTCAAAGAGTGCTACGAAACATTGAACGGCATTTATATACAGGCCAGGATCGTGGAAAAAGCACCTGGTTTCAGTAGAGGCCAGAATCCAGAGTCTGATCGGATGAAGCCTGGTTGTCCGGAAGGAGCGCAAACAACTCAGGATGAGAGTGAGGACGGAAGGGAAACCGCCAATCACAAATCAATAGAATCGATTGGGAGAGAGTTCCAACAAGTTCTTAAAGTTTGCGAAAATCACACCGATAGTGATTTCAGAGCTGCATTGTGCGAAGCCCATCTTACTGAGCCCCGTGAAAGGCTTACAAAACACCCGACTCAATATACTTGGCTTGTGTTTTGGCTGGAGCGGCTGGCCCGCGTTGTTCTTTTTTCTTTGTACGTCCTCCTTCCAGTCGGCATTTTCGTTGGAATCGGTTTGCTATGACAGTTAGGGCCGAATTTGATCAATATTTTGATAAAGAGTACTTAGAGAAAATCTATCATAATCGAGTTATTGTTTCCGGTGCCACAGGGATAGACAATCTAAGTCAACGTCACTTTTGGGGGATCCAAAAGGATCAGATTGACGTGATTGTCAGGAAAGTACTTTCCGGGAATTATGAGTTTACAAAGTATAAGCAAAAACTTGCTAGCAAGGGTGCAGGGAAAGTTCCTCGGGAAATTTCAATACCTACTATACGCGACAGGATAGTTCTAAGAGCCTTGTGTGATTTTTTAACAGATCACTTTAAGGATCTTGTCGAGTTTCAGCTTCCTCAGAATGTTATAAAAGATGTTAAGTCAGCTCGTTCTGATGCCTCATATACACACTTTATTAAGCTCGACGTCCAGAATTTTTACCCAAGCGTTCCGCATAGTATATTTAAAATTAAACTCAGACATCTTATAGCAGATAAAGAAATAAGAAATTTGGTTTATAAGGCTATAAAAACTCCTACAGTTTCGCGCCCTTCTAAATCTGATAAATTGACTAAAGCTGGTATTCCGCAGGGGTTGGCAATTTCTAATGTTTTGGCTGCAATATTTTTGGCTGACTTGGATCGGAAATACCGGCGAGATTCAAGGATCAAATTCTATCGGTATGTAGATGATATTTTGGTTTTTTCGCCAGAGGAGAAGGTAGAGAGCGTAACTTCGAATATAATATCGGACTTCTCACGTCTGGGCCTTAAAGTACACGACCCCAAAGTTTCGCCTGAAAAATCTAGAATAGGAAAGTTGACTGATGAGTTCGACTATTTGGGTTACTCTTTTAGAAATAATTTAATTACGGTTAGATCTGGGTCAATTGAGAAACTTAGAGAGTCCATTGTCTCTATTTTTACCTCATATCGATACTCTAAGAATAGGAACGAGAAGTTCTTGGAGTGGCGCCTAAATATGCGAATCACCGGTTGCATTTTTGAGAATAAATGCATGGGGTGGCTCTTCTTTTTTTCTGAGATTAACGATAAAGAACTCCTTCATTCTCTTGATAATTTCATAGTGAAGCTAGCAAGGCGATTCAATGTTGTTATTAATCCAAAGCGCTTTGCACGGTCGTTTTATGAAATAAATCACAAAAGATATACGAGCAAATACATTCCGAATTTTGACGAATATACTGACCTTCAAAAGAAAGAAGTTTTAGTAAGCTACTTTCAAAAAACCGGTGTGGAAAGTATGACCCCTGATGAATTGGATCTTGAGTTTCGTAGAAGGATAAGTAAACAGGTTAAGGACTTACTTCAAGATGTTCAGAATTTTTCATGATATCTGCTTTAAGGGGTTCGTGCAGTAATTGACAGAATTCCAAGGTGGCGGGCATATCTCGGCCCCTAGTTATACAAGCATACGGTATCGCTGGGAAATGTGGGTGTTGTCGGAGTTAGTTGAAGGCAGTCAGGAAAGGACAGTCTGGGATTAACCATTTCAGCGTCGGCATTCTTCAATGCCAAGTCTTGAACAAAACCATTGACTGATCACAGTTAGGTAATTTTCATTAATATAACTCGAATTAAAGAAACCGCGCCCGTTTCCAGCCGCGATTTCCTAATCGTTTGCGTGGCTATCAAGCAGCCTTAGCCATCCGCTTCCTTACACCAAATCCCAGCAGGCCCAGGCCCAGCAAGGCGAGGGTAGAGGGTTCCGGTACGGAAACCGGACGTGAGGTAATCACACCTTTTAGTGTGGCAGCGTTATCGTTCTGTTCCTTGGTCCAGAATTCACTAGCCAATGCCCCGTTGTAGAAAAAGCCTGAGATATCTACAAAGTAGTTAACGCCATCGATCAGGAAGGAGTCAGAGGCGCCGACGTTAAGCGCGAATGTGACCCGGTCTCCACAGCCGTTGGCATTCAATCCGGGAATCGAGTTGTTTGGGCAAGGTCCCGCATTCGGGGTTTCCCAATGCTCGAACTCAAACACGGAGTAAATGGTTTCTGCCATTCCGTCGATGGTCAGGTTGGTTTCGACGGTCAGTTGGGCAGTATTCAGTGACGGTTCGAAGATGGGCCAGTTGTAGTGGGTGAAGGTACCCAGGTTGAAGTCAACGTTCTCATTGACGTTGACGGCTGGGGGCGCTGAGCCGTCGAAACGGTAACCACTCTGCTGTCCTCCGAAAATGGCCGGTGTTCCCCAACGGATTTCATTGGTTCCACCACCCGATACGGCCGGGCTTACGGGATTGGTGGCGGTCCAGATTCCGCTAACACCGGTTAGCTGAATCACCGCGGCCTGGGCGGAGCCTGCGGCAAACAGGGCCACGGCGGCGCTGGCGATCAATAGTTTCTTATTCATTGGTGACACTCCCTGTGGGCTTCGTCATTTGTTTACCGTCGCTCGAAGGTGTAATCCCTGAGCTCCGTGAGACAATCAGCAATGGGAGTGCCTGATCTTAAAAACTGTCGGTTTAACAATGTGAAAGAAGTGTCATCTATGTGATTGGGTGATATTTGATCAGTTGCATTGTAAAGAAAACGGACATACCCAGAGGTTAACGGTCCGGGTTGTCCTGTTCTGGCAGGGGTTCAATGCTGTTGATGTCGCCGGTGGGGACGGCCGGTTCGTCTTTGATAATCACGACGATACCGCCAACGATAATGGCAAGACCAACAATGGCTTTGAGCAACGTTGAGCGAGACATGCATCACCTCCTGTGTCGGGTACATGTTATTACCCTGAGGGCGTTTCGCGGCATTGCAACCATACGCCGAAGGTCGGTTCGACAGAGACGGCGGCGTTGGGAATACTGACACAAAGAAATCACCGATAAAAACCAAGGGGAGTGTTGTATGACGGCGGCATCTGATGAATTGGTGCGACTGCACGCTGAAAACGGTGTGGCCACAGTAACCCTGAATCAGCCGGAGCGGCGTAACAGTCTTTCAATGGCCCTGCTGGAAGCGCTTTCAGAGGTGCTTGAGCAGATTGCCGGGGACGGTAATGTGCGCGTAGTGGTACTTGCCGCTGCCGGCAAGGTGTTCTGTGCCGGACACGATCTTCGTGAAATGCGCGAGCAGTTCGACAGCCACGATTTCCAGTTGCGGCTTTTCAGGCAATGCAGCAAGGTGATGCAGCAGATTGTGAACCTGCCAAAACCGGTGATTGCCCGGGTTGCTGGCGTAGCGACGGCGGCAGGCTGTCAGCTGGTTGCCAGTTGCGACCTGGCAGTGGCCGAGAAGGGTGCCCGTTTTGCTACGCCAGGTGTGAACATTGGCCTTTTCTGTTCAACGCCCATGGTGGCTCTGTCCCGCAATGTCAGCCGCAAGCATGCCATGGAGATGCTCTTGACCGGTGAGTTGATTGATGCGGCCCGGGCAGAACAGATCGGGCTGATTAATCGAGCGGTCGAGCCGGAAGCTCTGGATGAGACCGTGTACGGCATGGCAACCACCATCGCAGCAAAGTCCGGGCATACCCTGAAAATTGGTAAAGAGGCGTTCTACAAGCAGCTGGAAATGCCGCTGGCCCATGCCTATGACTACACGGCGAATGTGATGGCGGAAAACATGCAAGCGAACGATGCCCGGGAGGGTATTTCTGCGTTTCTGGATAAGCGGGACCCGGACTGGCAACACAAGTAATCAGCGGTTGCAGAAGGCCGGCTGGTCTCGGACCAGTCGGTCTCCTGCTTCGATTTGCCGGCTGTTGAAATAACCCGCGTTCATTTCCACGGCGCGCCAGTAGGAGACGCCTGCGGGGTAGCTGGGGCAATCGTTGCTACGAGATGATGCACAAGGGTGCATCTGGCGAATGCTGACGATCACTCCCTCGTTGTCCAGAAAGGCAATATCCAGCGGTAGAAGGGTCTGGTACATCCAGAAGCCTTGCTCCGGGCTTCTCTCATAATCGTAGATGAACAGCATGCCGGCGTTTTCTGCCAGAGCTTCCCGGCCCATGAGGCCTTTCTGTCGGTCTTTGCTGTCACTCGCCACTTCCAGCACCACTGGATGTCGCGCTGTCTCTGTGACGAAACAGGCCTGGGCCACCGGGAGGTGCCCGGAATCTTTGGCCCCTGCCGAGCCACAGCTTGCAAGCAGGGTACTCACAACCAGCAGGGAGAAAAAACGAGTCATCATGAACGCAGACGGTAGCCGGTTTTGAAGATCCACCAGACGGCGGTCATACACATGGTCAGGAATACCATGGTCATGCCTACACTAATGCCCACGTGCACATCGGAAACCCCATAGAAGGCCCACCGGAAGCCGCTGATCAGGTACACCACCGGATTAAAAAGGCTGATGGTTTGCCAGATCTCGGGCAGCATCTCGATGGAATAGAAGGTGCCGCCCAGGAACACCAGTGGCGTCACAATCATCATTGGCACAATCTGCAGCTTCTCGAAGCCATCCGCCCAGATACCGATGATGAAGCCGAACAGGCTGAAGGTCATGGCTGTAAGCACCAGGAACGAAAACATCCAGAAAGGATGGAGTATTGAGTAGTCAACGAACAGCTTCGCGGTGGCCAGAATGATCAGACCCAATATCACGGCCTTGGTGGTTGCGGCCCCCACATAACCCAGCACGATTTCCACGTAGGATACCGGCGCAGACAGCACTTCATAGATGGTACCGGAGAATTTCGGCATGTAGATGCCGAAGGAGGCGTTGGAGATGCTCTGCATCAGCAGTGACAGCATCACCAGGCCGGGAATGATGTAGGCCCCGTAGCTGATGTTGTCGATGTCGCCCATGCGGGATCCGATGGCCGAGCCGAATACCACAAAGTACAGGCAGGTGGAGATAACGGGCGATAGCACGCTTTGCATGACCGTACGTTTCATGCGTGCCATCTCGAACTTGTAGATTGCTTTAACACCGTAAAGATTCATTGTTCTCTCCGTGCGGACCGTTCGGGCGGGTGGCTACTCGTGCACCAGGCCCACGAATATCTCTTCCAGGGAACTCTCCCGGGTTTGCAGATCACGGTACTCAATGTCCAGATCTCCCAGGGTGCGTAGCAGTCGGGCCACGCCGGCCTGTTGTTGCTGAGAGTCGAAGGTATAGATCAGCTCGTAGCCGTCTTCCGAAAGTTCGATTGGCTCCAGGGTGAGTTCCCCGGGCAGCTTATCCAGTTTTTGCTGAAGCTGCAGGCGAAGTTCTTTCTTGCCCAGCTTGGACATCAGGCGGTTCTTGTCTTCCACGAGAATGATCTCGCCCTGGCGGATAACGCCGATGCGGTCGGCCATTTCTTCCGCTTCTTCAATGTAGTGGGTGGTCAGAATGATGGTGGTGCCGTTCTCGCGGAGTTTGCGCACCATCTCCCACATGTCACGCCGTAGCTCGACATCCACTCCGGCGGTAGGTTCATCCAGGAACAGAATGCGCGGTTCGTGGGACAGCGCCTTGGCGATCATCACCCGGCGTTTCATACCGCCAGACAGTGACATGATGCGGTTGTTGCGCTTGTCCCAGAGGGAGAGGTCTTTCAGAACCTTTTCGATATGGGCAGGCCTGGGTGCCTTGCCGAACAGACCGCGACTGAAGGATACCGCATCCCAAACGGTTTCAAAGGAGTCGGTATTAAGCTCCTGCGGTACCAGGCCGATGGCCTCCCGGGCTTTGCGGTATTGCTTTACGATGTCGTGACCGGCGGCTTTTACCTCGCCATCGCTCTTGTTGACGATGCCGCAGATGATAGAGATCAGGGTAGTTTTACCAGCACCGTTGGGGCCGAGCAGCGCGAAGATCTCGCCGGGGTAGATTTCCAGGTTGACGTCTTTGAGGGCCTGGAAGCCATCTTCGTAGATCTTGTTCAGGTGCTTAACGGATATGTCCGGTTGCACGGGCGTGTCCTGTTCTGTTGGTGGTAGGCCAGAAAGCCGCACATTTTCTCATGCTGGCAGCAGTTTAGAAACCTTTGCTATGTCGGGAATTATCCCCATAATGCCGGTTTAAGATCTGGTTGTGAGGCAGGGTATGGTACGAACCATCATGGTTCCGGGTTTAGTGTTGGCTGCAATTGGGGCTCTGGCGTTTGGCCCACAGTGGCTGGAAACCGCCGGCACCGCTGAGGAACGGCCAGAATGCGACCTGCTTTTACGTGCCTGCACCTGGGAGACCGACGAAGGCGCCTGGCGAGTGGAACTCAGCACGCTCGAAGAAGGCGATCAGGGCATGGAATATCGGCTGGCGATTACCGTACCGGAAGCGCCGGACCGCTTTCTGGCGGTATTAAGAGGGCAATCCATGTATATGGGCGAATATCCGGTGCCCATGGAGCGCCAGGAGCCCCTGAGCTATCAGGCAACCTTTACGGCTCCGTTTTGCACTACGGGTGCGGAGATGATCTGGCGCATTGACCTGCAGGATGGCCAGAAAGTATTGGAAAATGTGCCCTGGGCACTGGTGTTCCGGGCTGAGAAATAGTTAAATCCCGTCAAATTTCGATGACTTCCAGGGAACAGTGATGGATTACGGGGAAAGCGTTCAGAAGGTGCTATTGCGCAAAATCCGCAAGGCCGAGCAGGATCTCGTTCAGCTCAAGCTGGATTACTGTCGCTTTGTGTTTGGGCTGACCCACCGGGCTACCGTATCTGCCAATGGCCAGTCATGGGTAGTGCGCGCTGTGGATGTGGAATCCATGGCTTACACCGATGATGGCGAATTCACCAAACCTGTCATTACCGGCACACCTGCCAACGATGAGTCCAGCCGGGAGACCGTTAACCTGGGCAGCGACTGGACTCTGGAAACCGCTAAATAAACGCGTTACTGGTCACCGCCTCGTAGAGGCTCGAGCTGGCAGGCACAAAATGGTTGGCCTGCCAGAATTCCGCACCTTCCAGCCCGGCACGGTAACACGCCATCAGTACACTGCTACCGGTAAGCGTCGAAATGGCCTGCAGTGCCTCCGGCTGGCGAATACCTGTCTTCCGGCTGACAATGCCCGCAACCATACCTGCCAGCGCCTCTGAGTGGCGAACGGGTTTCGGGCTCAGGGCGCAGCTGGCACCGTAGAGCCAGGCGGCAGCATAAGTACGAACCGCCTCTGGCGATTCTGACAGTACCAGGCCTTTCACCCGGCAATCCCGCTCCTGCAATCCCGCCAAAATGTGCAACTGGGTGAAGAGTTCAGTTCGATCCGGTGTCGTCATGCCTTTATAGTGACCCGCTTCTTTGCCCGAACTGGCGATCCTGCGCGCGGAACTCCTGGAATTATCGGCTTGCGGCTCGGCGCCTGCGACACCGGCCGGAACGAAGGATTCCATTCGGGACAGGGTAATCACCCGCGCGGCTAACAGTGCCAGCAGGGCAATCAGCCCCAGTTCTGTCATTGTGACCAATCCATTGACCATCGTGGTATTCCTCTGAAAACGGAGCGACAAGCTGAATCATCGGGTGATTGTAACGTTGTGTAACCGGCAGGGCAGTGGGCAAACCCCGAAAATGGCACTGAAGACCGGTTTAGCTTTGAAAAATGTGATGCCAGTCCCAGGGGATCAGCAGGTGGGCATGGTCTGAAGGGCCAGTTTGCGACGAATGAAACGGCCCAGGGCGTCGACACCAATGTTCAGCAGAGCGGTAATCAAAATCAGCACCATGGCACGATCAAAACGAATATTCTGAATGGCACTGTCGACGTAAAAGCCCAGAGTGTAGATGCCAAGGATGCCCAGTATCGCCGTTTCGCGCATGATGATTTCCCAGCGGTAGAACAGGAATGCCAGGAATGAGCGGTAGATGCGGGGCACCAGTTCCCAGCTGTAGCGGGAAAAACCCACCGGAGCGTCCGGGCGCAGGTGAATGGTGTTGGTCTGCCGGCCAATCAGGTGGCCGATAATGCCACCGTTGTGCAGGGCCAG
>Ga0114900_1000648_pt1 | contig 25058 bp, 16 predicted proteins | sample MalvireepMed_231_FD_89685 | JGI IMG/M metagenome (GOLD analysis project Ga0114900, IMG submission 89685) | Marine viral communities from the Global Malaspina Expedition - Malaspina viral metaG DeepMed_231 | ecosystem: Environmental > Aquatic > Marine > Oceanic | place: Mediterranean Sea...
CTCCCGGGCCTCATGGATGGCCGAGTGGATGGTGAAGCCCGCCGGATTGATGAAATAGGGCGTGTCCTGGAGGATGTTTCCCGCAAGGTCGATCTTCACCAGGGACGAGGCGGTGATCTCCTCAAACAGCATCCCATAGGGGTTGATCAGGAAGTGGTGCTCCGGTCCCGGAATACGGGCCGAGATGTGGGTGTAGATCAGGTCGTCCCACCCATGCAGGGCCACCAGCCGATAGAGGGCGGCCAGCTCCACCCGGGCCTGCCACTCCTCGGTGGACACCTTGCCTTGCAGAGATGTCGTGGCGTGGCTTGTTCCGTCTGGCATTTCAAACCTCCTGATTTCGCTCATGCGGGCGGCATGAGGGCTACGGGATGATGATGGCTCCGGTGGCCATGGCGGCCAGGGTGGCGAAGACTGAGAGCAGGAGCGCCCAGGGCAGGCCGAACCGCTGGAGCTGACCCACATCGGCACGGATCAGGCTGGCGACCAGATAGATCGGCGCGATGAAGGGGCTGAGCGCATGCAGCGGCATGCCCATCAGCGAGGCCCGGGCGATGACTTCGGGCGGAACGCCATAGGCCGCCCCCGTGGCGCCCAGCACCGGGACGATGCCGAAGAAGAAGGCGTCGTTGGACATGAACATCAGCAGCGGCATGCTGAGCAGCGCGGTGATGGGTCCCATATAGGGGCCGAGCGGCTCGGGGATCGCCGAGACCAGGCTCTGGGCCATGGCGTCGATCATGCCGGTGCCCGACAGGATGCCCGTAAAGGCGCCGGCGGCGAAGATCAGCGACACCATCATCAGGATGGTTTCGCCATGGTGAGCCAGGGCCGCCTTCTGTTCGGACAGCCGCGGGAAGTTCAGCGTCACCGCGATGGCGAAGCCGCCCATCACCACGGCGGGGAGCGGCGCGATGCCGGTCAGCATCCCGACCATCAGGCCGATGGTCAGAAGGAGGTTCAGCCAGAGGTTCCGGGTGGCCTTCGGCTCGACCGTGATGGTGGCGGCCTCATCCTCGGTGAGGGCGGGTCCGCCGACCTTCGCCAGGCGGCGGCGCTCGAACCGTCCCATGAAATAGGCCAGACCCAGCACCGCCAGCAACGACAGGCCAAGGGCCGGCAGCAGGGGACCGACAATGTCCATGACGTCGATGCGCAGGGCCAGCGCCGCCCGCGCCGCAGGTCCGCCCCAGGGCAGCCAGTTCATCAGCGTGTTGCTCAGGCCCAGCAGCACGGCCAGGATCAGGGGATTGAGCCCCAGCCGGCGATAGACCGGGTACATGGCCGAGATGGTGACGATGGCGCTGGTGGCGCCGTCCCCATCCAGCGAGACGAGCATGGCCAGGACCGCGCTGCCCACCACCACCCGGACCGGATCGTCGCCGGTCACCTGCAGGATCTTCCGCACCAGCGGCTCGAACAGCCCGGCCTCGATCATCACCGCGAAATAGAGCAGCGCGAAAATCAGCATCAGGGCGGTGGGCGCGACCTCGGTCACGCCTTCGAGCATCATGTCGCCCAGGCCCGATCCGAAGCCGGCGATGAGGCCAAAGACGATAGGCACGAGGATGAGCGCGGCGACCGCCGACAATCGCCGCGAGAGCACCAGGGCCATGAAGACCGCCAGCGCCGAGAAGCCCAACAGAGACAGGTTCATCTGATCCCTTTCGGATCGGAGGCCGACACCATGACGAGGCGCCGGCCCACGTCGGTCAGTACTTCCAGTTGAGGCTGAGGCCGTAGGTCCGCGGCGGGTTGTAGGCCCCGAAATTCGCCCCCAGGAACACCGACTGGAAGGTCCGCGTGACCTCGTCCGTCAGGTTCTTGCCCCACAGCGACACCGTCCAGTGGCGCGACGGATCGGTGAAGATCACCCGGGCGTCCACGAAGTGGGTCGGCTCACGCACCTCGGGCGGCTGGTTGGAATTGTCGTCGAAGATGCGGCTCTCATAGGCGTAGTCGAGGGCGAACCGCAGATCCGCGCCGCTGGCCAGGGCCGCAGTGTAGGACGGCGAGACGACCAGCTTGTGCTTCGGCGTCCGCGAGACGCGGTTGCCCGCATAGTCCACCCCGGGCTCCGGCGAGAACTCGTCGAAGCGCGCGTCGGTATAGGCGTAGCTGGTCACCAGGCTGGCGCCGGCGAAGGGTCGCCACTGCAGATAGGTCTCATAGCCCTTGATGGTCGCCTGGCCGGCGTTGTCGGTGACCACCGACAGGTTAGGCAGGGTCCGCCGCGTCTGCAGGTCGTCGTACTTCATGATGTAGAGGGTGTTGTTCCACACCACTGCGCCGTTCAGCAGGACGCTCTTCTGGCCGATCTCGTACTGGGTGGCGAATTCGGGCTCGAAGCCGTCGGCGGCGTCGGCGGCGCTGGAGGGCGTGTCCTGGAACCCGCCGCTCTTGAAGCCTCGGGAAATCATCCCGTAGAGCAGATGATCGTCCGAGGCCGCCCAGGTCAGACCTGCGCGCCAGGTCACCGCCTCATAGTCGTCCGAAACGCTGACATCGAACCGCTCCCCGGCCCGGAAGAGCTCGGTGCTGGAGAGGTTGTCGATCCGGTAGTCCTTGTCGTCACGGGTGTAGCGGATCCCGGCCACCGCCGAGAGCTGCTCGGTCACCGGCGCGGTGAGGTCGGCGAAGACGGCGTAGCTCGAGAGCTCGGCGGCCTGCGTATAGACCTCCCGCCCGGCGCTCCCGGCGATGTCGAGGTCGAGGATGTCCCGGCGATCGGTCTCGCTCTGGAAGAGATAGGCGCCGGCGATCCACTGGATATCGCTCTCAGGCAGGGCGCTCAGCCGGAGTTCGTGGCTGTAGAAGGTCGACTGCTCCTCGTTGCCGCCAGAGATGTCGACCAGATTGGTGGTCGGATTGCCCCCGTCGAAGTCGTAGGCCGCGTCATAGTCCAGGTCGCGGTAGGAGCCGAGATAGATCAGGGTCGCAAACGGCAGGTCCCGTTCGATCTGCAGCCGCGCGCCCCAGGTGTCGCGGTTCTGATAGCCCGCATAAGAGCCGGCGGTCTCGTCCCGATCCCGGTCGATCGTCCAGAAGGCCGACAGCGGATCGCCCGCGTCCAGGTCGAGGACATGCTGGGCCGGGCCGGTCTCGCGGCTGCGGGTCCCGTCCAGGGTGGCCAGCAGCCGCAGCTCCGGTTGGGGTTCGGCGCGCAGGGAGATGCGTCCGCTGCGGGTGTCCTGGTCTTCGACCCGGTCACCGGTGAAGGTGTTGCGGACATAGCCGTCGTGGCTGCGCCAGGCGCCGCTGAGACGCACCGCCGCGTTTCCATCAGCGAACGGCGCATTGAGCATGCCGGCGCCCTCCAGCCGCTCATAGTTGCCGACCGTCGCCTCCGCGGCGGCGTCGAAGGCCGCGAGATCCGGCCGGCGGGTGACCACATTGATGGCGCCCCCCACCACATTGCGGCCAAACAGCGTGCCCTGCGGCCCTTTCAGGACCTCGATGCGCTCCACGTCGAAGGCGTCGAAGGCCACGGCCGCGGGACGGCCGATATAGATATCGTCAAGGAAGACGGCGGCGCTGGGGTCGCCCGCGGCGCCGCGGTCGGAGGAGCCGATGCCACGGATCGCAATGCGCGGCTGAGACGACGGAAAGGCGTCAAACTGCAGGCCGGGCGTGAGCGTCGCGACGTCCTGGACCTCGCGAATGCGCGCCTCCTCCACCTGCTCGGCGCCGAAGGCGGTGACGGTGACCGGGACGTCCTGCAGGCTCTGCGCGCGCCGCTGGGCGGTGACGACCACCTCCTCCAGGGTGCTGACCTGGGCGTCCTGGGCAAGGGCGGCCTGCCCGCTGAGCAGGGCCGCCGCGGCCGCGCCGCCCGCCCAAAGGCCTCGATGATCTCTCACGTTTCAACTCCCCGTCTTGTTCTCGCTGGCGTGCAGCTTTGCCAGGGTGCTTACTGGGGTTGAACGCAGTACGTCAACATTTTGGATCCAATTTGTTGACGCAATGAAGCCGATCCCGTTAAGGCTCGGCGCGAATGGAAACGGTCAAAGAGGGGTTTGGGATGGAAGACGGCCCAATCAAGATATTGGTCCCGGTGGGCTCGCTGGGCGCGGGCGTCCGCGAGGAGGAGCTGCAATACGGGCTTGCACAGGGGGCCCAGGCTATCGCCACCGACGCCGGCTCCACCGACAGCGGCGCGGCCTATCTGGCGCTCGGAAAGTCCAAGAACGACCGGGGCTCTGTGAAGCGGGACCTGGCGCTGCTGATGAAGGCCGGTGCCGAGGCCGGCATCCCGGTGATCGTCGGCACCTGCGGTCAGGCCGGCGGCGATCGCAACCTCGACTGGACTCGAGACATCGCCCTGGAGATCGCCGGCGAACTCGGCCTGAAGCCGAAGATCGCCCTGCTCTATTCCGAGCAGGACAAGGCCGTTCTGAAGGCGAAGAACGCAGCGGGCAAGATCCGCCCCCTACCGCCCCTTGGGCCTCTGGACGACGCCACCATCGAGGCCTGCGACCATATCGTGGCCGCGATGGGCGCTGAGCCCTATATCGCCGCCCTGCGATCGGGCGCCGACCTGATCCTGGGAGGCCGGACCACCGACACCGCGGTCATCGGCTCGTTCGCCCTCTGGCGCGGCGCCCATACGGCGGCGTCATGGCATGCGGCCAAGGTCGCCGAGTGCGGCGCCCAGTGCACGGTCAACACCGGTGAAGGCGCGGGCGTGCTGATCTCCATCGGCGCCGACGGATTCGAGGTCGAGCCTCTGAGCAGCTCCAACCGGTGCAGCCCCCACAGCGTCTCGGCTCACATGCTCTATGAGAACAGCAACCCCTTCCGGCTTACCGAACCTGGAGGCGTCCTCGACGTCACGGACTCGACCTATACGCCGGTGAACGATCGCACCGTGCGCGTGACCGGGTCCCGCTGGGAGCCTCAGCCCTACACCATGAAGCTGGAAGGCGCCGCCGCCGGGCGGTTCCAGACCATCATGCTGATCGGCATCCAGGACCCCGAGGTGCTGTCGCGCCTGGACGAATTCCACGACAAGCTGCTGCACGCACTCTATCAGCGCACGCACCGCACGATCGGCGAGGCCGCCGGCGACTTCCACATCTCGCTGCGACTCTACGGCTGGAACGCCGTCTCGGGCGACAAGCCGCCACCGGGCACGCCGGCGCCGCGGGAGGTGGGCGTACTGTTCATCGCCACCGCCGAAACCCAGGCCATGGCGACCCAGATCGCCAACACCTGCAACGCCTACTTCTTCCACTTCCCCCTGCTGCGCGACAAGGAACTGCCCAGCTACGGCTTCGCCTTCACGCCGGCCGAGGTCGAGCGCGGACCGATCTACGAGTTCAAGCTCAACCACGTCGTGGAGACTGATGACCCGCTGGAGCTCGTCCGCACACAATGGATCGACCTGGCTGACGAAAGGACCACCTATGTCGACCGTTAGGGACGTCTGCCACCATGTCCGCTCCAAGAATGCGGGCCCCTTCTGGGTGACCTTCGACCTGTTCTTCGACGGACCGGAAAGCTTCGCGAAATATGGCGAGGCTCCGGCCCTGGGTCCGCAGCTGTTCGAGCGCCTGTTCGGGGCCGATCCAGCCTTCGTTCAGCGCTATCCGGTGGCGAGCCTGAACATGGTCAAGATCTCCTACGCCCGGACAGAGCCCCAGGGCGGCATGGTCGAGCGCGACATGCACCGGGGCCAGCAATATGTCCGCCTGCTGGAAGTGGAGCTCGACTGATCGGAGCGACGGAGGCCGCGCGTCTTTCCTGGGATGCGCGGTCGCCCTCGCCGTCGGGAGCGGCGTCCTTCCCCCCGACGGCTTGAGACGGCGGCCAGACGCACGCGTCAGCCGCCGTCTTCTTTTCTCACCCCGGCCCTGAAGGCCGGAGGTCGCCTTCCGCCCCCCGCCGGCGTCTCAGGCCAGCCAGGGATGGCGCTTCAGATGCGCGGTTTCGAAGGCCTTGATCTCGTCTGCGCGGGCCAGGGCCACGCCCACAGCATCGAGGCCGTTCAACAGGGCGTGTCGGCGCGACGGATCTATCTCGAACCCCCAGACGCCGGCCGCGCCTTCGATGGTCTGCGTCTCCAGGTCGACGGTGAGCCGGTTGGTCTTCGGCTGCGACACCAAGGCCAGCAGAGCCTCGACCTCCTCGGGCGGCAGGGTGATGGCCAGCAGGCCGTTGCGGGCGCAGTTGTCGAAGAGGATGCCTGCGAAACTGGTCCCGATCAGCGCGCGGATTCCGAGCTGCGAAAGCCCCCAGACCGCGTGCTCGCGGCTGGAGCCGCATCCGAAGTTCGGACCGGTGACCAGGAAACGGGTCTCACGCCAAGCCGCCTGGTTGAGGATAAAGTCCTGTCGAGGCGCGCCCGCCTCATCGAAACGGAGGTCGTGGAAGGCGCCTTGGGCCAGGCCTGCGCGATCTATCCCCTTGAGGAACTGCTTAGGCATGATGACGTCGGTATCGATATTGGCGGCCGGCAGGGGGGCGGCGACCCCCTCGACCCGCTTGAACGGCTCCATGCCCTAGCTCCCCAGTTGGCGCACGTCGGCCAGGTGGCCGCAGACGGCTGCGGCGGCCACCATGGCCGGACTCATCAGATGGGTGCGTCCGCCGACGCCCTGTCGGCCCTCGAAATTGCGATTGGTGCTCGAGGCGCACCGCTCGCCCGGCGCCAGCACATCGTCGTTCATGGCCAGGCACATGGAGCAGCCCGACTGCCGCCACTCGAAGCCAGCCGCCTGAAAGATCAGATCGAGGCCCTCGGCCTCCGCCTGACGGCGGACGCTCGTGGAGCCGGGCACCACCATGGCCCGCACGCCCGGCGCCACCCGCCTTCCTCGCAGCACGGCTGCGGCGTCGCGCAGATCCTCGATCCGCGCATTGGTGCACGAGCCTATGAAGGCCCGGTCAATTCGCACGCTCTCCAAGGCCGCGCCGGGCTGAAGGCCCATATAGTCCAGCGCACGGGCCGCATCGCGCCGTCGCGACGGGGTGGCCTCGGCCGCAGGATCGGGAATGCGCCCCAGGACCGAGGCGGCCTGGTCGGGGCTGGTGCCCCAGGTGACCATGGGCTCGATCTCTTCGGCCCGCAGCACCTCGTGGCGGACATAGACGGCGCCGGGATCGGCCTTCAGTCCCCTCCACGAGGCCACGGCGGCGTCCCACATCGCCCCCTTTGGCGCCCTCGGCAGCCCGGAAAGGTAGGCGATCACCTTGTCGTCCGGCGCCACAAGGGCGCCGCGGGCGCCGCATTCCACCGCCATGTTGCAGAGGGTCATGCGCCCCTCGACGCTGAGCTCTGCGATGGTGTCGCCGCAGAATTCAACGGCGCAGCCGGTGGCGCCGTCCGCCCCGATCCGACTGATCAGGTCCATGACCACGTCCTTGGCGGTGACCCCCACCGGCAGGCGCCCGGTGACATCGACCTTCATGGAGTCAAGCCTGCGATAGACCACAGTCGAGGTGGCCAGCATGTGCTCGATGTCAGACGTGCCGATGCCGAAGCCCAGGGCGCCGAAAGCGCCATAGGTGGTGGTGTGGCTGTCGCCGGCGGCCACCACCATGCCCGGCAGGATCAGGCCGAGCTCGGGAGCGACCACGTGCTCGATCCCCTGATTGGGGTGCAGGATGTCGAACAGCTCGATGCCGAAGTCGCGGCAGTTGCGGCCGAAATAGGCCACCTGCCCTGCTCCGCCGGCATCTGGCATCCGGTCGGTGCGGACGGGGGCCGTGCCGTTGACGTGATCGACCACCCCCAGCAGACGTTCGGGCCGCCACACCTTCCGCTCGGCGTCGCGAAGTCCGGTGAAGGCCTGCGGGCTGGTATATTCGTTGAGGACGCTGCGATCGACATAGAGCAGCACCGTGGCGCCGTCCTCGTCCAGGCGAGCCACCGTGTGGTCGTCCACCAGCTTGTCATAGAGGCTGCGCGGCGGGCTCATGCGCGCCCACCCGCGGGCCTGCGCCCGTCGGCGACGACGCATTGGGCCGGCGGATCCTGACCATCGAGCACGGCGACCACGCAGCGGGCGGCGACCATGTTGGTGCGGGCCAGGCCTTCGCGGGTGGAGGCGCCGGCGTGGGGCGCTGCGATGACATCGGCCCGGGCGATCAGGGCGTCGGTGACGGGCTGAAGAGCCGGGTCGCTCTCGCTCTCGAACACGTCGAGGCCGGCGCCGCCCAGACGTCCCGCCTCAAGGGCGGCCAGCAGATCACGATCCGAGACGAGGCCGCCGCGGGCCGTGTTGATCAGGAAGGCGCCGGGCCGCATCCGATCGATGGCCGTTGCGTCGATCGCGTGCCGGGTCGCCGGAGTGAGCGGTGCGTGAAGGGTGACATAGTCGCTCTGCGCCAGCAGGGTCTCGACATCCACGTAGCGAACGCCCGTCCGGGCGGCGTACTCGGGATCGGGCCGCGAGGTGGCCACGAGAACTTCGGCCTCGAAGCCGCTGAGACGCTGAACCACGCTGCGCCCGATCCGACCCAGGCCGATAACGCCGACGGTCTTTCGATAGAGGTCTGTCCCCATCAGGATCGACCACGAGCCGGCGTTCATCTGCGCCTGGGCCTCCCGAAAGCGGCGCCCCAGAGCGATCATCATGCCGATAGCCTGGTCGGCGACCGATGCGTCATTGCCGCCGGCCGCAATGGTCACCACCCGCCCCAGCTCGTTGGCCGCCTCGAGGTCCACCCGCTCATAGCCGACTCCCCGGCGCGCGATCACCGCCAGGTGCGGCAGGGCCATGAGCAGGAAGCGCGTGACCTTGGCATGGCCGACGATCCAGCCCTGGGCGCCGGTCAGCAGCGCCGCCAGACTATCATGGTCGAGACCGCCATCGGCCTGGCCCTGAGGCAGGTCGGCGATCACCACCTCGCAGCCGGCCTGCTCCAGATAGGCGACAGCGGCCTCGTCGAAAAACCGCTGGGTCACCACGACCCGCCGCTTGCTGAGCGTCATTCTGCACCTCCCGTGAACCGAGGGTGCGGTACCGCAGGCCAGGCCTCGCAGGCCAAGGCCGCTTGCGCATAAGCTTATGCGCGACCGCGAGGGGTCAGCGTGTGGCGATGCTGTGCAGGCGCCGCTTGGTGCGCAGGACGTGCTCGCTCATCAGGGCGCCGGCGGCGGCGCTGTCAGCGCGCCTGATGGCTTCGAGGATGGCTTCGTGGTCGCTCTGCGAATCCAGGATGAAGTCCGGCGGGGTATCGGGCACTTCGCGCAGGCGCAGCGGCACATGGTCGGCCACCGTCGGGCAGAGCCGGGCGGGGTCCCCGAACAGCGGATAGAGGAGGGTCATACGGATGGCGTTGCGCAGGACGGCATTCTGCGGCGCCAGCTGGATCGCCCGGTGGAACAGGCGGTTGATGGCGTACCAGTCCCGTTCGATCGCCTCCGACCAGCGACCCTCGACCAGGATGGCGCGGCCACGCTCGACCATCCGTTCGATCTCCGCCAGGGCCTCGGGCGTCCAGCCCATCTCCACCGACAGCCGCGCCCCCAGCCCCTCGAGCCCGGCGCGCACCTCGATGGCGTCGAGGATGTCGCTGAGCCTCATGCTCTGGACGGTGTAGCCGCGGTTGACCCCATAGCTGACCAGACCCTCGGCGGAGAGAACGGCCAGGGCGCTGCGCACCGGCGTGCGCGAGACGTTCATCTCCGTGGCCAGGGCCTCGGCGCGCAGCTTGCTACCCGGCGGCAGGCGGCCCAGGACGATCTGTTCGCGCAGGTGCGTCAGGACGGTATAGGTCGCAGGCTCGGTATAGGGTTCGGAACTCGCCGCTCCGAACGACGCCAGCCATCCGTCACCTGTCATTCCAGCCTTCCTCTCGTCCGTTCCCCCGGCGGGGAAAGCGCCCCAGATACACCACTAGAGGGAGATTGCAGCGCCTGCTGACCCTGGTGTCGAGGTCGGTGATAGGCTTACAGGCCTCAGCCGGCAGGCGCGGCGAAGGAGACGGCGGATGGAACTGGCCTGGCTGGAAGACTTTCTGGCGCTCGCCCGTGAGCGGAACTTCTCGCGCGCCGCCGAGACCCGCCACATCTCGCAGCCCGCCTTCAGCCGCCGCGTGCGGATGCTGGAGGACTGGCTGCAGGCGCCGCTCTTCGACCGCGACACCCACCGGGTCGAACTGACCCAGGCGGGCGCGGAGTTCCTGCCGATCGCCGAGGAGATCGTGCGCCGCATCGGTTTCGGCCGAGACCGAGTCCGTGAGGTCGCCGACCTGTCGGCCAGCAGCCTGCGCATCGCCTGCACGAACGTCCTCTCCCTGACCTTCTTCCCCGCCTGGCTGCAGGTGCTGGAGCGGGCGGCTACGCCCTCGAACATCAGTCTCGTCACCGACAGCATGGCCGACTGCGAGCGGCTGATGATCGATGGCCAGGCGCAGTTCATCCTCTGTCATCATCACCCGGCGGCGACGACGGAACTGGACTCGGCCGCCTTCCTCGCCCTGGACATCGGTTCCGATCTGCTGACGCCCGTGAGCGCGCCCGCCGGGCTGGAGCCGGCCGCGCCCCTGCATCCCCTGCCTGGATCGCCTGAGGCGCCCACCGCGCACCTGGCCTTCAGCGCCGCCTCCGGGATGGGACGCATCGTCTCGGCCACGCGGGGCGCCGGGGCGCCGGCGACCTGGCTCAACCCCGTCTTCACCGCTCACCTCGCCATGGTGTTGCTGATCATGGCGCGGGAGGGACGGGGCATGGCCTGGCTGCCGCTCAGCCTCACCGGCCAAGATCTGGACACCGGGCGCCTGGTGCGCAGCGCGCCCTGCGGCGACTGGGACATCCCCATGAGCATCCGCCTGTACCGCCCCCGCGCGCGGCAAAGCCCCGCTGCCGAGGCTTTCTGGTCCCAGGCTGCGGCGACGGCGGCAAACTCATCGGCGCCGCTCCCCAGCCGCTCTCCAACAGACGCCCCCCGCCGCTAGTTGGCGGACACTGATCGGCTCCCGCGCGTCAGGCCACGGCCTTCAAGTTCCGCGGCCGGGCCGAAGACTCGACAAGCCGGAAGCGCGCGATCAGCCGGGCCAACTCCAGGCTCTCCTGAGTGAGGCCGTGGCTAGCGGCGGTCGACTGCTCGACCATCGCTGCGTTCTGCTGTGTGACGTGGTCCATCTGACCGACGGCCGTATTGACCTGATGCAGCCCCGTCGCCTGCTCGTGCGCGCTCGCGGCGATGTCGCTGACCACGCCATTGATGGCCGCGACCTGGCCTGCGATGCGGTTCAGCGCCTCGCCGGTCGCGCCGACGAGCGCGACTCCTTTGGACACCTGCGCTTCCGATTCCGAGATCAACCCCTTGATTTCCTTGGCCGCCCCGGCCGACCGCTGGGCTAGCGCCCGCACCTCGGAAGCGACAACCGCAAATCCCCTGCCTGCATCGCCGGCGCGGGCGGCTTCAACGCCGGCATTGAGGGCGAGGAGGTTTGTCTGGAAGGCGATCTCGTCGATCACCCCGATGATCTGGCCGATCGCGCGGGAAGACTGCTCGATCCCGCCCATGGCGGTGACGGCGTCGTGCACGATCCCGCTCGACTGCTGCGCATCCGCCTTGGCCTGCGACACAACCTCGCGCGCCTGCCCCGCACCTTCGGCGGTCCGCCGCACAGTGACCGTGATTTCTTCGAGGGCGGCGGCCGTCTCCTCCAGGGTTGCGGCCTGTTGCTCAGTGCGCCGCGAGAGGTCATCGGCCGCCCGGCTGATCTCGTCACTGCCACTGCGCATGACGCCCACGGCGGCGCTGACCTGGGCCAGGGTTTCCTGCAACTCCGCGGCCGTCGCGTTGAAGTCCGTTCGCAGCTTCTCGTATTCGGCCGGGAAGGCTTCATCCACGCGGCCGGTGAGGTCCCCCGCGCGTAGACGTTCCAGAGCCGAGCCCAGAACACTCACCACCAGTTGCCGCTGAGCTTCAGCCTGACGGCGCGCCTTCTCCGCAGCGTGCGCGGCCTGCTCTTCGGCCGTGATGTCGGTGGCGATCTTGATAACCTTCACCACCGAACCGTCGGCGTTGATGACCGGGTTGTAGGAGGCCTGGATGAACACTTCACGGCCGCCCTTCACCAGGCGCCGAAACTTCGCCGCGACGAACTCGCCCGCGTTCAACCGTTTCCAGAACAGAGGATACTGCGGACTATCGCGCTCTGCCGGATCCAAAAACATCGAGTGGTGACGCCCGACGATTTCGTCGAGGCCGTAGCCGGTGAACTTGGTGAAATTGTCGTTTGCCTTGATAACCGTCCCATCGAGCGTGAACTCGATGACGGCCTGGGAGCGCGAGATGGCGCCCAGGACCGCCGCCATCTCAGCCGAATGAGCGGCCGCCGCCGCTTCCGCCTTGCGATTGAACATTGTGCACGGTCTCCCAAACTCGCGGACCCGTGGTTTTCCGGCGCGAGCACAACCATGCCGAAAGTCGGGCGATGAGGTAAATGGCTCCTTAAGGAACGGGGCCTTGCGACATGCCGCCACGGGCCTGGACCTCAGAGATCGCATTTGCGCGGGCCGGGAAACATCCCCCGGGGCGCGCCGAAGCGAGCGCCCAGAGCGCCAGATCTACCAAGTGAACGCCCGGTGATCGGGCGAAACGCAATCAATACCTAGAGATCGGAGCCAGACTGCAGACCGGAAGCGCCTTGGGGCTTGGCGCCCGTCATCGCCCCAGCAGGCGACCCAACAACCGGCAGAGATTGTCCGGATCGACCGGCTTCTGCAAAAGCGGCCGGTCGCTGAAACCGCAGGGAATCTCAAGGTCGGAATAGCCGCTGAGAAACACGAAGGGCGTCGCCTTCGCCGCGAGCCTGCCCGCGACCTCGAAGCTCCGATCCTCATGCACATTGATGTCGAGGACAGCCAGGTCCACGGCCTCTCGCTCCAGCAGATCCATCGCCTGGCGCACGCGCCCCACCGGGCCGACGATCTCGTACCCGGCCCCGGTGATGGCGGTTCCGATCTGCTCGGCGATTAGCCACTCATCTTCCAGAACAAGAACCTTGGCGCGCCTGCCCATCGTGGTCACCTGTCGGCCAAGGGGATACTGAGTTGAACGCTGACGCCCGTGGCGCCGAAGTCCACCGAGGCCTCCCCGCCCAGATTGTATGAGGTTTCCCGTTCGATGAGCTTCAGACCAAAGCCCTGGCGGTTCATCTGGACGGCTGGCGGGCCTCCGATTTCACGCCAGCAGAGGGTGAGATGATCGCCATCGGCGGCCGCCGATCGGGTCCACTCAATCGCAAGCTTGCCGGCCGGCGTTGAGAGCGCGCCATACTTGGCCGCATTGGTGGCCAGTTCGTGCAGGATCATCCCCAGCGACAGCGCGTGCCTGGGCTTCAGGCTTACGGCTGGCCCGGCGAGCTGCACCCGGTCCATGCCGAAGGGCGACAACTCCGTGAAGATGAGATCTTGCAGGGAGCTCTCGGTCCAGTTTTCCCGCGACAACAGCTCGTAGGATCGGGACATCGCCTGGAGACGGCCGATGAAGGCTTCGAGAAAGGCTTCGGGTGTCGCCGACGAGCGATGGGTCTGCTGAGCGATCCCGATCGCCACCATCAGCATGTTCTTCACCCGATGGTTGAGCTCGGCGATCAGGGTCTGCTGGTGAGATTGCGCCTCGGTCAGCCGCGTGACGTCAATGAACGTCACGACGACCCCCTCAGTGACCCCTTCGAGCGAGCGGTACGGCGCGATGCGCAGCGTATAGTTCTTGTGGAGGTCTGGGTGAAACACCTCTCGCTCCCGAGGCGGCCCGCCGTTGAAGACCGCCCGTATTTCTTCGACAAATCCATGCAGCGACAGCCGGCTGTTGAGATCCGTCAGGGGGCGACCACGATCACTCGGAAGGATATTGAAGAGATCCTTGACCGCAGGCGTGTAGCTGCGGATTTTAAGATCTCGGTCCAGGAACACCGTGGGAATCTGTGTGCTCTCGAACAGATTCTGCAGATCGCCGTTGGCGCGATCGAGCGCCTCGATCTTCGTCAGGAGCTCTGAATTTACGGTGTTCAGCTCCTCGTTGAGGGACTGCTGCTCCTCCTTGGACGCCTCCAGCTCCTCATTGCTCGACTGAAGCTCTTCATTGACCGACAGCATTTCCTCATTGGAGGAGCGGAGCTCCTCCAGGGCGGTCTCATACTCCTCGATCAACGATTGCAGGCGCTCCTTGGTGTCACGCAATTCTCGCTCAAGCAGGGCCTGCGCCCCGGTTTCGCCCGGCGGGGTACGTCCCTCCGCCTCCTCGGCGTCGAGGGAGGGTCCTGCATCGGTGAAGACCACCACATAGAGCGGCGATCCATGGCGACGCTGAACGAGGGGTTCGACAGTGATCGCCACCATCTGGACCCGTCCCTCAGCCGACGTGACCGGAACCGGGTTGCGCGTAACCAGGCCATCGGTTTCTACGGCCTCACGGAATGCGGCCCGCAGTTCCAGCCTCAGCCCCTTGCGGGCCAGGGTGAGCAGCTGTCGAGTCGGCGCCCCGGGCGCGAGCTCCAGGTAACGGTTTGTGCGGGCTGAAAGGTGGACGATGTCGCCATCGCGATTCACCAGCGCGTGGGCGGGCGCGAACCGCTCCAGGATCTGGAATTCGAGCGCCTGCCGCAGGGCCAGACCAGGCGTCGCATCCATCGGGTGTCGGCGTGGATGCTCGGGGAGACCACCCTCGGCATGTCGGCGGACCGGCGCCGGGGACGGGATCGCCACGCTGACATCGTCCCGACTGCGAAAAATCCGGCTCTTCTTGTCGACGGGCTCGAAAAGGTCGCCAAACCTCCCCACGCTCTCCGAAAGGCCCAGGAAGAGATAACCACCGCCACGGAGGGCGTAGCTGAAGGTCGGCAGAACCTGGTCCTGGATCTCGGGTCCGAAATAGATCAGCAGGTTTCGGCATGACACCAGTTGGACCCGCGAGAAGGGCGGATCGCGAATGACGCTGTGGGGCGAGAAGATACACAGGTCGCGGATGTCCTTGCTCAGGACATAGCTTCCGCCTTCCTGGACAAAGAACCTCTCCCGCCGCTCGGGCGACACGCTCTGCAACAGGGCCTCGGGGTAGCGGCCAGCTCGGGCGACGCCCAGCGCCAACTCGTCGATATCTGTGGCGAACACCTGGACCCGGGGCGTGACGCCGAGGCGATCCATGTGTTCGCGAAGCAGGATGGCGATCGAATAGACCTCTTCTCCCGTCGCACAGCCCGGCACCCAGACCCGAATCGCCTCGTCTGGGTTGCGCTCTTCGAACAGCTTCGGAATGACCAGCCGGTTGAGGTTGTCGAAGGCTTCCTTGTCGCGGAAGAAATCCGTCACGTTGATCAGGAGGTCGCGAAACAGCGCCGCGACCTCCTTGGGGTCGCTCTTCAGATGCTCGACATAGGCGTTCTGATCCTGGGCCTGCACCACGTGCATCCGCCGTTGCACCCGGCGGAGGAAGGTCTTCGACTTGTAGCCGGCGAAGTCATGTCCGATCTGGTTACGGATGATGGACGAAATCGCCGATTGGGTGTCGCCGTCGTCGCGATCGCGCCAGCGGCCCAACCCCCCGTCAAGCCGGCGGGCGAATTCGACGAGCTTGGCGCCCATCTCCAGGGCGGGCAGCGCCAGATCGACATGGCCTGTCGAGATGGCGCTCGCTGGCATGGAAGGGTGAGCCGGTCCATGACCGTCGGCGACCTGAGCCAGAGTCAGCCCGCCACGCTCCTTGATGACCTTGGTCCCCAGGGTGCCGTCGCCGTCGCCGCCGGAGAGCACCACCGAGGCGGCGTACTCCTCCTGATCCAGCGCCAGCGAGCTGAATAATATGTCGATCGGCTTGCGCTCGCGGCGCGTGCTGCTCGAGCGGCTCAGCTGAAGCCGGCCGTCCGTGAGGGTGATGATCGCGTCGGCCGGGAGGACGTAGACGCAGTTCGGCTGCACCTCGACATCGTGCTCGGCCACCACGACGCCGAGATCGGTGTAGCGCGCGATAATCTCGTGAAGCAGACTCTCGCGGTCAGGGCTGAGGTGGGTGACTACGATAAAGGCCAGCCCAGGATGCGGTGGGAGCCCTTGAAAGAATCCCTCAAGAGCCTCGATTCCGCCTGCCGAAGCGCCGACGCCGACAATAAGAAACTTCGATCTTTGGTCTGGCACGGGCCATCCTAGTGACAACAGGCAGGAAGACTTTGAACGCCCTGAAACGGCAGGCGCTGGGCAGGCAGGCCGGGGGTCTGGCGCTCCTTCTCGTCCGACCCTGGACTTCAGCTTAGGGAAGAACCGTCTTCTCGGCGCTTCGATCCCGGATCACCCGCGCCCTTTTGGATGAACGCTGAGCAATTCGTCGTACTTCTGGCGGACTGATTCGTAGCATTCGCAGGCATGAGCTTCGAGACCGGGGCGATCGATGACCTGGATTTGCCCCCGAGAATACCGCACCAGACCCGCGTCCTGCAGACCGCTGGCGACCCGGCTGACGGTCGTGCGCTGGACACCGAGCATCAGGGCCAGAAATTCCTGTGTGAGCGGGAGTTGGTCGCCGCCGACCCGATCCTGCGTCATGAGCAGCCAGCGACATAGGCGCTCATCGACGCTGTGAAGCGCGTTGCAGGCCGCCGTCTGCTGAATCTGCGCCGCATTGGCCTGGGCATGGCGGATGATGAGGTCGGTGAGGCCCAAGCTAAGCGCCGCCGCCGCGCGTAGGCGCGACGCCGGAATCTTGAACGCGCGTCCCGCGATTTGAGCGACGACCCGATCGGTGGAGATGGAGGAGCCGAGGGCGTTCAGGATGCCGTAGGCGCTCTCGCGCCCGATTGTGCAGGCCTCCACATCGTGTCCGCTCTCCATCGTTGTCACGACCGAAAGAACTGACGAGGTGGGAAACCAGGCACACACCAATTCCTCGCCAGGCCCGGCGACCTGAGCCCCACGATGCAGCGAGACTTCCATCAGGTATGGCGTGAGGAGACCAAGCGTCTCCGCTGAAAGTCTTCCTAAGAATTCATTGGAGTCGAAAGCCACGCCCTGTCCCATGATTTTCCGCATTTCCACCACGCGGATGGCGACACCTGCCCGTTCGCTGGCGGGGCGAGAGGATTGCGTTTGAATTACCAACGCTCGCCTGTCTGTCGGGTTGCGCACCTACGCAACTCAAAGATGACCGTGGGTGTCAGCACGCCCGCCTGAGCGGACCCGCAAACAGAATCTCTCCTCGGCGGGGTCAAAGCCGTCCGGCAGGCTCTGAGCCTGCCGCCTTCGCCCGCCCACGGGCCGGCCCCTACCCGCGGCCTCAGCCGCCGCTCAGGCCACGACGGCAGCCCTTACGTGTCCCTTATGGGGCGGCGCGCAACGCCGTCTCGCGCCCTTATGCGGCTCGGACCGAAAGTGCCCCATCGCAAACTGATGGCGGTGGGACATGCTCGACATCCTCTATCTGGCTCTGGCGCTCGGCGCCTTTGGCCTGCTCGGCGCGCTGGTCGCCGGGCTTCGGCGGCTCTGACATGGCCGAGCTCGTGCTCTGGGGCGCCGGCGCCCTCGTGATCGGCGGCTACATGCTGGCCGCCCTGCTGCGGCCCGACCGCTTCTGACGGAACCCACATCATGAACTGGCAAGGCTGGGCGGAAATCGCCCTGACACTGGGGCTGCCGGTCCTCCTCGGCTGGCCCGTAGGGATCTTCATCTCAAGGGTCTGGAACCGGGAGCGCACCTGGCTCGATCCGGTGCTGCAACCCGTCGAGCGCGGCTTTTACGCCGCCCTCGGCGTGCGCCCCGACCAATCTCAGACCTGGACCGGCTACGCCGCCGCCCTGCTCGCCTTCAATGCGGCGGGCTTTGTCCTGCTCTACGCCATTCTGCGGCTGCAGGGCCTGCTGCCTCTGAACCCGCAAGGGTTCGGCGCGCTGTCCGAACCGCTCGCCTTCAATACGGCCGTCAGCTTCGTCACCAACACCAACTGGCAGGCCTATAGCGGCGAGACGACGCTGACCCACCTCAGCCAGATGGCCGGCCTGACGGTGCAGAACTTCCTGTCGGCCGCCACCGGCGCGACCGTGGCCGCAGCGCTCGCCCGCGCCTTCACCGCCGACCGGCAGACGGGGCTTGGCAACTTCTGGGCCGATCTGGTGCGCACCACGCTGTGGGTGTTGCTGCCCATCTCGATTGTGGTGGCGCTGCTGCTGGCTGCGCTCGGCGTGCCGCAGACGCTTTCGGCCTCGGCCACCGCGGCCACGATTGATGGCGGCGAGCAGACTATTCCGCTGTTCGCCACGGCCAGCCAGTTGGCGATCAAGCAGCTCGGCATCAACGGCGGCGGGGTGTTCGGCGTGAACTCGGCCCATCCGCTGGAAGGTCCCACGCCGCTGGCCAACTTCATCGCCGCCATCTCGATCAACGTCCTAGGCTGGGCGGCCTTCTTCGCCTTTGGGCGCACCGCCCTCGCGGGGCGCAACCTGCGGGCCATCGCCATCGCCGCGCTTGTCCTGCTGTCAGCGGGCGCGGCCGCCTTGTACTGGACCGAAACCCAGGCCCCTCCGGCCCTGATCGCGGCTGGAGTCGAGGCCTCGGTGAACATGGAGGGCAAGGAGGTGCGCTTCGGCGCCCCGGCCTCGGCCGTCTGGGCCGCCATGACCACCGGCGCCTCCAACGGCTCGGTCAATTCCATGCATGCGAGCTACATGCCGCTGGGCGGCGGGGTGCAGATGTTCCTGATGCAGCTGGGCGAGATCCTGCCTGGCGGGATCGGCACCGGCGTCGGCTTCATGCTGATGATGGCCCTGCTGGCGGTCTTCGTGGCCGGCCTGATGGTCGGCCGCACGCCCGAATACATGGGCAAGAAGATCGAGGCTCGTGAGGTCCAGTACGCCATGCTGGCCGTGCTGGTCCTGCCGCTCACCATTCTCGGATTTTCGGCGGCGGTGGCCGTCCTGCCCGTAGGCCTGGAGAGCCTGGCTAATCCCGGCCCGCACGGTCTGTCGGAAATCCTCTACGCCTACACCTCGGCCAGCGCCAACAACGGCTCGGCCTTTGCGGGGCTGGCCGCCGACACGCCCTGGTGGAACACGACGCTCGGCCTGGCCATGCTGATGGGTCGCTTCCCCGGCATCGTCATCATGCTGGCCATCGCCGGCGCCCTGGCGGCCAAGCCCAAGCTCGCCCCCTCGGCCGGCGCCCTGCCCACCGACAACAGCCTTTTCATCGGCCTCCTGATCGGGGTGATCCTGATCCTGGGCGGCCTCCAATTCTTCCCGGCCCTCGCGCTCGGCCCGATCGTCGAGCACTTCCAGGCGCTCGACGCCCTGGCCGGCCTCTAAGTCTCGCGGAGCACAGTCCCATGAGCACAACCGACACCTCCCTGGGCGACAATCGCCGCCGGGCCTCCAGCCTCGCCGCGGGCCTCGATGGCCCAGTCCTGGGGCGAGCGGCCAAGGACGCCTTCGTCAAGCTCGACCCCCGCCGGCTGACCGGCAATCCGGTCATCTTCGCCACCTGGCTGGTGGCTGGACTGACCACGATCTCGGCCGCCCTGATCATCGGGCGCGGAGAGGCCGGCGCCTTCGCCGTCCAGCTGGCGGGCTGGCTCTGGGCCACCGTGCTGTTCGCCAACCTGGCCGAAAGCATCGCCGAGGGCCGCGGCAAGGCCGCCGCCGACAGCCTGCGGGCCAGCCGGGTCACCACCCGGGCCAAGCTGATCATCGACGAGACGACCGGGACCATCCTGCCTACCCCGGCCCACGAGCTGGGCGCCGGCCAGGTGGTGCTGGTGGAGGCGGGCGACGTCATCCCCGCCGATGGCGAGATCATCGAAGGCGTGGCCTCGGTCAACGAGGCGGCGATCACCGGCGAAAGCGCGCCGGTCATCCGGGAAAGCGGCGGCGACCGCTCGGCCGTCACCGGCGGCACCACTGTCGTGTCTGACTGGATCAAGGTGAGGATCACCTCGGAGCCCGGCGGGACCTTCCTCGACCGCATGATCGCCATGGTCGAGGGCGCCGACCGCCGCAAGACGCCCAACGAGGTCGCCCTGTCGGTCCTGCTGGCGGGCCTCAGCCTCGTCTTCCTGATCGCCGTGGTCACCCTGGTGGGGCTTGGCGCCTATTCGGGCATAACCCTTTCGCCCCTGGTGCTCGGCGCGCTGTTCGTCACGCTCATTCCGACCACCATCGGTGGCCTGCTCTCAGCCGTCGGCATCGCCGGCATGGACCGTTTGCTGAAGGTCAATGTGCTCGCCACCTCAGGCCGGGCGGTGGAGGCCGCGGGCGACGTCGACACCCTGCTGCTGGACAAGACCGGCACCATCACCTTCGGCAACCGCATGGCCACGGAGGTGATCCCGGCGCCAGGCGTGCGGCCCGAACAGGCGTTGCGGGCGGCGCTGATGGCCTCTCTGGCCGACGAAACGCCGGAAGGCCGCTCCATCGTCGAACTGGCCCGCGTCCAGGGCGAGGTCGCCGAAGCGCCGCAAGGCGCCGAGCCCATAGCCTTCTCCGCCGTCACCCGCCAGTCGGGCCTGAACGCCGAGAGGCGGGCCTGGCGCAAGGGGGCGGTCGATGCGGTCCTGCGCACCGTCGGCCAGGCGCCCGAGGATATGCCGCCGGAGGTCGCCGCCGCGGTCGACCGCATCGCGCGCTCCGGCGGCACGCCCCTGGCGGTGAGCGAGGACGGGGTCTTGGTCGGCGTCATCCACCTGAAGGATGTGGTCAAGCCCGGCGTGAAGGCCCGCTTCGCCGACCTGCGACGCATGGGTCTGCGCACGGTGATGATCACCGGCGACAATCCCGTCACCGCCGCGGCCATCGCCTCCGAGGCCGGCGTCGACGACTTCCTGGCCGAGGCGACCCCGGAGGACAAGCTGCGCCTGATCCGCGCCGAACAGTCCAAAGGTCGTCTGGTGGCCATGTGCGGCGACGGGGCCAATGACGCCCCGGCCCTGGCCCAGGCCAATGTGGGGGTCGCCATGCAGACCGGCGCCCAGGCCGCCCGCGAGGCCGGCAACATGGTCGATCTCGACTCCGACCCGACCAAGGTCATCGAGATCGTCGAGGTCGGCAAACAGATGCTGATCACCCGCGGCGCGCTCACCACCTTCTCGATCGCCAACGACGTGGCCAAGTATTTCGCCATCATCCCAGCCATGTTCGTCACCGCCCTGCCCGCCCTGGGCGCGCTGAACATCATGGGCCTATCGAGTCCGCAGAGCGCGATCCTCTCGGCGGTGATCTTCAACGCCCTGATCATCGTGCTGCTGATCCCGCTGGCCCTGCGCGGCGTCCGCTACCGGGCGCTCGGCGCCGCCAAGCTTCTGTCGCGCAATCTGGCGATCTATGGCCTGGGGGGGCTGATCGCCCCCTTCATCGGCATCAAGCTGATCGACCTGGCCCTGTCTTTCCTGGGGCTGGCCTGATGGACCACTCACGCGTTCCGCCCGCTCTTCCAGCCGCGCCTTCCTCAGCCCCGAACCCGAGTAGCCCCATGCTATCCCTCCTCCGACCGGCCCTGGTTTCGGTGGGCCTGTTCACCCTTCTCCTGGGCCTAGCCTATCCCCTGGCCATCACCGGCGTCGCCCAGGCCGCCTTTCCGCAGCAGGCCGACGGGAGCCTGATCCTCCGGGATGGTCGCATCATCGGCTCCTCCCTGGTGGGGCAGGCCTTCACCTCGCCGGCCTACCTGCAGGGGCGGCCGTCTGCGGTGGACTATGACGCCACGGGCTCCGGCTCCTCCAACCTTGGCCCGCTGAACGCTGACCTGATCGCCGAAACCTCAGAGCGCGCGACCGCGTGGCGGGCGGAGACCGGAAGCGCCGAAGTCCCGGGCGATGCGGTCACCGCCTCGGCCTCGGGCCTGGATCCGCACATCTCGCCGGCCAATGCTATGGCCCAGGCTGAGCGCATCGCCGCCGCCCGAGGCGCAGACATCAGCCAGGTCCGGGCCGTGATCGCCGCCCATGTGGAGGGGAGAACCTTCGGCATATTGGGACAACCTCGGGTCAACGTGCTTCAGACCAACCTCGCCCTCGACGACGCCTTCGCGCCGGAGCAACCTGAACGTCCATGACCGCCGAAGCCCCCCGCCGGCCCGATCCTGACGCCCTGCTCGCGGCCACGCGGGCGGGGCGAGGTCGGCTGAAGGTGTTCCTGGGCATGTCGCCGGGGGTGGGCAAGACCTACGAGATGCTCCGGGCCGCACGACGCCGGAAGGCCGAGGGCCAGGACGTGGTGGTTGGTCTGGTCGAGACCCACGGACGCAAGGAGACTCAGGCCCTGCTGAGAGGGATGGAGGTCATGCCCAGGTCGCCCCTGGAGCACCGCGGGGCGACCCTATTGGAGTTCGATCTCGACGGCGCCCTGGCCCGGCGGCCCGCCCTTCTGCTGGTCGATGAATACGCCCATTCCAATGCGCCAGGCTCCCGCCACGCCAAGCGCTGGCAGGATGTCGATGAGCTGCTAGCCGCCGGCATCGATGTCTGGACGACCTTGAACATCCAGCACCTCGAAAGCCTCGTTGATGTGGTCTGGAAGATCACCGGGGTCCGCCAGCGCGAAACGGTTCCGGACATGGCCCTGGACCGCGCCGACGAGATCGAGCTGATCGATATCACGCCGGCCGAACTGCGCGGGCGGATGAGCGATGGAAAGGTCTACCTCCCGGAAACCGCCCGGTTGGCGGCCGACCGCTTCTTCAAGATCGAGAACCTGACCGCCCTGCGAGAGCTCTCCCTGCGCCGGGCGGCCCAGGCCGTGGATGACCAGCTCATGGGCGCCATGAAGCGGGCTGGCGTCGAGGGCCCGTGGGCGGCCGGTGAGCGCATTCTGGTGCTGATCGGCCCGGACCCCATGGCTGGATCCCTGGTTCGCGCCGGCCGACGCCTTGCCGACATGATGATGGGCGCGCCCTGGAGCGTCGCCCATGTGGAGCGGCCCAATCGCGCCGGAATCTCGGCCGACGCCGCACAGCGGCTTCGCGAAGCGGTCAAGCTGGCCGAACAGCTCGGCGCATCCCCCCTCACCCTGACCGGCGACGACATCGTCAGCAGCGTTCTCGACTACGCCAGGCGCAACAACGTCACCCAGATCGTTATTGGAAAGAGCCAGTCCCGCCGGCCGTTCCGACCCAGCCTGGCCGAAGCCCTGCTGAGCCGAACCCAGGGCGCGGCTCTGCATGTGGTCACCGAGGGCTCCGAACCCCCGGCCCCCAAGCCCACCGCCGCCGTTCGCCAGGCCGGGCTGGCCTGGCGCCCGCACATCGCAGCCCTGACTCTAGTGGCGGCAGGGTTCGCCGTCGCCCACGGCCTGGACCGCTATGTGGAGAGCGTAAACCTGGCCATGGTGTTCATGCTCAGTGTCCTGGTCGCGGGCCTGGCCTATGGCCTCTGGCCGGCGCTCCTGGCGGCTGCGGCTTCCGCCTTTCTCTACAACTTCTTCTTTCTACAGCCCCGACTGACGGTCTGGATCGGCCATCCGGCTGACGTGCTGACCTTCGTGGTCTTCTTCGCCGTGGCGCTGACCACCGGTTGGCTGACCGGCCGGGTGCGGGACCAGGCCAGGCTTGTGGCTCGCCGCGCCTCAGCCATCTCGGCCGTCCTGGCGGCGACTCGCCGGCTGTCCTCGGCCCCGGACGCCAAGGGCGCGGCGATCGCCCTTGCCGAACAGCTGGCGGCGGCCACCAGCGGTGAAGCTGTAGTCCTGACGCCGACCGATGGCGATCTTCAGGTCAGCGCGGCCTCCCCCGGCGCGGCGCCCTTGAACCCCGGTGACATGGCTGCGGCCCGCTGGGCCTGGGAGCGAGGGGAACCGGCCGGCGCCGGGACCGGCACCATGCCGAACCTCGCCTGGGTGTTCCGCCCCCTGCAGGGGGTGAAGGCGCGGGCGGGTGTCGCCGCGGTGAGCGCCTCGGCCGTGGCGACCGAGGATGGCGAGCGGTTCGTCGCCGCCCTTCTCGACCAAGGCGCCGTGGCCCTGGAGCGGGCGGAGTTCGCCGCGACGGCCGCAGACGCCGAGGTCCTGCGCCGCACCGACCGCCTCCGGGCCGCCCTGCTCAACTCCGTCAGCCACGACCTGCGCACGCCGCTTTCGACGGTTCTGGGCTCGGTCACCACCCTCATCGACTATGGGAGCGGGCTGTCGGCGGCGGTGCGCGATGACCTGCTTCAATCCATCCGCGAGGAGGCCGAGCGGTTGAGCCGCTATGTAGGCGACCTGCTGGACATGACCCGGCTGGAGGGCGGCGCCCTGGTGGCCCGCCGGGACTGGCTGGACGCCCGCGACGTGCTGCGGGCGGCCGTCGAACGGGTGACGCGCCGCCTGGGCGGTCGAAGGATCGAATGGGACTTTCCAGACAGGGTGACCCTGATCATGGCCGACCCGACCCTACTGGAACAGGCCCTGGTGAACATCCTGGAGAACGCCATCGCCTACAGCCCCGACGCCAGCACGATCGAGGTCGCCGCCTACGAAGACCACAGGAACGTTGTCATCAGCATTGAGGATGAGGGCCGCGGCATCCCGACTCACGACCTTGAGCGGGTCTTCGAGAAGTTCCGCCGGCTGGACGAGGCCAGCGACCGGGGCAAGGGCGCCGGCCTTGGCTTGGCCATCTCGAAAGGGTTTATCGAGGTGATGGACGGCCGCATCGCCGCGGCTTCCCCGATCCATGAAGGGCGTGGCACACGTATCCTGATCAGCCTGCCCAAGTCGCGGGCCACCCCGGAAGGGCTCCTGTGAGCGGTTCGCGTCCCCGTATCCTGGTCATCGACGATGAACCGCAAATCCACCGGTTCCTGGGTCCGGCCCTGGATGCGGCGGGCTATGAGCCTGTGCGCGCCGATACGGCGGAAGCCGGCCTGCGCGAACTGGCGCGGCGGGCGCCCGACGCCGTGGTGCTCGACCTGGGCCTGCCCGACCTGGACGGCAAGGAGGTGCTGGCCAAGGCGCGGGCCTTCTATAGCGGGCCGATCCTGATCCTGTCGGCGCGGGACCGGGAGACCGAGAAGATCGACGCCCTCGACCTGGGCGCCGACGACTATGTGGAAAAACCGTTCGGCGTGGGCGAACTGCTGGCCCGTCTCCGGGTCGCCCTGCGCCACGCCGCCACCCGCGAAGGGGCCAAGCCGGTGGTCGTCGCGGGCGA
>Ga0114900_1000652_pt1 | contig 25033 bp, 39 predicted proteins | sample MalvireepMed_231_FD_89685 | JGI IMG/M metagenome (GOLD analysis project Ga0114900, IMG submission 89685) | Marine viral communities from the Global Malaspina Expedition - Malaspina viral metaG DeepMed_231 | ecosystem: Environmental > Aquatic > Marine > Oceanic | place: Mediterranean Sea...
AGCGTTACCCCGAAATAGCTGAGAGAATCCTCAAGTCAGGCAGGGGCAAGTTTGGGGAAGCTCGGCGCCAGTGGGCAGACATTGATGTGGCGAACTTCGCTCGAGAGGAGGCCCTCGCCCAGGAGTTTCAGTCTGGCATCACCACAGGAGAGTCGTTCAGGGACGCCTACAGCAGCCTTCAGGAGCGGCGTCGGTCTGAGAAGGCCGGTGTGAATGCAGGCTTAGGCCTCTTCCAAGAGGAACAGGATCTCCCTGATGACCCTAACGAACGGGCTCTCGCTGAATACTACCGCGCTCAGGAGGGCGCTGTTCGGGAGTCTGGCATCTACGACTTCGAGGAGGCTGAGAAATCCATAGCAGACCTGGACGCCACTTGGACTGCGGAGCAGAAGGCCTACATTGACAGGAATACCGGCCGCTCTACACACCCTCCACTCATCCAAGAGTTCAGGGACGACGTGGTGTTCCTCAAGCCCTTCTGGGACATACGAGATAAGGTGATAGATGGCCTCTCCCCGGGTGACAGAGATGCTTGGGATTCGTACAACAGGGATGAGATCACTCGTAAAGAGCTGTCGGGTACGGTAAGCGGTATCCTCGACCACATCAAAGAGCTGCAGAATGCCTGGATATTCGACCACGCTGAGACTCCTCGGGTAGACCTGGCTCTCCTGAGATGGGGGTACAGGACGGACGCGCACTCTGATGAAGGAGCTGAGTTCATAGACAATAGGCTCCGGTCTCCTGACACTCTTTATGGCCCTCCGCAGACTCCACAAACTCAACAGCCTGCCCCATCTGGGGATCTGGAGCATCTGGAGCAGCTCTTCAGTGGAAACCAGGGCATCGGTACAGGTGGAGATCTCCAGCATTTAGAGGAGATCTTTGCTGGAACGCAACGATAATGAACCCCTTATGGTATATTCGAGTTGATACCCCTATTGCGTCCCCCTAGGGACTATAGGAGATGGTAATGGCAGACGAGGACAAGGATGTCCAAAGCCCAGGCGATGCTCCTGGCGCTTCTGAGGTGGACGAGGAGTCTACCACTGATAGCGTAGAGGAGGAAGAGCCCCCTGATTACAGGGCCCTGTATGAGGCCTCGGAGGCTACGAACAAGCAGCTTCGTAACGACTCTAGGGCTAGGGAGGGCCAGAGGAACCGGACCCAGGACCAAGAAGACCGCATGAACCGGATGGAGTCCAGCGTTGAGACCATGGCTAGGACCAACGCTCAAATCCTCTCGAAGATGATGACGGAGGACGACGAGTTCGCTGGTGTGGTCAGAAAGGAAAACGAGGAAGCAGAGACCCAATCTCGCGCTAACGGCGTTAACGGTCGGATCAATAATGTCCTGAACAACATCATGGGAATCGTCCAGACTCAATCCGAGGAGGATGATGCTGACCCTGTAGTCCTGATCTCCAAGGAGAACCAGGACAAGCTGACAGCCCTCTGGGGAGCAGCCGCGAAGAAGGCGAAGACGGGGGATGAGTCGGATCTTCATCGGGTTCAAATGGAAGCGACCCGGATGGTTCTGGAGGAAGAGCAGGCCCGGAGCCGCAGGGCTCTCGCCGAAGAGCGTGAGAAGAGTAAAGCAGCAACTAAGAAGGCTCTGGAGAAGGCTGGAGTCGCCGACCAAGATACAGGCCCGGCAAGAGCGGGAGCCGGTGGCGGTGAACGCAAGCGGGGTCTGTCTCTAATTCAAGAGGCAATCGAGGAAGGCAGTCCTCTCTTCCCCGGAGCTAAGTCAGCTTCGGTATAGGAGAACCACATGCCCACACTCGCGGAATACGAGAAAGCAGACGTAGACAAGCTCCTGGTCGGAGTGTACGACCATATCGTCACCGCCTCGGAGCTTGCAAACTGGCTGGAGTTCGAAGAGTTCACCGGAGTCTCCTCTAAGTGGCTCCGTGAGAGCACCCTAGGCGCAGCCTCAACTCACCAGGTCGGTGACACCTGGGTGGACACTGAACCTACGAAGTCCACGAATACAGCCAAGCTCACCACCGTCGGAATTCAGCATCCTCTGGACCGGATGGCGTCCCAGACTCTGGGGAGCACTCAGTCCCAGGAAGCCCTGTTGATGACGGACATGTCCAAGTCCCTGGCCCGTAAACTGGAGGATCTATGGGTGACTGGGGACTCTGGCACTCTCTCCACCGAGCCTGAGGGCCTGACCTCTCTCTTAATCGCAGACAGCCGTCTGCTGATGATGGATGATGGGTCAACTCCCTCTACGATCACCGGTGCGGAGACAGAGCTGGACCAGGATCGCTTGGACGCCATGATTGACCTAGTTGAGGGTGGCGCGCCCGACATCCTGTTGATGAACAAGACGATGCGCCGGAAGCTCACTTCCCTCGCTCGTCAGGCTGGCAGTGGTATACAGCTGGGAACGATGGAAGCCTTCGGGCGCCAGTGGACCACGTACGCCAATATACCAATCGTGATCGACGACTGGATAACCAATGCCGAGCAATATGAGAACGCCGGCGGCTGGGCTAGCTCAACAGCGACCACCATCTTCGCTCTCAAGCTCGGTCGGGAGAAGCAGGGGTTCACCGTCCTCCATAACGGTCCTGTGCTGACCCCGGACATCCAGAACCTGGGGACCAAGTTCAACAAGAATGAAGACGTCTTCCGGATGGCTGTCTACACGCAGAACGTGATCTACTCCATCAAGGCCTGTGCGGGTTTGGCTGGGATAGATTCGGCGGCATAGAGACAACCGGGGAGACTGAGGAGAAAACGTTTTGGCTGCACCATATATGGCCGAGATATTCGGCCCCGTGGCTATCCTAATCGGCTCCACTGACGTCGTGGCAGGGGATGCTCTCTACTACGACGGCACGGACTGGGAGTTGGCTGACGCGGATGACAATACCAAGTTCGCTGAGCTGATCGCGACTGACAGCTTCAGCAGTGGTGAGAATGGCGTGGGCTGCGTCGGCGGTGTCCTTGTGGACGTCGATGCCCCGTTCACTCAAGGCAATTCCATGTACCTGTCGGCTACGGCCGGCGCTATCACCGCTACCCGTCCGACGGGTGCTGAGAACTTGGCTCAGATCATTGGGTATTGCCTATCCACCAAAGAGGTGAAGGTGTTTATCCCACCTCTCCATGAGGAGACCATCAACCAGGCGCCCATGACGGATGGCACTGCCGTCTACGCTCAGAATACAGACTGGACAGGAGTGCTCCTGGGGGCGGCCTCTGAAGCAGCTGGCTATAGCTTCATGGTGCCACAAAACATGGTGGAGCGGGTGATTGAGTATCTGTGGTGGACTGTGGGAGCTTCCTCCCCCGCCTTGGACGCCTCTGACACGTACACCATCGATGTCTCCGGCGGGGTGGACGATGAGACTACCACCACCACCTCAGATGGAATTGCTGCTGCAGCTCTGACGGTCGCGGACAATGACCTGAATCGGGCTGACGTCTCGGCTGCCTTTGATGGCACTGGCCTCGTCGCCCCGGGGAACATACTCGGGGTGGACGTCGACAAGGCGGCTGAGGGGGCTGCAGGCGATGACCCTCTCATGCTTGGACTGGTCTGCGTATATCGCTGCGTGTAGGGGAGGCCGATGGTTACTCTCAAATACGACCTACCCTATGACCTGACCGTAGAGTCGGTTCCTGAAAGAGGGGCCTCCAGGTTCGGGGGCCCCAAGAGTCAGCCTATCAACATGAATCTGCTGGAGAGCCTTATCCTGAATAACCGGCAGATTAGCACGAAAGACCCAGCTCGGCGTAAGCAGGCGCTGGACACCCTTGGGGTGGCTCTACACCTAACCTTGGCAGCGTTTCGTAAGCTGGGGGTAAGTGCTGGGGATGTGAATCGCCTCAACAATGACTTCGTGGGCAAGCAGGGGAGTGCTCGGCAGACTCTGATGGACACTATGCGGAACCATAGGCGGCGTCTGTCGAACCCCAATGACCTCATCATCGCTGTCCATGACGCGGACAACTGGGTCTGGACTCAAGACGCAACGGGAGATTTATGGACGTACCGACTAAAGTAGACTCCAATGGCAAGACGCGAATGCTTCCTAACACGAAGCCATACGCGATGCGCCTGGAGGAGCCTCCCAAGCCCCCTCGGCCTGGTCTTCCTAGCACTATGGCGATCAAAGGAATGAGGCTGGGGGAGCTGGACACCGTCTTTGACAGTGTGAATGGGACGATTACAATGGGTGGTACGACCTTCACGGCTCTCGAGTGGTTCGAGTTCCGCTACCGTGCTGACCTCCTCTTCGAACGAGCAGGTAGGATGGAGCGGGTGAAGCCACCTAGTAACCCCGATGTCGAAGGATCGTCTAGCTTTCTGACTAGGAACGTGAAGACGATCCTTAGGCTAGACCGAGGGATGATCCAGGAGATTCCAGCTCCCAATGGTCCATACGATGAGGCCCATATCGAGTGGATGAAGGAGCGGTACTCCATGGTCATAACCAAGGAGGAATATGCAAACTAGTGTAGAGCAAAAGGTATCGTGTGGCTGTGGGAAAGAGATTGCCGGTAAGGGTATGAACGGCCATCTGCGGTCCAAGTTCCACATGGATTGGGCAAAGGCTGCAGCGGCCGATCCGAATACCAGCGTGTCATCGGATCCTGTGGTGGATGACACGTTGGGCCTGCAGACTCCGGAACCTACCCTCAATGGCACGTCTGAGGACATAGCGGCTGAGGTGAAGCGGATACTGGCCGACCCTAAGCTCCTCGCTGAGGTGATGGAGAAAGCGAAGCCCGGACCCGTCCCCATGATACCTGACGAAGAGGCTATCCTCGCCCGAGCTAGGGCAGGAGCTGATCCTATTGAGCTTGCCAAGGATCTCAGGGCAGTCTTCATAAGCAACGACTGGCCGAGTCCAGCTCACCCTCAGACACAGTTGGACTGGCTGAAGCAGCACAATATTCCAATACGGACGTTGCCCCGGCATATGGACCCAGATATGGTTCGGCAGTATATGAACAACTGGTATGCCGAGCTGAAGGATGCCGGCTGGGGCACGACCTGGGAGATTAGGTAATGGCCGAAGTAATGCCCCATCGGGACATCGTTATCCACGCAGAGCAGCTGGCCTTGGGCGCCTCAGCGGAGACTCTCGTTGATGCCGGGGCCACGATTCCGGAGAATACCGGGGACGTGGTCATCGTCACTCCTTCTGGGGACTCCCTTCACTGGGCGCCGTCAGTAACTCCGACGTCTACTCTAGGGCGTAGGATTACCCTTGGGCACCCGGGTAGAATACCCCACCAGTTCCATAAGACAGCGAAGATCATCTCCGACGATGCTGCAGACGTGACCTGCCAGCTGATCTACTTCCGCGGTTCGGCGAATCAGATTATCACCGCGTCAAGGAGTGAACCCAGGTAATGGCCGGCCAAAGGCGCTTCATGAAGATCCAGGCGAACGTCTTCAAGATGATTGACGCCGTCGCCATCACTGCTGGGACACCAGCTGCGGTGTGGACGGCGAACGGCGATCTGAGGATTCGTCTCCTTGGCTGGTCCCTGTCAGCCTCCGCTGCTGCGGCTCTGGAGTTTCAGGATGAGGCGGCTGCGGGTACTGTGATTGCCCAAACTCCTCTGCTTGCGATAGCAGAGGTTCACAATAGCCCGGATCTTGGGGATGGGGTTCTTCTTGGAGCTGGGCAAGACCTAGACCTGGACGTCACAGCCAACGCAACTATCTCTGGGATGGTCTGGGGCGTGGAAGAAGGATCCGGCTACTGAACATTGGGCCAAAAGGAGAGTACTGTGGGAAATCAAGAAGCTACGGCATCAGAGTGTTATGAGTGCGGATGTTCTTTCAGTGAGGATAATCCTAGCTATGGCAGCTTGATGCCTCGGGCGCCACACTTCGTGGAGAGAAAAGCCAGCGGCGAGATCATTGAGGCGAAGGGATTCAACTGGGACTATCGAGTCTGTCTGCCGGATTATAAGAAGCAGTTCGCAGAGGTCTATCCGGGTGAATCTATGCCGCTGGGAGTTAGAAAGGCTGAGGCCAGAATTGCTGCGTCAGAGGCATACGCAGATGCTATGGCTGGAGGTGAGTAATGGCAGGAGCCAAGTATTACGCGAGTGGGGAGCAGAACCTATTGAACTCTTCGAAATCAGCCTTATCATTGGTAGGAGCTGCTTCTAGCCCTAACAGGGCCTGGGTAGGGGATCTAGTCGTGGGGAATGTTGGAACTCCCGCTGACCTCGCCGGCACCTATATTGTGGAGAGAACCACAGATGAGGGGATCGGAACAGACGTCGTCCCGACTAAGATGGATATAGCCGATGCAGCGGCTTTAATACAGGCAAATGAGAATCACGCCCAAGAGCCAACGCTTTCTGGTGGTAAGGTTCTTGAGACTCCGGTGAACCACCGTGGGACTTTCCGCTGGATTGCGCCTCCTAATGGAGAGATAGTGACTCCTGCTACGGCGACGGACGGCGTCACCGTTCACTCTCTGCATCTCTCAGCCTTAACCCTGTTCAGAGCCGAGGCATGGTGGACGGAATAGATGAACTACATCAAGGAGCGGTCCAAAGGTAAAGGGACTCTCCTCTTCACCACAGACACGGAACGGGCACCGAGTGACGAGTGGTTCACGATCACGTGTCCACATCATAATGGCATCTTTATTGTAAAGCCTGGTTCTGGTGTAGAGCGGGGCTGGTGCCATATGTGCAATGCTCCTACCTGTGGAGCTACAGCTTGTAGTACGGCTTTGAACGGCTGCATACCTTTTGAGAGAAAACTTGAAAGGTATGAGAGGCTGAACCGGTATAAGCCGGAGCTCGGGTACGTCATAGGGAGCCTCAATGGCTGACACCAAAGTATCAACTCTCACTGAGCTTGCTGCTGGTCCCGCCGAGACCGACGAGGTATACATACGTGATGTATCTGAGGCAGCAGCAGATGAGTCCAAGCGAATAACCGCTGTAGAACTACTTAACCCCGAGAACTTCACAGAACTCGCAGCTTCCCCAGCCACCACCGATGAGGTCTTTATCAATGATGGCGGAGTTGGGAAGAAGATTACAGCAGCCAACCTCTTAGGGGCGGCAATTCAGAACTTCGACCTTTCCACATTCTTATTGGTGGGGAATGGTGGCTCTACTGGCCTTGCCATCTCAGCTAATGGCGAAGTCACGATGGCAGCCCAACCCTCATTCAACGTCCCAGGAGCCGCTAGAGCCAATGAGACAGGTGATGCAACCATCTACACGGTAGTCTGGGGTACGGAGACTGAGGATAGAGGCGGGGACCATGATGGCACGACATTCACATGCCCTGTTGCGGGGCTTTACAGATTTACTATAAATTGTGGCGTATCTGCTTTGGCTTCTGGACACACCGATGTCCGCGTTACATTGGTAGGTAGCGCCACCGCTACCTCGGAGAATCAACTGAATGGGTACGCTATCCTTAACGCTGCAACTACTCTCCTGAGTGTTCAGCACAGTGTACAGGTTGAATGTAGTGCCTCAGACACAATAACTGTAACTTTCCAGGCTAGTGGGGGATCTAAGGTAGTAGACTTAAATGTTGGCCCCGACGGGGAATGGAGTGGAGAGCTAGTCGTATGATATGCTTCCCGGCTGGCATAAACATAAGTCAAGGGGAGAGTGAGTGCTTCTGCCATATTCAGTCAGAATCATTTGACGGTTGGCTGCGTAAGGAGCTTGAAGCCAAGGCATCAGACTGTCAGAGAATACTAATCAGGAAGTGGCTGCCCACACTATACCAAGACTCCGCCGTAGAGAGTATCCCAAAGGATGAAGATGCCCTGGCCGCGATGATAATAGCAAGGCCAGATTACTTGACCTTCAAACAGAGGCTACAAGTACGGGTGGACAGGGAGATGGAGATATTCACCCGCCGGGCAATCCCCAACCAGGTGCCTCCACAGCTACCTCCTCTAGTCCGCCTTAATGCTTACGCATCGAAGACCAGGGAGACTACCATAACCATCTGCCCCAATGGAGTAGATGTAGCTGATAGTGCCTGTGCCTGCATCCTGGACAGTGAGCAGAGCATAGAGAACTGGATTATAGGTGCCATACTGGGGAGGATAAATAAGGGGAAGAAGGCAATGCTCCGTCAGTATAGGCCCATAGTTGTAGCGGATAAAAGAGTCCCTGCCCTGCCGGGGACTGAGGAAGAACTTCTCTCCCTAATTACGTCACGGGCTGATTACATGACCATGCCTGAGCAGAAGGCAGAGATTGAACGCAGGATCAGGGTTGAAGCAGAAGAGAAGGAAGCTCAGCGGATATCTGAGGCCGAGAGACCACTGGATGCGTCTGACTGATGTTAATCTTCACACCACAGGTTGCTGGAGGTCTCCAACTGGAGGACGGTCTTGGGAATCTCCTCCTTGAGAATGGTGATACTCTCGTTCTAGAGAACTTCACTGCTGAACTAGCAGTCCAGGTTCTAGATGAAGCTCCTGTTCTCCCAATCCCATACCGATATCATCTCCCCTACCTCTTCTTTGAGCCGGAGGAGGCAGGGTTCGCGACCTTCTACGACGCTTGGCAGAACCCTCCAACTACGCTGATGCCGGAGTATTCATCCGAATATCTCTATGGGGCTGTCCACAACTTCCCATACTTCTTCATGCAGCTGGCGCCCCCGATCTTCCCTGTTGACGGTACGCGGGTAGCGTCTCCAACAAACACAAGGCCTGGATTCCTAGGTGTTGGTAGAGCTCACACGACGCGGAGACCAGCCTGATGCCTGAGGAGACGCACTATCTAAAGCAGAATGATGTCGGTGGAGTCATTGAGAGGACGCTGAGGGACGGCTTTGGAGTCCCTGCTAACCTCACTGGCGCGACGGTGGTATTCTCCATGAGAGTGAAGCCTGCAGGCACTGTCAAGATTAGTGCTGCAGGAGCTACCTTGGTGACAGCTGTAGACGGTCTAGTTAGATACACCTTCACGGCGGGTAACACTGATACAGCGGATGAATATGAGGCTGAATTCCAAGCGACCTACTCCAATGGAGACGTCCAAAGCTACCCGGAGGATGGCTATATCCCGGTGGTGATTACGGACGATATTGCGTAATGGTTACGACTACTAGGGTCAACCTGAGAAAGGAGGTCTCCGAGGCAACAGGGGATCACTTCTCTTTTACGGCGTCTGCTGATGGGACTACGAAGTCCTTGATTGCGGCTTCGCTGAGGAATGAGGTAGGTGGGACTGACCCGAATGGTTTCATCGGCCAGTATTTCTTGTCTACTGATGGAAACAACAGCGGGGAGCAGCAGCGCTGCGATACCTACTCTCCCGACACGAACGACGGACCACTGGTCGTCTTCCAGTCTACCTTCACAAACGCCATCTCTAACGGAGATGGATTCGAGATGCACAGAATCAACCCCGTCCAGAAGCACACGGCCGTTGCACAGGCTCTAGCGGAGCTCTACCCGGTCCTCTACCTGCCAATCAAGGATGAAAGCCTCATCGTGGACAGCAGGATCCTCAATGGTGGCTTCGAGGACTTTGACTCCACTGATCCCGACAATTGGACGAAGAGTGGGACTGGGACTCCTTCCAAAGAGACGACCATCGTCTTCCACGGATCCAACAGCTTCAAGATGCTCGAGACGAGTGGAAGCGCAGTCCTCCGGTACTACCAGGATATGGACATTGCCTCCATCAGCGGGATCGCCGGCGTTGCGGCCGTCTTCAAAGCCTGGGTGTACGCCACGGCGGCATCTACAGCTCGAATCATCATAGACTTCGGGTCGTCTGAGGAGGCCAGCGACTATCATGGGGGGTCGTCTGAATGGGAGCAGTTGACGGTTTCTTCAGCTGTTCCCACAGACGCCACCAGGGTTAGAATCACGCTCGAGGTGATCGCGAGTGGGACTGGCTATTTCGATGGAATGTGGGCTGCGGTGGATCCGGTCTACCGGTATACGGTCCCTAACAGCATCATCGCTGGCCCCACCAGGATTCTTCAGCAGCATAATGAGGCTCTACCTAAGGGCCCTTACTACCCGATTCCTGAGGGTGCTGCACCCACCCAAGGGAGGATTCTACGACTCGAGGGGGAGGGCGTGCTCTCTCGCCCTTCCTCCGAGTCGGGAACGACTGAGCTAGTAGAGCCAAGACTCTCCTTATTCAGGGCGATGGCCGCGTTGAAGCTGGTGAATATCTTGGGAGAGCAGTCTGCCTCCGAGCAGATTACGATGCTAGAGAAGCGTGTAGAGGGCTGGGAGAAGACGGTGATGCGGCTCTCACGTCAAGCTGGGATACGTATGCCAAGGCTGCCTGTGGATTCCTTCAAGGGGGTATGGAGTGTGAGTCAGGATTCCACCGGTCGGGTCATTGAATCTGTGGTCTCAAGACGTGGGACGGACTTCAGTACCGCCTGATGGTCGCTGGGCTCACACATGACATAAAACTGTCTGACTTTGACACCCGGAATGCTCGGGGATTCATGTATTCCCGAGACCGGCGTACCCGTCATCGACGCTTCATGGTCAGGGAGGCGCCCGGCGCCCCTGAGAGGGGTATGACCATGGGGGAGATGACCCAGGCGGAGCAATCTCCTGTCTACGAGCTGGTGCATTACGTTGACTTCTGGGGGAAGGGGATAGGGGGCAGGAGATGGATTGACCCCGAGGACCGGGGTAAGCTGAAGATCTCGAAGAAGATCCTCACCTATCCCCGCGGCTCTCTCTTACCAGCGAAGGAGCTTCGGAATACCACCCTCTCCTCTGCAGCTGATGAGAAGATCCCTACAGGGTTCGCGGTAGCTCCTCGGGATACTTCGTCCGGCGCCACTGGGGGTTATGAGGAGACCGAGCTCTGGGCCTTCGTCGGTCGAGACGTATATTCCGGTGGGGACGACAATTGGACCCTGGAAACAGAGCCTCAGGCTCTTGCTGTGTACTACCGGAATGGGGTCACCTTCGGGAAGTGGGTCGTGGCTCCTGCTTGGTGGGGTGGGACGGACATGCCCGACGTGGCGATGCCGTACATCTTCAAGGACTCCATCACGGCGAACTGGACGGCCTCAACTATCACCGCTGGCAGGTTCAAGCACTTCGCCGTCGCTAAGAACAATGCTGGCAATGATCTGCTCTGGGGTGGTAACCACGTATTCTACACAGGAAAGACGCTTGACGGTGCTCACAATAACAGCACGACCTCACTGACGGCGAGTGCTTCCATTGATAGCGACATCTCGGTGGGGGACATCATCATCTGCGGTGTTGGGGATGACGCGGAGCAGGAGCCGATGCTCGTCACCGCTAGGTCCGGAACCTCCATCACAGTCATCCGGGCCTACGGATCCGCAGCCGTCACCTATGAGGGAGGGGAGCAGATTCATGTCTACTCTCCCCACGGGATTAAGTCCTCCAGCGACCCCTCAAATTCAGGTTCCTGGTCCTCAATAACCACGATCGGGGAGAAGGAGTACGCGATCCAAGGCCTAGCGGTCCATGAGGACACCAATACCCTCCTGATCGCCAAGCAGGATGGTCTCTGGCAGCAATACGCGGAGCCTATTGCTCAGCGGCTCTTCGTCCGCAACCTCACTATTGACTACCGCGGTCAGGGGCACCCGGTCAACTTCGTTGGAATCCATGTCTACCAGGGGCATACTCTGCTCCCTCTGGGTGGCGGGGGCCTTCTCGACATGAACGTGGCGACGGGGGAAATCGTCGACATCAGCTTTTCCCTCTCTGCCCCGGATGAGACTAAGCTCCACGGCCAGGTGCTCTACCTGGAGAGTGGCCCCACCTGCCTGTTCATGGCGCTGAAGGACAAGGATGCCGAGCTGATACACCTTCTAGCCGGCCACCTTATCACCGTCGACGGAGTGACCAACTGGGCCTGGGAGATGATCGGGGAGGCTGGAGCAGGAGCTGCTATCACCGACCATCAGACTATTCTCTTTCACGACGCCACACGGGACGACCACGACCGGCTTTGGATCGGCTTCACAGAGGCATCGGTAGAAGAGGTGCCTCACTTCCTGCCGACCAGCGACAGGGATAAGACCGACGGGTATAACAATGACGGAGACGGCTATGCAGACCTGCTAGACATCGACTTCAACCTGCCGAGGATTCCCAAGACCCTGGTGGATATAGACGTCGAGTCGAAGAATCTTCTTGCCTCCGCAGGGCGCCAGTGGGAGTTCCAGATCCTGATCGATGACCCGACTGGTACGTTCGTGGCGACAGACGCTGTGAACGTCTCTCCCTTCCAGACCATAGAGCTGCCGGCTGGATCCCAAGGTAGGGTGCTGCAGATTAGGGCAGTCCCCAATGCCACCTCGGTGACCACCATTGGGGCAGAGATTCTCAGTGTCCGAGTGAAGGCCTACCTGCAGCCGGATCCCCAGAAGGTACTCCCCATGTCACTCTATCTAGCTGATAACCAGATGGGGTTGAATGGCGTGGTGAATTCCACGTTGCAGGGAGACCTGAATCAGTTGAACGCCTGGAATGAGGATGCCGGGGACTTGATCCTTACTACGCCGGACGGGAAGGTCAGGAACGTCGTCTTCCTCCCTGGTACAATGGTCGTGGAAGAGCACTTTAAGCAGCTGGGGAGGCGATCAGAGTACACCGTCACCTTCCTTCTTGCGGAGATATGATGCGTGATCCTCTACATAATCAACAGGAGCATGTGCTGGTGGAGGATGCGATTCGGCATGTCATGCTGCCTACGGTAGACGACCCGGCTACTCCTGAGCATCGGCTGACGTTCATGCTCAACCTGATGAACCAGAGACTAGACGCCCTCCCAGAGAGGATTGCTGAGGCGTTGAACGGGGACGGGAAGAGCAGGTGGACGAAGATAAAAGAGAAAGCCCCACCCGTTATTGGGTGGAGCTCTCTGTTCGGTCTCTTCGCGGCTATCTTGAAGATGCTCTAGCTGACTTCTTCCCCCCTCCTTCACAGTAGTGGCGCCCTACTCTATGCCGGTGGATGCGCCCCTTCCAGAGGAGAATCCAGCGTAGGCAGTCGGGGCAGCGGCCATAGCTTGGACTCACAAGCTTACTCCTTCTTCCTCTCCACCAACAGCCATGGACTCCCTTCCTCCTTTGAGGCTTCCGTAGCTGCTTTTATGATTTCAGGACTGACGCCGGCATCCACCAAGCTCTTCTTGAACTTTGGTGGCTTCTGAGTGGTGGTGGTCCGCCAGGTGATCATATGCTGGTCCAGGGAGAACTTCTTCTCGTCGGGGAACTCCTCCAGGATCACCTTGAGGATCTCCTTCTGGGCGTCCTCTATCTCCTCCATCTGCTGTCTGATTTCTCGGGCCTGGAGAAGCTTCACGCAGACCTCTTCAATTCCAGGGTGGTCTAGCTCTAGCGGCTTTGGTGCTTTAACGGCCATCTCTCTCTCCTTTGATCTCTTCCATTAGGTCATTTCTCTCCAGTTCTTTCCTACCTTAGTCTCCACCTTCACGGGCACTGAGAGTCGCACGGCGTCCTCCATCATTGGGACTATGAAGACCTTCCAGTTCTCCATACCGGCATCCGGAAGTTCCCACATCAGCTCATCGTGGATCTGGAGGAGCCAGTTCGGACCTCTTACTCCATCTCTGTTCTCCGCTCTCCAGATGTTCACCATCGCCAGCTTGAGGATCCCTTGTGCGCTGCTCTGGATGGGCATATTGATTGCCTTCCGCTCCCCATCTCCACGATACCTGGGAATTGGGCATCCCATCTCTGGTGTATAGCGGATCCTCCCGAACATGTCCTTCACGAAGCCATTGAGTCGAGCGAAGGAGAGAATACCATCCTGCCAATCCCTGAGCTCTGGCCGGAGCTTATAGTAGTCCTTGATGAAATTCTCGCAGCGCCGTTCGTCCCATCCTTCAATCCCTTCTGACTCCATCTGGGTGAGGAGACCATAAGGTGAGAGCCCGTAGAGGACTCCGAAGCCAAGGGTCTTCGCGGCATAGCGCTCCGCGGATCCCTTTTCTACCACCTTCCCATACATCTGGTTGGCGGTCTCTGTGTGAATGTCCCGGTCTTCCCAGAACAGGTCGATCATGGACTTGCACTGAGCTAGGTGTGCGGCGACTCTCATCTCTATTTGGGAGTAGTCTGCAGCAAGGAGGCTCCAGTCTGGTGCCCGTGAGACGAAGGCCTGTCGTACCAGCTGACCCAGCTCGGTTCGGACTGGTATCTGCATGAGGTTAGGCCGGCGCATGCTCCAACGCCCAGTCCCTGTCCTGGTCGGGTTGATGGTGGGGTGGATCTTGCTCTCTGAATCTGCCCACTTGTAGAGGGGGTCAGAGAAGGAGTTCTTCAGGTGGGCTAGATGCCGGTACTCCTCCACCAGCTTCACGACAGGGTGCTTGATCTTCGCCAGCTCGTCGGACTCTACCGAGGGCAGGCGAGTCTTCTTCGTCAGCTTCGTAGGCTTAAAGCCCAGGTGGTAGAAGAATAGGAGACGGAGTTCCTTGTCACTGTTCGGGTTGAAGCGCCAATATCCACTCTCTTGACATGGTTGGCAGACGGATTCCGTGCCAAGGAACTCTGGACCACCGCATCTTGGGCACTTGATTTTCAGCAGGGCGAAGATCTCCTCACTCTTCTCCTGCATCAAGGCCATGTAATGCTCACTGAGCCACTTAAGGTGCTCCCGGTCCACCGTGATGCCGTTCTTCTCCATCTCCCGGGCGATGGGGAGAGTCTGCCGGTCTATCTCATACGCGAATCGGACACCCTTAGCATCGAGCTCCTCAGATAGGACACGGTGAACCCGGAGGGTGGCGTCAGGGTCTCTCGCCGAGTAGTAAACGGCGTCCTTCCGGGGGATGTCTTCGAGATTTGCGTCAGGCATAGTGCCAAGAACCGCCTCAATAGCTTTTCTCTCTCGGACATCAATATTATGCCAACGACTCCAGGGATCAACTGGTCCATCTTTCAGCACCTTCCCTGACGCTAGGTCCGCCAGGATCTTCTTGATCTTCTTGGTGATGTGATTCGGGTGCTTAGCGACGATGGAGTAGGTATTGTCCTTGACGTTCCACTTCTCGTCCTCAATGAGGGGCGGATCCGGCCACATGTCCCCGAGCTGGAGAGGTTCTCCCGTCTTCGCCGCAGCCTTGATTGCCTTCTGCGCCTGCGCGGTGGTCAGGGGAACGTCTGGGTGCTTCTGCAGCGCTGTCTGCAGGTAATAGAGAGCCTTCCCCCTCCTGTGACCGCTGATGGTGTCCATGTATGACTTCATCTCCATCCCGCAGAGGCGCCAAGCGAGCTCCTTAAGACCTTGTGGAAGCCCGAGGCAATATGCCATCGCCATCGTATCGTCGGTGTGAAAGGGAAGGTCAGCGAATTTAGAGTCAAACATGTAATTGTGGACAACCATGTGCTCCACTTCAGAGAGGTTGGGCTTCTCGGGACCATCTAGGAAGATAGCGGCTCCTGGCTCAACTGCTAGTTGGGTGCTCCAGAGGCTGTCTCCTATCGTCTCTGTGTCTAGCGCAACAACTCCTTGTTCACGGTAAGGCATAGGCGCATCTCTAAAGCCTGCAGCTGCACCCACGTCGTAATACTCTTCCTTCCCAGCCCACTCATCCACCGGCCGCTTAATCTCCTCCCCCCTCACTAGTTTCCCAAGGACAGCGAAGTCCTCTTGGATAAATCTCATGTTTCCGGTGTCGTAGAACCCCGACGCTGGGTGATAGGCGGGGAGGAGGATTGTTCCCTCTCCAGCAGCGCTGTAAACGTGCGGTCGTTGAAGGCTACCGTGTGAACCCTCCAGCGCGTTCGTGCTAACTGGTTCAGTGTCTCCATCCCCTTCGTCTGCTCCGACTCGTCGAAGATGTGTAACCGGTATTCCATGACGGTGTTCAACGGTCTCTCCTTCACCCAACAGGAAGTCTGTCGCGACCTTCCCGAGGGTCATGATAATCTTCGGCTGGAAGAGAGCGATCTCCTTCATCCGCCATCGCTCTCCACAGAATTGGGCCTGGGCTGGAGTAGGGTCGGCATTCCCCTCTGGCCGGCACTTCACCGTGTTGGAGAAGAGCACCTCGTCCCTGGTTAGATCACACTTCTGGAGCAGAGCGTCAAGGTATTGCCCAGCATGTCCAACCCAAGGCTGTCCCTTGGCGTCTTCGTTCTGTCCAGGTGCCTCCCCGACGATCATCACCTTTGCGTCGACAGGGCCTACCGCGGGGACTGGGCCCTTGCACTTTGCCCTGAGGTCGCAGGAGGTGCAGCTACGGTTGACGTCATACAGCGGCGTTTTGATCATGGGCTGCCTCCTCCACGTACTTCTCTGCTCCGGCCTTCATGATGATCACGACGTCGTCGTCCTGCAGAAGCCTCCAGGCTTCCCAGAGATTCCCACTTCCACCTAGATCGTCTGTGCTCTCAACCAGCATGATGATTCTGTCCACCAAATCTGAAGGGAGGAGGGCATAGAGGGTCTCAATGTAATGGTGCTTGTAGTAGCGCCTTGCTCCTAAGACACGTCTGCCCAAGTCCCTCCCATATCGTTCCTTCATCTCGGCGTTCAGCCAATCCGATATAGCGTCTGTGAACTCACGCTCCATGATGATGCTCCTCTCCTCCTGGCATTTCTCTCTCTTCCAGCAGCTCTCTCAGATCCGAGGCCTCCCCAAACATCTGGTATAGCTGAATCCCGAAGGAGAGGCCACCGCACCAGACATTCATGAGGGCCCCTCGTCGGTGGTACATGCAACAGTTTATTGGCTTCGACTTCCCAATCTCCATCATGTAATCCAGCATGGCCTGATACTCCCCGGGTAGCTTTCGCGCTACGTAGGGTTCGACAGAGGTATGCTCCCTGATGACGTTGAAGAGGTTGGTCAGCTGCTCGGCGAAGGTCATGAGGGCGTCTCTTCATCTGCGTTCTCCAGCTCTGTCAGCTCCCTCAGCGCTTCCTCAAGCTGCGTAGTCTTGTTCCAGAGCTCTGCTTCTATCTCTATAAGCTCACTCTCCAGCTCCTGAATAGCCTCCTTCTCAGCTAGATCAGTGGCATGTATCTGGCGGCAGATTTCGTGCCCGGTGAATCCATCCCTTAGGTCAGACTCATCCACCTTGGGCCTGTCGTCTATACATATCTGGCAAATCATGTCTGCAACTCCGTCACTGCTGAATGGGCTATGACCTCTCCAAACCCGAAGATATTCTTCCAGTCCTCCTTTGAGGCGTTCCCCATCTCCTGCACTGTCCCGAACGTCTGCTCCACGGCGAGGCTCCGCTCCCACTCGATGTAGTTCAGCTCCTTCGCCATTCTCCTGATGAGACTCGGCCGCAGCATCACCGGGGACATAGGTGGTACGTAGAATTTCCTGAGGCTGTCATGGTCATCCGGCGCCGTCTGGAACATATCCCAGAGATAGTAGATTTCCCTGATGGTCTCCTTCAGGTTGCGGGTGAAGATCACCTGGACGTTCATCATATAGTGGATCTGGTAGAGGTACGCCTTCAGTCTCTTGTAGGTCGTCTCGGTCTCCCGGGCTCCCTTCCTCTGCTTCACATGGCCGTCAGGGCCCTCTCGGATGCTCCCCTCGATGATCAGGGCCTGCCGAGTGAACCCTGCGGCGTACGCGTTCCTCACCTGGTTGAGATGGCGCCCATCATCTATGCAGGCCAGGAGGTCGGGCACCTTCTTCCGGTCCCCACAGAATCTGAGAGGGCCTCCTTCTGGGTGCCAGCCTTCTTCACTGTCAATCTGGAAGTCACCATGCTGAATCGGGATAGGGAGGCTGATGCCGGGGTAGTCTCTCTTGAAGCCTCGGACCAGGTCACGGTCATTCGCTGCCGTAGTTAGGTAGATCCCCCTCATAGGTCACTCCCACACCATCGCCGACAATACTGGGAATGGCACGGCTGGGGTCACCTGCCCCTGGAGCATCCCGTTCTGCCGACTCTTGATGATCTTCTGGACTCGGTTCCCAGTGCCATCCTGGTAGAGCTGGGCGACGACCTGCACCTGGTACATCATGTCCTTGTAGCCCTTGATCTCATACTCGTTGGGCTTCTGGAAGACGGTCCCCCATTTGTGGATGAAGATCCCGTTCAGCTGCGTGTCATCGAGCATGGACCGCACGATGGAGCGTAGCGGCGCCTGATACTGCTTGTGCCGAGTCGGGGGTATCTCGTTGATCTTCCCCACGAAGGCCCACTCTGCTAGCTCTACGAGCTCTGTGAAGGTATCCCAGATGATGGTCCCGCCTGTCCCGCGGAGGAGGTTCTTCACAAGACGGAACTTGGTCATCAGGTCATCCCAGATGGCCTTATACTCAGCCTGCGTTCCAGTGTCAGGCCAATCTATAGGGAGGACTGTGACGTCCTTACCAGCCTTAACTGCTTTCTGGATGACGCCTTCAGCACCATGGTCGATGTCGAAGTAGGCGATGGGATCCGGGGCAGTGAGAGCCCTGTCACTCTTCCCCATGCCACCATCCCCGGTGTATACCATGACGAGGCGCTGCGCAGCTATCTCGGCTGAGGGCTTGTACCCGCCAATCTCAAGTAAGCCGGCGAGTGGGCTAGGCGCTGCTGATGTCTCCGTCGTCATCAGGAATCACCCCCTCTTCGCAGTCTACGTGCTCTCGTATATCAGGGTCGAAGTACCCGACCCGATATCGCTCTCCCACTTGGATAACCCGCCCACACTTTTGGCAGGTCATGGGCTTAGGTTCTGTTACCATACTTCTTCCTCTCCACCATTGGTTTCATTCGTAGTAAGGATTGCCAGTTCTCCATCAGCTCCATCGCCGTGAAGTCGATGATATGCAGCCATTGGGTCATGTCGGGTGGCCTGCCACCTATGTTGAGGACCGGGAACCAGCATTGCGTGACGCCGGCCATCCAGCAATAGGCCTTGGCTTGGATCATATATCGTTCGTTCTCCGTTGGTAGCTCCACGTCCTTCCAGCGAGTCTTGCACTCCCAGACAGCGACTGGAGGACCATTGTGGATGACTCCATCAAGAGAGCCGACGACGCTATCCACCTCGAGTACGAGGGGTCCGTGAAAGCTGTCTCCGTGGTCAAAGACGAGGCCTCTCTCTATGGCCTCACATTGCGCCACCTCCCAGAGCACCTTCTCCCAGATGAGGCCAAAGCTGCCGAGGTTCTTCACCCACTGAGGGAGGTCGTCCTCCTCTTCCTTCCTGAGACCTAGAGTCTCAAGAAGGGCGTCACGAAGGTCACTGACGTGGATCTTCGACTCGTTTCGGAAGGCAGGCGGGTTGAAAGTGTCGGCTACGTTCTGAAGGTCTAGCTGGACGGACTCGATGTTCATTACTGCCTCAACCAGAAGATGGCTTCGCTCAAGGCCAGCCATGTCCTCCGTATCTGGCCTGTCTCCAGAAATGCCTTTGCGATTATCAGGTAGCCGCAGGCGGTGCTCTCCTCTTTTGTCATGATTCTCTCCTTCAAAGTGGTGGTGGGGACACCGGGGGTTTAAACCGACATCCCCTCTTACGCCCTACCCTTATCTTCTCCTCGCGCGGAGAGGGCCTGGGACCACCGGAGGGTTATACGGCAGGGCCGAAGCCCCTCTAGATGCTGAGAGTGTCCCCGGTGATGGTGACCCCAGCTACTACCAAGGCCTCGGCTACGGCGCCTCCCATTACCAGGTTCATCATCTCCATCTTCTCGTCTGCTCCCCGAGTCTTGAAGATGTACAGGCTGAGGTCGTCCTTCTTCCTGTGACCTTCCGTCTCTGGGTCGGACAGCATAGCCATGGCGGACTCCACCACTTTGGCGACAGCCTCATCATTGGCTACAGCCGTGACGATTTGCTCTTGCTCTGCAGTTGCCACAGCTGTTGCCGTTGCAGCTGCCGGGACAGCCTGCTCACTGGTTCCATTGGCGTCGATGACTGCCACGTCTGGAGGCTTGGGAGCGTTCGGGGTAGCCTCACCCCACGGGAACTGGTATAGCTCCAAAGGCAGCACCAGCTGAGAGCTGTCTCCACGCTTGACCTCTTCCTGGTCAAACTTTGCGTAGAGGCCTACCAGCAGAGCCGCGATCTTGGACTCTTCTCGAAGCTTCTGCTCTGGATACCCGGCATTGACCAAGGCCTTGGTCAGCTGGTAATAGTTGCAGTTGGTCTTGAGGGTGCCGGTGTGAATCTCCGACCCGTCTGCTGCCACTGTGAACCGGGCTGGGTCTCCAATGGAGTAGAACTGGTTGAAGACCACGCCTTCATCATTCCGGAGGTCCACGAAGGCAGCGACGGCGACGGCCTGCTGGTTGTTCGTCGCCAACACCGGGATCATGACGTCGGTCCCGTCAGGGTTCTGTCCTACTCCCTTCTTCACATACTTGTGGATTCCGAATCTAGCTGCTACGACGAGCAAGTCTCCCCTGGGGAAGTCCCCACCCTCGGTAGCATCACTGGGTGCGTTAGACATTGGGGCCATAATAGTAATCTCCTTGTTCTAGTTTGAGTCGATATCTTGCGACCGTTCTCTCTGAAAGTCCGTGCTTCTCAGCGATAGCTCTGAGGCTACCTCCAATGGCTATGTCCTTAAACACCTCCTGTCTACGCCTTGCCGTCTCAGTGCTCGGTGCTCTCTGACGACGGGCTTTGATCCTATAGACCGTGCGCTCCGTGATGCCTAGAATCTCTGCGGCTGCTGTAGGACTGGTGGCTTGATCAATGATCACCTCCATCTGCTTGTCCTTTTGCTGCTTCCTCCAGACCAAGTAGGGCCGAGGATTGTCATGCTTGCAGACGGAGAGCGGACACTCCAGGCACCGCGGGTGGACATCACAGCCATCGTCGCCGTACTCTATGTCAGAGGCCTTACGATTCACGATTCCTCTGAATTGGCGCCGGGATAAGATCCTGGCTCTTCGGGTTCACCCGTTCATGAAACCATTCCGGGGCAAACTCCTTATTGTCCTTCCAGAAGTGAGTCCAATGGTCATCCACGATGATTACTTCACAGGTATCACTTTCCCTCCTATTTCCTCTGGCAGCTCCCTGCACTAAGGTCTTCATGGCCTCCCAATCAGAGTACGTCTCGTCGAGCTCTTTCCTAGCCTTCGCCAGCGGTGTATTGGTGAAAGGCCAGGGCACCTTGCCCCAGATGATGACCTCACATTCCTTGCCGGGGAAGTCATAGCCGGTGGTAACCGAGGGAGACACCAGGATGGTCCCAGGGCTCGACCTCTTGAACCTGTTCACGACTTCGATGATATTCCTCGGCGTATTAACGAGCATATCCTCACTGAAACGACTGTTGGCCCTGATGATTTCAGCTCTCTCATAGCTGCCGGTATGGATGATGGTCTTTCGATCCCTCCTTGTGCGTAGAATATTATCAATGGTGGCAACCCACTCGATCCTCATGGCCTCGGTCCACTTATAGTCCACTCGGATGGTCTTGACGTGGATGAACGGGGCCCTGGCGGGGTCGAACTGGGTGTTGGATTGTATCCAGGTTGGGTTCGGGATTCCAAGCTCCTTAGCTGCTCGAGGAGTCATCACTGCCGACATCACCAGGATCTTTGGGACATTCAAGAAGAGCGCCTGGTTGTGGACTCGTGGGTCAATAGGGGTGAAGTGCATGATCCCCTTCTCATATTCAGGAACCCACTCATCCCGAGCTCTAGAAAGCTTGCCAACCTTGGCGGCTAGCTGGCGAATCCACTTGTAGTCCGATCGGAGAGCTGTCGGGACATCTGCTCCCGCGTAGCCCTGGACCTCCTCCCTTAGGTCAGATTCCTCCCTGGTAAGCTCAGGGAGAATGTGTGTGGCGTGGGACTGCCACCACTCCCAGGTCTCATCTGCCTGTGACTCAAACCTGTCCAGTTCCTTGTGGTCCAGCTCCACCTTCTTGTAGGACTCGATCCACCTCGCCGCGGTGTGCGCCTCGTCGAGTATGAGGAGACCAAAGGGGTTCCCAGAGGTCACCGGGGGGATGTTGGAGGGCAGGTGGGACATCCCGTCACTATACCCATGCTGGTGGAGCCAGTACGAGTAGTTCGTGCTCACCAGGTTGGCATCCTTCACCTTCGCCAGCCGGCTGAAGTATTGGCAGCTGTCTCGAGTCGGGCACTGGAAGCCATAGGTGCAGGGCGCGCTGTCGGTGAAGAAGGTCGGGTATTCGTTGCAGACGTAAGACCCCCGGCCCATGATCTCCTTTAACTCAATCTCCCCGAAGTCGTCCATCAGCTGTGCCTGGAGTCCCTTCGTGCTGGTCAGGTATGCCGTCCTGGTCTGCCCCCAGAACGCTGTGAGGACCGCTAGGAGGGTCTTCCCGAAGCCAGCAGGGATTGGAGCGCAGGCGAACCTATTCTCCCCATTCATCCACTCTACGAGCTGCTCAAAGATGTACTCCTGGCCGGGATACCATTGGTCAAACTTGGGCAGGCCTAGCATTTGGGCTGGTGTTAACACATCACTCTCCCTGGACTGCTACCCTGCCCTCCTGCTTTGGAGGAGCAAGGAATCTAGCCCATAGTATCCACTCAAAGAGCTGGACAGAGGCCTTCTTCTCCAGCACCAGCTCCCAGCCCTCAGTGAGGAAAGGGTCGTAAGCTACAGCCCGTGTGATTCGGCCATTGCCCTCCTCCTCTGTGAGAGCTCCTATTACAGTGGCGGTCCTCACCTGGAACCACATCTCCAGGGTGTCCTCTATCGGGCGTCTCTCTAGAGGGTGGACGTGCTTCTCAAAAGCCTCCATGCCAGCTTCCAACTCGAGGGATCGGGCATCTATAGCTGAGAGTCCTTCAGATAAATCTCCATCCGTTTGGTCTACTACAAGTATCAGAACCAGGATGAGAAATCCAAGGCCACAGAGGACGCAGAACAGAGTCGTCATCCGCGACCTCCTGGCGTCCATAGCTTCGCTTTTCCGTAGACCTCACCGAGGTCATCAGGCATCCCATGGCTGAGCACCTGGAGGAGTGCCATGTCCGCTCCTAGGTTGATGGCATTGAGGTAGTTCTGGACGAGCTTCATGTCTCCACCGAACCGGTGGTTCAGCATCTTCGCAATGTCGGCAAAGTGGTTCGGCCGATGCTTCTGCATGTAGGCGAGGTAGGTTTTGTTGTCAGCGGCGCCAACCTCATTGCCGGGAAGAGGGGTGCGGTCCATCATCTCATAGAGCTTCATTCGGACAACGCTCCTTATGTCAACTAATTCCGCAGGCGGGGGGTTCTACAATCTCGTCGGGAGTCGGGATGTAGGACTTGGGTGTGTCAGGCAGTATGATGTCATAGGCGTCTACCAGTGCCAGCCTGGAAGAGCCGCTTAACTCACCAGCGTGAATAAGCAGGAAGTCAAGCTGGCGGCTGGTGAGCTTTATGAAGTTAATCTCCCGGTCCAGAAGGAACGCCTGCCCGTTAGAGATTTGCACGTACCCCTTCTTCGCTAGTACATCAACCGGGCTGATCCCTCCGTCAATGCCAAGGCGCTCACACTCCTCACGTGCCCACGGAATATGAGAGTAATAGGGAAGTTCAATCCATTCCCCGCTCCGTTTTAGGAACCCGCCTAGACTCATGGTTCGCACTACTCCTGTTGCGTAAACTCGATGTCGCCGTTTTGAGCAAGCTCAGCCAGTTGTTTAGCTCTCTCAGCGATGGTTTCCAGCCGGTCGGCACATCCTTGCCCACCAACGGTATTGTCCCGCAGTAGGTGTTCCAACGCGAAGACTGACCCGGCCAAAGCAGCTACCTCAATCTTGAACATCTCTATTTCCATGCTCGCTCCCTCCTGTCTACTTAGGCTCGGCAAACGCATCCCAGTCGGCTTTGGCCTTGACCATTGGAATGTGTCTAATAAAAGGCTCTACGTCCTTTGGCGCATAAGTAAGTAATTGGTCTACAATCGCTACCATCCCCGCCGCCGCCGCGATGGCCTCGGCTACCCACTCGACTCGAATCTCTTTATGAATCGCTACCGCCATGCGGTAGCCCTCATGCTTACCCTCAGCGAAAGCCACTTTCTTATGAGACTCTATCCGTCCTAAACACTCCGCCTCGACCTCAGCGCGGCCAGCCGGTTAGTCATATCTGCTCCCTTTTAGCAACGGCTTTAGCATGGAACCCGCAATACCACGTACCCTTAATTTGATAGACCGCATGAGTATTACAAAAGCCGTCTTGCTGGGAGTGGCAGTATTCTTCCCCTTCGGGGCTGACTGGTTCAGGCATTCTGGCGCTCCTTGAGTTTCCGTCTCCAATAACTGCCGAGGTAGTCGTAACATCGACGGCAGAGACGAAGAGGGGACTGCGTTAATGGACGTGTCGTGTAACAGTAGGAACAAAACCCGCTAGTCATCACTTACCCTCCACTAATCCCGTCCACTTGCATGAAACATATACCGGGGCACGGTAGCAGGTGTAGTGGCGTTTCGGTGTCAGTTGACAATTCTCTCACCCTCCCTCGCAGCGTCTTTAATCTCCTGCAGCTTCCCAAACCCCGACAGCCGGAGCTCAAACTCTCTCATGTAATTCAGGTAGGTCTGCTTCCGGCTCCCTTCCTCTTGCTTGTAGATCGTCGCCATGATGTTCTCTAGGTGCTTCTGGAGGTCATCCCACTCGCCGGCATCAGCCATGGCGTCCAGGTTATCCCGCAGCCCGTTGATGATGTCCCTGAACCTCAGCTGCTCGTTCTTGACCCGAATCAGCTCCTCAATCAGCTCTACGTGGTGCCACTCCCCAATCCCAGGCTCCTCGGCCTCGCAGTGCTCAAGCTGGCGAAGGATAGCGGCCAGGATAAACCCGCTGACATTGTCGAAGTCCCACTGATCACTAGCGACGAGAATGCTGATGGCATGCGCCGTGGCTGGGGAGACTCGAGCACTGACGGAGATACTATGGCCGAAGTCAGAGGTAGCTGTAGATTTCCGGACCCGCCTCACGCTGAGGCTCCCAGCTGCTCTTTGTCACCACTGGACATCACTTCCAACGCATTCTCCGGGATTAACCACCTGCCACCTTTACCAGATGGCTGGACGGCGCCGGGGATCTTCCCATCCTCCACCATCCGATAGAGGGTGTTCATGCTGAGAGCTCCATCGAGGCGCTCATGAAACTCGCTGAT
>Ga0114900_1000660_pt1 | contig 24666 bp, 17 predicted proteins | sample MalvireepMed_231_FD_89685 | JGI IMG/M metagenome (GOLD analysis project Ga0114900, IMG submission 89685) | Marine viral communities from the Global Malaspina Expedition - Malaspina viral metaG DeepMed_231 | ecosystem: Environmental > Aquatic > Marine > Oceanic | place: Mediterranean Sea...
AAACGCTCGTCGACATCACCACGGATGGTCCACTGGTAGTCCGGGTAGGTGGGGGTTCTCCAGATTACCTGAACGGCGTCGGTATCGATGTTGCCGTTTTCCAGTTCTTTTTCCCAAACCTGGAAGTTCAGGGCGCCCACTTCATAGGTTCCGGCCTCGACCAGGCGCAGAGTGCGGGTATGGTTGCCACTGAAGCCAACGCGGGAGAACAGGGAATCCGGCGCTTCGTTGAAGGCATCCCGAATGTAGAATTCCGGCATCAGGCGGCCCGAGGTAGAACCTTTGGAGCCGAAGGTAAAGGTTTTGCCGCGCAGCTCGTCTTCCAGCTCATCCAGGCTGTCGGCCGGCTGGATTCCAGTGCTGGTGTTGGCGATGAAGTAGGTCTCGAAGGCTTCATCTTCAACCCCCTGGGCAATAGCTTCGGAACCCGGAACCAGTCGGCGGGCCTGAACACCAGACAAGCCACCAAACCACGCCAGTTGTACCTGGTTGTTGCGGAAGGCGGAGACCGCAGCGGCGTAGGATTTCACCGGGATGTAACGCACCTCAACATCCAGCTGCTCCTGAAGATAGTCAGCCACGCCACGAAAGCGCTCGACCAGTTTGGTTTCATCTTCATCCGGAATGGCGGTGAACACGAAAGTGTCTGCCTGAACGGTGGTTGCCGCTGCCAGCGAAAGCAGGCCCGTCGCCAGCCATTTTCTGAGGTTGCTGATTGCCATCATGAATCATTCCTTTGCGAGGTGGGGTTTGGTGAAAAACGTTGCCATCTACTTGAAAACCCAGTCAGGATAACGTGATTTCCATCAAGTCTGAACCGGTATACGAGGGAAGGCTTTACCTGGCGCAGTGCCACATGCAGAATTTTTCAAAAACAGAACAAGTGACCACCATGCGATTGACCATAGTAACTCCAGCCGGCCCGGATTCGAAAGCAGGTAATCGGGCCACCGCACTGCGTTGGCAGAGTCTGCTGGAAGCAGCCAGTCATCAGGTGGAAGTGGTGACAGAATACCAGGGCCAGGAAACGGACTGCCTGATTGCCCTGCACGCCTGGCGAAGTGCTGACGCGGTTAAGCGGTACCGGGAAACATGGCCCGAGAAACCTTTGATCGTGGTACTTACCGGCACAGACATATACCGCTTTCAGCACGAGTTTCCGGACATCACATGGGCCTCCATGGACGCCGCTGATCTGTTGATCGGGCTGCATGATCTGGTGGCCGAGGATATTCCCGAACGCTACCACGACAAATTGCTGTGCCTGCGGCAATCCGCGCCCAAGCCGTCAGTGGCGGGTAGCGCCCGGGCAGAAAAGGACCAGTTCCACGTTTGCGTTATTGGCCATCTACGTGACGAAAAGGATTCTCTACGTGCTGCCTGGGCCTGCTACCACCTTCCTGAGCAATCCCGCATCGTGGTTTCCTGCGCCGGCAAGGCCCACAACGAGGCGTGGCGGGAAAAGGCGCTGGAAGAAAGCCGGTCCAATCCTCGGTTTCATTATCTGGGTGAGTTGGACAAGCCAAAGCTGGAGCACCTGATGGCCGTGAGTAATCTTATGGTGATCAGTTCCATCATGGAGGGTGGGGCGAATGTGGTGTCGGAAGCCTGTCGGGCGGGCTTGCCGATTCTTGCCTCTGATATTCCCGGCAACCGTGGTTTGCTGGGCGATGACTATCCCGGCTATTTTCCGGTTAAAGATGATAAAGCTCTGGCGAGGCTGATGTTACGTGCGGAAACCGACGCGGAATTCCTGGGGGATTTGCGGGCGAAGGTAAGTGCCCTCGCGTCTGGTTTTTCCCCGGAGAGCGAGCTGGAAAGCCTCGAACTCGCCCTGGTCAGATGCAAAAAAGGGTAGGCCGACGGGCCTACCCTTTATTTTAAGGCATTGGGTTGCGAGATAGGTTTCAGAGTACCTTTTTCGCTTCGGCAGACAACTCGCTGAACCCTTTCAGGCTCTTGAATGCTTCCAGTTTCTGCTTGTCCGCATCGCTGGGGTTGGCAATCTGCTCGATGGAGGTAATGCCAGCCTCTTTCATTTTCTTTGCGGTTGCCGGGCCAATGCCCTTCACGCGGGTAAGGTCAGACTTGTCTGCCGGCTTGGCCGCTTTCTTCGGAGCTGCGGCCTTGGGCTTGGCAGTGCTCGTTTTCTTGGCGGCCGGCTTGGCCGCGGCGGTTTTCTTGGCCGGAGCCGCTTTCTTGGTACCGCTGGCCTTCGAGGTTGATTCGCTGGACTTGGACACTGACTTGCCAGTTTCCCTGGAAGCGATACCCAGGCGCTCCAGCAATGCCGACTGCAGTTCGTGGAATTCATTCATGCGGCGCTCAAATTCGTCGTTAAAGCGCTTCATTTCACGATCACGCAGCTCATCCATGTCTTTCAGGAGCTTGCGTACTGGCTCCTGAACCTGGTTCTGCAGGTTGTCGAACTGCTTCAGTGCGTCGTTAATCAGCCCTTCGATCTGGGCGGATGTTTTCTCGAACTCTTTGTTTACTTTCTTGACGATCTTATCAACGCTTGGCTTGGCTTTCTTTGCCATGGAGAGTCTCCTTACGGAAGGGAAGTGCGGGTGAAGTGAACGGGCATCAGGCCATTTGTCGCATACCGGAAGCGGGACTCGACCCACGCCGGGATTTCAGGCTCTGTTTCTTGAGAACAACTTCTCTTATGCGCCGCAGCTTGTCAGAGAGCGGTGATTCGTCTCGAGCATTTAGCTCAACAAAATCAAGCGAGTAGAAGAAGTTGCTACAGTGTTTTCTCTTTTCGGTAACCAGGCCGGTCAGGCCTTCGGCACGGATTTCTTCAAACGGCATATCCATAACAAGGTCGAGAACCACGGTATCCCCGGGTTCAAACAGCTTGTCCGTTTTCATCACGCAGCCGTAACTGTCGAGTTCATAAAGTCGCGCTTCAACGGTTTCCTTGCGAAAAATGCCGTGTCGGATTCGGAAACGCGCGACCAGGTCCGGTAGTTCTTCGTTCATGGAACGCTTGCTCTGCTATTGAGGTCGGCCAGATATATACTGAACATTAATTAAACAATAGACGGGCCAGAAACTTTTGGCAATGCCGTCAGCTATCTACCGCAGCCCGTTCATGGAAATAATCAGGATTTGGCCCCCTGTGCGGGGCCAAATCTGCCCATTACCGGGTTTTCAGCTCGTAAAGGTCAACACGTCGATCTTTCAGATTGGTGACAGAACCTTCGTTTCTGACCAGTTTGAGCTTTTCCAGATCCATATCTGAAAACATGATCATTTCGGTGTTCGGCGTGGTTTCTGCCATCACTGCATCATGTGGAAATGCGAAATCCGACGGCGAGAATACCGAAGACTGGGCGTACTGAACATCCAGGTTTTCCACTTTCGGCAGGTTGCCCACGCTGCCGGTAATCACCACGTAGCACTCGTTTTCTATGGCCCGGGCCTGGGCACAATGGCGCACGCGCAAATAGCCGTTCTTGGTATCGGTCCAGAAGGGGACACAGATAATGTCCACATCCTGACTGGCGGCGATACGGCCCAGTTCCGGAAACTCAATGTCGTAGCAGATCATGATGGCGACACGGCCGGCATCGGTATCGAATACCTGGAATTTATCACCACCCTCAATAACCCAGTCGCGACGTTCGTGAGGGGTGATGTGGACCTTGCGCTGCTCGTCTACACGACCGTCACGGTGGCACAGGTATGAGACGTTGTAGACCCGGTCATCTTCAATCAGCGGCATGGAGCCGGTGATAATGTTGATGTTGTAACTGACGGCCATTTCCGACATTTCGTTGCGGAACTGTTCGGTAAAGCCTGCGAGGAACCGAATGGCACGGGTCTGATCCATCTGGTCGGTCAGCCCCATCAGCGGCGCGTTGAAAAATTCCGGGAACAGGGCAAAGTCGCTTTTATAATCCGACAGTGCGTCCACGAAGTACTCAACCTGCTTGAGCACCTCCTCCACCGAGGTGAATTCCCGCATCTGCCACTGCACCGCCCCCATGCGCACCTGGGTTTTTTTGACGTTGAGTACCGATGAGGGAGGCGTATAGAGAATGTTTCTCCACTCCAGCAACGTTGCATATCCGAGGGATTTCTGGTCTTCCGGCAGGTATTTGTGCATCAGCCGGGTAACCTGGAAATCGTTGGAAAGCTGGAACGTCAGGATCGGGTCGTAGATTTCCTTGCGATCAACGCGCTGAATGTATTCTTCCGGAGTGTATTGCTCGGCGTACTTGAAGTAGCTGGGAATCCGCCCTCCGGCGAGGATGGCCCGCAGGTTCATGGAACGACAGAGCTCTTTTCGTGCTTCATACAGGCGACGCCCCAGTCGATAGCCCCGGTATTCGGGGTCTATAAACACATCCAGGCCGTAAAGCGAATCGCCGTTGGGGTTGTGCCAGATTTTCTCGTTACGCAGAATCAGGTCGTCGTAGGCGTGAGGGTTGCTGAATCTTTCGTATTTCACGCATACCGTGAGCGCCACCGCCACCAACTGGCCGTTGTCTTCGATACAGATCTGGCCATCCGGAAACTGTTCTACCAGAGCCTTGATGGTTTCTTTTGGCCACGCGCCACCAATGTCGTCGTAAACCCGATCCATCAACTCTTGCAACTGGCCGTAGTCATCAAGGGTCAGGTTACGCAGATTCAGGTGGAGCTCTTCATGGGCCATAGGGTTCTCCCTGTCGTGTCTGGCGAATGTGCTGTGATCTCAGCATTCTAGCAAAGAGTGTTCAAGACTTCGCAGGATCTGCCGTTAGTAAGTATGTTTCGACTACACTAAATGATAAATGCAATTTGTTTTTGACCCTGATTGGAGGCCGTCAGCTTGAACCTATCATTCGCCCAGAAATTGCTGATCGCAATTGGCTCCCTGATCGTGTTGATTATGGGCGCCCTGACAATTTCCAACGATATTCGGCTCCGCTCAACGACCGATCGCTACGTTAGCGCGCTGATGAGCGATGCGGTGGCCCAGAGTACGTCGAGTATTGCCGATTGGCTCAATACGCGCCTGGATATGGCGGAAGCGACGGCGAAGGCGCTGGAACGGACTCGCAACGACGATAACGCCCGCGTTCTTATGGAAGCCATGACCGAAGGTGCCAACATCAAGGACGTGTACGCCGGCACCGAAGATGGCCGCATGCTGATGCGAAGTGCCGAAGTAGAGGCCACGCTTCCACCCGATTATGACCCCCGGGTACGCCCCTGGTACCAGAAAGCCCAGCGTTTGGGGCGGGCGTCGTTTACCGATCCGTACCTGGATGCAACCTCGGACGAGACCATTATTTCCGCCATGGCGCCAATCAAGCGGGGCAATTATGTTGGCGTGGCCGGTATGGATATCAGTCTCAACACAATCGATCAGATGCTATCGACCATTACCCTGGCAGAGACGGGCTATGCGGCGTTAATCAACAATTCCGGCACGGTCCTGTTTCACCCCAACAGCGAGATTGTTGGCAAGAACATCAGCGGCATGATCGGTCAGCAGCCGGTTCTGGACGGTTCTCTGCAGGGATTTGAGAGCGAGGGTGCCGAGTGGAGTGTCAGCTTTCACCCCATCAGCGAAGCCCGGGCCGTGGACTGGTACCTGGCTACGTTCGTGAATGAAAACCTGATCAGTGCTCCCATCGTCGAGGCTCGGACTATGGGCCTGATCATCGCCGGGGTAGGGCTGATTGTTGCGCTTGTCTTGCTCTACTTTGCGATTAGCTTCCTTCTTGCGCCGGTTCGCAGGCTTAATGGCGCCATGTCTCGCATCGCTTCCGGAGATGCGGACCTTACCAAGCGTCTTGATGACTCTGCGTCTGATGAGTTTGGGCAGTTGGCGCGCAGCTTCAATAGCTTTGTTGAGAACATCCAGCAGGTTGTAAAAGAAGTAAAAGAGGGCAGCGACGAACTGGAGGAGAACGTAAAGTCGCTCCGACAGACGTCCAGCGACAGTCGCTCCAGTGTTGAAAACCAGCAGCATGAGATCGACATGATCGCGACGGCAATTAACGAAATGTCCGCGGCGGCGGGTGAGATTGCCCAGAATGCCCAGCAAACTGCGGAAGCCGCAGAGAATGCAGACCAGGAAAGCCGGGGTTCCCTGGAGACCGTCACCGCCTCGCGGGATGCGGTGCAGAAGCTGGTGGGTGAGATAAACGCCGCCGCCGAGGTTATCGACACCCTTGGTAAGGATGTTTCGTCGATTACGACTGTACTTGAAGTCATTCAGGGCATTGCGGAACAAACCAATCTGCTGGCACTGAACGCGGCCATTGAAGCGGCGCGGGCAGGGGATGCGGGACGCGGATTTGCGGTGGTGGCCGATGAGGTTCGGAATCTCGCTCAGCGTACCCAGTCTTCCACCGAAGAAATCAACAACATGATCGAGCGGCTGCAGAAAGGCGCCAACGATGCGGTAGACGTTATGAAAGCCTCTACGGCGGTATCCAACGTGAGTATGGAAAAAGCGCAGGATGCGATGGAGTCTCTGAACCGGATTGTGGAGGCGATTACCGCCATCAGTCAGATGACCTCACAGATCGCCACGGCCTCCGAGGAGCAGACATCGGTGACCGAAGAGTTGAATGCGTCCATCACCCGCATTGCTGACCAGGGCCAGGAAGCGGCCAAGGCGGCCAGCGAGAACGATGTTTACAGTGGCCACATCGAGACTATCGGCAGTGTGCTGAATGACAAGGTAACCCGTTTCCGGGTGTAATTCGTGGCGGCCAGGGATGGCCCGCTAGTCTCCGACACTCAGTAGCTCAACGCGGCGCTCCAGGTTTTCCAGGGTTCGACGCCCGACATATCTGGATTCTTCACTAAGATACGGATTCTCCAACGTGATTACTGTGCGCCGTTCAAGGCCCAGTGATGATACCGCTCTGCCAAACCAGTTTTTCAGATACACCGCGAAGCTGCCGTCCAGGATCGCTCGCTCCAGACCCAGTTGCAGGCGTTGCGCGGTTTCGTGATCGTCCGGGGCCACAAAAAGGTAGGATGGCATGGCGTAGGCCAGCAGGATGTTTGGCTCGATTACCAGGTCGTCGGCTTTGTTATGTTCGAGGTCGAACAGCACTTCGCTCACACCGCGGGCGTAACAGTCGAAGCGTTTATTGCGAAGCATACCAAAGAGTATTTCATAGCGGGTGTGGGTGATCACGGTAATGCCGTTAGCTTCGAGAATCGGGGTGTCTGGCCAGTGTGCGCCCTGGCCAATACGGATATCTCGCTGGCGCAGGTCGTCCAGGCTGGATACCCCCTCAAACAGACTGAGCTGTTCCGGCAACACCAGGCATACCCTGAATCCGAGCAGTCCGCCGTCCACAGGTACCGGAATGGCGTTCAGAAATGTTTCCCGCTCTTCTGATGTCGCCACGTTCGCAATATCCAGAATCCGGCTCTGAGGGTTAGCCAGTTCCCGAAGGGCGCGCCCCTGGCTTATTTCTTCACTGCGGATAATCTGGAACTCACCGTACTCCGAGGTTTTGCGCAATGCGAGTTCAACCAGATTGCGAATCGCCGGGTTATCGTAGTTGCGATACCAGAGTATGTAGTCTCGTGTGGGAGCCGATTTGGATTCGGATTCGGACGCAGCCGTTGGCTGAACGTGAATGCACGCCGCAAGCGCCAGAACTGGCCAGAGGCGCGTTATCATTTTATTGAATGTGTACAACTGCGTGCCCTTTCCCTGTTATCCGGCTGCAAGCAACGGTAACGTTACAGACAATGGCTACAGCTTAGATCAGAAAGCGTTAATCGAAACGTACAGGTTTCAAAAAAACTGTAAAAGATTCTTGAAGTAGCCGTATCTGACTGTAAAGATCGCCTTTTCTGTACTTCGGGATATGGCTTTATGGCTCTTATTGATTCTCTGATTGGCACCGCCGGCCAATGGGTAAGCTCCAGTGACCCCAAGGCGACGCTGCTGCAACCGCTGGAATGGCTCAAGAAGACCGGCAGTTATGCCGCGGTTAACCGCATTATTGGTATGGCGATACCGTTCGCGCCCCGTAATCACTTCAGTGTTGAGGAGCTTCGCCCGGGCTACGTCAAAGCCCGCGTGCGCCTCAAGGGCAATAAAAACCACTTTGGTAGCCTGTATGCTGGCGCCTATTTCCTGGTGGCGGAGATTCCCGGTGGGGTGTTGACCCTCTTCGACCTTGGCCCTGCCTATACGCCAATTCTGAAGGAAATGACTCTGGAGTTTCTGCAGCCGGCCAATTCTGATGTCACGGTGGAATTTGAACTGCCACCTGAGGCGGTGGCTGCCATCCTCGCCGATGCAGACGCCACCGGAAGGGCAAAATTCACTCTGGAAGGCATTCTGAGGGATGAAGAAGGCAATCACGTGGCCACCTCCATTGCCCATTACCGGGTGCGCAAAAAGGGGTTCAAGCCTCAGGATTGATCGAGCGTAGCGCCTGCAGGAAGACGTCGCCATACTTTTCCAGCTTGGCGGCGCCCACGCCGCTGACCTCGGCGAGCTCCTCCAGGGTAGCAGGGCGGCGTTCAAGCATGTCGAACAGGGTGGTGTCGTGGAAGATTACGTAGGGCGGCACGCCCTGTTTGTCCGCCAGCTCTTTGCGGCAGGCCCGCAACGCATCCCATTCGGCGTGGTCGGTAATCTGACCCCGCACATTCTGGCCGCTTCGGCGACTGGTTGATGACTTACCACCAGCGGTTTTGCGGGCAACCGGATCTTTCCGAAGCTCAATCGCCTGCTCACCCTTGAGTAGCGGCCGGCAGCGCTCGGTTAGCTGAAGCGCGCCATAGCCTTCCGGGTCTGCCCGCAGGTAGCCATTCGCCACCAGTTGTCGGAATACCGATTTCCATTCGTTAGCGGAGAGTTCCTGGCCGATGCCATAGGTGGTGATCGCCTGATGGCCGGATTGCAGAATTCGCTCATTCTCTGAGCCCCGAAGCACATCAATGACATAGTTAACGCCAAAACGCTGGCCGGTGCGATAGACACAGGACAGGGCCTTCTGCACCGCCACCGTGCCATCCCAGGTCTCCGGTGGGTTCAGACAGGTATCGCAGTTTCCGCAGGGCGTCTCCAGGTTGTCTCCGAAATAGTGCAACAACACCTGGCGCCGGCACTGGGTGACTTCGCACAGCCCGAGCATGGCGTCCAGCTTTTGTCGCTCAACGCGCTTGAACTGATCATTGCCCTGAGAGGCCTCCAGCATCTGCCGGAGTTTGATCACATCCTGCAGCCCATACACCATCCAGGCAGTGGAAGGTTTGCCATCCCGGCCCGCCCGCCCGGTTTCCTGGTAGTAGGCTTCCAGGCTTTTGGGGAGGTCCAGGTGGGCGACAAAACGCACATCAGGTTTATCGATGCCCATGCCAAAGGCAATGGTTGCCACCACAATAACGCCGTCTTCCCTGAGAAAACGCTCCTGATTGCGGGCCCGGTCTTCGGCGCTCAGCCCGGCATGGTAGGGCAGTGCGGTATAGCCCTTGCTGCTCAGTAATCGGGCGGTGGCATCGACCTTGTTTCGGGACAGGCAATAGACAATACCGCAATCACCTTCGTGTTCTGCTTTAATAAAATCCAATAATTGCTTGTTTGCGTTGGTCTTTGGCGTAATTCGATACTGAATATTGGGGCGATCAAAGCCACTGATGAAATGCCGCGCGTTAGTCAGCGACAGCCGTTCCGCAATCTCTTTTCGCGTGCGCTCATCAGCGGTCGCTGTCAGTGCGATACGGGGGATGCCGGGGAATTCCTGGGCCAGCATGCTCAGTTGAAGGTAGTCGGATCGGAAATCGTGCCCCCACTGGGAGACGCAGTGCGCCTCGTCTATGGCAAACAGGGACAGGGACGCATTATGCAGCAGTTCAATGGTTCGCGGCTGAATCAGCCGTTCGGGCGCACAATAGAGCAGATCCAACTCACCGGTTGCCAGGGCATATTCCGTGGCGCGGGCCTGTTCGAAATCCATGGTGGAATTCAGAAACGCTGCCTTCACCCCGAGTTCCCTCAGCGCCGCCACCTGATCCTGCATAAGCGCAATCAGCGGTGAGATCACAATGGCAGTGCCGGGCCGAACCAGTGCGGGCACCTGGTAACACAGGGATTTACCACCCCCGGTGGGCATTAACACAAGGGCATCACCGCCATTGACCACTTCCCGGACAATATCCCCTTGCAGGGGCCGGAAACTCTCGTAGCCAAAGACCTCGTGCAGAACCTGCTCCGGGTTTCGGCCCGCAGCGGTGGGTGGTTCAGTGGCGAGTTGGTCGAAGTCCTGGTCCATGTACATTCAGTGGTCGGCCCGTAGCGGTGTGGTTAAGCAGCGCGATTCTACCAGATCCTTCCGGTTGTTTGGTCAACTGGCCATTCGGGTGGAGGCAAACCGACAAGAGAAAGGATACAATAGCGCCCCTTTCGTACACTGTGATCAACGCTGCGAACAACAACAGGGCTTGCATGCAGGAATTTGACGCAATCCGTCCCTATTCGGATGAAGAAACCGCGCCAACCATCCAGAGGTTGGTTAACGACCGGGAATTCCTGGATATGGTGGGGCGATTCAAGTCGCCAACTCTCGCAAAATGGGCGCCTGGCGTTCTGAGGATGTTCATTCGCCGCTGGCTGGTCGGCCATTTCGGGCATTACACCCGGGTGGATGATATGCAGGCCGGAGTTTCGAAATACGTGGGAGAACTGGTGGAAAATACCACCACCCGTGTAACCCACAGCGGCCTGGAAAACCTCAGCAAAAACAGTGCCCACTTGTTCATCTCCAATCACCGGGACATTGTTTTCGACCCGATGGTGGTGAACTACCTGCTGTTCCAGAACGGCTTCCACACAACCCGGATTGCGATCGGCGACAATCTGCTCTCCAACCGGGTGTTTGCCGAAATGATGCGGCTGAACAAGAGTTTTGTGGTGCGCCGTAACATGACCAGCCCAAGGGAAATGCGTGATGCCTATCTCACGCTATCCGGTTTCATCAATCACAGCATTGATACCAACCACAGCATCTGGATCGCCCAGCGCGAAGGCCGAGCGAAAGACGGTATTGATGCCACGGACCCGGCCATCATCAAGATGTTCTACATGAGCCGGAAAAAATCTGGCCTGGCGTTCGATGAGGCCATGAATCGCCTTCACATTGTGCCGGTATCCATTGCCTACGAGTACGACCCCTGCGATGCCGACAAAGCCAGAGAACTGGAAGTGCGGGCCCGAACCGGCGCCTACCAGAAGACCGAAGGTGAAGACACAGACCAGATCGTTAAAGGACTGACGGGCTATAAAGGCCACGTTCATGTTCATTTCGGAGCCCCGATTGCCGATTCACCGGACAACCCGAAAGCACTGGCCGCACGCATTGACCATGAAATGCACGCCAATTACCACCTGCACGCCTCTAACCTGGTGGCGTACCAGATGCGGGGAGTTCATCCGGATGCCCATGAGACTCCGGGCAGTGTGAGCGAGAGCGTGGTAACCGCCGAGACCTGGTCTCCGGCCGATATGGACGCGGCCACGGCAGAAATGGAGCGCCGGCTGGAGGCCTGCGAACCGGCGATCCGCCCTTATTTGCTGGATATGTATGCCAATCCGGTGGTCAATGCACTGGCCGCGAATAACAACGAGAAACCGCTGAACCCGACTACCGACTAAGTTGTCATGCCCAGAGCATGGCCCCCATCTCCAGCGGGTGGGTTAGCGCCTTGTGGTGCGGGTAGATGCGCAATCGCAGTGTTTGTAACCCCGGGTAGGGTGGCTGGATCCGGGTTTTGAACAGGGTCTTACCGTCTTTCTCTCCGCTGGCTTCCAGCACAAATGCGTCGGGCCCGGGGCCAGTGTGAGTGCCGGTGCACTCAGGCTCGACCAGGCATTCCACCCGTACATCATCCGGCGCCAGACCATTCAGCGCCACCGATACTTTCAGCTCCACGGATTCATCCCAGTGACAGCGATCTGACACGCAGCCGTCCATATGGATGGACACGCCGTTCCAGGCCTCGTGCACCCGGGCTTTCCACTCTGCCAGCTCCTGCGCCAGTGCGGCATTGTTGTCTCTCAACCGCGCGCCCTGCCGGGTGGCTGGCTGATAATAGTTGCGAACATAGTCCATCACCATGCGCTGGGCGTTGAACCGGGGCGTAATGGTTTTCATGGACGCTTTCGAGCGCGTTACCCAGCCCTGCGAGTAGCCCTGGGAGGCTCGGTTGTAATAGAGCGGAATGACTTCCTGCTCCAACAGGTCCAATAGGTCTCGGGCTTCCTCGCGGTTGCGAAACTCCACATCCAGTTCGATGTCCCGCGGCGTAATCGCCCAGCCATTGGTTTCGTCATAGCCTTCACCCCACCAGCCGTCCAGCACGCTCAGATTCAGGGCACCATTAACGGCCGCTTTTTCGCCAGAGGTGCCGCTGGCTTCCTTGGGGTATTCCGGCGTGTTGAGCCAGACATCAACACCGCTCAACAACCGGCGCGCCATGGCCTGATCATAATCCTCCAACAGGATAATGTGCCCCATCAGGTTGGTCTGCATGGAGAGGTCGTGTATGACCTTGATCAGTTGTTGCCCGGGTTTGTCCTGGGGATGGGCCTTGCCGGCAAATACCAGCACAACCGGCTGCTCCGGATTGGTGAGCAGCCGTTCCAGGCGGGGCAGATCGGAGAAGATCAGCGTAGCTCGCTTGTAGGTAGCAAAGCGGCGGGCGAAGCCGACCACCAGCGCGTCATTTTCCGGCGATACCAGCTTGCGGGCCATCCGCTCAGTCACTGAATGGCCCGTGCCATTGCGCTTGTGCTGGCGTTTCAGGCGCCGCACGATGAACTCGGCCATCTGCTGTTTCAGGGCCTTGTGAACGCTCCAGTAATGGTAGTCCGGGATCTTGTCGATGAACTGCCAGAATGTCGGGTTTCTCAGTTCACTTTTCCAGGTTGGCGCCTGGATATCGAACAGACTTGCCCATTCCGGCGCCAGGAAAGTTGGTACATGAACACCATTGGTAATGTAGCCAAGAGGGTTCTCGGCCGCCGGTATCTGTGGCCAGATATCGCCTTCCATCCGAGCGGCTACACCGCCATGAATCCGGCTTACGCCGTTATGAAACCGGGAGCCCCGAAGGCCGAGACTCGTCATGTTGAAGCTTTGATCACCGTTTTTGCTGCCCAGCCCGAAAACCGCATCGAATTCCAGCCCGGAGTGGTCCAGGAAAGGCGACAGGAAGTGCTCCACCAGGTCGCGGGGAAAGATATCATGGCCCGCCGGCACCGGAGTATGGGTGGTAAACAAGGTGCATCCGGCTACCGACTCAAGGGCGGCACCAAAAGACAGGCCTTCAGCCATGGCCATACGGCAACGTTCCAGTATCTGGAAGGCTGCGTGGCCCTCGTTGATATGCCACACCGTAGGCTGAACACCCAGTGCGGCCAGAACCCGGGTGCCTCCAATGCCCAGCAGCATTTCCTGGCTGATGCGGGTAGCGGAGTCGCCGCCATAAAGCTGTAAGGTAAGTTCCCGGTCTTCATCTGTATTTTCCGCGGTGTTGGTGTCCAGCAGGTACAGGGAAATATGCCCGACCCTGGCCAGCCAAACCCGTGCATGCACTTCGCGCCCCGGGAAGGGCACCGAGATGGTCAGTGCATTGCCATCTACCTCTACCGGCGTGATTGGCAGCTCATCGCTAGAATGGCACTGATAACGGGCAATCTGGTGCCCCTGGGCATCAATGGTCTGAATGAAATAGCCCTGCTGATACAGTAGCCCGACGGCGACAAAGGGCAGCCCCAGGTCACTGGCCGCCTTGCAATGGTCACCAGCCAGTATGCCAAGGCCTCCGGAGTAGATCGGGAAACTCTCGTGAAACCCGAACTCGGCGCAAAAGTAGGCCACAAGGCTATCTTCAGGATTCAGTGCCTCCAGCACTTCGGTGCCGGGTTGGGATTCAAGATAAGCGTCGTAAGCGGACAATACTCGCCGGTATTCGGCGAGAAAGGCGCGGTCTTCCGATGCCTGATCGAGCCGGGCCTGGGCCACCCGTCGCAGGAACAGTTTCGGGTTGTGCTCCACTTTTTGCCAGAGACGGAGATCAATCCGCGCGAACAGGCTGCGCACGCCATGATCCCAGCTGTAGAACAGGTCATTGGCCAGCGTATCAAGTCGTTCCAGTGCTTCTGGTAGTCTGGGGCGGGCTTCCAGCCGGAATTCAGTTGCGGTGTGCATGGTGATGACCTCCTTGGGCCAGGGGCACCGTGTCAGTCTTCATATATCCGGTCGTTGACGGTAATGAGGTTCCGGTACAGGGCCGCGTATTCGCCGGCCCGGTTCTTCCAGGAATAGTCGCCTTTCATGCCGTTTTCCTGCAGTTTGCGCCAGGTTTTCCGGTCCTCCCGCGCTGCCAGCGCACGGGTAATGGCGGCATGTAATGCATCTGGCGTCGCCTCACGAAACACAAATCCATTGGCTTGTTCCGGTGTTTCCTCATTGGGGTCAAACACCGTATCGTTAAGGCCGCCGACGCCGTGCACCACCGGTACGGTGCCGTATCTTAGGCTGTACATCTGGTTCAGTCCGCAGGGTTCAAACCGGGAAGGCATCAGGAAAATATCGGCCCCGGCGGTTATCCGGTGCGCCAGGCCTTCGTTGTAACCGAGGGTGAGTGAACATTGCCCGGGCCATTCACGAACCATGGTTTTCAGGCTTTCCTGGTAGTGGTGTTCGCCGGAGCCGAGCAGGGCAAACTGACATCCTCGTTCCAGCAACGGCTTGATGACCCCAAGCAGCCAGTCCAGCCCTTTCTGTTCCACCAGGCGCCCGACGAACCCCAGCAATGGAGCCCCGCAAACCTCCAGCCCGAGTTCCTGCTGCAGCCTTGCCTGGCATTGTGATTTGTTGGCGGGATAGTCCGCGCCATAGTGGAACTCCAGGTGTGGATCCGCTTCCGGGTTCCATTGGCGGGTATCAATGCCATTGAGAATGCCGTGAAGCCTGGATGACTTGTGGCGCAGCAAACCGTCCAGACCGTTACCGAACCAGGGTGTCTGAATTTCATCTGCGTAGCTGGGGCTGACGGTGGTGATGGCATCGCTGAATACCAGTCCGCCTTTGATAAAGGACAGTTGGCCGTGAAACTCCAGGAACTCGTATCGCCAAAGTGAGTCCGGCAGGCCCAGGGCACGAAAGGTTTCGTGGGAAAACAGCCCCTGGTAAGCGAGATTGTGGATGGTGAACACAGTTTTCGGGGCGTCCTGACTATCTGCCAGAAACACCGGGATCAGTGCGGATTGCCAGTCGTTACAGTGCACGATGTCCGGCCGCCAGGCCAGGCCCAGTTGCCCGAGCGCCAACATGGCACCGATTCGTCCGAACAGGTGAAACCGGTGAGCGTTGTCCCACCAGTCCTCGCCTTCTTCGTTCTGATAGGGGCTGTCGCCAGCACGGTCGAACAGGGCTGGGCAATCCACCAGCCAGAGGGTAACGGCGGTGCCCGGCAATCGGGTTTGCCACAGGGATACATCGTACTGGCCGTAGCGAAATCGGGTTTTACGGCGGGATCCGGACTCTCGCGCAGCCTTCAGCGCTGCAGGGTAGCCGGGGAGCAGGATCTGACAGTCGTAGCCCAGGCGGCAGAGAGCTTCAGGAAGGCTTGCCGAAACATCCGCAAGACCTCCGGTTTTTACCAGAGGAAAGACTTCGCTCGTGGCAAACAGTACCCGGGTCATGTCGCTGGCCTCAGCATAACCAGGCCCAGGGGCGGTACCGTAAGCTCCACGGAACACGGGCGGGCCATCCAGGGTGTGGGCTCAGCTTGCAAGAGTAGAGGATTGCCGAGGTTACTGCCGCCATACCAGGTGGAGTCTGAATTAAAAATTTCCTGCCAGTTACCTCCTGTTGGCACGCCAATGCGATAGTGATGCCTGGGTATAGGAGTAAAGTTGGCAACAATCACCAGCGGCCCATGCTCGGGCGTTCCCGGGTTGCGCAGAAAACTGATCACAGACTGGGTGGAATCGTGGCAATCAATCCACTCGAAGCCTTCGCCGGTGAAGCTCTTGCGGTGCAGAGCCGGGTAGCGGCGATAGAGCCCATTGAGATCCTGAACAAGTTTACGCAGCCCCTGGTGCTCGGGGTATTGCAGCAGGTACCAGTCCAGTTCGCGACGTTCGCTCCACTCCTGGCGCTGGCCAAATTCACCACCCATGAACAGCAGCTTCGCACCGGGGTAGGAGAACATGTAACTGAACAATAGGCGCAGGGAGGCTCTTTGTTGCCAGTCATCCCCCGGCATTTTCTGAATCAGGCTGGATTTGCCGTGTACGACTTCGTCGTGGGAGAGCGGCAGCACGAAATTTTCCGAAAAGGCATAAAGCAAACCAAAGGTGAGCTTGTCGTGGTGATACTGGCGATACACGGGGTCCTGTTGCAGGTAGTGCAGGGTGTCGTGCATCCATCCCATGTTCCATTTCAGATTGAATCCAAGACCGCCAATCTCCGGCGGCCGCGTCACCCGGGGCCAGGACGTGGACTCTTCCGCCATCATCAGCACGCCGGGAAACCGGCTCTGGCATACCCGGTTCAGATCCTGAAGGAACCGGATCGCGTCCAGATTCTCATGGCCGCCATGTTCGTTCGGCAGCCATTCTCCCTCATTCCGGGAGTAGTTCAGGTACAGCATGGAAGCAACCGCATCCACCCGCAGCCCGTCCATGTGAAAGGTATCCAGCCAGAAAAGCGCACTGCCTATGAGAAAGTTCCGGACTTCGTGGCGACCGTAGTTGTAGATGAGTGTGCCCCAATCCTGGTGACGCCCGCGGCGGGGATCTTCATGTTCATAGAGTGCCGTGCCATCAAATTCGGCGAGGGCGAAGTCGTCATCGGGGAAATGCCCCGGCACCCAATCGAGAATCACGCCGATGTTGTTCTGATGGCACAGGTCGACCAGATATCTAAGATCATCCGGGCTGCCATAACGGCTGGTGGGGGCGTAATAGCCGGTAGTCTGGTAACCCCAGGATTCGTCCAGCGGGTGCTCGGTAATCGGGAGCAGCTCAATATGCGTAAAGCCGGTTTCCAACACGTAGGGCACCAACTGATCGGCCAGCTCCCGATAGGTCAGCCAGCGCCCGGAACCGTGATGGCGCCAGGAGCCCGGATGCACCTCATAGACAGAAATCGGGCTCCGCTGCCAGTCGAACCGGTTTCTGCACTCAAGCCAGTCTCCGTCGCTCCAGGCGTATTGCCCCCGCTCGGTCACCACTGCGGCATTGGAAGGCCGGTGCTCAAAGGCCTGCCCATACGGATCGGTTTTGGTGATGTGGTGGCCGTTTCGGGTTGTGATGGCAAACTTGTAAAGGTCTCCCGGCTTTACTCCCCCAATGAATACCGACCAGACACCATAATCTTTGTTAACCGCCATGGGATGACGGCCGCTGTCCCAGTCGTTGAAGTCGCCGATCACACTCACGGCCTGGGCGTTGGGTGCCCAAACGGCAAAACGGGCGCCTTCGATTCCTCGCTGATTCCCGAGGTGGGCACCCAGAACATTATAGATATGCCAGTGCCTGCCTTCGGCAAACAGGTGCAGGTCGAACTCACTCAGGGCGGGGCTTTCCATAGACCACAGATTCCTGAATAAAAGTGGAAACCAGAGGTTAGACCATCAATCGTTTTTGCGTTTGTACAAAATATGACCTAAGACAATTGTACGTCATAATTCAATGATAGTGTTTTTCTACAAGAGCAAACGTCAAATTTGTGTCGGCGCGTATCCGGTTTAAACAGGGAAGCTGCTATGCAAACCGCCAAGCGTTTCGTCAGTCGTCTTACTCGTCAAACCCTGGCCCTGGTGCTGGCTGGCGGCAGGGGCTCACGGCTTCACGACCTCACAAAATGGCGAGCCAAGCCCGCCGTTCCCTTCGGGGGTAAGTTCAGGATTATCGATTTCCCGTTGTCCAACTGCATCAACTCCGGCATTGGCCAGGTAGGCGTCATCACCCAGTACAAATCCCACTCACTGATACGTCACATTCAGCGCGGCTGGGGATTCCTGAGGGGGGAGCTGGATGAATTTGTGGAACTGTTGCCAGCCCAGCAGCGCATTGAGACCTCCTGGTACGAGGGCACAGCAGACGCCGTGCTCCAGAACCTGGATATTATTCGCAGCCACCAGCCGGAGTACGTGCTGATTCTGGCGGGTGACCATGTCTACAAAATGGATTACGGCACCATGCTGGCTGCCCATGTGGAGCAGGAGGCGGACATTACCGTGGGCTGTATTGAGGTACCCGTTGAAGAAGCCTCGTCGTTCGGGGTGATGTCGGTAGATGAGAATTTCCGCATTATCGAATTCAAGGAAAAGCCGAACCATCCCAAGGCCATACCTGGTAAACCGGGGACAGCGCTAGTGTCGATGGGTATTTACGTGTTCAGCACGAAAGTTCTGTTTGATGAACTGCTGCGGGATCACAAGATGGACGGTAAATCCTCCCATGATTTCGGCAAGGATATTATTCCTTCGGTGATCAAGCGCCTTCGGGTGGCGGCTTTCCCGTTCCGGGACCCGGTCAACAACAAGGTGGCATACTGGCGCGATGTCGGAACCATCGATTCTCTGTGGCAGGCCAACCTGGAACTGATCGGCATCAGCCCGGAACTGAATCTGTACGATTCGGACTGGCCGATCTGGACCTACCAGGAACAGTTACCGCCGGCCAAGTTCGTGTTCGATGATGACAACCGTCGGGGCACGGCCGTCGATTCCATGGTGGCCGGCGGCTGCATCGTTTCTGGCGCTCACGTTCGACACTCGCTGTTGTTCTCCCAGGTTCGGGTGCATTCCTTCAGTGAGGTGGAGGACTCTGTAATCTTCCCGGACGTGGACATTGGACGCGATTGCCACATTCGCAAAGCGGTGATTGACCGCGGCTGCCGGATTCCGGAAGGCACCCGGGTTGGTTTTGATCGGACAGCAGATGAAAAACGCTTCCACGTGTCGTCTAAAGGTGTTGTGCTGATCACTCCCGAGATGCTCGGGCAGGATTATCCCCATGGCCTCTGACCCCCGCACGCCAGTGGTACTTTGCTGGCATATGCACCAGCCGGATTATCAGGATCACAGCAATGGGCAGTTCCTGTTCCCCTGGGTCTATCTGCACTGCATCAAGGATTATGTGGACATGGCTGCGCACCTGGAAGCCCACCCGGATGCCCGTGCGGTGGTGAACTTCGCGCCGGTGCTGCTGGAACAGATTGAGACCTATCTGTACCACATTGAGCGATGGCGCCATGGAGGGCAAACCATCGGCGATCCTCTGCTTGCGGCTCTGGTTGATCCGGCGCTGCCGGAACCTGGCTCACCGGCATTTCTGGATTTGATGGAAAAGTGCCTGAGGGCAAACGCCGAGCGGATTATCAAGCGTTTTCCCGCCTATGCTCGGTTGGCGGAAGTGGCCGATCTATACCGAACCCGGCCCGACATTCAGCGTTATCTTTCTACCCAGTTTCTTGCCGATCTGCTGGTGTGGTACCACCTGGGCTGGATGGCGGAAACCGTGCGCCGCAAACATGGCGTGGTACAAAGCCTTCAGGAAAAGGCCCATCAGTACACACTGGACGATCGCAAGGCATTGCTGGACGTGATCGCAGAATTGATGGCCAGCATAGGCCCTCGCTACCGTCACCTGGCGCATACAGGCCAGGTGGAACTGGCCATGAGCCCCTGGGCCCATCCCATCGTGCCTCTGCTGCTGGATTTCAGTGCCGCCCGAGAAGCGATGCCAGACATCGCGCTTCCGGAGCATGACCACTATCCAGGGGGGAAAGAGCGGGCCATCTGGCATCTGGCCGAGGGCAGGCGAGCCTTCAAACGCTTTTTCGGCACCGAACCTGCGGGTTGTTGGGCCTCTGAAGGTGGGTTGAGCCAGGCCACGCTGCTGTTGCTTGGCGAGCAAGGCTTTCGATGGACCGCTTCCGGCGATTCAGTCATCAATAACAGCATCAACAAGGCCAGGGCGAATAAATCCTTGCCTGAAGCTGCCAGCATCCATCAGCCGTACCGGTTTACTGATGCCAATGTAACGGCTTTTTTTCGTGACGATGGGTTATCGGATCTGATTGGTTTTACCTATGCCGACTGGCACGCCAGGGACGCGGTTGGCGACCTGGTGCATCACATGGAAAACATCGCCAGAGAAGACAAGAACCCGGTGATCTCGGTGATTCTGGACGGCGAGAATGCCTGGGAGTACTACCCGGAGAACGGCTTCCATTTTCTTGACGAGCTGTACCGGGTGCTTGAGAAACACCCGAAACTGCGGCTGACCACTTATTCGACCCTTCAGGAAGAGCATTACACAGAGCCTGTGCAACTCCCGGAACTGGTGGCTGGAAGCTGGATTTATGGAACCTTTTCCACCTGGATAGGCGACTCCGACAAAAACCGGGCCTGGGACCTGCTGTGTGAGGCCAAGCAGCATTTTGACCGGGCGCTTGATAATGGCTCCCTCAACATGGATCAGAAGCAGGCGGCCACACATCAGCTCGGATTGTGTGAAGGCTCGGACTGGTTCTGGTGGTTTGGCGATTACAACCCGGCAGCGGTGGTTCGGGATTTCGAGCAGCTGTATCGCCGGCACCTGGCCAACCTTTATGAGCGTATTGGCTACCCGGCGCCGTCCAGCCTGTTCCAGCCCCTGAGCCAGGGTGGAGGGGAGCCCGCCAAGGGCGGTGCCATGCGGCCGGGGCATGAGGCTGATTCATGACTGTAGAAATGCCATCCAATCCGGTTTTGGCAAGGCGGCGTGCCGGTGTGCTGTTGCACCCGACCGCATTACCTGGCGTTTCCGGCAAGCTGGGCGCCGCTGCCCGGCAGTTTGTGGATGTTCTGGCCGAGGCAGGCATCACGGTGTGGCAGACACTGCCATTGGGGCCCACTCATGCAGACCTTTCGCCGTACCAGTCGCTCTCGGCCCATGCCGGGAACCCCGTTCTGATCGACCTTGAGGAACTGGTGGCGCCCGGTCTTCTCGATAGCCAGGAACTTACCGCCTTTACCCGTACCGAAGCCCTGGAACATGCCAGCCAGCGATTCCATGCCGGTCGCTATCGTGAGTCAGAAGCGCTCAACGCACAGGCCTATCAGAATTTTCTGGAGCACCATCAGTGGCTGGATGATTTTGCGCTGTTCATGACAGCCAGAGAGGCGTTTCCGGGCGTGAACTGGCTGGACTGGCCCGACGACCTGCGGGATCACAAGCCGGCCGCCCTGGAAGCCCTGAGAGAATCCCACCAAAGTACACTGGAACGGGTGTGCCTGGAGCAGTACCTGTTTTTCATACAATGGACAGCGGTGCGTCATTATGCGGCCGAACGGGGCATCTGGCTGTTTGGCGACATCCCCATTTTCGTCGCTCACGACAGCGCCGATGTCTGGGCCGCACCCCACCTGTACAAGCTTGATGGTGAAGGTAAGCCCAGAGTGGTTGCCGGGGTGCCCCCGGACTATTTCTCCCCCGAGGGTCAGCACTGGGGAAACCCGCTATTCGACTGGCAGCGAATGGAGGAGGACCGATACCACTGGTGGGTGCAGCGCCTGGCCAGCCAGCAGGAACGGTTCGATCTCCTTAGAATTGACCATTTCCGGGGGCTGCAGGCTTACTGGGAGATTCCGGCGGAGAATCCGCGCCCGGTCGATGGCTACTGGGTGCCGGGCCCGGCCGATGATTTTCTGGAAACCTGCTTCCGGGAGTTACCCCGTTTGCCGCTGGTTGCCGAGAACCTCGGCATCATCGGGGAAGATGTGGAAGCCCTTCGACACCGTTTCCGGTTACCGGGTATGACCGTCATACAATTCGGTTTTGATGGCAGCGCCGCCAACCCCCATCTATTGCATAACCACAAGGAATGGGATCTGGTCTATACCGGTACCCACGACAACGACACCACAATGGGCTGGTACCAGAGCCTGGATGAGCGAACCCGGGAGCATGTTAACCGGTATCTGAGAATTAACAGCCCGGATATGCCATGGCCCGTGATACAGGCTGCGATGGGCTCGGTATCACGACTGGTGATCGTCCCGATACAGGATCTTCTGGCTCTTGGATCCGAGGCACGCTTCAACACGCCCGGCACGATCCAGGGTAACTGGAAATGGACCTTACCCGAGGATTATCGAGCGAGGATCGACCTGCCAGGGCTGAGAAATATTGTGAACCTATACGGTCGATAGCCGAGTGATCACCCTCTTGATCAGAATCAAGATGGTTAATATTTAATCAGGTGTAAAGTGGAGGAGTTGCGGTATCCACTCGGCAAGCTGACAGGAGGAAACGGCATGGAACACCGGCTAAGCCAACGGGTAGAAGGCGGGTTGCCCATTCTGGTCTACAAACGTGGCATGCCAGTAGCGACTGGTATGATCCGGGATGCATCCCGACGTGGTCTGTTTATTGCGACCGATTATTCGGATGTGAGACTGAACCAGACGATCGAGCTGTCCTTCCGGTTTCCGGAACGTTCGGAGCGGGGGCACTGCACGCTGAGCGCCCATGTGGTTAGGACTGATGATGGCGGTCTGGGGGTTGATTTTGACGGCGTTGAGAACGATGCGCTGACAATTTCTGAACTGATTGCCTGCCTGCAGGAACAGGCGTCTACAGACCTTCTTGCCGGGCGAGTTCGCAAGCAAATGCACTGACTTCAATAATGACAACAACTGATTCTGTAAGGGACGACTGACATGGCACGACTTGAAGGAAAAGTAGCTGCGGTAACCGGCGGCGCACTGGGCATTGGCAAAGCAACGGTTGAACGGATGGCAGAAGAGGGCGCTGCCGTTGGCATTCTTGACTGCCTGGATAGCGAAGGCGAGACCCTCGCCAAATCACTCAGCGACAAAGGCTACAAGGTTGGTTACTGGCACTGTGATGTGACCAATGAACAGCAGGTGAAAGCCGCTCTGGACGGAGTGGCCGGGCACTTCGGAGCGCTAAACGTCGTGGTTAGTAACGCTGGCATGTCCGGCGCCAACAAGCCGACCCACGAAGTGACCGAGGAAGAATGGGACAAGGTACAGGCGGTTAACGTAAAAGGGGTGTTTTTCTGCACCAAACACGCCATTCCTCACATGAAGAAGGCCGGCGGCGGCAGCATCATCAATCTGTCTTCCATTTACGGCCTGATCGGCGCGCCGGACGCACCTCCATACCATGCGTCCAAGGGTGCTGTCCGGTTGATGACCAAAACAGATGCGATGCTCTACGCCCCGGACAACATAAGGGTGAATTCCGTGCATCCGGGCTTTATCTGGACCCCGATGGTCGAAAACCACCTGAAAACCACCGGCCAGGATCTGGAAGCTGCCAAGCAGGCCACCGCCGCTTTACATCCTCTTGGCCATATGGGCGAGCCGAACGACATTGCCTGGGGCATTGTTTTCCTCGCCTCTGATGAGTCCAAATTCATGACCGGGAGCGAACTGGTTATCGACGGCGGCTATACCGCGCATTAACGGCTGAAGCCCCATGACTCTGGCCGCGTATACTATGAGGGCCCTGCCAGCACAGATGTCAGGGCTGATGGCGATTGCACTGGATTTGCAGTGGAGCTGGCACCACGGATGTGATCAGTTGTGGCGGCAGCTCGATGAAGAGATCTGGGAGGCAACCCATAACGCCTGGCTGGTGCTGAACAGCGCTTCGGCAGAACGGCTGCAACAGCTGGCCGAAGACCCCGAATTCCTGGCCCAGTACCAGCAACAACTGAATCGCCATGAAGCCTTCAACCAGTGCCCGACCTGGTATTCTGAAAACTGCGGCAACCAGCTGGCCACTGGCGTCGCCTGGTTCTGCATGGAGTATGGGGTGTCGGAATCCCTGCCGTTATACAGCGGCGGCCTGGGCGTTCTGGCCGGCGATTTCCTGAAGGCTTCCAGCGATCTGGGTGTGCCGGTCACAGCCGTGGGCTTGCTCTACCAGCAGGGCTATTTCCGGCAGGCCCTGAACGCTGAGGGGGAGCAGCTGGAGTTTCACCCCTATAACGATCCGACCATGCTCCCGGTTACTCCGTTACGGGACAGCAACGGAGAATGGGCAAGGGTAAACGTACCTTTTCCCGGCCGTACAGTTCGCCTGAGGGCCTGGAAAGGACAGGTGGGGCGCTGTGAATTGTTGCTGCTCGACAGCAATGACCCCCGGAATGAGCCCGGCGACCGGGGTATTACCAGCGAACTCTACAGTGGCGATCCGGAAAAACGCCTGCAACAGGAAATGGTGCTTGGAATTGGCGGCTGGCGCTTGTTGGCACAGTTGGGGCGCCAACCCGCTCTGTGCCACATTAACGAAGGCCACAGCGCATTGGCGCTGGTTGAGCGCGCGGTGCACTGGCAACAGCAGAATGAGACCAGTTTTGAAGTGGCGCGGCTGGCAACCAGAGCCACCAACCTTTTTACCACCCACACTTCGGTAGCTGCAGGTTTTGACCGGTTCCCGACGAAACTTGCCCGATTGTACCTGGAGCCCTGGTTGCAGGAGATCGGCCAGTCGCTGGAGACCATACTGACTGTTGCCAATGGCGGTTCAAGCGATTTGAACATGTCGGGGCTTGCGCTAGGTATGAGCGGTCGTTTTAACGGTGTCAGCCAGATTCACAAACAGGTCACTCAATCCATTTTCCAGCCGTGGTTCGGGCGCTGGCCGGC
>Ga0114900_1000669_pt1 | contig 24451 bp, 37 predicted proteins | sample MalvireepMed_231_FD_89685 | JGI IMG/M metagenome (GOLD analysis project Ga0114900, IMG submission 89685) | Marine viral communities from the Global Malaspina Expedition - Malaspina viral metaG DeepMed_231 | ecosystem: Environmental > Aquatic > Marine > Oceanic | place: Mediterranean Sea...
CCGCCCATGATGTCCCCAACGGAGACCCCGCCCTTGACCAGCTCCGTGAGGCCTTCCGCCGCCGTCATCGCGGAGAACTTCGTATCCGCGCCCAGCTTCAACGCGAGGTCGGACAGCCGCTTCATGTCGGCTTCGGACGCATTCGATACCGCCTTGACGCGGTTCATCTCCGCCTCGAAGTCCGCCGCGGCAGTGACCATGGACCCGATCCCCACAGCCAGCCCAGTGAACACAACCCCAAGACCGACCGCCGTCCCCGTGGCGATCCGCTTGATATTGCCGAAGCGGCGGTCGGTGTCTTCCTGAGCCTGGCGCAACGCGGAATGGAATCCCGCAGAGCGGAGCTCCATTTCCGTGAACAGCGTCCCGAGGTTCATCGCGTTGGAAGCCATCTACGCCCCTTGACTCATCCGCTTTTGGCCCGACTCCGCCATCCGGTTCGCCATCCCGAGAAGGTCGAACGTGGTGGACACGCTCCCGTCCGCGCCCCGATTCTGCTGGACCGGGTCGCCGCCTGGCCGGATCGTCGAACGTGACGTGTCGGTCCGGGTCCCCACCACACGGTCCGCGGCAGCGTTGCGTGCCTGATACCGGTCTCGCCGGGCTTCTGACCAGCGCTTGAGCATCCGTATCTGGAATCTCCGCAGGACCTTGGGATCGAACCCATATTCCGCTGCCATCTCTTCATAGATGACCGCCCACCGGACTACTTGGCCTTCTTCGACGCCTGTGTCCGGCTCCGGGTCTGTGTAGGGCGGGCTTTCGCCTCTTCCTCATCTGCGACTTCCGCCGCCTTCTTCATCCGCTCCACGTTCTGTTCCGCGCGCTGGGTCGACATCTGGTTCTGGAACTCGACCGCCTTGGCGAAGGACGCTTGCCCGTAAGCGCGAAGGACGCAGATGGTGTAGTCGTTCAGGTTCCCCGCGGTGACTCCGGAGCGGACCTGACGTTCTGTCCACCGCAGCTCCGCGGATTCATCGTCCGGGTCCAGCCGGTCCTGGTTCAGAAGCGCAAAGAGAAGCCGACACAGGTTCGTGACGCCCCGCTTCTCAAGTAGGTTCTGCCAGAAGACCTCGGAGTTCAGGGACGCGTCCAGGGCCTCTTCCGCGTAGGCGATGGCATTCGCGTCCGCGGTGTCGTCTTTGATTTCGCCGGGAGCGGGGAAGTGATCCGTGGGGAACGGATACATTCCAAGAACGTCGGAGATTCGATCCGGCTGGGCGGTTGCCGTCTCTTCGGACATGGCCTCTTCCTGTAAGTAGGGGAAGGACGACGTGGCGCCGCCCTTCCCGGTGTTCCGAACGCCACGCTAGTCGACGACCTCGACGCTGAAGAAGTCCCCGGATGCGTCACAGAGACACACCAGGTTCAAGTCCAGCGCGTTGAAGTCTTCACGCGCGTGCGTCGGCGTGATGCTCGCAAGGAACGCGTTGTGGAAGCGGATGTTCACGACCTTCCCGTCGTGGCTCCGCTGTCCAGCCCACAGCCAGTCCCCCGTTAGCGGCTTCGAGTTCTTAGACAGCTTCGTGATTCCGGCCGGGCTTGTTCCGCCGTGAGCGGTTCCGGTCGAAGTCGCGCCGTCCCAGAAGTCAGCCAGCACCTCCGTGTTATCGAAGGTGCAACGTGGGATTGTCGCAGTGCAGTCGACGTTCCCCATGATGACGGACGAAGGTGCTCGGTTCTGTCCCCGCCACAGCGCGGACGCCGCGGTGATGTTAGAACTTGGAGCCCCTTCAGAATCCGCCTTGAGGTTCGCCGCCACCGGCGTAGCCCCCGCGGCAACCGTCGAGAAGTAGAGCTGCCCCTGTTCGATGCCATACGCCGCAGCGCTAGCCACAGTGGGACTCCCTTCTATGCGTCATCGGTTATCCACCAGCCGACCGAAAGCGCCAGGTAGGCCTCTTCCGGTCTCGCCCGATCAAAGACCGGGCCGGCTACTTCCAACGTTCCCATACGATGCACACTAGCCCCCGCGATGGTGGGCTTTGATACCGCCACGATGGAGTGACATGCGGCGGCCATGGTAGAGAGTCGAGGCACGTCGAATGCCCCGTTCTCTTCCAAGTCGGCGTAAAGGTTGACCATGGTCGGGGCCTTCGCGGTCCGACGCATGGCGTTGTTCCCGGCGATGTCGTCGTAGAGCGAGAACGGGACATCCACCGTCACGCTGGGGTTCAGTAGGCTGTCCGGGCGTCTCAGGCCCTTGACGATCCGGTTCGTCGCCCCGCACGCGGTCCTGAGCCCCGTGTCGTCGTTGAAGAGCTTCCATATGCCGTATAGGGTCTCTTCCAGCGGAATCATGGCCTAGCCAGCTCCAGCAGCGCTCGGTCCCTGAAGACCCACTCCGCGAAGTCCCGCTTCCCCTGTCTCCCCATCGCCTCGAACATCGCCCGCTGGACCGTGTGCGTAGGCTCCAGGAGCACCGACCTCGTTTCGTTGGTCTCAACGTTGATCGCGTAGTCCGGCGGAGCGAATACCACGGCGTAAGTCCCGCGGGCGCGAGGCTTCCCGGACTGATAGGTCTCCGTGTTGTAGGTGTCCCCGGAGCCGTCTTCCGCCGCGATAGGCTCCGGGCCCTTCACACCCTCCACCTGATAGGTGATGGAGTTCCGGAGGTTCCCCGACACGTCGTTCCAAGCCAGCGCCCGCGAGCGGTTCTTCGCTTCGTTCACCAGAACTCGGCACGCAGCCTCCATCGCCCCGCCGAACATGTGATGGACCGTCACGGCGTCCGCCACACGCTGGACGTTCCGCTTCCATACGCGAAGCGACTGGTCGTCCAGGTTCGGGTTCGCGGTCGGTAGTATGGGCGCCCGTGCGGCCACGGCTAGACTCCCGTCAGTTCCAGCGTCACTTCTATGTGGTCCTTCCAGTTCTGGACGTTTCGGATCGCGTATCGGTCCGACCCGTCGACCATGACGTCGTTCCGTGCCGGGATGGAAGACGGGACGTCGCCGTAGAACATGTGAGTCGGCGTGTAGTCCGAACCACGGTCCGTCCGCAGGATGTCGGACGTCGACGCCGGCTGCAGGTCACCCTTCCACGTGTGCGTGACGGTCGTGGCTGCGGTGGCATAGTTTCCCCGGGCGTCCTGGCCTTCGGATTCCCGCACGGCGTAGACCGTCTTCAGGAACTCCGATTCGATGCTGTCAGAGTAGACGGCCATCGGTTACCTCTTCGATGCGGCACAGGTTACCCCGCAGGAAGAGCGCTACGCCGTCGCCCATGTCGTAGGGCCCTTCGCCGTCCATGCGGTTCAGGACAGCCGTAAGCTGTCTGGTGGCCGCATGGATATGCGCCCAGGCGTCCCCCACCATCTCCTGAAGCCGTTCCGGGGACAGCTCTTCTTCGAGAAGCTGGCGTTCCAGCGCTTGGACGTCCCCGAAGCTGAGATTCTGTATCTCTTCGAGGGTCATGGATTCAAGGGACCCCAGCGTATCCGGGGTCTCATCGACGTGAGCGCCCATCTCAGGCCTCCACGTAGAAGCGATGGTCTTCGATGACCACGGTCAGCGGGAGCTTCTTCGCCCACTTCGGCTCCTTCACCAGCGCTGGGGCGTAGTAGTGCGTAGCCCCGCCCGTCGGGTCCGGGAGCCAGCCCGCGATGACGCCCCGAGCGACCCACAGCTCCTTCTCCGTGACGCGCTCCCAGAGCTTCCAGAGCTGCATTCGATTCCGCCACACGGCCTCGTATTGCCAGTTGTAGGACATGACCTCTATCCAGGTCTCCCCCCACCAGCGCGGCTTGTGGACCCGGTTCCGGACGCTCCACGCCACCGCGATCTGGCCTTCTATGGGCTGATCCGCGGCTTCCCCGGCTATCAGGGACGCCAGCATGATTTCGTCGCCGGAGTAGCCTATGCCGATCATCGTCAGCCCCTCACATAAGACGGCCGCCGACGGTTCAGGTTGTAACCACGCTTCCGATACAGCTCGAACTTCTCCATGATGTCCCGAGACGTTCCGCCACGTCGACGCGCCGTGTCGAACTGCCGGCCGGTGTCCGGGGTCTCCATCAGAAGGTCCGCGGCCGCCCACCAGACGTTGTAACCGGTCCCCTTGAAGTAGAGCTCCGTGTTGACCGGCGTCGAGAACACGAACGTCCCCGCGACGAGGTCAACCGCGTTCGGAGACTTCGGGTCCCCACCGTCGTTTGCCGCGGACCGGACGAACCACGTGTCGTCGAAGTAGCCGACGCTGAAATAGGTCCCGAAGTCCGGGATGGAGAACGACGCGGATGGGCTTATGTCCATCGTCTGAGCGCTTAGCCGTCTCGCGGTGGACTCCGTCCGGCCCCGACATTCGAAGCGCCGGAAGTCTTCGTCGTGACGCATCGGGAGGTAGTCGAAATGCTCCTGGTGACGCTCCAGAGCCCGCTGGATGTCCGACGTGTTGTCCCACGTGGAGAACGCCGTATCCGACACGAGCTGGCGCGTGAAGGAGAAGAGCGACGTCAGGTCCGCCCTAAGTGCTATCGCCATGGGCCGTTCCCTTCGGCCGTTGGTTCGCACGCCCCATCGCCATCGTGGGGTCCGCGGTGTGAGCCGCCACCTTCTGGCCATCCATGGAGATGGACGTCGGGCTGTGAGTCGCGCCCACCGTGGGCTTCTCGTCCTCTTCGGGCGCCGGGAGCGCTGGGGCGTCTTCTGCGGACTCCGCCACTGGGTCCGCCTTGACCTCCGTCACGACCATGGCCGGCTCTTCACCCTCCGCCCACGTCACCGCTGGGCGATCCGCCAGACTGCGAGCCCGCACGGCCATTCCCTGCAGGAACCTAGCGTAGTGTTCCCAGTCGTGGAACGCCGCCTGGCGCGGACGGAACCCGCCTTCTGCTGGGAACGGGATCGGGAGCGGACGCCCTATCTGAAGCAGAACCACGGTGTCCTGGTAGACGGTCCATGCCGCGTCCCAGAACTTGCCTTCCGGGTCGAAGAACTTCTCCGACAGGACCCCCAGCCCCTTCAGCAGCTCCGACCGCCACTCCACGATCTGCGGGCTTTCGTTCCCCGTCTGGTCGATCAACTTCCCCCGCTCCCACTTCGCAAGGTTGACCGCTTCCCGGCATTCCAGGAGCGGACCGATCTCCCGGTCCGGGAACTTCTCGCGGTCGTATGCCAGAAGCGGAAGGTTGCGGGTCTCGCACTTATGCCGGCGGATGTTCTCGTTGATATAGCCCATGTGGATGATGTCGGCGTTGTCGATGGCCAGCACCGGCTCTATCAGGTCGTTCACGCCCGCCTGGAAGTGCTCGTGGATCGCCGCGTAGCACTGGTAGGTCATCCCCGCCTGGTCCCCGCGTGGCTCCCGACGGAAGAGTCGAATCGGTCGGTCGAATATGAAGGGGCGGTTGTCTTCCTTGGCTTCCGGATACAACGCGTCCTTCATCATGTGACACTGGCGGATGACGTAGCCGTTGAAGGCGTTGTCCGTCAGGTAGACGTGGATGTTCGCTGCCTTCTCCAGCATCTCGTCGGCGTCGATCCACAGAATCCAGTCCGCGGTGGCCTTCGAAACGCTTTGGTTCCGCGCCCAGCCGAAGTCCCCCGGGTCCGGTAGATGATCCGGGGCGTCCGGACACTTCCCGATGGACCAGACTTCGCCGCCATTCCGGGTGAAGCGTTCCGCCACTTCCATGGTGTTGTCCGTGGAGCCGGTGTCCGCAATCCAGATTTCGTCGGCAATGGCGTCCACCGTTTGGAGACACCGGACGATGTCCGCCGCAGCGTTCCGGACGATCATGCACACCGCCAGCCGTTCACGCGGACGCGCTCGGCGGACCTTCCGGTCCATGTCCACTTCCCCGAGCGGAGCCGCGCTAGTCCGCCGCCAGTGGAATATGAAGTGGCCGCATAGCTCGCCGCGCGGGGTCGGTGGCATCTCAAGGAACGCCAGGTCCTTCCCCGGGTGTTTGTCGATTATCTCTAGGATGTCGCGCGCCTCGAAAGCGAACTCGTGGGTCTTCGAGTGCTCCGACCAGTCAAGGCTGTTCGAGTGCATGATGCTCCCGAACGGCCCCTGTGGGACGGTACAAAGGACCCAGCGGTTCTTCTTCGCCTTCTTCTCCAGCTCCGCCAGGAAGCGCTCCGGATACTCGTGATGTTCCGCAATCTCCCCAGCGAACACGAAGTCAAAGGACCCGCCCCGGATGTCTTCCAGGGACCCGACGACCGTCTCGAAGCGGCCCTTGTGCTTCCCATCGTCCAGCCCATCCACAAAGCCACGCGCGGTCTCGCAAAGCGTCTCCGAGAAGTCGACCAGCGTCACCTTCGCGTTCGGGAAGCAGCGAAGCAGGACGCCGGAGATGGTCCCATTGCCGCCGGCGAAGTCCAGCACCTTGAGAATCTTGCCCCGCTTCTCTTCGTCCATCAGGTTCGTGATGATCGCCTCGATGGGCGGAAGCCGGCCGTTGTTCTGCCATTCCACGACCGGGTCGATGGCGTGCTCCGCGTATTGCTCCGGAGTGTCTACGCCCAGACTCGCCTCGAACGTCTCGAACGCTGTCAGGTCCAGACCGTCCCCATGGTTCTCCGCCAGGTAGTGCGCGGCTCTGTAGTCGTCGTGCCAGATGGCGCGGTCCATGACCTTCGGGATGCTCGTCTCGAAGCGGGCGTCGAAGTAGTCCAGGATGTAGGATTCCCACTCTTCCGCCACGACCTTGAGGTCGTATCGCCGCGCGTGCTCGAACCCCGCACGCTGCGCGTCTTCGTATGCCGCCGGGTCGTCCAGAAGCCCCTCGCAGACGTCACAGAACGCTTGCTGGTATTCCTTCGTGAGACAGTCGCCGTCGATGAGGCGTCCGGCTCCGGGATGCAACGTCTCCGGAATCGCCCCGATCCGTGTCGCCACCATCGGGGTCCCGACCGCCTGGGCTTCCGTCGCCGCGATGCAATTCGTCTCCGCGAAGTCCGGGACGCCGGGATACAGAACCAGCATGGACCTCGCCATCTCCCGATAGAGGTCCGGCTTTGCCAGCTCCCCCAGCCACTCCACCCCCTCGAACTCCGAGACCGCGAAGTCCGCCTTCTGACAGACCGCCGCGACCTGCGGGCTGTTCTCATACATGGAGTGATACCGACAGACCTTCAGCTTGAGGTCCGGGCGGTTCTTCCGGAGCTTCATCAGCACTTCGAGAAGTGGGAAGCGGTTCCCGGCCACCAGTCCGCGCTCCGGGCGGGACACGTAGATGACTTGGTCGGGGTCCTTCTCCACGCCCTGGGAGCATTGCTCTATCCAGTCGATGTCGACCGGGTTCACCGTGGACCACGACTGGGGCCGGATGGACGGGATGGTCCGGCAATACTGTTCAAGATGGTAGTCGGAGACGAACGCGTGAAGGTCCGTTTGCCACGTCTCCCCGAAGTAGCCCGGAGCGTCCGTCAAGAGGTCTTCACACCAGGAGATGCGGAGCTTGCAGTCCTGGATGACGTTCCAGCCGAAGGCTCCCGGCATCCGCAGACTCACAAACACGTCCGGTTGTCGGGAGCGGATGACGGACTCCATGCTGGCGTGGTCCAGCCATCGGACCCCGTGAGTGTCCAGCGCCATGAATCCCTGTTTGTCTTCTTCCGGGATTCCCATGTTGGTGAACACAAGAACCTCGTGGCCGCGCTGGCGGAGACCTCGCGCCAGGAATATCAGCGCGGATTCCGAGCCGCCCAGGGACTTCTTCAGCTCGAAGGTGTCTTCGATGAAGGGGACGCTGTTGCAGTAGAAATGGAACTCAAGCGGAGCTGTGCGGTGGGACATGGCGGGGTCATTCCTCTGTCTTTTTCGCGTTCCTCGGACGCCCGCGGGGACGGGTGTCGTGTAAGAACTGGACTTCCTTCTCCAGCCGGTCTACCTCTTTCCTCAGCCGTTTGATTTCGTCGAAGGGGCCGTTCCCCTCGTGAAGCATGGACAACGCCACGACGCGAATCTCCCCACAGAGCCGCGCCGGGGCCCCTTCGCGGAGCCCCGAGCACTGCTCTAGGAAGAGATGGGTGTCTTCCTGGGTCATCTGTTCCATCAGATGGTGAACCCCGATATGGACAGGTACTTCGCCAGGGACTGCGGGCCGGAGATGGACGCGGAGACCGCCGTTGCGGCCGCGCCTCGACGCCCGCCGAGCCACGTCATGTCCCGCTGGTCGTGGACTTCCAGGAGTTCCGTGGTCGTCCCGTCCGCGATAACCAGGAGGCCTTCCGTATCCGCTGTGTCGAACGATGCCCGGACACAGGTGATATAGTGGGTCTTCCCAGTCACCGCGGCCTTCGTGACCGCGCCAACTCCGCCCGCGCTGGACACATGCGTCCCAGCCACGGTCCACTCCGAACCGACGTGGACGATTCCCTTGTAGGACCCGCCGCTGTCATTGGTTTGAAAGTCGCTGATCCTGTTTTCTACTTCGCCCATGATCGAACCAGCTCCCTTCTAACCAGTGATGTAGCCACGGACAAGCTGGCTGGCCAGCTTCGGCTCCGCGGTGTATTCGCCGATGACTTCACCCTGGCGCGCGTCCTTCGTCTTCGCATACTCCATGAGCTGGAAGCTACGGTTGCGAAGCGGAAGGACAGCGACGTTGTCGCTGTGACCGATGATGAAGCCCCTCGGGGCCATCTGGCGGGTTCGGATGATGCGAAGCGGCTCTTCGGTGAGACCACTGTGGTACACAGTGACCTCTGTGCCGACGGCCTTCTCGTCGCGGGTCTGGACGAGATTTACCCCGGGTAACCTATCGAACCCGAGTTTCACCACGCCGCCGCAGACGATGTAATTGAAGTCCCCGCCGAACGACTCCGACCCGGTCAGGATCGCGTTGTCCACGAAGGACTGAGTGATGGTGGCGGCCGTATGGGTGTTGGTTGCCCATGCCCACACGCCCTTGATTGTGCGCCTGTTCGTTCCGTCCCCGATTGTCTCGACGCTGACGCCCATCAGGCTTTGCTTCTCAAGGTCTCGCAGAATCTCCCCGACCCGACCACCGGACTGATAGTCGAACTCGGAGCCGATGCCGCCCTCTTTGAGAACGGCTTCCATGCTTCCCGAGACCTCGATGGGCTTCGCCATGTACTGGACGAAAGACGTCTTATTGACCCTTGCCCGCGAGATGTCGTCCTGACGCACTTCCCCTTCGAGTTTGGCGTTAGACATGAAGCCCAACACCCCGCCCGCCGCAGTGGAATAGCCGGTCGTCCCCGCAAACTGGCGAGACACCAGAATGCTCTCCGCTCCCGCGGAAGACAGAACGACCATATGTTCCTGCGTGGTCTCGATGGTTCCGAGCGTCAAGATGTCACCCGGCTGGACGTTCCCGCCCCAGCCGTCGACTTGGAACCCCGTGTCGGCCGTGGCTGAGTTGATCGCAGTGGACACAGTCATGGTGAACTGTGGGGTCCACTCGTCTTCCAGCCATCGATGCTCGGTCGACCCGACCGCAACGTTGGCCGGACCAGCCGAATCGCCGATGAAGTCAAGCCACGGGGTTGCAAGTGGCGCAATCGCAGCGACAACCGGAGAGACGTCCCGTTGCACTTCCACTGAAAACGCGACATAGGTCGGTTTTCCGGTGAATGCCATGGAAGCGTCCTTCCGCTATGCGCCGGCGCCCTGGTCACCCTGGTCCCGGATCGCAGCCATCCCCGCAGCAATGTTGTCCGCGGTAGGACTCGTCGACATGCGATCCACGGCCTCTTTCACTTTGCCTTCCGGTGGCTTCGAGCCAGTCTGTGTCTGACCGCCGCCGCCGGCGTTCTCGGCCTTGACCATGTACTTGTGCTTGTCCAGGAAACCGGCTGTGAGTTGGTCGATGGTGAGTCGTTCGCCGTCCGCTCCGACTGCGGGACGTCCGTCTCCATCCTTGGGATAGACACGCCACGCTCCGCCTTCGCCTTCCGCGTCCACTCCGAGCGAATCCATCAGCATCTGAGCGAAGACAGGCTTCGCGTCTTCATGCAGACGATCCGCAACGCGGGTTATGGCGATCCGGGCTTCGGTTCCCCGAATGTGGGCGCCGAACGTTTGCTTATCGCGGTTGTGTGCATCTATGGCGTCCTTGACCTTGGCTTGCCATGACGCCTCGATTTTCTCGACATCGCCGGACTTCTTGGCGTCGTCCGCCTTGCGCTTGTCATCGTCCGCCGCCGCCTTCGCCTTCAAGGCGTCTAGTTCCGTGGCCTTCGCGGTCAGCTCGTCCAGCTTCCATTCCGCCTTGAGCTGATCCTTCGCCCGTGCTAGGCGTCCGGTGACAATCGCGTCCAGCGCCGCCTGGTCCTTCGGCGCGGTGAAGTCTCCCGACTTGTCACCGCCCTTGTCGCCGTCACCGTCCCCACCTTCGCCGTCTTCGGTGAAGAGGAATTGCGACAGCCACAAGTCCCAGGGGCTTCTCGACATCGACTTAGACATGGATCGATTCCTTCCGTTTTACCGCCGTCGCGTGTGGCGAGCGATCCGCGCCCGCTACTACAGACAACGAAAGGAACCGCCAAAATGTCACGCCTGGCGTAATTCTCGGAGCCGGGTGTCGTGGCTCGCCACGATAACGTCGATGTCATCCTGGCCCCACGACTCCCTAGAAAGGACACGCGTGGTAGCCCGGTCCACACCGTCCAGGGTCCGCGCCCGCTCTATCTCCGCCACCGCCGCATTCAGCCTTGGGTCTCTCTCCGTAGTCACGACATCACTCCAGTTCCGTGCTCAGGACCTCTTCGATGAACGCCTCCACCGCCTCCGACAGCTTCTCATCGGACGGAAGGTCCGGATACCGCGGGTCAGTGTAGAGCGCGACGGACTCCGCGAAGAACTCAGCCCACTCCTGGTTTGCGTATTCGCTGACCTTGCTTTGGTTGTCCACGAAGAGGCCCGTCCCGCGGTGCACCCAGTCCTTAGCCGCTTGCTCTCCCTCGGTCTCCCACAAGTGCCGCGTGTAGCCGCCCTCAAGATGGTGGGCTATCTCGTGGCGGGCGGTGGAGTCCGCACCCTTGCCCCCGACGGTCCACCGCAACCCCGGCGTCCCTTCGGGGACGTCCACGACGTCCGTGAACCCGTTTGCCTTCTTCACTAGTGCTTTGTGGGCCGGCTTCGGGACCATCCGCCGTATCTGGTCATTCCCAGGACGCTGGTCCTGCCGGGATACCCCCAGGTTGAAATAGATGGTGTCACGGTCCCGCATCTTAGCCCGGGACGTGTGCGCGGCCGCGAATATCGCCCGGGACCCTGCCGGCTGCTTACTGGTGTGGTAGGCAATATGCTTGAAGTGTAGATGACGATAAGCCGGATAGCGCTCCTTCAGGTCCAGCGCGGCTTCTACCCACGACTGTTCCATCTCCCCGACCACTTCGGCGCCAGTGCCCGGTGGCATTTTCAGGCCACGCTTTATCTCGACTTCGTCCGCCAGGCCGTGGTCCCGCCAAGCGGTGTTGGCCACGCGGTAGCGCCCGCCCCGCTGCGTTTTGTTTAGCACGTAGTCGCTCCGAATATACACAAACCGCTTCCCGGTGATCCATATTTTTTCCGGCAGGTATTCCTGGGCGGTCTTCGGGTCCGTCGCGTCCAGTAGCTCCCTCGTGGAATACCATTTCGCGGGCTTCGCCGCGGGCGGTGTGGGCACCGATGGCGGCTTAGGCGCGGGGGTCGGGGCCGGCGGTGGAGCTGGTGGCGCAGTCGGCGGCGGGCCTGGTGCCACCGGCGGAATCGCCCCGAACTGGGCCAGCTCCTGAAGCACCTTCGCCGCGGAGCGCTCCGCATCGATGCGAAGGTCCGCGGCCAGCTCCATCTGTTGGCGGAAGAAGTGCTCCGTGATATGGCCCCGCTCGGACGGGGACAGCGCCGCAACCCGATCCGCTACGTCGTCGATGGTCTCCCAGTCCCGAATCTCCAGTTCGTCCCGGAGCCGCCCCGGCGGGAAGAGGTCCGCCGGGCTGTATCGGGGACTGGCGACGGTGGAGTCCTTGGGCTTCCGCCAATCCGCAGGGTCCCGGATGACGTCTGTCACGTAACAGAGGCAATTCGGGTGTGGACGCGGCGGAACCTTCCCGGTGGGATACTCCCCAGTACCGCCCGCGGTGGCGAACACGTCGCACACGTCCCAGCGCTTGTGCCGCCCGGACAGCATCCACTTCTGGAAGTCCACGACCGGGGACGCCTGCGCGGCCACGAGATTCGCTTCGTGGTGTCGGACGTTGATTTCGGTCCGTGCGAGCCGTTTCGCTTTGTAGTCGAGGGAGACCCCACGCCCCACCTTCCGACGCTCCGGCGGGGTCACCATGAAGTCTTCGAGACTCCGCGCCAGCTCTCGATACGGTTGCCCGCGCGCAATCGCAGCGCCCACCATGCGGTCTACCTGGTCCATCTGGTTATCCCGCCAGACGGCCGGAGACCGAAGGAGACCTTCCTTGTCTACCTGTTGGCTGTAGTGTTCGAGAACGAACAGGGGAATGTGCGTGAACGACGTCTGGATGATTCGCCGCCGGTTCGCCCTTGCGAGGGAGTTCATGGCGTCCTGGCGGACCCTAGCGACGTCGTAGACGGTCCGGCGGACCCTCTGGTCCATATCGACCCTCAAGTCCACCGCCGCCGCGCCCATGGCGGCCTCGACGCTCTTCCGCTTCTCCCTCCAGAGCCGACGGCTGACGGGGGCCGCGTCGTTCTTCACGCGGAGCTGTTCTTCAATCTGGGAGTGTGCGAGACGAAGCGTGTCGCTGGTGAATTGCTCCGCGCCACGGGTCCGCTGGATGGCGGAATGCCGGAGCCGCGCCACTTGCTTGTGATAGTCCGACACGCCCCGCATGAATCGCTCCGGAGCGGATTAGACCCGGTTCCCCCGCTGGTCTTCGTCTTCGTCGTCTTCCTCGACGAACATCGCGTCCCGGGCTTCCCGTCCGGACTGGCCCGCGTCCGCAGCGATGTTCTCCAGCTTCTCCCGGAGACCGTCGTCCAGCTCCTTCATGGCGTCGTCGTCGAGGTCGTCCACAAGTCGCGTGGCGAGCCGCTTCAGGTAGGTGGCCAGGAACTGCGGGGCGATGTCCCCGAATATCTCACGGACCCGCAGCGCGTTGGCGATCTGCATGTTGAACGCCTGGACGTCGAAGTCGTCCGGATACTCGATGCCCCAGTCGTCATTCCACGGAACCCCTAGCCACCGCGCCCAGAGCCGCGTGGCGGCCAGCTCCGCGTTCTGGACGGACTGTGCGAAGTCCGCCAGCGCAGAGTTCTGCTCCATGAAGTCGATGGACTTGGCGACACCGGACTTCTCGTCGGGCTGGTCGTCGCCCGCGCGGACGTCCTGTATCGACGCCATCCGGAACATCTCTAGAATCAGATCCCGCTTGTGGTCCAGATGCTGGGCCACTCCGGAGACGTCCGGGGAGATGAACCCCGGCGGGAGCTGACCTTCGGCGTATTCGTAGACGTTACCTTCCCGCATCACGCGCGCCTCGTCTTCCTCTGGCGCCGCCATCAGGCTCTGGACCTGAACGGTGAGAATCTGGAAGGCGTTCTGGTTCAGGAAGCGGTCCCGGACGCTTACGGAGTTGCAGACCATCCGGTTCATCCTGGCGAAGTCGTAGACAAACGACACGCCCGCCAGCTCGTGAGCGTCGGACTCCTCGATCCGGAGTGGCACAAACGGGACAACCCCCAGCGCGTGGTCCCCGGCGCCGATGACCGCTCCGTCCTTGTCCTCTACCCGCCAGTAGTCACGTCCCCAGATGCGGAACGTCTCCGTCTCCTTGCGGTCCTGATCGGGATCGGTGTCTTCCAGCTCGAAGTCCCGTATCCGAACCCAGTTCAAGGCTCCGAAGCGGTCCACGGACCAGTCAACGACGTTCTGCGGGCCGACGTAGATGAGATACGGAAGTTGTCCTAGCGTTTCTAGGTCCGCCACGCTCAGGTCCCGGTCTTCCGGCGCCTGTGGCATGTCGACCACGATCCCACACCAGCCGTAGAGAAGCGCGCGTTCCCCGGCGTAGGACCAGAACTCATCCGCGTCCTTCCCACGCCGGTCGACGTTGTCGGTCCATGAAGCGTAGCGGCTTTCGTCGATCTCGCGCGTGATGCCTTCGCCCCGCCGGAAGGTATGGTCCGAATACGTCGACACGACCGGCTTCACGTAGTTGGGGTACACGGACCGCTTCTGTCGGTCCTTCCAGTTCTCGTCATTCTCGCGTTGGCCGTGCTTGAACAGGTGTTCGTTCAGGTAGTCCCGTCCGCCCAGCCACGCAAGCTGCAGGAACCGATAGATGTCCTTCATCGATTCCCACTCGGGATGCCGTCGTCGCTCAGCCATAGTGCTTTCCCTTCATCCCCCGCCCCCAAACATCGCAGCAAGCATCCCTATCACGAGCAACACAACACCAAAAGCCACGGCGGCCCATGCCAGTATCCATTCGCCCATCACACGTCTCCCGTCAATCTGAACCGTCCCTGTCGAGACTTAAGACGCTCAAGGAACGTCACCATATACCGCGTGCCGTCCATTCCGTGGTCGTCCTTCTTCAATGGCTCTTCCTTCGGGGCGTGTCCCTCAGTCACCGGCGCCCACTGATACAGACCGAACTCTTCCTGGGTGCTCGTCGGCTTCCGCTCGGACCTCAGCTTCTGATCCACGCGGACCACGCAGTCCCTGAAGACCGTGATCCCGGGACGACCTTCGATGTCCGGCTGGAGCTTCTTCGTAACCGCCTGGATGCCCGGCAACAGCTCCTTCCACGCTGGGATGGTCCTGATCTGGTGATTCCGTTCGAGCTGCAGCCGCTCCTGTGCGTCGTGATCCGCCACCGTCGCGGAGATATGCTCCTTCTCGGTCAGCGCGTGAATCTCCGGACCCAGCTCTGTGATAAGCCGCTGCGCTTCGTATAGCTCCCGATACAGGTAGAGCCGATCATCCCCGTCCACCGCCCACCACTGGCACACGAACGGGTTCACCGTCCCGAAGTCGATGGAGCGATAACGCCGCCAGTCCCGCGGGATCGGGAACGGGTCGACCACGTGGACTTCGGGGTTGAACCCTTCGTAGACCAGCCCTTCCGCGGCCAGTTGCCAGTTGCCCTCAAGGAACATCGCGCGTTCCCGCGGCGGAAGCTGTTCGAGCCGATAAATGTAGTCGGGGTCCCCCGCCATCAGCGTCAGGTTGTCCGTCACCAGAGACGGGAAGTAGCGCCGGGAGCGGGATCGCGGGGTCCCCTCGTCTACTCGGACGTCGTCCAGCCCCTTCCTGACGAACCACGCCTTCGTATTCGCCGGCATCGGGTCTATGAAGCGCTTCTTGACCCAGAAATGCCCCACGTCCCCCGGGTTCGTCGCCGAACGTATCACGTTGGGGAAGCCGTGGACGTTCCGGTTCCGCGAGATTAGGAAGTCGTACTGGTATGCGGTGAACGACGTCAGCTCGTCGAAGCCGATCCACGGGAACTGCGCGGACTGGAAGCGGTGGACGGTGGACTCGTGTTCTAACGCCCCGAAGACGAGCCTGGCGCCGCTGGGGAAGGTCCACGTCTTCCGGGTCTGGTTATACGTCGCGGACCCGCTCAGGAGTTCCCTGGACCGCTGTATCAGGGACATCTCCAACTCGGGATAGGTCCGCCGGAACAGGATCGCGCTGTATTTCGGGTGATCCATCAGCCGAACGGCGTCGGCGATAAGAGCGTCCGACTTCCCCCCGCCCGCAGCTCCGCCCAGAAGCGCTTCGTCCGCGGTGGACTGCATGAACGCTTCCTGGCGGGGATGCGGACGCCATTCGTGGTCGGACGGTTCAGGGATTGCCACGGGCTGTCTCCCGGTCCATGATCGCCTCTATCCGGCACACCAGCCGCTCCACTTCAAGGTCCCGTCCGTCTTCGCAGCACGGTTGCGAGGTCTGGTCCACGAGAAGGTGGAGCACTTCGTGACGTGCCAGACGATGGAGCGTTGCGTTGTTCAGGGGACGCGGGGTGTCCCACTTCCGACAGAGCCGCAAGGTCCCCACCGTCCCGGAACCGTCTAGCTGGGCCTGTGCGGTGGCATCCCCGACCGTCTTATGCTCGAAAACCAGCTCTACCCAGTGGACCCCCAAGCGCTCCCGCCATTCGAGACAGAAGCGCTTGTAGGACTCGAAATGCTTCGCGGTAACGGTCTTCACCACCACTCCCACCACGCATACACGCGCCAACAGTAATGCCACCGCGGGACGGCAACAGTCACCGTCACATACGGCTCCGGAGGTTCAGGTCGGAATCCCATCACGTCCCCCTGACCCACGCCTTCACGGCTTCGGTCTCGCCCACAAGGGTCTCTTCTGGGGCGAAGAGAGGGGCCCACGGATGGTCCGCAGTAGCGCCCGGAGCCCTTGCCTCTTCGACGCGCTTCTCCATCGCCTTGACCGTCGTCCCAGCGAACGCGGCCGCCTCTTTGACGGTCATCGTCGAACCCTGCGGTCCGCCACAGAACGGACATAGCTCAGCCATCGTTCCATGCTCCTTTGCTTATCGACTCCGAGACCTGCGCCGCCGTTATCTCCCGAACTGCGCGAACCCACCCGACTTGCTCAGCTTCTGGCATTCCCTCCCAGTGTTCGCCGCCATCCGCATGATAGGCAGCCACCGCCTGCTTCGCCAACTCGTAGGTCAGCTCGGGAGATAACGGCTTCCGGGGCGGGCGCACCCGGCGAAGCGCCAGCCGGAATCCGCACCGCGGGCACTCTACCCGAACCACGTCTTCCGGAGCGCTGGACGACCAGAAGACCTCATCGCGGTGGAAGCCCGGCTCCTGAGAGTCCGCCAGCTCCAGCTCCACCGTGGAGCCGCAGTCGCTACACTCGTGTTCTCCGACCCACCATGGGACCTGTGCCCCTTCCTTCACGATTCGCATTTCGGGGTCCCCTTCCGCGTCGTCTTCTTCTCCGTCCATGTCCACGTGGGGTTCCCGGAGACAGGCTCCGTCCGAGCAACACACCACGCCACCGCCCAGATGACACTCGCAACCCCGGCAGTCACAGCGACAATGACAACTACTGCCGGCCAACTAAGCCCTTCCATGTCTCCCCTTCCGGTCGAATGCGCGCATCTCCACTTCGAGGTCGACCGCGGTCCGATGCGCGTTCATCGACTCCATGGCGTCCGCGATCCGCTCAAGCGCGGCTGCGATGCGGACCGACTCTTCGCTGGGGGACGCCGTCAGCTCCGAATACCGCGGGAAGTTGCGGTCCCAGCTTGTGAACGGCTTCCACGCATCGGCTCCCGGGATATCCGCTGTGGTCCCGCGCGGGAATCGCTCAGACATCAGAACAGCCTTTCCTGGTTCTCCGTGACCATGCTGTCCTGTCCGGGGATGACGCCTTCCTTCAGCCGGTCCAGATACCGCTCGTATCCCTCGAATGTGAGCCCCTGCAGAATGCTAGGCGGGATATGCACCCGATCCCGCGCCATCTTCTTCCGGCAGTAGTCGCACCGATAGACGTGATATCGCCCAGCCATCCCGATATGCTCCCACGTGTGCCGGCGTCCGCCGCCGCCTTTGCAGTGCACCAGCCCGGAGCGCCGACTACGCAGAATCTCCCGTAGCATCGGGACCCGGTTCGGGTCCTTCGGCTTCGCCATCTGAGTCCCCTTCCCCCGCCCACCAGTGCGGGAATACAGCTCGCATCACGAGCTGCAGCATCCTGTTCGCCCACGCCGCGCGCTTCTCCATGTCAGTCTGCGATTCCTTCAACGCCTCTTCCATCAGCTCCGCATAGTCGTCTGGGAGCTGCCAGATGCTGTAAGCGGTGACTACCGGCTTATCGCCTATGAAGCCCAGCCCCACACGGAACCGTCGGACCGGCTCGTGACCCGCCGTCACCTGTTCACGCTTCCGCGCTTCGATGTAGGTCACACCATGTCCCCCGTCCGCGCCAGCATCTGAGCGCGATAAAGCCGCTTCACCGGCAACTTCTCCGCCGTCGTTCGCTCGTCGTTCATCCGTCTGGGTCCTTCTCCGGCTGGTAGAACGTCACCACCTGGCGATGCAACACGTCCACCGCTTGCGGAAGGTTCCTGTCAAGGCTCGCCAGGATCGCGCTGGCGGCTCTGACCCTGACGACTGGGTCCTTATGGTCCAACGCCATCAGGAGCGTCCCCATGGCTCTCTGGCGGGCTACAGGGACCAGTCTGCGCTGGTGTTCGGTGAAGTATTCGTCGTAAAGGTCGTCGCCGTGCGTCTCCCAAGTCGTGACGGACTTTTCAGAGCATCGCGCGGCTTCCGCCGCTTCCTTCTGCGTCCCACCATGCGCGCGGACCAGTGCCGCGATGAAACGCCGCCCGTCTTTCGCCCGTCTAACCTCTTCGGCGGGCGGTGTTGGCATGGTAATTGCCACGTCAGTCCCTTTCACGAAGGCGCGCTTCGGGGAACTCCAGCGACGTCGGGGCCATCTGGACGACGTAGGTCGGACGTCCTTCCGTCGCCCAGTTCGGCGGCGGCTTCACTTCGGTAACCGTCGCGCGGACGATCTGGACGCCAGTGCCGGTTATCTGGATGTCGACGAAGTCTCCGACCTTGAACTTCGGGGTCTTACGGCGTTTTGGCATCACATCGATCCCTTCTGGCGCGTGCGTCGTCGGAGTAGCCAGTCGGGCCTGTCGAACCACGCATCCTCAAGCGCAACGTAGATGGACCCCAGCCATCCCAGCAAGCGGCTTGCCCGACCCATCCGACGCATTGCCGCCGGGGTGCCACCTGCCGATATCAGCGCAACTTCACAGCGCTTGCGCTTCTCCCTACCCTGTCGCTGCGAATCTAAATCCGCCATCGGCTATCACTCCCCTCAGCTTCTCACGTCCCCGGTGTAGTCGTGTCCTTGCGGTGTTCAGTTGAATCCCCAGATGGTCCGACAGGACCCGGACTGGGGCGTTCTCGAACGTGATGTAATAGAGCCTGACCGTCGCGACGGTCTCGTGCTGTTGCGCTAGGCGGTCGACGACTTGCATCAGCTCTCCCGAAGGGTCGAAGTCCGGCTCCCGGGTCGATGCCGCTGGCGTGCTTCCGCCTGACATCCGGATAAGCTGGTCGTGGTCGACTCCGGACTCCATCGCACGGCGCCGTCTCCGCTTCCGCAGGACGTCGATAGCTGCGTTCCGGGCTACGCGTTGAATCCACCACTGGAAGTCCGTGTCTTCCGGCGGTGGCGCCTTCTTCGCCGCCCACGCGTTCAGGAACGTCTCTTGGACAGCGTCTTCCGCGTCGTCCGGGTTCCCCAGGACGTCGAAGCAGACGGTCCACACGATCCCGCGGTAGTCCCACAGAGGGTCAGTCATCGATCCCCAGCAACTTCCGAGCGTTGAGCATCGCAACCCAGACGGGACCCCCACTCTCGACGGCGTCGTGGAGCGTCTTCAGGGCGTCCCGTAGCGTCTTCAGGGCGTCCCGTAGCCCTTGCATCGTCGTGTCTGCGCGGTTCAGGTGAATCCGCAGCTCGTCGCGTTCGGCGGTAAGCGCGTCGATGCTGTCCTGCGCGACTTCCATCTCGGATTCGAGGTCGTATCGTTCTGAGTCGGTCATCGTCCAGCTTCCTCTGGATTCGGGGAAGGATCGGGTCCAGGGATATCGTCGGGAACTGCTTCAGGTCCACGGCGTCCCTAGCCTTCTCCGCCTGTGTCCGGTGCCACCGCTCCGCTACCCGCTGCATCTCCTTCGAGGGGAACATCGTCAGGAGACGCTTGAGACTCATCAGCTCTTCCGCCACCCGCCAGCATCGCCTCCACTTGCTCTAGGGTCAACCTATCTGCCGGCGGAGTTTGTGGCGTCTGTTGCTGCGCCACCTTCGGGCCGTTGCCCAGCCGCGCTCGCATCTCTTTGATATGCGCCAGCCCGCGCCGCCGTCCCACTTCGGTCATGGGGTCGGCGAGCTTCTGGAATCCGGTCTGCCCTGTTTCGTTAGAAACTTCCGCGCGCGTACGCGCGTCCGGAGGGTTTAGGGTCTTAGGGAAGGGCCCTAAGGGGCCATTTTGGACCTGGTCCTGTTCCGTTTTGGAACCGGTGGGGGGTCCGTTTTGGACCTGGGGGTGTTCCGTTTTGGAACCCCGGGTGGTCCGTTTTGGACCTGCCACGTGTTCCGTTTCGGAACCGGTCCCGTCAGGGGGTGTTCCGTTTTGGAGCTGGTCCATTTCGAGTATGGTCGGGCCTATCCAATACCGTGCCGCAACCCCGTCACTACTGGACGCGTCGACCACCAGGTGCCCGGCGTCTTCGAGGATTCGCCGATATCGCAGGACGGCGTTCTTCGACGAGCCACACGCCACCTGAAGGACCGACAGAGGAACCCGGACAGGCTCGTCGTGGATTTCTAACCAGTGGCGGTCTGCGTGTCGAAGGATGGCGTGGAGAAGTGCGGCTTCGCGCCCTAACGGGATCGTCCCGCCGTCTAGCGCGTGCATCAGTTGCCAGTAACGGCCGTTGTGGGATCGTCGGGTGCCGGTCTTCGCCATAGAAGGCTCCCCTGAACGGAGCTGCCGGGGACCCCGGGGAGACGGTTCAGGCGTCCCCCCAAGGACCGGCCGGAGACGCGGCCAGGTTGCGCGGCCTGACCCGTGGGACACGACTCGGTCTTCTACACCCTAGCACCTCGATCCTACCCGCGCAAGCCGAACTGTGCTACCCTCTGGTTACTGTCGGTGACCGTGCGATACGTGATTCCAATGCAGACGCCCGAGCTTAGCGGCTCCCCGCCCTTGCTCGGGCGTCTCCCTGTGCCCTACCCTCCAAGCATGATTGGCTCGACTCAAGGGAGCGCCCGGGCGTACGGTATGGGGCCACGCCCGGGCGCTCCCTGTGCTATACTCCCCCAGACATAACTATCCCTCAGCGCCCGGTGACCGACATCTTGTCCTTGCCGGGCGTTACTGTGCTCAGATTGCAGAAACCCCTTGCACCTGTATGACGTCATACGCTATACTCGCATCGACGGGCTGGGAAGAGCCGGGGCCCGTTGGGGACGATGGCCGCATGGTAGTCCGCCAACGACGTAGCGTCGGTGACCCGGCCTGTCACATGGAATCACCGCACACTTCCCAAGGGAAGGAACGCACCGATGGAACCCCGCTTCACCCCCGAACAGCTCTATGATCGCTTCGGAAGCGTCACCGACCGTATGGCGGACAATGGCGACATCAAGGCGCGTGGCCTCTTCCTGAGCCGATCCACGCCACTCCAGTTCCCCATAAACGTCCCCGAGCCCGAGCGCGTCCGCTGGGCTGTGCGGACCCGGGACGACTCCCCTGTCCTCCCGAACCGCCCGCCCTACCACGTGACAACTGACGAGCTCGCCGCGTGGCTGGACGGGATCGAAATGGGCCTCGACAGCGCAGAAGCCGCGGAAGTCTACAAGGTGGACGAAGAAGACGCCCGTCACGAAGCGATCTACCGCGCGGAGATGCAGGGACACGAAGACACCCCGAGCCTTCAGGACACCGCTCCGGCGGAACACTTCACCGAACGCGAAGGGTCCTGACCATGACGACGATAGCTGACCCCCACGATCATCGTGAGACTCAGAGCTGTTTCGAGGCGTTCGTCTACGGCTACCGCTGGGCGTTGTCCGTCGGCGGCGCCTATCCCGCCGGGGCCCCCTACTTCCGGACCGCCCAGAAGTGGCAAGGCCGGCCGCAACAGCCGTGGAGACTCGTGGCGAAGGAAACGGCGAAGGAAACGTTCGCCTACTACCCGACCCGCATCCGGTCCCAGCTTGTGAACGCCTTCCACGCCGGCGCCGTCAACGCGGCCTACGACCACAACCGTCAGCTAGACCAGGAAGTCCGCGTCCGGGCTAACTCCGGGGAAGGCGTCGAGGGGATCGCCGTGGATGCCGCTCAGGAGTGCCGGAAGCGCATGTCTCAGGTGATGCGTCATCTAGCGGCTCAGGAAGAGCTGGCGGGGAGTGTGCGCTATGCCACAGGCGTGGGAGAACTGTGGAAGGACCGCAGCGATGAAGAAGAATGACCCAGTGGCCGTCTATCGCCACGCACGTCGAGACGGCCGCAAGTGGGCCGAGGCATGGTGCATCGATGGCGAGCTGGACCCCGACAGCGTCTCCGGGGACTTCCCTACCGCGTGCGCCAGCATCGCGGGGAGCTACGCGGATAAGCAGGCCGTCCCCGCCGCAGCGAAGGTCTACGTGGACAAGTGCTTCCAGCTCGGAGCCGCCCACTTCGTGAAGGGCCTCGGGTCCGGGAGAATCCGTGTCGAGACCCTGAAGGAAGGAATGGCGGATGCTCCCTAAGACGCAGCGGGCGTGGGCGAAGTATCCGGACGGGTCCCACATTACCGCGACGGACCTCGTCGTCTACACCGACCCGAGCGGACACCGTCGATTCCCAGTGGATGCGATTGTTGTCGGGTTCACGCCCCAACGGGTCCAGGTGTGCTTCCATCACGAGCGCGGCCGTAACCCAGTCCCGTCGCACGCCGTAGCCCCGCAGTGCCTGACCCGTATGGGAGACCCCCGATGAAGACCTTCCTCCGGTGGGAGCGGCTGGACAAACACACGCACCGGACGAAGGTCCCCTTCGGCTGGGTCGTGAGGTTCGACAGCCAGAACGTGAGGCGGTCGGACCTCGCGACGACGACCGCGGTGAACGTGGGCGTGGCGATGGTCTTCGTCTTCGACCCGTTCCGCTGGTGGAAAGTGGAGAAGCCCGATGAAGCCTGACGATCCGAACCGACCGAACATGTTCGTCGTGCCGTTCAACGAAGGCCGGGGGTGGGCGAAGTCCTACATGGAAGAGCGCCACGATGACCGCCCGGAAGTCGAAGTGGTCTTCGGGATGGACGCCCAAGCCGCCGCGGTCCGTTACACGCTCAAGGACTGGGAATACGCCCCGCCGTTCGTGAAGGCCATCGCCTTTGAAATGTTCGTGACGGGCGTCCGGAGTCTTCTCATCAGCATCGGGACCGGCCACGCCAAACCGCCGGAGACCCCCCTGTTCGACCGTCCCACGATGACCGTCCCGACCCCGAACATCTGGAAGGCGCGCCCGGAGAACTACGAACGCGGGCCGGGAGGGGACACGGACGACCACGAGGCCTGCGAAGTCTGCGGCATGGTCCGCAAGCGCGGAAGCCACTACTGGGTCGAAGTCACCATCGGCGGGGATGTCATCCCGGAAGACCACGAGCTGTCCGAACACGAGCGTTGGTCTCAGGGACAGTTCCCCGTGTGCCACCCCTGCGGTGACAAGCTGGGCGTTGGCAAGTTCGACCGTGGAGTCCCGTTCTGAGCCTGTGGGGTCCCTGCGGGGACTGCGTAGTGTCGACGTGCTCAAGGGCGTTCCGTGGGCGCTGCGTGTCGCCATAGGCCCCGCCCAGCGTCCGGTGTGTAGCTTAGTAGGTAGAGCGTCCGCCTGAAACGCGGAAGGCAGCGGTTCGATTCCGCTCCACCGGACCAGCGTCGTGTGGTTACGTCGACCGAATCTCTTCGTTCCCGGGAAGGGGGTGTCCCCGATGTAAACCACAACCGCATGACGAACGATCCGGACCAGCGATCCCGCGAGACCGCTGGGAGCTTGAACGAAGCCCAGCCGGCCACACGCTGTTAGCTGATCGCCGGCTGGGCTCTTCTTAGATGAGGAAGGACGATGGGGAACCGACGCGGCGAGCCGAACCCTGCGCTTTACCGCCCCAGCCATGACGCGTTTCGGGATATGCGCTGCATCAAGATGCTCCTTGTCGAGCTGGGAGACGGCTCCGTGGAGTCGCGGAGACGGCCCTGTTCCACGGCGAGTCGAAAGCCCAACTGCCACAGCTCGTCCACAAGATCCGGCAGGTCGTCTTCGATGGCGTCCGAATACAGAGGCATCGGACCGTCCCTGACCATCGGGTGCCCGTCAGATGTAGTGGGCCTCTCGCTCCCTATCCCCTCGTCTTCTGGTGAGCATTCCTGTCCCACAGGATGTTTCCCGGGTCCAGTTGGGAGTTGGGAATCGCGCAAAGCTAGGTGCCCCGCCGCGGTATCCCCAACTGAGTCGTTAGTTGGGAACAGTTGAGAATCGCCGTCATCAGGGCATTGAACGGGACGACGCGGTGAAGGGCCGGGACACGCTCCTGGACATCCTGCAGAACATCGTGGACGCGGGGCGATTCGGGACCCCGCTGGACCTAGAGCTGGATCGTGCGCGCGACGCGCTCAGGAAGGCGGGGAGATGATACAGATACAGCCTGAGATGCGGCGCTGGTGGGGACCTATCGTTCAGAAGTTCGGGGTCACCCCGACGCTGAACCTGGAGTTCCCTTCGGAGCCGCTTCACGGCCGGTATTCGGGCATGATGCGTCCTATGAAGTCGGAGTATCACTTGGCAGTGGTGGATGGCCTCGGCGTCCCCATAGCCGAAGGCTGGGGAAGAACTCCGTTGATGGCGTGCTTCGACGCGGTGTGGAAAGCGGATTGGGACGGCATGACTGCGACGGCGGAGAAGTTGCCGGTGAAGCGGCTTTATCGCGCTCAGATGCTGGCGCGGACGGGGGACATGGTGTGACC